>Ga0193697_1000272_pt1 | contig 20163 bp, 11 predicted proteins | sample L3m2metaG_FD_145073 | JGI IMG/M metagenome (GOLD analysis project Ga0193697, IMG submission 145073) | Soil microbial communities from a riparian zone of the East river system, Colorado, United States - L3m2 | ecosystem: Environmental > Terrestrial > Soil > Riparian zone | place: USA: East River... | reverse complement strand
CCAAGCTTTCGAAAAGTCACTTTCATTATCCTTTCTTATACCGCTGGCATTGGGCAAATTGCGACCCCAATACTATGACATTAATCATTGCTGGGATCTGTGTTTTTAGGAAACAGTCGGGGCCTCCGATTTTGTGCCTCCGTAAAGAATATTTAAATAACGAAATTTAAATTATCGTAATTAATTATTCACAACGGTTCCTCTTATTGAAACACTTATGCATAGCCATCAAAATTTATCATTTAATTAAATAAATTTATTTTACTGTACTCTGTTTTGATTCATGTTTGATTTTATTTCTAATATTTTATTAAAACCTTCTAAAGTTAAATGTTCTTTATTTTTTACCATATCTGCTACTTTTTTAAAATTTGCAAAATCTAAGCTTTTTATTCCAACTATAGGGTAATTATCGAAAAATGGAATTATTGTATTAACAATTTCAGAAATTTTTGTAATTTGAAGAGCTACATTTTTTTCTAAAACATAAATATTTTTATATTTAACTTTTGTTTCTATAACAAGATTTGTTTTAGAAATATTAGTTCCATATAATTTAAAGAATGTAGCCAGACCTTTTATAACTTGTTCTTCTCTAATATATAAATTTATAGAAAATCTTAATGATACTCTACCTTTCTTTAAGGCAAGACTTGAATCTTTTTCAGTGTCCATAATCTTAATGTTTAAATGGAAAGATCCATCACCACTAGTAAAACCAGCTACTCAAAAGGGATTTGTTATATCTTTATAAAAATAATTAGGTCTATTTACAGGTAATACATTTGGAAAAGCTTTTTTTAAATTATCTGAAAGACCTCAATTAAGAGAGCTTTTAAATCCAACTATTTTTAATAAACCTTTTTCAGTTAAATGTTCTCCTTGCTTAATAATTTAAAAACATTGTTTAAATAAAAAATAATCAGATAACTTAGCAGTTATTAAAGGGTAGTTATCAAAATGATTAATAATTACTTGTAAATCTCTAAAAGATTCCACTACATATTGAATAGAATTTATTCCACTTTTTCTAATTTTTCCTACACCTAGTGTGTTTTTAATTGCTTCTAATATTGCAATATCCTTTTTATGAAGTTTTATAGCAAAACGAGGTAAAATTCTTCATTTAATTTTTAATTTTAAATCAGGTATAATAAAAGTAGAAAAAGAACCCTCAGCATCAGTAAATCCTGTGATAAATCAAGGATTCAAAATATGCTGGTTATTTGAAATAGAATAAAATTTTTTTATTAATTGTTTAGAAAGGTTATTGACTTGATAATTTCTTTCGAAACCCATTAGAGCACACCTTATTTGCATTGATTTATGTTTAATGCAAAAACTATCGTCTACTCGTTGCTCTTTTACAGCTATATTTTTTGATAGGTCAGCTGATTTAGATCCGCGATATTCCTTTTTGTTTTCACTCATTTTCTGACTTATTACCGTAAATGAATAATTAGTTCATCCACTTATAGCCGACCTCTTCGAGGGGAAATAGTATGGTATCAGAAACTTTAGGAGGTTCCCGGAGTTTGATAGTTTAACCCACAATAGTATATTCCCAATATACTTAGCAGGAGAATTTGCCGAGTTCCTTAACAACTTTTAGCTCTACGCCTTAGTATACTCTACCTACGAACCTGTGTCGGTTTAGGTACGGTAGTCTTAATTTTTTTTTTAAGATATAAAAATTAAAAAAATTCGTCAAATAATTTTTTTTAAATAAAAAAAAAATGCAAGAAGAATTTATAATTTTTATTATCAAAATTAAGTTATTTAACTTTATTTCCTGGTCCATATTTAATGGACTTTCTGTTATATACTCATCAGCCAAAACTTTGGTTTTAGTCCTTAGAGACCGCATTCAAAAAATTAAAGTTTAACAATTAATATTTAACCCTTTCGTATTCGGCGAGAATGTTTAAAACATTCTTTTTACGTTACTCCTTTTCTCCATTTAAATTTTAAAATTTTGGTTAAATTAAAAATAACCAATTTTATATTAATTTATTATTTAAAATTAACAGTTTATTCAATTTTTTTATTTTTATTTTTCTTAATAATTTTTATTATTAAAATGACAAAAAAAAAGGGGGTTAATTATTTATTAATTTATGTAAAGTTAAAAATTCGTTTAAGTTATATTTTCTTTTTTGTCCATCATTGTGAATATTATATGAATTATTTATAAAATTTATTAAAGCTTCTTTTTTAATTTGTGTTTCTTTTTCTGATTTAGCTGTTTTAAAAGCAAATTCTTTCTTTGAATGTTTAATTAAACCTTCTTTCCATACTGCATAATTTGAAGCTTTAGAACTAAATAAATTATTTTTATTTCCTCTATACGTTTCTAATAAAGCTACTAATGGAATAATTATATTTATTAAATCATCCAATTTTGTAATTACTAATCTACATCAACTATTTTTTTTAATTTCTATTTTACCAATTCCTAATCTTAATTTTATTAAAATTAAAATTTCTAAATCATCAAAACTTGTAATTATATTAAATCCAAATGTATAAATACTAGAAGAACTTAAAAAAGATATATAAAAAGTACCGTCACCTTCAATTATACCTAAAATATATGTTAGTGAAATATAAGGAACTTTTGCTATTAAGTTATAATTCATAGGATTAATTTTAAATTGTGAAGGAAATTTATTTATATTTAAAATATTTTTATTTTGTTTTAATAAAACAATTAAATCTTCAGTAAAATAAGAAGAATTTTTTAATAATTGTTCAGATATGTATGCTTTTTTTTGTATTATTAATAAATATTTTTTTAATTCTTCTAATGTTCTTTTACTTCCTTCATTCATTAAAAAAGATAAATAAATAATTTTAAAAGTTATAAAGTAAGGTAAATTTTTATTGTAAAAAGGATATAAAAATGTACAACAAATAGTAAATATTTTAAAAACTAAAAATTTTCTACCAAAAAAAGGATAAGTTAAAAAATGTGGAATAATAATATTTCAAATTTGTTTAAAATCAGTTACTCGAAAAGTAGCAAGTGTCTTAGATAAAACAACATTACCGCATCCAAAGAATTTAGCTATATCAAAAATTAATTTTTTTGATTTTATACCTAATGTTATTGCAAAAACAGGAGCAACTCTAAAACCTAATATAGAACTATTTTTTTCTAAACTTATAAAAAGTGAACCATCAGAATGAATAAAACCAGTATAATATCATGAAAACGAAGAATTTGGAACTAATTTATTTGTAACTTTCATTTTTATATTTTAATTTAAATAATACTTTAGACTGTATATTGTATATTTTAAACAGACTAATTCAAAATTGATAGACTTTTTACCTTTTTTTTTATTAAAAATCCAATATTAAAGTCTTTAGGTTACAAACGTAAATTAAATTTGTTCAATTTAATTATTATAACTTATTTTTTTTTATTTTAACCTTTTTTTTTGTATAGTATATAACTATACTTATATACATAAATCTTTAATTTTAAAAATAAAATTTAAATGGAAAAAAGACTTTATCTTATTAATAATCCTAGAAACTATCTAGTTTAACTTAAACGTATAAGTCGTTGAAATTAGCATTATGTTTTATGCCAAATTTGCTAGTTGTTCTTATTTTTTTATATATTTTCACAAATGATTTAATTTTAAAATAAAATTTGTAATATAAAAATACAAAAATATTATTAGTTTAATTTTTATTAGAAATTATAAAAATAAAATTTCATTAATACAAAGTTTCTAGCATATAGTTTAATTGTCTGACACTAGTATAAAACAAATGTCAGCATTATCTCTTCAGTAACCTAAAAATAATGAAACACTATTTTTTTATGTTTTAAAATATAAAACTTTAAAGTTTTACTGAATGTTCTACTACCTGAGTTAAAAAAAATAAGTGCTCAATATTTGTTTAATATTTGATTAATTAAAAGTTCTAAATTATTAAAAATTAAATTATATTATAAAAATAATATATTTTTAATTTGCCTTATTTTTATAATAAAAAATACAATTTACAAATAAAAATAAAAATAAATTTAAAAATAAAAATACAAATAAAAATACAAAAATAAATATAAATATAAATACAAAAACAAATAAAAAAATTCAATTTAATCTTTAATATAATAAAAAAAAATATAGAAACAAATAAATGTTCTTCTAAATACAAATTAAATGAAATATGTCAGATAACAAATATTAAAGTTTATATTTAAATATTTTTTTTAACCAACACGATTTCGGTTGATTACTTAAGACCCGTTGAATTTTCGGTGCGACAATCTGAAGGCAGATGCGTTGTTACAAACGGTCCTTAGAAGATAGCGCAAATTTAACTAACTTTAAAAAAAATTCAATTCAAATTTAGCTAAATTCGGACTATATTATCACCTTTATTTATAATTATATAAAAAAATTATAAAAAAAAATTTTTTTTTTTAATTCTTTTTTTATTTTTTTTTAATCATTAAAGGGTCAAGCGTTTTAGTCTCTGAGAGGTATTTATCACCTCTGCTGATTAATGATTAGGATATATTTATTGGGGGTTGATGCTTTAACATCAATATAATTATATTCATCTTTCCAGCATATAACTTATTTTTTTTTAACCTATCTCTAGATGTGGTAGCAGCTTATTTACTACCCTTTTCTATCTTTTTTAAAATTATTAATAAATCTACATTACATTTTACAAATTAACCATAACCCAAGAATAAAACAGTATTTTTTTTTATAAATAAATATAAATGTGGTATTAACCAGGTCGAACCAACAACCTTCTAGTAATTAAATTTAATAACAAAGAATGTAAATAATATGAAGATGAAAAATGGAAAAATAAAAAATATTATTTTTTCTAAAATATTTTATTTTTTTAATCAACTACTTTCATAGTTGGTAGACTATATCATAAGTAAAATTAAAATTTTAATTTAGATCTATAGCTTGTAGTCGTTGAAGTATTTATAATAAATTACTTGCAAGTTACCCAATTGTATATGTTAATTTTAACTAATTTAATTCAATTTAGTTTTTACATCTTTAGGGACTTCTTGCATATAGTTATATTTTTTTTTTAGGAGCTCGGTAGTCATGGAATTTTTTCAAGCTCACTTATCTGCTGCGTTCAATTTGCTACTTCCTTATTTTCACTTAATAATCATTAGGGCAAATTAAAATTTTTTTTAAATTTAACAATAATTAATCTAATTTAAAAAAAATCATTTTTTTTCTTTTTGTTATTTTTATTTAATTTAAAATTGGAAGGGGGTTAAAAAGGGGTAAATAGTTTAAGCAAATATAATAATAAAATAATATTTTCATATTATTCATTTTCATTTTCAATTTCATTTTCAATTAGATCAAAATTTCTTCTGTTATTCATATTTTTAGATATAGCTAAATTTTCATTTCTTCCTTCATATGATTTATAATGTTTAATTTCAGTTAATTCTATTAATTTTTTTCACTCTGAAAAATCTAATGATTTTACTGTTAGTAAAAGATATTTATCAAAAAAAAGTATAATTTTATTTTTATTTAAATCTCTTGTATTTATTTGAAAAGTAATTATAGAATTAAGACCTTGATTATTTATTTTTTTATAATCATTTTCAACTGAAGAATATGAACCTTCCACATTTAAAGGATATAATTTACCTCCATTTTTTAATTAAATTCATAATAGGAAAATCATGTACGTTTTGGTAAATACTAAAAGTACAAACAGTACTATTAACTATTTTTCTAATATAAAAATTAAAATTTCCATCAGAATCTGTAAAACTTCTAAACCATTCTGGTTTTAATTCTATATTTTTTGCTTGATTTAAACAAAAATTTCATTTATCTATTATAGAGCCTACGCCGTAGGCGGGGTATTCATTTTACTAATGATTTGTATAATTTCATTAATACTATCTTTAGTTAAATGTTAAATGTTTACCAGATTTTATAATTAAAATAATTTTTTTAAAATCTAAATAATTTAAATGTTTAGAAGTTACTAAAGGAAATGTATCAAATTGTGATATAACTAAATTAATTATATCTTTTAAATTACTTATTTTATATATCCTCACAGTTTTATTTTTATTCGAGAAACTAATACTAATAAAACCTTTACAATTAAAAAATTTTTTTAAAGAATAAAGAATTTTGGAAGAATTTTTACGTTGTTTTACTTCTACTGTAAAAGTAAAAGAGAAACCTGTTTTAAATTTTTGATTTTTTAGAAATTGAAACATTAAACTAACCATCACCTTCAAATAAACCTGTAACATATTCAAGATGTAAATTATATAATTTATTATTAATATTAGAATTCATAGTTTTTATTTTTTTTAAGATGTTTAAAACACTTCGCAGTGTACTTAATAATGTTTAGATATTTTAACACTTCACAGTATATTTAAAAATATTAAATAAAAAAGACAACCAAATATTTAAAATTAAAAATATATATTATATAATATATATATATTGTTAAATTAAAAATTAAATAGAAATAACATAGAAATAACAAAAGTTTTATTAATATATATAAATATTTTTAAAAATTTAAAATTATAAAATTAAATAAAATAAAATAAAATTTTAATTTGGACTTTGTCTTTTTTTTTAACATACATTTTCAAGAAAATATAAAAAAATCCAAAAAATGTTTAATTTATTAAGATAAATAAATAAATTTTTATTTATAATAATGTAAAAATGTAAAAAAATCTGCATAAAGTCTCTGAGAATATTTGTTAATATCCTTCAAATTTACTCATTCACCTTTTTTTAGGTGTAAAATAATTTTAATTTAAAATTAATTAAATATATTATTTTAATAACTAGAGTTTTTTTGAATATAGCAGATTTTTAATAAGTTAATAAAATATTAACTAAATTAGGCCACTATAAATTTAAATTTATAGTTTGATTAACCTTGATCAGTGTTCTCGGCTGTTTCCGTCTTGACTACTCAACTGAGCATTAGCAGTCTGAATATCTACCAACAATTTATGTAATTTCGAGTTTGAATTCCAATGGTAAGATTTTCAAGGTCCCCGCAAGCTAAACTATCAAAGAGATAAAAGTATAATTTTTAAAAAAAATTTCATATTAAAAATGAATCTTTCCTTTCAAAAATATAACTTAATCTCTAAACATCGCTGGGAAATACAGTGCTGTACCTCCATAAATTTTGTGTAGACGCCATACTTACATATGTTTCGGTAGAAAACCAGCTATCACTCTAAATTAGAAAAAAAAAATTTTTTTTATAATATTTTAAGTATAAATCAGCACTATATTTTAGTGTAAAAAAAAAAATAGTGCATGTGCATAAAAATCTTCTATTGATTCGATTATTTTGGTAGAGGTTAAGACATTTGTGTAAAATAATTTTTTGAAATCTAAATATTATTTTAGTGTAAATTTTCTATCTTTACCTTTTTTTGATTTTTATTATAAATTAATTCAATAGAAAATACAAACCATGATCAGTTAAATATTCTAAACACGTATAAAGTTTTTTTTTCATAGGCTATTAAAATGCTGAAAAATTTATTGAATTAGAACCTTTTAAACCTAAAATATCTACTAAATAGAATATATCCTTTCAAAAATATTTGTAGCATTTTATTTCCTTCTACTTAATTTCAGAGAGAAACTAATTAAATTTGGACTTCTTTAATTAAAGGTAAAGATTATAAACTTAATTCTATTTTTAATTGTCCTAACTATGGTACTATGGAACTATGGAAGTTTGACCCATTAAAATCCATAGACAAATTTAACTTTACGTAAAATTATTCCAATTAATGCTCCATCAGATTGATTTAAATCAAATCAATATTAATAAAGCAAAGAACAATGTTATTTTTTTTTAATGGAGTTATTATTTTGTTCTTTTTATTTTTTATTTGTCATGATTTATTTTTTATTTGTTTTGTTTTTGTCTTTTAATTTATTTTTTTTTTGTCTTTTAATTTTTTCATAAAAACTAAAAAATACTTTCTTTGAGCGCCTTATTAAATTAAATACAAATTATATTAATTAAAGTTTAATTAAAATATATTAACTAAAAATAAATTTATTACAGCAGTTAACTTTCTATATTTGTTTAAGATATACAGACATTTCATTTTTTTATATGAGAACATAATTTGTCTTTAATATAAGAATTTAAACGAAACTGTGTAAATATATAAATGTTAACTATTTAAACTTTAAATTTCAATATACATTTAAATATAAAATGTATAAGATGAAAAAATAGTAATATAGAAATATAAATTATTTATTCAATAGAAGAAACTAATTATTTTTAAAAAATAAACAGTTTTAATTTTAAAATTTAATTTTATTATAAAAAAGGATGGCTTATTATAGTATAATTTTAATTTTTTTTTTCTAATTTAAGACTTTATCACAACTTTTTTTTAAATTTAATTTAAAATAAAGATTTTGGTATATTAGTCGTTGAAGTTAATTCAAAATTTTAATTTTGATTACTTGCTGATTACTCTTATTACTAAACTAATAAATTTTAACTTTTATTTACTAAAGTATTTTAGTTTAAAGAGAATTCCAGCATATAACCAAATTAACTTTACTTTATAATATAAAATAAAGTCCCCGTGAAACGAGGTCAGATTGGCATTTCCAATTTATCTGAAAATTTCTTGTCAGTTTAGACTATACCTTCATTTCTACTTTTACCTTAGGTAAAAAATCTTCTAATTAATATTACTAAATATTAAAATTATAATTATAATTATAATTATTTTAAACTGTTATTTAGAAGAAACTACATTAAATTTAAATAATTTATTAAATAAATTTTACATAAAAAGGGAAATAAAATGATTTAAAAAATTTATTATAAATAAAACAGAAAAACGTTTTTCTGTTTTAAATTTTAAATAATCAGTAAAAAAAAAATAAATTAAAAATTTATAAATGTTATTTTTACCATAGTAAATTTGAAACTGTAGAAAGCCAGCGTGTTGCAATTTAAATAATTTAAAAAGCCTTATTTTTTCAAATAAAGTCGTTACGAGGTAATATTAAGTTTTCGATACATCTTACTTTTTTATATATTTATCAAATAAATAAATATAAATATAAATATATAAAAATATAAAAATATAAATATTTAAATATATAAATATTTAAAGATCTCCTAAATCGAAATAAATACTCTTTATTAAAGTAAAAATAAATAAAATAATTTATAATAAATTTAATTATTAATTTAAAATAAAAATTAATAATTTTAATTAAATATAGAGTATTGTTTCATTAAATAATAAAACTTCCCACGGTATAACCTTAAATTTTTTTAGGCTTCCACCGTAATGAGCTGGTACTTAAAAAGAAATTACTCTCTATTCGGGCAAAATGCTTTTTACCGCTTTCAAAAACTCTTCGGAGAATTTTGCAACATTCACCCGTTCGATCCGTTTATATAATCTGGTCTTGGAAAGATCACCTAGCTTCCATGGAGTTCAAAGTTTATCATCCAATTAAATATTAAAATTTATTTTTTTCTTCCTTTATTCATTCCTACTTTTATTTTACGAATTTTTTGTAATCCGTCAATTGTAAGATGAGATCCATCGATCATTAATTTAGCTATTTTACACCAATCAACAAAATCTAAAATTTTTTGGCCAAACAAAGGGTATGTTTCAAAAAAAGGTATAATTTTTTCATTTATGTATGAAAATTTAACTAACACTAAAGTTACCGCAGGAAATTTTGTATGTTTTTCTATTACTCCTGAACCAAAATATTTAATTAAAAGCTCTATTAATTTAGTATCTCTTTCATGTTGAGGTATTCTAAATCTCAATTGAACTGCATATCCTATATTATTTTTTGATTTATAAATCTTAACGTCAAAAGTTCCTTCACCATTAACAAAACCGGCAATCCAATTTGGATCCGGAATATATTCAGTTTTGATGAAAGGTTTTTCAACCGGTACAATACTGTTAAAATTTTCTTTTAAAATATTAGAGAGACCTATATTCATTGAAGCTTTTATATTAATTATTTTATTTAAGCCTACAATAGAGAGATGGTTTTTATTATTCATTAGTTTGACAATATTTCTAAAAAGGATAAAGTCTCCTGCTTTTTGAGTTAATAAACAATATTTTTCAAAATGTGGTATTATTATATTTGTTAAATCTTTAATACTGGATACTGAATAAAAACTCATTTTACCACTTTTACCTATAGAACCTATACCACCAAAAAATTGTTGTATTTGTAATAATAAATCTAAATCAGAAATATGTAGACCTATTTGAAATTTAGCTTGAACACGTCAACCTAAATTACGTTTCATATTTTTATCTATTACAATAGTAAAAGTACCTTCCGAGTCTACAAGTCCTATTATAAACCAAGGATTCATTTTAGGCAAAGAATGTAAAGTAGAAAAATTTTTATATTTTAATTGTTTAGAAAGGATTTTGAATTGATAACTGTTTTCACAGTCCATTAGAGTAAACCTTAAATGCATTACAATTGGTTTTGGTTTTGGGTTAATGCATCAACTACCGTCTACTCGTTGCTCTTTTACAGAATATTTATTTAATTCTGACTTAGATCCGCGATGACCTATTATCTTTTCAGATATATTATGATTTATTACCGCACCTAAGTAATTAATTCAGTTACTTATAAACTTTCGAATATAATTTGGTATCATAAGTTTTAAGGTGTCCCCGGAGTTTGATAGTTTGACCCAATTTAACGTTTTCCCAATACGATTATCGGGTCTAATAAAAGTAACTAATCCAACACTTAAAAAATAATTCTAATTAAAAAATATAAAATATTTAAAATATTAAAGATTAACAATGATTATTAAAAAATTTTTTTTTACTAGTTTTAATTTTTTATTTGTCAAGTCGCTTTCGCTAGGGCTTTAAACCTTGCTACTCCTATTAACTTGCTGCATTTATATCAATATTTTCATATTGAATTAGACTATACCTTCAACTCAATTAAAATGTTAGGTAAAAAATTTTTTTATTTATAAATTTAAATTAAAGGGGGTTAATTTTTATTTGTTTTTTTCATTGTTTTTATCTTCAATTTCAAATTTATAATAGAAATGACTTAATAAATTAGGTTTTACTAATTGATATAATTTATTTTTAGAATTACTAAAAATATATAATCTATAACCATTAGTATGCTTATGAACGCCACAATTTAAATCAAAATTATTTTTCATAATTAAGACCAATCTTTGATTTTCGCTCAAAGAATAAGATTCAGTACAAAAATAAAAACCGTTTTTTGAACTATAACCATCATCCATTAATCAATATGCTAAGCTTTTTTCTGTTAAAAGATTTTCTAATTTTACTGGTATAATTTTAACTCCTGCTGAATTATAAAATAATTCTCTAAATTCATTAAAACAAGGTAAACTTAAAGTTCAAAATTTAATAGCACTATTAATTTTATTTTTATCAGGTCTTTTATCTATTGAAATAATAATTTTAGGTTTTGAACCAGTAAAATCTTTAAACAAATTATATAAATGATCAATATAAGTTTTATTTTTAGTAGATTGTTTAAATTGTAATTATTATTATTAATTTTAACTTAATAGTATTTAAATATTATATAATTTTTATTACTTAAAAAAAATTTTTATAAACCAAGTTTATATAACATTGAAGGTATAAAATATGTTTGTACTAAATTTCTTAAGTTATTAATATTATCAGCTTTAGCACTAAATCTAATCATGAAACAAACTTTTCCATTTAATATTCTTCTATTTTTAGAAGCAATAAGTCCAAAATTAGAAAATAAAGCTTCAATTAATAAATCCACTTCTACTAATGTAAATGAATGTGAACATAACCAAATTGTATTTTGATTTCAAAAAGCATCGTCCATTATTCAAAGAGCAAAACCTCGGGGAGTTAATAAATCACTAATATTAGATGGAACTATTTTTATAAATGTATTTAAAATTGGATCGAAGCGATATCACATAGAATGTAAATCAGTGAATGCAGGAAATGCACGAGTTGCAAAATGATAAGAAATAATAGGTAAACCAGTATTTGGTCACGGTTTTAATTGTTTATTCTTAGTACAAAGTGAATTATAAATTTCTAATATAAAAGATGCATAAGCTTTTTCTTTATAACCAAACTGTAATCTAGCATTTCCAGTATATTTACTATTTTGTTTTTGAATACATAAATGGCCATCACCTAAAAGAGAACCAATTACAGCTTGTTTTTGAAGTTTTGTTAAAGCAATTGGAGTTATAGCAGAATAATAAGTTATAGAACTAATTTCCGAAAAAAGATTTAAATAAATAGTATTAATTTCGAAAAAATTAATTATATCGCTAAAACTTATAATTAAAATAAACCAAGATAAAACTGTAAGTAATACAAATAATCTAGAAACTCTATCTAATTGTAACATTTTAAATCTTGTATTAGAATTAGAATTTCTTTTTTCAGCAAATAAGTCTCCCATCATAAGTCCAATTATAATTTCTCTTAAATCTTTAGACAGTTCTAAATTAAATTTTGCAGATTTACGATATAGACGAAAAAAATTTTTGTTAAATTGATTTATCATTTGTTTATATTTATTATATTTTGTTACTTTAATTTTATGTAATACTTATTATTACTAAATTAAAAATAAAATTATTAAATTACCTTATATTCTATTATTTATATTTTAATAGTCAATTCTAATAATATAATTTAAATTTTATTAATAATAATTTAAAATTATTATGTTTTTAATTTAACCTTTTCTTTTAAATTTTAAATTGAAAAAGTATATATTTTTAATATATTTTTTAATTTACCATAATTTTATGGAATTTTTTTGAGTGTTGCCATATTACTGAATAAATCAGTCTTTCTTTCGATCAGTCGTTACAGGGCTAATTAAAAGGTTGAATTTTGTTCAATTTTAACAATTTTTAAATAAAAAAAAGTATTCCTACAATTTAACAGCTTCCCACGGTATTATCTTAGATAAATAATTATTCTATCTTTTTTTTTATTATATAAATATATATAAATATTTTTAAATGTAATAAAAAATAAATAAATAAATTATTGTAATATATCCTTAGACTTCACCGTTAGCAAGTTATTATTTTTAACTTACCGGTCTTTTTAGACCATGAGGCAATTTTGTAATGAATTTTACAATTCAAATGGGCAAGCAATTCACCCATTATGCAAAAGGTACGCCGTCATTATTATAATTGTTAATAATTTCGACTGCTTATAGAGTTACTAATTCAAAAATATTTTTTTTTACGTTTAAACGTAATTAATTTTCCCTTACGGTACTTTTTTCTATCGCTAAATTTATAATACTTAGCCTTAGATGATGGTTCACCTATTTTCCAACAAGTTAACACTCATCGTACTTTTTTAAATTTTAAATAAAAAATTTTAAATTTTTAATTATTACTTTAAAAAAATTAAAGAACTTTTAAAATATCTTTTTTAGACCTTCAATTATTTAAAAAATAAAAATTAAATGTTAATAAAAAAATTAAAACATTTTAATTTATTATAGTTTATTATAATTGAAAGAAAATTTAGCTATAAATTAAGTTTATTCTTTTTAAGAAAGTGATACTTCCATTATCACATTCACTTTTTATTTACTAAAATTTTTTTAATTAATTAAAGTAATATAAGGCTATTCCGATTTCACTCACCATTACTTTCGGAGTCTCGGTTGATTTCCTTTCCTTTCCCTAATGAAATGTTTTACTTCGGGAAGTTAATATACAGAAGGTTTTCCCTAGGATTTCCACAATACAAATAATTATTAAATTAAATAATATTTAAAAATATAAATTATTAATTAATTTAATAAAATGTGGTTTTGATTAATTAATCTCCTTTTTTTATAAATTTGCTAATTATCTTTAATAACCCCTTTGAAATACTATATTATAAATATAATTTATATTATTTTTTTTGATGTTTAAACAATATTATCATCGATACTTATATATATATAATTAAAATAATTAATAATTAAATATAAATATATAAAAATAATATACTATTATTTATGTTTAAATAAAAAAATTATTATACAAATACAAATACAAATACAAAGAAGGTTTTTAATAATATAATATAATATAATATAATATAGTATAATAAAATGGAGATTTTCAATTATTTTTTTAATTGTAAAAGCTGAAATGAAAATTATATTCTATATAAAAATAAAATTTAAATAGTTATGTTATTAAATCTATTTATCTATACATAATATTTAAAACTTATATTAGCTATTAAAAAATAAAAAAGTTTAAATTTTAAATTAATTAATTTTATTTGTTTTTATTTCATAATCAGAAAGAAAAAAAATTTAATTATAAAAATAAAATATAACTAATAGAATTAATTATTAATTAATTACAACTTTAAAATATAAATTTAAATAATAACAATAATAAAATTAAAATATTTAAATATTTAAATAATAAGAAGTGGAATTAGTTTAATTGGTTAAATAAATTCTTTTTATTAAGAGAAAAAATTATTGTAATAATTTTATTATAAGTTTTTATTTCAGAATTATTAAATAATTATTAATAATTATATTAATAAAAAAAAGAAGGGTAAGAATCTCGATGAAAAATATTTAGCACTTCAAAACTTCTAAAACTTATAAAAAATAAAAAAAAAATTAATAATTAATATAAAAAAAAAATAAAATATTCAATTTTTTCATATTAAAATAGTTTTTAATTTATACTTCCTTTTTGTTATTTACTTTTTTCAATTTGAAAAGTTTTTAACAACTGTATAAATTAAGTTACTACTAGGGTTTTTATATTGACTATAAATTTCTTCTAATTATAGTTTTCTAATTTAAAGTTTATAATTTTTTAACCTTTTCTAATTATTTCATATAGTTTACCTTTTTTTTTACTTTTTTTAGCTTAAAATTAGCTAATATATAGTAATAAAAAAAAAAATATGTTTTTTTTATATTTAATTAGTTTATTATAATTTAAAACTTAAAAATATAATGAAATTTTTACTTTTTTTCTTCCATTGAATAAATTTAATAATATTTTTTTTGAACTTTTTCAGTAAATAAAACTATATCTTTAGAAGAAATTTTAATGATAAACTTTTTTCATTACTTGCCGGTTAACAAAATTTTTTTTATAAATTTTTTTATTTTTGTAGAAAATTTCTATTTTTTTTATTCAAACAAAAAATTAATTGCGCAGATTTCTTCTATCGTTTTAACAGATAAACAGCTACAAGGAATTAATGGTTATTTATTGTTGGTCATGCTCATTTTTATTTTAAAGAATTAAAAAAATAGTAAATCCATAGAGAATGCATTATTAAAATTTAATTATAAAAATAGAAGAAAAATTATGGCTCGGTATTTTTAAAGAAAAATTTTTTTCTTTTTTGTGTTCTGATAATCTTCTTAGTCAAAACAATTAATTTCCCCCCCCCGCCTGCGGCGTTCGACAAGGTAAACCGGCCGGCGGAGGCCAGCGGCCTAAATCCCAGGGCTAAATCTTATAAATTTTATACTCGATCTTTACCTGATTAACTAAATTACATTCTGATTAATATAAATTCAATTTTGTTATAGGCGTGTAAAAAAAGTAACTATTAATATTTTTGAAATATTAAGTCAATTAGTTTTGGCTTTTTGAATTACGGATGATGGAACTTATAATAAAACAGGTGTAATTATTTGTACTAAAAATTTTTCTTTTGCTGAATGTTTACTTTTAATTTCTGTATTTGTTAACTCTGTTATTTACAGTGAATTAATAATAGACCCAAAATTGACATTAAATCTGCTTCAATTTTACAGATTATTTTTACAAATTAGAAATATAGTATGCCTTATTTCATTTTTAAAAGAAATGCTTTATAAATTAGTTTGGTTCCAATAATTAATAAAAATAATCAATACAAGCTAATTCCCTTTTTAATTAAAATAAGAAATGAACAATCTAACAAACGTAGCGTAAGCCTTGTTTAATTCTTAAAAAAAATATTTTTTTTTTTTTTGCTAAGTTAGTTAGAAAATTTTACTACATAATAAAAAAAAAATTATTGTTTATAAATTAACAAACTAAAAACTAATAAGAGTTAAATTTAAAACTATTATTAAATAGATTTAGTTAAATTAAAAATATAAAATTATTAACATTTTATATTATTATAATATAAAAGAGGTGGAATTAATTTAATTGGTAAAAATAATATTCTGTGGCTATATTTTTCAGAGTTCGAGTCTCTGATTCCACATAAATTAAAAAAAGGGAAACTATCTAGATTGACTTTATTTATTTGAAGAGCTAACTAGTAATATTGTGTCTTAAGTTAAGATTATAAATTTAAGAGTTTAAATCTCTGATTGTCTCCATATAAAAAAACATCAATTTAAAAAAATTTAAAATTTTAATTTAATTAAAAAAACTATTAATTATTATTTTTAAATTGTTAATAATCATATAACATTAAAAAAAAAATACATATTAAAACTATTATTAAATAATAAAATTTAGATATTTAAAAAACTTCTTTAAAAAAATTAAACTTTTTTTTATTGACATATTAATATTTATATTAAAACTTTTTATTTTTCTTTATTGTAAATATTTCTAAAAAGAAAATTTATAAAATAAATTTTTTTGTTAAAATAGACGCTGCTGCTTTCACCTCAAAAAAGTAATAAAATTTAAAAACAAGTTAAAAATAATAAAATAATAATTTATATCATATTTTGATTATCTTCTAAACCAAATTAATTATTATGATTAAGATATAAAGTAAAAAAAGTAAAAAAAAAATTTTTAAAACTGAAAAAAGGAATTGAACCTTTATTTTACCTTCATGAAGGGTATGTTTTAACCATTTAAACTATTTCAGCTATAAAAAAAAAGTTTAATAATCTTCTAAATCTTTAGATTAGAAAAATTATTAATAAAATTTAATATAAAAATATTCTAAATATTAATTATAATTTTATTTCTTAATTTTAGCCTAAATAAATTTATAGCATTTCCTCCAATTATTTTTTTTTTTATAGTATTTATAATAGATGAATAAAAAATATGAAGTATTATATTAATATATTATAAAATATTATTATATATAGTTAATTTTATTGAGTTAGAATTATTATCTATAGGACTAATTTAGTTACTATTCTATTAAAATTTAATAAATATAAATTCTATTAAAATTTAATAAATATAAATTTTATTTATAAAATTTTATTTGCATAAATAAGTAATAGATTACTGAATTTTATCTAATTTAAAATTTAAAAAGGTATATATAGGAAAGATCTATTTACAAAAATTAATAATTTTTAATAAATAATAAACATACTTAAGTGTTAGATATTTTATTAAAAATATAATCTATGTAATTAATTTTTAAATTATATTTTATTTAGTTTTTTGAAATTTCAATAAATAAATAAATAAGTAAGCCGCGGGAGGAACATAGACTATTTATAATTTAAATTAAAATTTTCTAAACTATTTTATTTATTTTCCACAAATTTTTTTGTTACATATATAAAATTTAACCTAGAACCTTCACAAAAAAAATATATTTTGTATAAATAAATTTAATTAGTTATACTATCAATTGGTACTTCAAATTACTATATAATAAAATTATTATAATAAAAATAATTGCCCTAATCTATTTATTAGATTAGAACTAATACTAAAAGTTTTGAAATATATTAATTTCAGTTTTAGATATCTTAACTCTCTTTTATTAAATAAGATTATATTTATAATTTAATATTATTAATTTATAATTAAAATAATATAAATATAAATAAAATAAAAATATTTTTTTTTTATATTTAAAGGGATTGTTATATGTTTTTTTTAAGAGTTTGACGAGAAGTGAAAATAGGTGCTTCCAATTAATAATATAACATTTAAAATTATAAGTAATATAGCCTCATATGTGTTAAGACTTATTCCTAATGCCTGAATATTAAGAAAATTTTAAAAAAGTGGTTTCAGCATTAAATGGTTTTTTTTTAATTTTTCTTTGTTTAATTTGAATTGTTTTTATTTTTTTTTTATTATAAGTTATGAATATATTATTTAATGAGGCAGAATTATTAAATAATAAACCAACAAGTTTAAATTATTAAATAATTCAAATAAAGAAATTACACCATATATATATTATTAAAGTTAAAAGGCATAATTGAATATAATTCGTACATAAATAAAGATCCAATTGCAATAGCTAATAGGTAATTTTTAGTAAATTGAATTCCTGTTTCTAAAATATACAAAAACAATCTGATGTTAGTTTTATATTAAACCGGCGGCGGGATTAAACAATAAATCCAATAAGGATTGATTAAACTTATACTAGTTAAATATGGGTAAAGTTAAAAAAGGAATAGGACCAATTGTTTTTATTATTTTATATAAATTTTCCTTTTTCATAGTTTGGTTCCAATTTAAAGAATTTATATAAGAAATTGCTTTTAATAAACCGTTTTCGACGGGGCCGCGCCGGCGGCCGCGAAGCGGGGCATTTAAATGTAAAAATTTTATGCAAAATTTATAATTTAATAGAAAAAATAAATATTCTAAACTATTTATTTTGGAACTTTGTAGTTTTTTTTTTATTAAAAAACTTCGAAAAAAAATTTTTTTTTTATTGAAATGATTTATTATAATTTGTAATTTGTTATCACTTCCCCCCCCCGCCTGCGGCGGGGGGATAATGTTTACCAATTTTTTCAGTTCTAACATTACCTACTCCAAATAAATATTTAAGTCTATGAAGTATTTCTAATTCATTGGTGTGCTTGTGCATATAACCAATGCTATATAAATTTTTATATTTATAAAAAAAAATTTTTTTTAACTAACTGAAACAAACTGCGTCAGTAAAACTTGTAACTCATCAAAGATTAATTTTAAATAATTAAATATTTTAATATTAGTAGTAAAATGATAATGATAATGAGAATGATAATAATAATGATAATCCTGGTTTCTCTTTAATTTTTCAGATGGTTGAATAACAATTTTAATTTTATTATTTTTATGAATAAAATAGATAGAATGGATGAATTAGAAAAATAGGGGGTGTTATTTTTTTTGGCTTTGTGTTTTTAAAGAATCTTTAAAACTAATTAAATTTTTGGAAATATTCGTAGCTAAAACCAACGCAAGTAATAAGATAAAACTTAATATAATAAGTAAAATAGATTCATAAGTATAAAGGCTAAAACCAATTGACTGAATTTGTAATAAATTAATAAAATTAGTATCAAAATAATTAGGATTATAAGTAATAAGAACGGAATAAAATAAATCATTATTTAAATTAATAAATAAATAATTTAAATTATTAATAATATCTAAAATAAAAATATTATTGAAAGTAAATGGTAAAATATTAATTAATTCATAATATAGAATTAAGCCAATTAAAAATCCTAAAGGAATATTTTTAGTGTATGCTTTTCCAATTTCAATAATTTGCGATTGCTTAATGTTTAGCATCATTACGATGAATAAGAAGATTACCATGATCGCACCTATGTAAATTATTATATAAGAAAAACCTATAAATACTATATCAGATAAAATTAAATAAAGAGCAGCAAATACGAAAGTAAAAATTAAAAAAAGAATAGATATAACTGGATTTTTAGAAGTAATTACTAATAAAGCAGAAAAAAGAGTAGCAAAAGATAAAAAGTTGATAAAAATATTTTTCATTATTAAAATTTTAGTATATATTAAAAAAATTAGTTTGCATTTAAGAGAAGATGCTCGAGTATTTTTAATTATATTTATTCCTTGTTAATTAAAAATTTTAAAGTAAAAATTTAAAAACTCGAAAACTACTTCACTAAAATATTAAAATATTAAAATTAAAATAAACGCTGACCGTATTATTAAAATTAGTTTTACTTTAAATTATGATTTTAAGAAAAAATTTTTATTATAAATACTAATTAAAAAAAAATATATAAAAAGAAATATTTTTTATTATAAAAGTTGTTTATATTTTTAAATTTAATCTCTAGTAAAAAAAAAAATAATAAAAAAAAAATAAATAAAAAATAAAAAAATAAA
>Ga0193697_1000270_pt1 | contig 20256 bp, 12 predicted proteins | sample L3m2metaG_FD_145073 | JGI IMG/M metagenome (GOLD analysis project Ga0193697, IMG submission 145073) | Soil microbial communities from a riparian zone of the East river system, Colorado, United States - L3m2 | ecosystem: Environmental > Terrestrial > Soil > Riparian zone | place: USA: East River... | reverse complement strand
GTGCCTCTCAGCGGTGCCCGGGGCGAAGGCCCAGCAGCTGCCACCGTCGCGGTCAGGTATCGTGCTCTTCACCCTTCCCGCCGACCGCCAACGCGTCGACGAAATGGGATACACAGCGCTGAAGCCGCTCGGATTCTCAGATACCTACGAAATCCGCATACGTCCGCCATTCGAGACCTGGGGGACCGCCGCCGACGCCGTGGAGATGCACGCCCGCTGGATGGCGACGGCATTCCGCGTTCAGCCGGCGAGCATGCCGGCATCGTTTCGTCACGCCGGCGGATTCGATGTCGCGCTTCGGACGTTCTTCCTCGGCAGCGCGGACGGCCGCGTCGCCTCCGTGCTGGTGGGCGTCCTGAAGAGCGGCACGCGGGCCGCCGTCATCGAGTTCGTCGCCGCCAACGCGCAATCGCCACAGGCCATCCAGCAGATGGCAGCGTTCATCGACGGCTGTCGCCTGGCGCATACACAAGTGCTCGTTTCCGGAAAACCACCGCTGACGGTGTATGACGTGGAAGAGACGATCGACATATTGCAGTGGATGATCGACGCGCCGCTCAACGGCGCGCAACGCGAAGTCATCAGGTCGAGCATCGTCGACGACTGGCGTAAGAAGAACGCAGAGACCATCGCCAATGTCGGCCGCATCCTCGAGTTTCGAAGCCAGCTGGTCAGGCTTCCGTCGGCACAGCAGAACCTTGTCCGGAGGCAGAACGAGGTGGAGCTGATCGGCGCGCTGCGAACCGAAAAGGACAGCGTCTCGACGTTGCTCCTCCAGGTATACGACTCGGCGCACCCGCCGATTGCGGCCGGCGCTCCAGCCCTCACCCGTCAGCAGGCGGACGCGGCACTGGAGCTGTTCTATTTCATGGCCGGACAGCTCGAAGGCGTGCAGGCAGCACCGAACGACGCCGCGAAAATGATGTGGGCCGGCAACCTCGTCCGAGCGTGGGCGACGCTCCCCGCCGAAACACGGAAGGCGATTGCCGCGATGCCGGTGACGTGGGCGCTGACGCTCGCGGTGTGGACGGATATGACACCCGCCGTTCGCGAGCAGGTCAAAGCCACCTACGCGCAGATGGACGTCGTCAGGGCCCTGCGGTCGGATTTCGTCTCGGCGAGGCAACAGGCCGCCTCTGCGCTGTCGGCGTCGTCCCGGCAGCCTGCGGCGCCGCAAGCCGACGCGGCCATCGACGTGAGCGCCCAGATGGCGAAGACGAACGCGAGTTACGCGGCGACGGCGTCGATGCTGAACTCGGGTTACAACTCGACCATCAACCAGATGGCGGCGATTGGCAACATGTCCGGACCGCGTTACAAAGTGCGGTGATACGGACGATTCACTTATTTCGCAGCGCCACCGCTGGATCGATGCGAGCCGCGCGCCACGCAGGTCCGGCGATCGACAGCGCGGCGGTGACACCCAGGACGACCGTCACGAACGCGAACGTCGCCAGATCCAGCGGCCGCACGCCAAACAGCATCGTCTCGATCAGGCGGCCGGAGACGGCCGAGAGCGCAAGCCCGATGGCCGCTCCAGTGGCGATGATGCCTGCGGCGTTGGCAATGACAAGGCGAAGCACGTCGTTGGTCGTCGCGCCGAGCGCGCGCCGCACGCCGATGTCACGCACGCGCTGCTGAACCGAGTAGGCGAGCATCCCGAAGACGCCGACCATCGCAAGGACGAGCGCCAGCGCCGCAAAGGCCACCACCATCACGGCTCGGAAGCGGTGCCGGCCGGTCGCCGCCCACGCGATGTCTTCGAGCGTCATGACGTTCGTCACCCCGACCAGCTGCTCTTTGTCGATTCGAGAGATGGCCGCGCGGACTGCAGGCGCCAGCGCTTCTGCCCGGCCTGACTTCGGCCGCACGACCACGAACATGTCGTCGGAGATGAGCTGTGACATCGGCAGGTAGAGCTGTACGAAGTCCTTCGCCTCGTCGGGGCGGCCTTTCACCTGCCGCGCCACGCCAATGATTTCGCGGACGACCGGTTTCGCCTGCGGCGACGTGGCCGGTCGCAACGCGATCCGCTGGCCGATTGGCGATCGGCCGCTCCCAACACTGCGCGCGAACGCTTCGTTCACGATGCAGACGGGCACGCCGTCGCGTGTATCGCGGCGGTCGAACGCGCGTCCGGCCAGGATGGGCAAGTCGAGCGTCGAGAAGTACGTCGCACTGACGATTTGATCGCTCGCGCGTGGCCGCTGGCTTTCCTCGACCGGAGGGTCGCCGACGATTTCGTACGACAGCCCACCGGAGTCGAAGAAGTCGAGCGGTAGCTCACTGGCCCACGCGACGCCCGCGACACCCGGAACCGCCGAGATCTCGGCCTCGACCTGATCGAAGAACTGCTGGAGCGATTGAGGAGTCGGGTACTTCGAGCCCAGCGGATCGACGAGCATCGTGAGCACGCTTTCAGCGCGAAACCCGCGATCGAACGCGTCTACGGCCACGAGCGTCCTGAGGAGAAGACCGGCGCCAAACAACAGAAGGACGGCCGTTGCCACTTCACCGATCACGAGGAGTCCGCGAAGCGAGCCGCCGCCCGTCGTGGTACGGCTGCCGGAGCTGATGACTTCAGCCGACGAGAATTCGGTCGCTTTCCACGCCGGCATCACGCCGAAAATCAGTCCCACCAGGAGCGCGGCGGCGGCACAAAACGCCACGACCCGCATGTCGAACGCGAGCGTGACCGTGGCCGGCAGCAGCCCCTTGGGAATGAGCGAAGGGGCCACGCTCAGGATGGCCGCGCCAACGCCGATCCCCAGCGCGCCGCCGACGAGCGACAGCACGACGCTTTCGGTCAACAGCTGTCGGATGATTCGACGCCGGCCGGCGCCGAGCGCGGATCGGACCGCCAGCTCGCGCGTGCGCACGGTCGCGCGCGCGAGCAGCAGGTTGGCGACGTTCGCGCAACAGATGAGGAGCACGAATCCCACGACGCCGAGAAACAGCATCGAGGTGAGCCGCAGGTCGGTGCCGATCATCGAGTCGTGCATTCCTTCGAGCGTCACCCCGCGGCCCTTGTTGGTCTGCGGAAATTCACGCGCGAGGCTGTCCGCGACGGCGGCGAGATCCTTCTGGGCGGCCTCGATCGAGACGCCAGGCTTCAATCGCCCCGCCACCTGGAACGCATAGAAGCCGCGGACCCTCGGAGGGAGATTGACCAGGGGCCTCATGGCCCACAGACTGGTCTGCCCCAGCAGTTGAAAATCCTTCGGAAGAACGCCGATCACCGTCCACAGCGATCCGTCGAGGCGGATCTCGCGGCCAATCACCGACGGATCGGCGTTGTACCGGTTGCGCCAGAACGGCTCGCTGAGCACGACGACGTTCGGCTGCCTGGCCTCGTCCTCCGCGGAAAACGTGCGGCCGGCAATCGGCCGGACGCCAAGCACGTCGAAGATTCCGGCGGTCACCCACTGCCGCGTCACCGTTTCGGCGTTGCCGTCCGCTCCCGCCATCACCATCTGGCCGACGCTCGGCGTGAAGCCGGCGATCTTCTCGAACGTGCGGCCGCGCGTGTTCCAGTCGAGCATGTTGAGCGGCGACACGTAGCCGCGCGCGGTTGACGCGCTGTGCTCCCAGATCGTCACGAGGCGATCGGGGCTGCTGTACGGCAGCGGTCGCAGCAGCGTGGCGTCCACGAGCGCAAAGATCGCGCTGTTGGCGCCGATGCCGAGCGCGAGCGTCAACGTCGCGACGAGCGTGAACGCCGGCGAGCTCCTCAGCTGCCGGAACGCGAACTTCAAATCGTCGCGGAGCTCTTCGATCCAGATACTGACGCGCATTTCGCGATCTCGCTTTCTGCCAAGGTCCGTCATCGTGCGTTTGAGGCTCGCGATGTCGCCGAGTCGAGCGATCGCGGCCTCGTGGGCGGCTGCCGGGTCCATCCCACGGTCGACGAGCTCACGCGTCCGCATCTCGACGTGCAGCGCGAGCTCTTCGTCGACCTCCTCATCGATCGGGATACGCCACAGCCACGACCGGAGCGAACGCTTCATGTGGAGAACAGGACTTTCGAGACGCCGGCGGCGAACCGCTTCCAGGTGAGCATCTCGGCGGCCAGTTGCTCGCGGCCGGCGTCGGTCAGGCGGTACAACTTGGCGCGCCGGCCGAGCTCCGAAGTGCCCCACTCGGCTTCGACCCAGCCGCGGCGTTCCAGGCGGTAGAGGGCCGGGTACAGGGACCCTTCTTCCACGAGCACGGCGTCGCCGCTGGTCTCCTCGATGGATCTCCCGATTGCGTAGCCGTGGCGCGGTCCCCTCGCTAACGTCTTGAGAATCAAGGCATCTAACGCGCCGTAGAGAAGGGCGTTCTGGGTCTTGGGCAGCATGGACATGGGTTGTCGCGATTACCCAGACGCTCTGGGTAATTGCTTTGACGGATCTGAAGGCTCGCAGGTTTACCAGGGCATGGGTCGCGTATCATTCGCGCGTCCCCAACAATGGCCATCAGCGCGCGCGCCGTCGTGCCCCGAAGCCGGATGTGGGGCCTCAACTGGGGTCTCCTCGACAAAGTGGCGCCGCGGCCGGTATCGCCGAAGGCGCAGAAAGCGCACGACCTGACGTCGGCGGCACGCGCGACCGGACTGTTCTCGATTCCCGGGCGGACGCCGCGCCTGAAAGCAATCTACCTGTTGCAGATCGCAGCGGAGATCGAGCATTCGCTGATGCTCCAGTATCTGTACGCGGCGTATTCGATCGATCAGACATTCGCTTATGCAGAGAGCGACGCGCGCTCCGAGACAGTCAACCGGTGGCGGCGCGAAATCCGGATGGTCGCGCGTCAGGAGATGGCGCACCTGATTACCGTGCAGAATCTGTTGATCGCCGTCGGCGGGAACGTCTACCTCCAGCGTGAAAACAACTTCCTGACGCACCCCGACGAATATCCATTTCCGACAACGTTCGAGAAGCTGAGTCGAGCTTCCGTCGCCAAGTACGTCGCGACGGAGGGTCCGGACCCCAGGTCGATCGAGTCCCCGCAGGAGCGGCGTCTGCTCACACGCATTCTGCAGGAAGCCAAGGCTTCAGTTCATCACAAGGTCAATCGCGTCGGAGCGCTGTACGCGGTGCTGTACTGGCTGTTCATGGAGTCCGATCGCGGCCAGGGTCCGTGGCGCATGTCCGACGAGGCTCGCGGAGGAATCCTCGACGTGGGCCTCGGCGGCGTTCACCTGCGCGACAACGATTTTGCCTCGCGCGACGAATTCCACCGTTTTGCCGCAACGCGCGAGGAATGGGACGTCTACGAGCCGCGCATGCGCGTCGACCGGACGGACCCTCGCCGATACGCGTTGAACGCCATTCACTGGATCATGGCGCAGGGCGAAGGGTTCGAGCCGCTCAAGAGCAAAGCGACCATGCCGTCGCACTTTCACGTCTTCATGAACCTCTTCAAGGAGATGACGGCGAAGACGGTCGACCTGGGCGCCGCGATCCTCGATGTCCCGACCAATCCTATGGCAACCGGAATCGGCGAGGCCGACACGCCGCGGACGAAATCGCTTCGCATCACGAATCCCGTCGCCAAGCTGTGGGCACAGCTGTGCGACCTGCGCTATCAGATGCTCCTGCTCGACCTTCTCCTGGCGCTCTCGACAGAGCGCGCCAACTCGCTCAGGAGCACGCTCACCAACTGGGCGGTGGCGCACGAGATGCGGTTCGTCGGCAGGATTGCGCAGCTGCTGCCTCGCCTCAGCGCACGTCCGACGGGCTCGCTGCGTTCGGGCGCACCATTCGAGACGATCGCGTTTCCGGACGATGACGGCAAGCGTTGGGATGTGCAGGCAGTGCTGATGGCCGGAACCGTTTCCGTCATCCAGCGCCTCAAGAAACGCGGCGACGTCGATGACGTCCAGCGCGCGATTCTGGACGAGATCCTCGCATTCGATCGATCGCGCCGCGCGATCGTCGACGACAACCGACACAGCAAGACGCGATATCGATGGCGGAATGGCCGCGTCCAGCGCGGCTGAAAAGGCGCAGCATGCGCAAGCGTATCCACAAGCTTCGGATCCATCCGGCGGTCGGCATCGCGCGCGTCGGGCGCAGCCCGGAGGGGTTTTTCATCGGGCCGGAAATCCCCGGCGTCGCGCCGGCGCCGCCGCGAACCGCTGACGCTCCCGCGGGGTTCCGGGATCGCAAGGGCCGCCTGAAGCGACAGGCCGCACGGTTTCGAGTGTTCGCCTACGACAAGTCGGACAAGTTGATCGGCGAGGTGACGGGGCGCGAGGCGAAGATCGTCTGGACCGTCCACCTCCGCAACGCCAAAGCCGCTGGTCGTCGATTCGATGGCCTGAAGCGACGGACGCCGCCGCGAAATCCGCGGTGGCGCGATCGGCGGTCGCTCGTGCTCGATCCAGCGCCGGCGCCGGCCCGCGTGCAAGGGGCGGGCGCCAGGCTCGATCTCCTGTGCTTCCAGTTCATGAAACGCGCGTTCCAGCAGCCGTTGAAGCTGGGAACCTTGCGCACCGACGCCTTCGGCCGTCTGCTGGTCCTCGGCGGACACGGCCACGCAGGCACCCTCACCGACGCCGCATTGGACGCCGGCGAGAACAATTACGCCAACCGTGACGGCTGGTACGACGATGTGTCGGATGGGCCGGTCGACGCCGTCGTGACCTTGAAGGACGGACGAAGGCTGAGGGCGATGACCGCGTGGGTCATCGTCGCCCCTCCGAAGTTCGCCCCCGAAGTTCAGAGTGTTGTCACGCTCTACGACACACTCTACCAACTGGCGCTGGACAGCCGGCATCTGCGCCCGGAGCTGAAGAAGCGAAACCTGCTGCCGCGAGCTCGAGCCTCGTTCACCGACGACATTTATCCCATTCTGCGGCGCGCCGCGGACGCCCAGTGGCTCTTCGCGAGGGCTGGTGTCGGGCACTATCACCAGCTGTCCGTCGAGCAAGCCAGACACGACGAGGCGTACCGGCGTCACGTGTTCCGGCAGTTCCGATGTCCCGACCGCTCGACGACCGACACCGCGACGAACGCGACGGGGCAAATGCCGTATCTGTGGTCCGACCGCTATCCGGTGGACGTGACCCAGACGTTGACGCGTCATCAGTACGACGTCATGAAAGCATGGGCCGACGGGAACTTCGTCGATGACTGGACGGCGCGCAGCCGTCGAACCCCGACGCGCGTGAGCCCGGCAGGTCTCGACCGGGCGGCGCTCGAAGCCTGCGTCGGCGCAGCGTTCGTGCCGGGGATCGAGGTGAGCTGGAAGGTGCGCGACGTATTTCCATACCACGAGCCCTTCCGGCTCGATCCCGTTCGCCTGCGGCCGGGCGATGTGACCCAGCAGATGGCGATCCCCTGGCAGAGCGACTTCGTCGACTGCTCAGACGGTGACAATCCGTATGTGTGGTGGCCGTCGCATCGGCCGGTTGATGTCATCCGCGCCAGCGAACCGCTCGACGGTCCGCGATTCGTCCGATGGGCACGACCGTTTTCGAAACGCGACACGGACGACATCGGGATCGAGGCGATGATTCAAGACGGCGATCAGCTGGGTCTGATCAAACGCGCCGGACGGCGACTCGTCGAGTACGACCGACGGGACTGAGATGTCGCGAATCGACCCCGCTTCGTCGAACCCGTTCGACGCCATCATCGTCGGGGGTGGGCCAGCGGGCTCGGCCACGGCAGGACTGCTCGCGCGAGCAGGGCTGCGCGCGCTCCTCATCGAAGCCACGCACTACGAAAAGCCTTCCCGGCTCGAAACCCTGCCGCCCGCCGTCAAGCCCCGATTGGCGAGGCTCGGCGCGTGGTCGCGATTCGAGCGTCAGCGTCACGACCGAATCGACGGCACGATTGCGTTCTGGGGAAACGCCACCCGTGCGGTTGACGAGTACGCGTTCAGCTGCTACGAAAACGCGTGGCTCGTGAATCGACGCGACTTCGATCGAATGCTCGCGGAGCACGCCGCCGACGCCGGCGCCCGCGTGCAGCTGGACACCCGAGTCGTCGGCTGCCATATCGCGGGTTCCGAGTGGCGCGTCCAGGTTCGCACTCCGGCCGGAGTCAAGACGCTGCGATCGTGGTTCGTCGTTGACGCCACCGGACGGACCGGAACCGCTGGCCACGCCGGATCAACGCGGTTCGTGCACGATTCGATCGTTGCCGTCACCTGGCTGGCGCCCGCCAACCGCGGATCCGCGTATGCGCTGCTGGAAACGGCGGCGGACGGCTGGTTCTATTCCGCCGAACGTGAGGACGGTTGCGTGGCGGCGATGTACGTGACCGATGCCCGCCGGCTTCGATCGTCAGGAACCGGAATCACGCGGTCGGTCAGCACCGCGCTCGAGAGCGCACCGCACACCTCGATGCGCATCCGCCACTCGGCCCGGGAATGGATGCCGCGGGTGGTTTCGGCGGCGATCTCGATGCGATCGCCGACGGCCGGTCCGCAATGGGTCTCGGTCGGCGACGCGGCCGCGAGCATGGATCCGCTCTGTGGCCGCGGCGTGGTCGACGCACTGGATTCCGCATTCGCGGCGTCGGCCGCCATCGGTTCATCCCGTTCGGCGGCTGCGCTGGCGGCCTATCAGAAATCGGTATCGACGCGATGGCTCCGGGATCTGACGATCCGCCGCGAGTACTACGCATCGGAGAGGCGCTGGTGCCGGTCGGGCTTCTGGCGCCGGCGCGTGTGCCCGTCGTGACTCAGTCGGCACGCCTGGCAGCGGTCACAGGGGTGACAGCCGCTGATGCAGCCAGGCCTTGGCGACGGTCCAATCGCGTTCGACCGTCGCCGCCGAGACATCGAGCGCCATGGCGGTTTCGTCGATCGTCAGGCCGGCGAAGAACTTCAGCTCCACGACACGGCACAAGCGCGGGTCGAGCGCGGTCAACTCCGTCAGGGCTTCGTCCAGCGCCAACACGTCGACCGGCGACTGCCGCGGTTCTGCAACCGCCTCGTCGAGCGCGACGATCGTGATGTCGCCGCCACGTTTGCGCGCGTGTTTCTTCCGCGCGTGATCGACCAGGATCTCGCGCATCAGCCTCGCGGCCATGGCAAAGAGCTGCGTGCGCGTGTGCGGCGACGCGCCGCCGGGGCCGGTCAGGCGCAGATAGGCTTCGTGGACGAGCGCGGTGGCCTGGAGCGTGTGTCCCGGGCGCTCGGCCCGCAGCCGGGCGCGGGCCACCCGCCGCAGCTCGTCGTACACGATCGGCAGCAGACGTTCGAGCGCGCTCGCATCGCCCTGCTGCCATTGGCGCAAGAGCGCGGTGACGTCGTGGTCCGGTTCGCGCGGCGACATCCGACTGTGGCCTCCGGGAGGATAGTACGGTCCTTCCCGAACCACCGTGAGGGAAAACCCCGCTCCTTTGCGCATCTGCTCCTGAGCGGCCTTGCGGCCGCCCCTCAAGGCGATAACCGCGATGGGCGCGGCTCCGCCGGCGGGACCAAAGGAGCCGGTTATGTCGAAGTGGTGCGCCACATCGCGGGTCGCATGCCTGTTCGTGCTCATGACATGCGTCGTGCTCGCTCGGGTCGCGGCTGCCCAGGGGCTGACCGGGGCGCTGATCGGCACAGTCAAGGACGGTGAAGGCGGCGTCCTTCCCGGTGCCGTTCTGCGCATCACGTCGCCGGCGCTGATCGGGCGCGAGCTGAAGACGACGACGAACGAAAAAGGACAGCTGAGGTTCGCGGCCCTGCCTCCAGGAGCGTACTCACTGGAGATCGAGATACCGGGGTTCACGACGTATCACGAGGAAGACATCAGCATTGGCGCGGGCGCGACCATCGAGCGAACGGTGGTCTTGAAGCTGGCCGGGATGGCCGAATCGCTGACGGTACAAGGCGCGGGCTCGCGCATCGAGGCGCGGGGATCAGGACTCGAGACGCGATTGCGATCGGAGGACCTCAGGGCGATCCCGACCGGGCGTTTCAGCATGTTCGATCTGGTCAGGACGGCGCCAGGGATTTCGCCGACTTCGGCGAGCGGCACGACGACCACCGTCTCCGCCACCAGCGTGTCGGCGCTCGGTTCGAGCGTCAACGAGAACCAGTTTCTGATCGACGGTACGAACTTCACGTGCCCGTGCAGCGGCGTCGCGCGCTCGGAGCCGGGCATCGATTTCATTCAGGAAGTTCAGGTCCAGTCCGTGGGCGCGTCCGCGGAATTCGGCAACCTGCAGGGCGCCGTGATCAATGTGATCACGCGACAAGGGAGTGAGAGGTTTCAGTACGACGCTTCGTACTATGGACAGCCGGCCAGCCTGACGAGTCAGCCTGTGGTGCGCACGGTCAGCGCCGGCAGTCAGCCGTCCAGCGGCTACACGCGACTCGCATACCGAGACTTCACGACGAATGCCGGCGGACCAGCCATCCGCGATCGTCTGTGGTTCTTCGCCGGATATCAGTATGTGCGCGACTTCGACAGTCAGCCTGGTGTCGACCCGAAGTTCCCCAGGACCTACGAGCAGGACAAGGGTTTCGCGAAGCTCACCTGGCGGCTCACCCCGAGTCTGCAATTGCTGCAGAGCGTTCACAAGGAGTCGTGGATCAATCCTCCGCCTCCGACGACCGCAACACCGTTCGAGGCAACCACACGGAACCAGGCGTCGGTCCCGGCGATCACCTTCGGCCATCTGACGCACACGCTGTCCCCCAACACGGTGTGGGATGTACGCGTCGGACGGTTCATCGTCTCCGAGAAGCGTCCGCCCAGCACGGGCGCTCTGACGATTGCCAGCCACCTGGACAACGTGAGTGGCATCAGGACGGGCGCACCGGAGGTGTTCGGCGAGCGGCACTATCTGCGGACGACGACGAAAGCGACGCTCACGCACTACCGGACCGGACTCGCGCACGCCGACCACGAATGGAAGTTCGGGGGCGCCTTCGAACGCGGCGAGCATCGTCATTCCACCGTCCTCCCGACCGGCGTCGGGTTCGTCGACAGCAACGGACGGCCGTTTCAGTCGATCTCGCGCGAGCCGTTCCCCGACGGCGGTCTCTCCCTCACCTCGTCGGCGTTCGCGAGCGATGCGATGACGTTTGGCGATCGGCTGACGCTGAACCTCGGACTGCGCTTCGACCACAGCCGCGCGATCAGTCAGGACCTGCCCGCGCTCGATCCACAGGGGCACGAGACCGCCACGATGATTGCCGGCCTGGGCACGCTGTACACCTGGAATATCGTGTCGCCACGACTCGGCGTCGCCACGAAGCTCAGCGCCGACGGCCGCACGATGCTGCGAGCGAGCTACGGGAGATTCAGTCAAGGCGTGCTGACCGGAGAGTTCGGCTCGTTTCACACCGGTGTCTCGCCAATCACGACGCGAGCTTTCGACGCGGCCACTGGCGGATACACGACGCTGGTGTCGGTCGTCGATCCGAAAGTTCAGCTCCAGCTCGACTCTCAGATTCGCGCCCCGTATTCGGATGAATACTCCGTCGGTCTGGATCGCGAACTCGGCCGCCGCCTGGGCGTCGCCGTGGCATACGTCCACAAAGATGGCAGCAACTTCATCGGGTGGAACGAAGTTGGCGGTCAGTATCGTCAGGAAACGCGGACGCTGGCGGACGGCAGCAGCCTGCCGGTGCTCGTACTGGCCAACGCCGCCTCGGCCCGTCGCTTCCAACTGACGAACCCCGAAGGCTACTCGCTGACCTACAACGGCCTCGTCACGACGATCGAGAAGCGCCCGTCACACGGGTGGCGGGCGTTCGGCTCGTACACCTTTTCGCGGGCGGAAGGACTGCAGGTGTCCAGCGGGACGACGGCCGCGGCCGAGCAACTGAGCACCCTGACGTCCTCTGGAGTGTTCGGGCGGGATCCAAACGATCTCCAGAATGCGCGCGGCCGGTTGGCGAACGATCGGCCGCACATGTTTCGCGTGATGGGCAGCGTCGACGTGCCCAGGACCGGGTTCGTTCTGGCCGCCAACTACCGGTACTTCAGCGGCAAGCCATGGGCCGCGACCACGCTGGTCTCGCTCGGGCCGCAGGGCAGCCGGCGCATTCTTCTCGAGGCGCCGGGGTCGCGCCGATTGTCGTCGCAGTCGCTGCTGGACTTCCGAGTGTCGAGAACGCTTCGATTCGGCCCCGCCGCACGCGTCGAGCTGTTGCTCGACCTGCTCAATCTGCTCAACGACACAGCGGAAGAAGGGGTGGTGACGGACAACCGTTTCAGCTCGACGTTCGGACAGCCGAACGTGTTCATGAACCCGCGGCGCGCCATGCTGAGCGCGCGGCTGAACCTGGGGCGGTGAACGATGCGTCGAGCACACCTGGTCACCGGCTGCTTGTGCGCGGCGCTCGCGTATGGAGCGCACATCCGGCCGGCCGCTCAGTCGCGGTCGCGGCCCAGCGTATATCAGACGACGCTGGAAGAGCCGAATCAGATGACGCCGGAAATCACCACCGAGGAGCTGGTGGCGATCCTGGCGGCGAGGAGCGAGCCGGTGTTGGACGTGCGAACCGCAAAGGAGTATGCGATTGGGCACATTCCCGGCACGATCAACGTCTTCGAGCGGGAACTGCAGCGGATTTCCGAGCTCTATCCCGATCGAGACACGCGAATGATCTTGTACTGCAACGGGCCGTCGTGCGGAAAGAGCAAGCGGACGTCAGAGCAGCTCGTGGCCCTCGGCTACACACACGTCCGCCGCTATCAGCTCGGGATGTCGGTGTGGCGAGCATTGAGCCACACCGTTCAGACCGATTTGGGCGGGTTCGACTACATCTACAAGGGCGACCACACGGCGGTCTTCGTCGACGCGCGCACGCCGGCGGAATACGCGAGCGGCACCGTGACCGGCGCCGTCAACGTTCAAAAGGGAGAAGCCGCCGTCGCCAACGACGACGGCAGGCTTCCGCTGACGGACAAGGGCACGCGCATTGTCGTCTTCGGCCGCACGGACGAGCAATCGAAAGCAGTGGCCACCGAGATCGCGGAGAAGGCGTACTGGAACAGCAGCTACTTCGGCGGCGCGTTCGACGATCTGGCCGCCGGCCACTACGTCAGATCGACAGCGCGGCAGCCACGGTGATCCCGCGCCATTGATTCGGAACGATGTCCCGCCAGCGCTGGATTAGAATGGCCTGCCCTCGATTATGTCGATCCGTCCCGACGATTGGCCGCGCGCGCGGGCGGTGTTCGAGCATGCGCTCGCGCTCCCCGACTCGGCGCGCCGGCGCTATCTCGCCGACGCATGCGTCGGCCGCGACGAGCTGCGCCAGCACGTCGAGCGGTTGCTCGAATCGCACGAAAAGGCTGATGCCTTTCTCGAAACACCGCTTGTGCCGATGCTTGACGACACGATTGCCGTGCGATCGCTCGAAGGCCAGCGGATCGGTCCGTACCTGTTGTCCGTGCGTGTCGGCAGCGGCGGCATGGGCGAGGTCTACAAAGCGCGCGATACGCGGCTCGATCGGACGGTCGCGATCAAGGTCCTGCCGTCGCACGTCGCCAACGATCAGCAGGCGCGCGAGCGGTTCGATCGTGAAGGGCGCGCGATCGCCGGCCTGAACCACCCGCATATCTGCGTGCTCCACGACGTCGGCGAAGCGACGGTTTCGAGCCCCGACAGCGGCGTGCCGAGCGCTCAGCCCGCATTGACCGTGCAGTACCTGGTCATGGAGCTCCTCGAAGGCGAAACGCTGGCGGCACGGCTCGCCCGCGGACCCATCCCTCTCGACGAAGCGCTCCGATATGCGACGCAGATCGCGTCGGCGCTCGACAAAGCGCACAGCGCCGGCATCGTCCATCGCGACCTGAAGCCTGGCAACGTCTTCCTGGTCCCCCGCAGCGGCGCGTCACCGGCGGCCGACACCAAGCTCCTCGACTTCGGCCTCGCGAAGCAACACTCGGGATGGGCGGACGGGGCGCGGGAGCTGACGACGCCGGGGATGATTCTCGGGACGATGCAGTACATGGCGCCCGAGCAGATTGAAGGCAAGGACACGGACGCGCGGACGGACATCTTTGCTTTCGGCGCCGTGCTGTTCGAGATGCTCACGGGACGGAAAGCATTCGAAGCGGACAGCCACGCCGCGCTGATGGTCGCGATCCTCGACCGCGAGCCCACCCGACTCACCGCGCTGCAGCCGCTCGTGCCGTCCTGGCTCGACGCAGTCGTCGGGCGCTGTCTCGCGAAGGATCCGCGGCAACGCTGGACCTCGGCGCGCGACCTGATGCTTGCGCTGCAGGCACCGCCGGCCTCTGCGACAGATCAAGCGGCAACCGCTCGGGTCAGTGCGCGGCGCGCCGGTTGGATAGCGGGCGGGGCGGTCGTGTCGGCCCTTGGGATTGCCGGCCTGTGGCAGGCCACTCGAACCGGCACGACCGGTGTCGCGCGCGACTCGCAGCTGGCGTCGATCGCCGTCCTGCCGTTTCACAGCCTGGCCCCGCGAGACGATCTGAAGTTTCTCGAGGTCGGGATTCCCGACGCGATCATCAACAAGCTCTCGAGAGCGAGTCAGGTGCGTGTCCGCCCGACCGACGCGATCCTCAGATTCGAGGGGCAGACCGTGAGTCCTCGTGACGCGGCCAAAACGCTGGCCGCGGAGTACGTCCTGACCGGCACGCTGCAGCCGACGGGCGCGCTTTTGCGCGTCAGCGTTCAGCTCGTGCGCGCCGCCGACGAGACATCCCTCTGGGGCGATCACTACGACATCGACCGGAAAGATCTCCTGACGCTGCAGGATCGCATCGCCGCGGAAGTGGCCGCGGCGCTGCCGATCCGGATGTCGACCGCCGATCGCGATCGGGTCGCCCGCCCGCAAGCGAGGAACACGGAGGCATTCGAGCTTTATCTCCGGGGGCGCGCCGCGCTGGTGCGGTACACGGCCCAGAGCACGCGCGAAGCAATCGCCAGTTTCGAAAAAGCGCTGCAGATCGATCCGCGCGACCCACACGCGCACGCCGGCCTGGCGTCGGCGGCCGCCGTGATGCGAATCAGGTTCGCGCCGGAGTCGGAGCTGCAAGACTGGCTCGATCGAGGGCAGAGAGAGGCTGCAGCCGCGCTGGCGCTGGATCCGAATCTGGCCGAAGTGCACGAGGCCAGAGCCGCGGTCGCGCGCTACCTCGAGTTCGACTGGGACTTGGCGATCAACGAAAGTGACCGCGCGCTCGCGCTCAACCCGAGCCTGGAGAATCCACATTTCTATCGGGCGGCCGCGTTCTACCATTTCGGGTTGTTCGACCGCGCACGGACGGAAATCCGTCTCGGCATGGAGAACAATCCGGTCAATCGCGTCGAGCCGCTGCGGCTGCTCGGCACGACCCAGTTGCTCGCGGGGCAGTTTGCCGACGCGGAGTCGACGCTGCGAGGCGCGCAGGGGCTGAGCCACCAGGACGTCACGAGCACCTACCTGGCACAGGCGTTGTACAACCAAGGGAAGAAGACGGACGCCGAACAGATGCTGGCGGCGCTCACCGGCAGCAACAGTGCACAAGCACGAAGGCGCGCCCAGGCCACGCTGGCCAGCTACCTCGGTGCGAAGAATGAACGGGTGAAGGCGCGGGCGCTGATCGCCGACGTGCTCGCCGGTTCATATATGGATCACCACGTCGCTTACAGTCTGGGCGTCGCGTTTGCGCAGATCGGCGATCTGGGCGAAGCTCGCCGCTGGCTGACGCGGGCGGCCGCGGAAGGCTTTCCCTGTTATCCGTGGTACGCCAACGATCCACTGATGCAGTCGCTCAAGTCCGATCCTGCGTTTCAGGAATTCATGAAGCAGCTGAGCAACCGATTCGACGCGAGTCGTGCCCGCTTTGGCGGCTGACGAAAACCGCCGATCACTTCACCACGCGGACCTCGAAGTCGCCGCTCCTTTTCAGAACGGTGACGTTGACATCCAACGGATGACGCTCGACCAGCAGATCCACCCTGCCGAACGTCAGATCGACGTTCTCGAGGCGCAGCGCATTGAGAAACGGCGGCAGGATCGCGCGATCGACCGAGAGCCTCCGCGCCGGCACATCGATCGACAGCCGCAGGCAGGCCTGGAGCAGCCCGAAGACCACGCCTGACGACCACGCCTGCGGCGAGCAGGCGACCGGATACAACGTCGGGCCCTCGCCCGGCCGGCGGTGAAAGCCGCAGAACAGCTCCGGCAGGCGATGCGCGTCCATCGAGAGACTCGCCTCGAAGAGCGCGGCGAACGGCGCCGCGATCAGATCGTCGAGCCCGTATCGCGAGAACCCGGCCGCGACGATGCCGTTGTCATGGGGCCACACCGAACCGTTGTGATACGACATCGGGTTGTATCTCGACTCCGTCGACGCGATGGTTCGGATTCCCCACCCCGAAAACATCTCCGGCCCGACCAGCTGCTCGGCGACGCGCCGCGCGTGCTCCGGCGATGCGATTCCGCCGAACAGGCAGTGGCCGGCGTTCGAGCTCCGCACCGCGCAGGGTTTCTTGTGTCCGTCGAGCGCGAGCGCGTAGGTTCCGAGATCGTCGAGCCAGAAGCGATCCTCGAACGCTCGCCGCATCCGCTCCGCGCTGTCGCGCAGCGCAGTGGCGCGCGCGGCATCGCCCAGCGCGTCCGCCAGCGCCGCGGCGCGGCGCCGCGCGTCGTAGACGTAGGCCTGCACTTCGCACAGCGCGATCGGCGGCTCCGCCAGCGAGCTGTCGGCGTGAAACACGGAATCCTGCGAGTCCTTCCACCCCTGGTGGACGAGCCCGGTCGGCGAGTGGCGCGCGTACTCCACGAACCCGTCGCCGTCGCGGTCGCCGTACTCGTCAATCCAGGCGAGCGCCCGCAGGACGTGCGGCCACAGCCGGATCAGGAACTCGCGATCGCCGGTTCGATCGAAGTACGCACCGGCCAGCATGACGAACAGCGGCGTCGCGTCCACGCTGCCGTAGTAGCGGCCAAACGGTACCTCGCCGAGGCGAGCCATCTCGCTGCTGCGGGTTTCGTGCAGGATCTTTCCCGGTTCGGCGTCCTGCTGCGGGTCCACGTGATCGGCCTGCGTCGCCGCCAGATAGTCGAGCACGCCGCGCGCGATACGCGGGTTGATCCAGAGCGTCTGGAACGCGGTGACGATGCCGTCGCGGCCGAACGGCGTGCTGAACCAGGGCACCCCCGCATAGGGATACTCGCCGTACGGCGTCGTTGACACCAGCATCCGAAGATCGGCGGCCGACCGGCGGAGCCAGTGATTGAAGCGTTCGCTGGAGCTTTCAACCACCGCGTAGCCGGCGCGGGCGTGGTCGAGCGACGCCGAGGCCTCCGACTCTGCACGTTCCAGCGCCTTGATGGGGGCCGGACGCCGCTCCCGATCGCAGCGAATGGCGAGCGTCAGCACGGTCGGTGTGCGCGGTGCCAGTTCGTACTCGAATCGGGCCATGCCAGGCGTCGCGGCGGCCGGCACCTCGCTCCACTCGAGAACGGTCGATCGGCGCTCGCCATCCAGGCCGCAATAGTCGAGCCGCAGCGTCGCGCCGTCGATGACCGCCGCGGAGCGCGTGCCGCGGCGCTCGCGCGTCATGCCGCGGACTTCGAAGATGTCGGCGAAGTCCGCGTCGATGTCGAAGGTGAGCGACACCCGCACCGGCTGGCGACTGTAGTTCCACAGGCGAAGCCGCTCGTGCCACGTCGCATCCCACAGGAATCGTCCGCGGAACAGGTGGACCACATCGCGGGAGAGCACGCGATCGCCGTCGCCGAGCGGGATGTCCGGATTCGTCAGGTCGGCGCCGAACAGTTCGTTGTCATCCTTGACGCGCGCGCTCAACAGGAGCGGCCGCTGCCCGTTCATGCGCAGCTGGAACCGCGACAGATACCTGGTGCCCTCGTGATACAGCCCCTGCTCGCCCGCCACGAACGCTCCGACATCGCCGACGGTGTCGAACAGCGCAAAGGTGTCGTCGTGCTTCAGGACCGCCGTCGGTTGCGCGGCTCTGGAGACGGTCGCCAGAATATAGAACTGGTCGTGGACCTGAATCACGTCTTCCATTCAGGCCTCCAGTCTCTCTGCTGATCGGACGCTCCCGAACGCGCATCGATACACGTCGAGGTATCGCTCCGTCATCTTCGCGACAGAGAAGTTCTCGTCGACGAACGTCCGGCACGAGGACGCCGCGACACCGGGCGACGCGATCCGCCGCGCCATCTCGTCGACATCCCGGCAGATCCAGCCGTTCACACCGTCGACCACGACCTCTTCGACGGAACCGCCGGCAAACGCGAGGACCGGCGTGCCGCAGGCCATCGCCTCGACCATCACCAGCCCGAACGGCTCCTCCCATTGAATCGGAAACAGCAGCGCCCGCGCCTTCGACAGCAGCGCGTTCTTCGCCGCAAAGTCCGCTTCGCCGACGTATTCGATCTGATCGCCGTCGACGAACGGGCGGACCTGCTGCTCCCAGTAGTCGCTGAAATATGGCTGGATCTCGCCGGCGAGCTTCAGCCGGATTCCCGCGCGCCGCGCCGCCTCGATCGCCAGGTGCGGGCCCTTGCAGGGCGCCATCCGCCCGAGAAACGCGACGTAGTCGTCTTTCTCGTCGGACCACGTGTAATCGGATACGGGAATGCCGTGATGCACGACCTCGACGCGCGGCATCGGCTCCGACCGTCGGAGCCACCGCGCGATCGCCACGTAGAGCGTCTCCGGATAGCGCAGGTATTGCTCGGAGAGCTCCGGTTCATGCGGATGGTGAATCGTCAGAACGATCGGCACCTCCGTGAACATCGTGAACGGCAGCCCGACGATGTCGTTGAGATGAATGACGTCGGCGAATTCGAGTGCGTCCCGGATCGCCCACGCGGTGTGATCGGCGTTCTTCAACTGTGCTCGCACTGGGGAGTCGCATGGCCAGTCGCCGTGCGGATAGCGCCACCTGACGGGGCACGGCAGCGAAGAGTCGCCGTTGCCGTAAACGACCACCTCCTCGCCGCGCCGGAACAGGTCGCGAGCCAGGTTCCCGATGAACAGCTCCGTTCCGCCGTACCGTCGTGGCGGGATCTCGATGAATGGCGGGCCGATCATCGCGATGCGCATCGCGATACCTCAACCAGCCGAGTGACAACATCAATCGAATGACGATGAATCAGCTCAACCATGTGTGACCCTCAACTCGAATCCGCCGGGCGGCCCCTGCCGCCCGACACGTATCCACATCGACACCGGCAAGCTTCGGACCATCGCTCGCCTCCCCATCGTTAGGTCGTACGACACATCACAATGATTCGTGTTTGAGCTGAGCAGTATGCGAAAAAACTCTTGCTGACCTTTTCGCGAGAGTCGTATCGTTCGTCCCTCACATGAGCACGGTGATGATCACGAGTTTGACGGCTGTCGGGATCCTGTCGCTGGCCTGGTTCGCATTCGCGATCGTGCGGCATGTTCGTCGGCGGCGTCGCCTCCCTCAGCTCGGTGTCGTGAGCGAAGAGTGGCTGACACTGCATCGGGCCGACCGTTGGTGAGCGCGGCGCAGCGGAATTTCGGCCGGCGCCTCAGAGATGAGCGGGAACGGGCACAGATCGCGCTCGGCGCAATCGCTGCGGCGACGAAGATCAAGCGCTCGGTGTTCGAAGAGCTCGAGCGTGGCGACGTGTCGGCGTGGCCGGGCGGCATTTTCCGGCGTGCGTTCGTGCGCGCGTACGCGTCCGCGATCGGGCTCTCGCCGGAGTCTGTAGTCGAAGAATTCACACAGGTGTTCCCGGATGGCACCCCGCGCGACAGCGCGGAGGCCAAACACGAGCTGCGCCTGACGCTCGTCATCGACCCCTGGCGGCGCACCCTGACCTCCGTGACGAACGTCGTCGTGGCGTTTGTCGAGGCCGGTGCGATCGTCGCACTCGCGTTACTGACGGCGTGGATGACAGCCGCGAATGTCTGGTCCGCGTGCGCGGTCATCGCGCTGACCTACTACGCGGCGGGCGCCGCCTGCCTCGGCCGCAGCCCAGGGTCCTGGTGTCTGCAGCATGGCCTTCCCGCTCTCAGGCCCGGACGTCCGGCTGAAGGCTCGCCGTCTGCCCGCGCGCGCGATCTGATCCACCTGGTTCAAAAACGCGAACTGCCTGACGAGCAGATTCAGGAAGACAAGGCGGCGTCAGCGACGCCGCTGCGCGTGGCATCGCACTAGCGAAAGCCTCCGGGTTCCGCGGCGCCCGCGGACGCGACACAGGCGGCCAGGCTCATTCAGCCTGGCCGCCTTTTTTCTTGGGACGTGCTGGTTTCGCGGTCGCACCCCGTTCAACGATCACGGAATCTGGTGAGGCGCCTCCGACGGGACGGGTTACGGAGCCAGATCGATAGGCGTGCGCTCGTTAGCCCTGCTG
>Ga0193697_1000268_pt1 | contig 20358 bp, 14 predicted proteins | sample L3m2metaG_FD_145073 | JGI IMG/M metagenome (GOLD analysis project Ga0193697, IMG submission 145073) | Soil microbial communities from a riparian zone of the East river system, Colorado, United States - L3m2 | ecosystem: Environmental > Terrestrial > Soil > Riparian zone | place: USA: East River... | reverse complement strand
ACCCATCCTTCCGGAGTCATCGTCAACGCCGGCATTGCCACCGTGATCGATACTCCCGGCCTGACCCAACGCTTCTACAGAGCGCGCCAACTGCCGTAAGCGCCAAACCGGCTTGCGCCGCGCATCGTCAGTCCGTACTTTGCGCGCCCGTGAAACTCTCCGTCAAAAGCGACTACGCCGCTCGTGCTGTGCTTGGGCTGGCGCGTCATTTTCAAAGCGGTGAGGCACTCAGGGCGGAGGATCTTGCCGATGCCTATAATATTCCGGCGAATTACCTGGTCCAGATTCTGATAGAATTGAAATCGAAGCAGATCGTTAAAAGCGTTCGCGGCAAAGAGGGAGGCTACCTTCTGGCTCGACCGCCGGCGCATATCACTTTAGGCGAGGTCTTGCGCTGCATTCATGGCGCGGTATTCGATTCTCCGGCTCTTGGCGATCCGCAGTGTCCTCCGGAACTGCGCGGGGCATGGAAGCGTCTCCAGGACACACTCGATAAAACTGCCGATGCGATTAGCTTTCAACAACTTCTTGATGAAGGAGCCGGCAAGGAGCGGATGTATTATATTTAAGCGCTCAAAAGCAGAAGTTTCGCGCAACGGCGCTTGACTCAAACCGCTATCGCGGCGATAACTCTCCCGCACCTCGGGACGTATCTGGCAGAGCAACAAAACTAAACACGAATCGGCCATGAACGATAATCCAACGCAACCACCTCCTGCAGCTCAACCGATCGCCACTCCGACCGGCGGCAAAGACTGGCTCGTCGCGCTGCTTCTGTCCATTTTCCTGGGCAGTCTTGGCGTCGACCGTTTTTACCTCGGGTACGTCGGCCTGGGCATTCTCAAGCTGATCACTTGCGGGGGCCTCGGTGTCTGGTGGCTCGTGGATCTGATCCTGATCGCCGCCGGGAAGATGACCGATAAAAATGGCCAGGCACTGGTGCGCAAGTAGGCCCGTCTAACGCGCGGCCTGCTGCGTCGCGCCGCCCTTGATCGGCACGGGGACGAACGACCTTACAAGGTCGCCCTTTGCCGTCTCGTAAATTCGCACTGTTCCGTCGAAACCGCCGGTCGCAACCAGGTTCGTTTGGCTGTTAAACGCCACCGCGAAGATCGCCCCGGCGTGCCCTTTCAGCGTTGCTACGCGCTTTCCCTCCGAACTGTTGAACACTGGCACTTCCGGACCCGCGCCGCCGACCGCCAGTAAACTCCCATCGCCATTATAAGCAATGGAATTCACCGGCCCCGGAAGACGATCAAATTGCTTTCGCAGATTCACATCATTGTTGGCGGCGGTTCGTCCCTGGTTATCCGAAATCTTATACGTGCGCGTCACACCCAGTTCGCCACCGTAGGCGACCACATCTTCCTTCGGATGCCGCGCGAGACACATCACGCCCTCAATAAGTTTGTTGATATCGTCGATGAACTGGCCGTTCGACGCATCGATGAATTTCATGGCCCGATCCCGGCTCCCGGTTACAAGACGTTTCCCATCAAGCGTCCAGATCGTCCCGAAAACCCAGTCACTGTGATTGTCGAACTTCAGCAACTCCTTGCCGTCACCTACCGCAATGACCCTCACCGTTTTGTCCGCGCATCCCACGGCGACGCGGTCCGATCCCGGCGAAAATGACAGGCCGTAAATTGAATCCGTCGAGACCTTGTACGACTTCTCCAGCGAGTTGCTCGCTGTATTCCAAAGTTGAATTTCGCCGAATCGCGCCGGCGCGCTTCCAGCTACACCAAGGAACTTTCCGTCGGACGAATACGCGAGCGACTCAATGCGCGGACTTTCACCGAGCAATCGGGCGACGAGATTTGAGCCGTCGGCGCTGCGCAGCAACACTTCATGATAGCCGGACACCGCCAGCACTTTGCCGTCTGGCGACCACGCCAGCGCGCTGATGACGGGCGGCACCACATAAGTCGGCGGCTCACTCGGCTTCAGAGACTTCGCGCTCGCCGGCGTGTCGTCTTTTGCGCCTTGCGCAATCCACTGCTCAATCAACGCCACTTCCTGTTTCGTCAGCGGATCGCCTTCTTTCGGCATCGAAGGTTCGTCGCCGGTGATCTCCTCCATCAACGTGCTGCTCTTCGGATCGCCAGCCTTGACCAGGGTGCCGTGCTTTCCGCCTTTGACCGCTGCCTCATAGGTCGTCAAATCGAGTTGCCCCTTGAGCTTGCCGGGATGATGACAACCCGTGCAGCTCTTTTTGAAAATCGGCACGACCTCCTTGTAATAACTCACCGGCTTTTCTTCGGCCATCGCAAGCGCCGCCGCAAAACTAAAAAGGAGAACAACCTGAAGTTTCATTTCATTTCGCCCCTGTGGTCGCCGTCGCCGCGGTCGCGGCTGGCGCGTTCGTTTCACCCGGGTCGGGGGCATTGATGACAAGCGAAATCGCGCCCGAACGGTGCTTGTAGTTGCGATCGTTGTGCAATCCGCTCGCCACAATCGTCAGGTTGTTCGTCCCCGCCGGCGCTTTCTCCGTCGTAGCCAGCTTCAACGTGGTTTCAGCGCCGTTCGCCGGGATTTTTTCAAGCGTCGCGTCGATTCCCTTGGGTAACCCCTCGAGCGCCAGGCTCACTTCATTTGTAAAGCCAGCACGCCGGCTCAGCTTAATCGTCGTCTCAGTCTGACGGGCCGCCGAAAGCGAATTCGTTGGCAACGCCGTCACGTTCAACCGCGACAACGTGCTCGACACCACAAACGGAATCTCCACCACCGTGACCGGGAGCGGATGAGTGTACTCCGTCACCGTCTGCCCATTCGCCGTGCTTTCCCCTTTGATGACAATTGTCCGTGTTCCGACTTCGGACTCCGTTTTTGCTCTCAGTTTCACCCTTCCCATGGCGTCGCTGCCCTTCAAAGTCGCTTCCGTTACATCGAAACTCTTCGTGATGGGATCGTTGCCCGCCGAAAAGCCTTCCGCCGTGAGTTTGATATCGCCTGCAAACCCTTCGTTGCGTTGCGCGAAGACTTCAATACTCGCCGACTGGTTCTGTTCCAACCCTGCGCTTAACGTGACCAGTTCCAACGTAAACGGCGTCGCGTCCAGCACCGTGATAAACCCCTGTCGCGCGCCTGCCGCGTCCGCAGTCCGCGTTGCAGGTTTGCCCCCAACCGTACTCATCGCGGTCAACCGCACCGGAAATGTGCCAAGCGGCGCATCTTTCGTCGCGGAGACAATCATAATCCCGCTCGCCGGTGCAGGTGTCAGCACGATCGGTTCACTGGCAACTCCGCTCGGAAGTTCCGCAAACGCAAATCGCACCGGCAGGTCGAACCCGGAAATCCGGTTCACTTCACAACGCACTCGCGTTTGCGCCCCACGATGCACCCGCAACGCATCCGGCAAAAAGCGCGCCGTGAATCCCGCCTCGACCGCCGCGGATGGTAGTCGCACCAGCAACCGATACGCAAAATTCTCTCCGCCACGATGCGTCAAATCGCGGATCGCCAGTATATATTCCGTGCCCTTTTTCGCGTCGAATTCGATGCGCGCGTCAGCCGCTGCCGTGTCGTCGTTCTGTTGCAAAACCGAGCCGTTCGCATCCATCAGCACCAGCAAAGCGTCGAGTGGCGACCCAAACCGCTGCGCGATCACTTCGCAAACGAGTTTTTGGTCCTTGTCCAATTTGAATTTGAACTGATCTACGTCCTTCGTCGTCGCAATTTTGCCATTGATCGCCGCTGGCACTGTCACCGCATTCGCCTTGTTCGTATCGTTGTTTGGCTCCGTCTCGATGAAATTCGGAACCTCCTGCACATCGAACGGCACGAGGTTCGAATAACCTTTGGGAGTGGTGACGCGAATATCCTGACGTCCACGCGGCGCATTCGCCGCGATATTTAACGTCATTTTTGAAGTGCCTTCGAGATTGCGCCCCGTCACCGCCACTTCGACCTGTTGCCCGCGTTGCCCGCCGAACGGAAAGATCGATTCCACGTAAGGCAAAGAGCCCGCATAGAGCCGATAATTGTAATTCCCGCCGCCCTGGTAACGAAAATCACGCACCGCCAGAACATATTCCCCATCCTCGGCCGGTTTGAAAAACAGCAGGCTGTCCAACCCGTTCCCGTCCTCATTTCGCGCCACTTCTTTGCCTTTCGCGTCGAGCACGGCGACCGACGAATCCAGCGCCGACCCGCCCCGCGCCGCATCCACTTCGAACACGAGTTCCTCTCCTTTGCTGGCCTTGAACTTAAAGTAGTCCACTTGCGCCGCCGCGGAAATCGTTCCTGAAAGGGCGATCGGAAACGTAACCATCTGCGCCTGTTCCAGCGAATTATTCGGTTTCGGTTCGCGCAACTCTGGCAGGTGGCCGACGTTCAGCTGCAACGGATTCGAAATCCCCGTCGGCGTTAACACTCGCAATTCGCGCGCCGTCAACGTCGCATCTGCCACCGCGGTCACCCGCGCGACGACACGCTTCTCGTCGCGCTGCGGCGCTGGTTCTGTTCGCGAGATCCCTCCGAGCGTCGATTCAATCGTGATGGTCGGCCTGGCCATCGTTGGCGCCGGCACATTCGTCGCGCTCAACCCCGCATCACCGCTGAACACAAACCCGCTCGCCGCACCCAGGTTCTCGCCGGTGATCGTGACCTCAACCGTCGTTCCCCGCTGAATCCATTCCGGCGAAATGGCGGCAATCTTGGGAATGGCTTGCGCTGCCCCGATCAACGGAGCAGCCAATAACGCGATGATAGGTGCGATCTTCAAATTCTGTAACCACCGACGTGAGGAAGTGGCACTTCTCGTTTTAACCACTGGAATTCAGAGGTCTGTTCTGTACAGTCTGAAAATGGCCGCCAAGCTTTGTTTCCTTCGGCTCTCAATTCTCATCCAAACAGCGCCGTCACCGGCTCGGCCTGCACCAACTCGCGCGGCTGATTCAAATGGTTGTAAACGATCGTGTGCGGGTCGATCCCCAGTGCGTGATACACCGTCGCCAGCATTTGGATCGGATGCACCGGATTCTCCACCGGCGACGATCCCGTCGCGTCCGACTTTCCGTAAAGCGCGCCACGCCGAATTCCCGCGCCCGCCACGAGTGACGTGTAGCAATACGGCCAATGGTCGCGGCCATCCGGCGCGTTGCCGTTGCCCGACGTGCTTACGCCCAGTCGCGGCGATCGCCCGAATTCCCCAATCGCAATCACCAGCGTCTCTTTCAACATCCCGCGCTGGTCCATGTCTTCAAGCAATGCCGATAACCCGCTGTCCAGTTTCGGGCAGTGCAAATTCTTCAGCGGCCCGAAATTCGCCGCGTGCGTGTCCCATGCATCGACCGTCGGGTTTCCATTCGCCACCGCCGGCCAATTCATCTGCACGAAGCGCGTGCCGGCTTCGATCAGTCGCCGCGCCAGCAGCAAGCCTTGCCCAAACGTGTGCCGCCCGTAACGGTCGCGCAGCTTCGCCGGCTCCTGCGCCAGATCAAACGCGTTCCGCGCGCGCCCCGACGACACCAGGTCGAACGCCTTCTGGTAATACGTATCCAGCGCGTAGCTCGCCACCGCCTTTTCCATCTCCGGCATCGCCGACTCAACCTGCTTCAGCAAACTGGCCCGCCGTTCCAGCCGTTCCTTCGACACCTCTTTGCGCAGCGTCAAATCATCCAGCTTAATGTCCGCGTTCGGGTCCTGGTAAAAATAGTACGGATCAAATGCCGCCCCGAGAAACCCCGCCGTGCCACCCTTGCCGATCACGTTGCTCTCCTGTAATGGCCGCGGCAACATCACGAACGGCAGCATCGGTACCTCCGGCGGTTTCAACCGCGAAATCTGGCAGCCCGCATGCGGAAAATCATTAGGCGCCGGCGGCTCGAGTTGACCAGAAGGCGACACGCGGTCCGGCGTGTAACCCGTCATCAATTGATAAATCGCCGCCGTATGATTGAACAACCCCGCCGGCGTATAACTCATCGAGCGGATCAACGTCGCCTTGTCCATCTGCTTCGCCAGCAACGGCATTGTCTCGCTAAGCAAAATCCCCGGCACATTCGATTTGATCGGCTTGAACTCTCCGCGCACGTTCGACGGCGCGTCCGGCTTCGGGTCCCATATATCTATATGGCTCGGTCCGCCTTGGAGGAACACCAGGATCACCGATTTCGCTTTGCCCCAGCCGTGCTTTTGCTTGCCCGCGTCCGGCAGCGTGCTCGCTGTCGCCTGCAACCGCAAAATGTCCGCCAGACTGATGCCGAGCACTCCGGCCCCGCCCAGGCGCATAAATTCGCGTCGGCTGAATCCATCGCATGTGCTGCCAGATTTTCCAGGTATCGAGATCATATTTGCTCCTATCGATTAAACAGGAAGGCCGGGCTGTTGATTAACGCCCACGCCAAATCCTGCGCCACTTCCAAACGGTCTCCCTTCGACAAGTCCACTCCGGCGAGCTCCTTCTCGCTCGGCAAACGGTCCAGGCACGACAAATAAATCTCTTCGATCACCTTATTATCATCTTTGTTCGCCTCAACAATCCTCGCCATCTTGCTGTTCGGCCGGTTGATCGCATCGCTGATTGTCACGCCGTTGATCATGTTCAACGCATGCGACAACGTGATGTTCGACGTCCGTTCGCATTCACAGGCCGACATCCGCTTCGGCCTCCCAAACAACGCCAGAAAATCATCCCCCGCAACTTTCCCGTCCGGCACTTCCACTGCGCGCATCCCTTGCGGCATGCCGTTGAAGTTTGGCCGCACACCCGTCGCGACCATTACCGCGTCAAACATCTGCTCCGCGCTCAACCGCCGCGGCAACGCATGCGAAAAATTAATCCGGTCGTCTTCGTTCCACTTGTTCGGCGCAATTGAAAGCTGATATGTGCGCGACAAACAAATCGTCCGCATCAACTTCCTCACGTCGAACCCGCTCTTCACAAACTCATCCGTCAACGCATCGACCAATTCCGGGTTGCTCGCCGGATTGCTCGCGCGAATATCATCCACCGGCTCGATGATCCCCTTCCCAAAAAAGTAACTCCACAGCCGGTTCGCCATCGACTTCGCGAACAGCGGATTCTCCTTCGACGTCAGCCAATCCACAAACGGCTCTCGTCGATCTTCTTCACCCGCGGCCTCCTTCGCACTGCCAAACGGCACCTTCGGCGCCATCGTCATGTCGGTCTTCGGATGCTTCACTTCCCCGCCCGAATAACTGCGATACACGATCTCCTCGCCCGTCACCGGCGTGGAATCGCCCGTGTTGTTGCGGATCACTTCCTTGCCCAGGAACCCGCGCTTGATCGACACCTGCGCGAAATACGCTCCGAACTGATAATACTGGTTCTGCGTCCACTTCTCGAACGGATGATCGTGGCACTTGTTGCAATTGAACCGCACCCCGAGGAATGTCTGGCTCACGTCCTCCGTGATCTTTCCCGGCTCACGCAGCACCCGCAGATAATTCACCGCCGGGTTCTGGTAACAACTCCCTTCGGCCGTCAACAACTCACGCACCATCTTGTCATACGGCTTGTTCTCCGACACGCACTGCTCGATCCATTCGCGGAACAGCCACACACCCTTCTGCCCGAGGTTCTCACTGTTGCACTGCAAAAGGTCGGCCCACTTGTTGGCCCAATACTTCACGAACTCCCTGCTGCCGATCAATTGGTCCACCAGTTTCTCCCGTTTCGCGCGACTGTCGGTCTTATCGTTGATAAAGGCGCGCGCCACATCCCCGCTCGGCGGCAACCCCGTAACATCCAAATACACCCGCCGCACAAATTCCGCATCCGAACACATCTCCGACGGGAGAATTTTCATCCGCTTGAGCTTCGCATTCACGTGCTTGTCGATGTGATTGAATTCCGGCACATCGACCCACTCGAATCCGCTCCGATCACCCATCACCGTCACTTGGCGCGCCGAATACAACCCCTCATACCGCACCAGGATTGCCGCCTCACCACGCCGCAGCGCGCTGATCGTATTCAGCTTGATGGGAGCAACATCCGAGTTGTTGCTCTCGAAGACCGCTTCCCGCGTCGCGTCCCGCACCGACCCATCGGCGTACTTCGCGATCACCAGCAACTGCTGCGTGCGCCCCGGCAAATCCATTTCGACCTCGGACGGCAGAATCTCGATGCTCTTCGCGCGACCGACGGCCGGCTCTTCGTATGCCGCGCCTTCGGCGATCCATTGCCGGATCAACCCATACTCGCGCGAGTCCGACTTGAACACCTGTCGGCCTTCATGCGGCACGTCGCCGGTCGGCTTTAACAACATCAAACTCTCATCCACATTCACCCGATCGAACCGCCTCCCTGACAAATCATTGATCAACGCGTGATAATCGAACTCCGGATCATATCCGCGCAGCGAAAGCTTGAACCCGTTCTTCCCTTTGGCTGAGCCATGGCATGTTCCCGCGTTACAACCCACCTTGCTGAGCACCGGCTCGATATCGCGCACGAACCGCACCGCCGGCATCGCCGCATCCTCAACCTTAACCGCGAGCTTCGCTTCCTTCCCACCGGCTGAGATCACGATCGTCGTCTCTCCCTTCGCCTTTGCCCGGATGTGTCCATCCTTCACTTCAACAACACCGCCCGCAGTTTGTGTTGGTGTCGCCGCGACCTTGACTTCCGATTTCGATTGAGACGGGCCGCCGCTCTCCCTCTCCTTCGGGGAGAGGGCTGGGGTGAGGGGCAAACTGGTACCGTCCAGCTTAAACGTCGCGACCGAAGTCAAATCTACCAACCTCCCCGCCTCCGTTTTCCCAAGCACCAACACCCGCCGTTCATCCCGCCCGTCCTTCAACGTCAGCGATGCCGGCTCAACCTTCAGCTCCTTGATCGCCGGCAACGGCAATTCTTTCGGCAGGGTCGCGTCCGCCTTTTTCGCCTCAGCACTCCACGACGCGACGGGCGTACTCACCACGAATGCACACACCACCCCCGCAATCACCACCAGTTGATTTCGAAACCGATTCATTCGAATCATGAAAAAATGTCAACCCGACAAGCCCCCGACTGCCCGCTCGGGGTTGGACGCCCGCCCAAGCGCCTTTATTCCAACTACTTACGCAAAGGCACTTCCGGCGATGGCGTAATGTACCCCACCCCATACTCAATATGCAAATGCTGATTTCCGTCAAGCAATTTGCAATTTGTAGTCTGTGCGTTGTCGGGCTATTCGAACCTCAACCGATTCGCGACATCGGCCGACAGGATCATTGTAACTGGAGAACCCGATAAAAGCGCTGGGCGGCATCCAACGAATCCACTAGGTTCGCAATGCCCCCAACGACGATTACTCCAGCGGGGTGGGTTCGCCACGCGGCCCCGAAGCCGTCTTTGTACTCCACTTCATAATTAGCGCCAGGAGTAGCCTGCCATGTTAGACGCACCATTTGTCCTTCTCGAGCCAACTGAGTCATCAGCCGTAAGATCGTAAAATTCGCTACGATCGTCAGGTCATAGTGCATTGTCAGCGTAACCGGATTGTCGCTGCCTGTGGCGCCACCGCTCCAATGGCTGAATTCATAACCAGGTGCTGGCACCGCTGTTAACTCTACGTCGCTCCGTTCCGGATAGCTTATCAGATTGGGATTCCTGATCACACTTCCGTTCGTCGCCGGAGTTGTCAAGACATACGTGGGGAGACCAGCTTGCATAATCGTCAGGTCTTGAGGACTGCCTGCAACACCGGTTGCCGTCACTGTAATCGAACCGATGCGTGGATCTACAGACGGATTTCTGTCAACGAAGAAACTGAGGAAACTCTGGTCCCCTGGCCCTACAGAGCCGCTAGGGATTTGCAAATGGACCCAACCGTTAGTGGTGCTGGCCGACCAATTCACGGTGCCAATACCTTCGTTCCTTACGCCGATTCCTGCGCCCTGCAAGTCCGAGGAGAAGTTCATCGCGCTCGTGGTGAGCCCGAGAATTGGCCCTGAAATATTCGTTGTGAAGTTCGCGGTGTAAGTAGTGGCGGCGTTGGGAGTCACCACATGAGACACCGGGGCACCGTCACTCCAGTTCGCCCATACATATTCAGTTCCTGGTGAGGGATTTTGTGGGGAGGTTGTAGCGATGGCATGGCTCGAACCAGCAGACCAGCTAAAACTTTTCGGCGCTCCGTAAGCCGTGCCGTCAACATTGATCTGCAGACCTGCGGGCGCCGTCGAAACTGTGACCGCAACAGTAGGTGTCCCCGTTTTCCGTAAAAAATACTCTGTGCCATTTGGTTCTCCTTCGGCTGACCATCGGTCGCTCAACTCTCCTGAATATCGTATGCGCCAGCGATTATACCCGTTGCAGCATTCTGGGCCTCCAACGACCATGCCAGTCGTTCCATCCGAAAAGGTTTTCCAAGTGTCGCTGCAAGCATCGGGAAACCGCCCTCGAAGACCGATTTCCGTGTTAAACACCTCTATTGAATCGCCAATTGCAAAGCGCGTCGACATGGGAATTCCTGAACATGCAATTCCACTGGTCACCTCATCATTCTCGAGTTCTGTCGTGAGTTGTTGCTTAGCCAATCTCGTCTGAACGATCGGACATGGAATAGTTAATGTCTTCGTCAACGTATCGTAGCCGGCCTTCCTCGCGGTCAGCGTTCTGGTACCGCACAGCGAAAGGGGAATCGAATATTTTCCGCCATCAACAGACACGATGCGGAATCCGCCCCACGATATATCAACTCCTTTGAGACCAACCCCGGTTGCCGCCGCGACAACGCGACGCGATTGAGCCGGGACAATACGCAGCCAGTTCTGTGCTGACCAACCTTGAACACCATCGCTCCACAACAACTCGTATCGGGAATAGTAACCGGTGCCCGTATTGCACCGTACCGGCCCTCCTATGATGGTGCTGAGTGCGCCATCAACTCTTTCGCCAATCACTGTTGAGCAAGCATCCGGGCTTCTCACTTGGAGCATGCTCCGACTTACATTAAACACCTCCACGCTTGCACCCGGGTAGAATCGGTGAGAGTCGATAAAGTCGGACGGGTCAGCCCAGCCAGCTGGCTTCGGTGTGATCGAATAGCCCGGCCCAGGTTGCCCCCAGTCAGGAGAGTTCGAAAACCTTATTTCAAAATGTAAATGGCAAGGAACAGTCCTGTTTCCATCACCGACCGTCGCAACTTGTTCTCTGCGATTTACTTCTCCGCTCGTCTTTATGAACGATTGCAAATGACCGTACAACGTTTCCACAAGAGTTTCGTCGGGAAGTTCATGCCGAACGATGAGAACATTCCCAAACGTTCCTCCGCCGACGCCCGCGAAAACAATGGTGCCATGAGCTGACGAATAAACCGGAGAACCGCATTCTTGCGGATCTTCTGCCCCCCTTTCCGTATTCCAGTCCTCGCCAAGATGATACTTGCCACTCGGAGAGTAATAAGCCCCGAAGTCCTGTGCATTATACCACCCGTCTCCGTCCCAAGCTTGAGTGTAGTAAGGATTCGATCCAACCGGATAATCAAACCCGTCAACGACCGCACCGTTGCAATCGATCGAGATACGCCAAAAAGCGGACAATGCCAGTATGACGACAACGCTGCGGCGTCCGGGGTATGAGAAACACCAGACATTGTCGCCCGTAAACAAACATGAGTGAGGCGCACACGGGGTGCTGAAGCCAAGCATAACGTCAGGGATTTGAACCTGAGCGGACACTGGTGGTCTCGACGAAATCTGTCAACCCGAAACCTCGCGTAGTAGTAACGCGTTCACCAATGCTTAGGGAGTAGCTCGATCGTTTCCTTGATGAAGTGCGCGTGAATTACGCCTGCAAATCCAAGTTGAGTTTTACGCGTGATCGTCTCGTCCACCGTTTCCAGGTTTTGAATCAGCATTCGTGAAGTCGTTAATACTCCGACAATTCCAAGATACCGCGGCGTTGGTAAATTGTTCTCCGTTCCTGGTTTGACGTGGTTTGATATGTAAACCGGACCACCACTATTCCCACCAAAAGCTGTGATCGCCAATTCAAATGTATTGCGAGCGGCGACAGGCAGGATTGGATAGCTGGCAATACGACCGCTTCGAAGAAAGCCAAATTGTTCTGGGCCGCTCGCAATGCCAAAGGGGAATCCCACGTTTAAGACTTCTGTTCCAGGACCGAGACCCGCATTGCGAATGGCTGTTTCGTCCATGAGGAGCTGTTCTCCCAGTCTCTTGTCGATGCACTTCCCAGGCAACGCAATATAAAAGGCTGCCACATCGAGCCGAGGATGCCGGACATAAAGAATGTTTGTTCCTTGCCGAATCCGATTGGTTAGCGGGGCCAGTTCCCATTGACTTTGTCCTATGCTTCGCCGAAGCATAATTATAGCATTCTCTCCCACAAAGTTCGTTAACACATGATTTGCGGTTACGAAAACGCTGGCCACACCATTCGTTTGGACTTTGTACACCACAAACCCTGAGCCGCTGAATGGACTTCTTTCGTCCTTAATCAAGAACGTTGACTGCACCACCGCCTCACTGATGTCAGCCGACTCCTGTCCGGCGGAGCTCAGGATAAGCTCCAGACTGAGCCAAATAATGAGCAAAATTCGGGTCACGCCGAGAGTTAGACGGTTTTCGATGCGCCGTGCTCCGATAAATATATGTGACTCTGGCTTGCCTCGTCAAAGAAGTTAGAGCGAACAAACGCATCGTGTCCGGTCTCAAATCTGCTCTCTACACCTCATGAGCGATTTCCTTGTTAGAATTGTCGAAATCCTGGCCCACATTTTCCACGATCGGCCGGAGGCTCGCCGCTTCTCGGTTCTCGGAGACGAAGTACGAACGACGCGAGGCCCGTCGATCCGCGGCCTGGGTCTTTGCTATTCTCACAATACTCTTCTTGCTCGGTTGGTGGGTTTGGCGGAAGTTGACTCCGTAAGGTTACGTCTAAGCAACTTCCTTCTGGCATAACGGATGCTCAACCGACCCCATGGATGTGACTGACAGAAACCTTAATTTACCGACAGAATCTGCTTCGGGAACAACGCCTCGTCGGGAAGCTTCGAGCACTCGCGACGAATATCCTTACAACCCGCGGTGGTCTGCTATTGCTGCTGCTGCGGCCTTCTTCGCTCTTTGCGCGGCGTTCATGGGATATAAAGCCGCCCACAATGAAGCAGGCCTGATTATCAATGGACTCATCGAGCTTGGACCAACTGGTGCGACGGTCTTCTATTGGGTGATCGCGGGCGCCAGCGCTTGCTTCGTGTTGATGGCGATACTCCTGACGCTGCGCCGCCTCGCACGCCCGAGAACCCTGGTTCTTGACGACGACGCCCTGTTATTGCCATCCGGGTGTTTTCAGACGCGCGTCGACCGTATCAACTATTCAGACATTTCCCAGGTTCTCGAACGACAAGTTGCAGGGCAAACCCTTCTTTACATTATCGCCAATGGTCTTCAGTTCACCATCGCTGAGTCCCTGCTGCCGAACAAACAGGCATATCATTCGGTGCGCTCCTTTCTGACGTCCCGCGCCCACGCGAAAGCAGCATAGGCAAACCGTTCTTAACTCAATTCTTCGCTATCCTCCTCTCGTCCTTCGATGCGAACCAACAACCTTTCAACGTAGGCGATCCGGCTCCGATGGGTGCACAGCGCTTCTACCGCGTCGTTTCTCCGTAGGCGTGGCCGCCGAAACCATTGTCGGCATGGCTCATCGTGAAATTGTCCACAGCTATTTTGACCGATCCGGACCGCCCTGCCAAAGCGCTGCATATCAATTCTCGTTGACGATGAGTTGCACCGCGGTACCATGTCATGCTCTGAAGTTTTCAGATGTAAGGACGAATTATGGCACTTAAAGTTGCAATTAACGGATTTGGCCGCATTGGCCGCCTGGTTTTTCGCGCGATCGCTGAGCAGGGCATGCTTGGCCGGGATGTCGATGTCGTCGCGGTCGGCGATATCGTTCCCGCGGACAATTTGGCGTATCTGCTCAAATATGACTCCGCCCAGGGCCGTTACGGTGGCCGCGTCTCGTCGAAAAAGTCGGCGCCGGACAAACTCGAGGACGACATTTTGGTTGTCGATGGCCACGAACTGCAGGTTGTCAGCGCCAAAGACCCGAGCGGGCTGCCGTGGAAACAGCTCGGTGTGCAAATCGTCATCGAGTCGACCGGGCTCTTCACCGACGCTGAAAAAGCAAAGGGCCATATCGCTGCCGGGGCAAAGAAAGTGATCATCTCCGCTCCCGCGAAAAACGAAGACATCACAATCGTGATGGGGGTGAATCACGAGAAATACGATCCGGCGAAGCATCAGATTATCTCCAACGCGTCGTGCACCACGAATTGTCTCGCTCCGCTGGTGCATGTGCTCCTCAAGGAAGGTTTTGGCGTCGAAGAAGGTTTGATGACCACCATCCACGCCTACACCGCCACGCAGAAAACCGTCGACGGCCCGAGCAAGAAGGATTGGAAGGGTGGTCGCGCGGCTGCGATCAACATCATCCCTTCAACCACCGGCGCGGCGCGGGCAGTCGGCCTGGTATGTCCCGAAGTCAAAGGCAAGCTCACCGGCATGTCCTTCCGCGTGCCGACTTCCGTCGTTTCGTGCGTGGACTTGACTCTGCGCACGGCTCGCGACACGAGCTACGCCGAAATCTCTGAAGCAATGCGCCGCGCAGGGGACAAATACTTGCACGGGATTCTTGAATGGACGAGTGACGAGGTCGTGAGCACGGATTTCATCCATTCGAAGGCCTCGTCGATCTTCGATCACGGTTCCGGGATCGAGCTGAACAAGCGCTTTTTCAAGCTGGTAAGCTGGTACGACAACGAATGGGGCTACAGCGCGCGGGTGGCTGATTTGTTGAAGCATGTCATCGCGAAAGGTGTGTAAGCTGATAACTGGTTCGTAGTGCAGGCTTTAGCCTGTTCGGGAATGAGACGAGATTCAGACGGTTCGTTAACGGGCTAAAGCCCGGACTACGAACAATCGAAACATGCATTCGGTAGTGCCCAGGTTTGTAGTGCAGGCTTTAGCCTGATGAATAGCGTTCGGAATCGAGTAGGCGTTGCTAGCGGGCTAAAGCGCTGACGACAAACCGCGCTGCCTGGATTCGGCCTTTCCAGAGGGGACTTGCAAAATTGCGGGCGGTACGCATATTTGAACAGTTCTCCGGCGTGGCGGGTATTGATGCTTTGGCATATTGACAGCCAGACGCGCAGCCATTAGCCTCGCCGTCTGGAACCCTGTATTAAATGGTACTGAGAGTATTTCTAATTCTGGCGATCCTGGCAGGGATAGGGACGGTTGCCGTCACGCACTTCATGGTGCGGCCGCACATCCAGAGCATCGTCGACGAGCGCGAAAGCAATAAGCAGAATTGGCAGAAGGAACTCGCTCGCGCCAACAAGCTGACCAAAGATCTCAAGACCACCCAGGACAAACTCGCCAGCACGGAAAAGGCCCTCGACGAGACCAAATCCGAACTCGTGGCGATGACCGCCAAAGCCACCGAACAGCAGGCGCGCGCCGACGGTCTCCAGCAGAACCTCGACAACACCAAGCGCGACCTGACCGCCGCCCAACAGGACCTCGCTGCCTGGAGAGCCCTGGGTATACCGGTTGAAGGTGTCGCTCAGTTGATCGAATCGGAAAAGCGATATCGCGGACTTACGGACGTCTTAAAGGCCGAACTAAAAGTACTCGGTGATGCGAACAAGTACTTGACCAACACTATTTACGAACTGCGCGGGGGCGAGGAGCAAATTGTCGACATGACCGGCGTCAAGGGAAAGGTCGTCGCGGTTGACCCGAAATGGAACTTCGTTGTCCTTGACGTTGGACAGAAAGCGGGTGCGCGAAACAAAGGCGTCTTCATGGTGAGCCGAAACGGAAAGCTCGTCGGAAAAGTGAAGGTCGCGACGGTCAACCCTGATAACAGCATCGCCAATATTATTCCCGGTTGGCAGCTTGAAGAAATCGTCGAAGGCGACCAGGTTATATTCTGAAATGAAACGCGCGTTGCTTTTATTTTTACTGGTGCTTGCCGGAGTCGCTGGCGGCTGCAAGACGACCGAACCCGAGAACATGTCTGCGCGCCCATGGAACGCTCCGCGCGGTTGGGAAACCGGTTTGCCGTCCTCGATGAACGAGGGCCGTTAGCCTCGTTATCTTTCTCGCTTCCCTCCGCACTACAAATCCCGTCACATTTTGTAGCTGCAAAGTTCCGCGCAATTAACGATAGGTTGACACGTTATGCGTGGTTCCATCACGATGCGGTCCGAGCACATGAGAGCTCTGGGAAGCACCTTTGCGACATTTACCAATGGTTTGCTTTGCGTCGCTCTGCTCTTCGGGTTTTCGCTCTATGCCGCCGAAGGAGTCGCGGTGGCAATTGTTTACGACACCTCCGGCAGCATGCGCCAGGAAGTGCGCGACGGCAAAGGCGGCCGTTCGCCGAAGTACGTCATCGGCAACCGGGCACTTGAAGCCGTCGTCGGCAAGATCGAACGGTTCGCGACAAATTCCAGCGGCCACAGCGTGCAAGCCGGGCTTTTTACTTTTAGCGGCAATCGCGCCACCGAAGTGGTGAAGTTCGGCAAATTCGACGCCGCCGCCATGCGCAAATGGTTGAACGAATACCCCGGCCCGACCAGCGGCACGCCGCTGGGCGCCGCGCTCGAAACCGCAAGCCGCGCGGTTCTCAAGTCCGATCTCCCGCAAAAGCATGTGCTCGTCATAACCGACGGAATGAACACTGTCGGCCCGGATCCCGCGCGCGTGCTGCCCGGGCTGTTGCGCGATGCCGAAAAGAAAGGCTCGATTTTGTTTACGCACTTTGTCGCCTTTGATGTTGCCGCGAGTGTATTTGCGCCCTTGAAGAAACAAGGCGCAACCGTCGTGGGCGCCGCGGATGAGAAAGAGTTGAACGGCCAGCTTGATTTTATTCTCGAGGAAAAGATCCTGCTCGAGAAAGACACCAAGTAACGGAGGAACCTATGTTTAGAGCATTCAAACGTTTGTTCGTGTGGCTGGGCCTGATGGCCGAGCAAGCGACTGAAACCGACGCGATCAACCAGGCGATGGTCGAGCGCGGCATTCGCGATTCGCGCGCGAAAGCCGACAAGGCGCATTACGCCAACGGCCAGCTCGCCGGCCAGATCGCCCTGCTCAAGGACCAGATCAAACGCCAGGAACGGCAGCGCGACGAATTGCAGGGTCTGCTCCAGGCCGCCGCCGCCGCGAACGACGAGGCCAATGGCGCGCATTACGCCGACGAACTCGCGACCGTCGAGCAGGACCTCAACGACAACAAGGCGCAGGCCGACAACCTCGAACAGCTCTACAAGCAAAACACCGAAATTATCGCGCAAAGCTTGCGTGAAATTCAAAGGTTCCAGCGCGAATTCGAAGCGGTCAAAGCCCGTGTCGCCGTCGGACGCTCTCTGGAAAACCTCGCCGGCATGATGAAGAGCTCGATCACCGAGTTGCAAGGCATGATGGGCGGCGAGATGTCTCAATCCATGCAGCAACTGCGCCAGTCGGCCGCTGCGGGTGAAGGACAGATGCGCGCGACCCTCGACCTTGCGAAGGAAATGGGCTCGGGCATTGCGCGCCAGCAGGAGATGCGACGCACCCGCGGCAAAATGTTGTTCGAGGAATACAAAAAGAAAATGGGCATGGTGCAGGCCGATGCGGCGCCACAATCCACCAGCGCGCCGCCGGAACGGCAGCGCATTGCGGAGAAGTAACGATCGATGACTGCTAAAGGTAAAATTGTCTTAACGATAATCGTCCTCGCGGTGGTAGGCGCCGCCGCCTGGAAATGGTGGCCGCGACTCGCCACGAAGTACACGCCTGCCAGCCGGCAGAGCGCGCCGGCTTCGTCGAGCGATGGCGCTGGCAGTTCGAGCGCAGCGAACGCCGCGGAGTTGGTGGAAACTCAAACTGAAGCGCCCAAACTCGCGCCCGCGGGTACGTATCAGCCAAAGGACAACACACTCGATATCGAATTGAGCGAATATGCCGGTTACGCGGGCTTGATCGCGGCGAATGGCGGTTTGGAGTCGAATGAGAACTCCATCTTTTTCAAGAAGCACGGCTTCAAGGTGCGCATCAAATTGAGCGAGGAGGAGAGCTGGTCCGCGCTGAACACCGGCAAGATGGCGGCCTCCGCGACCACGGTTGATGTGCTCGCGATCCACGGACGACAATTTCAGGTACTCGTCCCCGCCCAGATTGGTTTCTCGCGCGGGGCGGATGGCGTTGTGGTGCGCAGCGATATCAAACGCATCAATGGCTTGCGCGGAAGGATTCTCGCCACAGCTCAATTCACCGAAGCCGATTTCTTTATTCGCTACCTCGCGCAGGAGGCCGGAGTCGGCATCAATATGCTGCCTGACCTGAAGACGCGGCCTGAGGCCGACAAACTGAATCTTGTGTTTTGCTCCGACGCGTTTGTCGCGGGAGATTTTTTTCTGCGCGAGCTTAAAGCCGGCGGCAGGACCCTGGCAGGGTGCGTGACATGGGCGCCCAAGACAACCGAAGTGGCTGATGAAAGTGGTGGCAAAGCGCACGTGCTCGCCACGAGCAAGAACCTTCTGATCATTGCGGATATTCTGATCGTCAACAAAGGTTTCGCGCAACAAAGCCCGGACAAAGTTGCTGGCCTGGTAAATGGCCTGCTCGAAGGCAATCGCATGGTGCGCGACAACCAGGCCGCGCATCTGGATGTCGTGGGAAAAGCGTTCAAGTGGGACCGCGAGAAAGCGAAAGCTGAACTTGCGAAAGTCCATCTTTCGAATTTGCCTGAGAACCTCGCATTTTTTTCCGGCGCGATCGATGCGGCGGGAAGCTTCGGCGGCATTTATCAGTCCGCGGTTTATGCTTACGGCTCGCAATTGATCAAAGACCCTGTTGATAGCGACAAGTTCATCGATCTCACACACCTCAAGTCGTTGGAGCAAGCGGGCACATTCAAGGACCAAAGAATTGCCATTGCTCCGATTCGTTCGAGCGCGGCCGCGCCGGTGGAAGGCGATCCGCTGCTGAGCAAGGACATTCGATTTCTGTTTGCGCCCAATTCCGCGAATCTCGACCTCAACAATCAGGAGAACCTGAAGAATCTCGAAGCGATCAAACGCATGCTGCAGGTAAGTCCCGGTTCGACCGTCTTGCTGCGTGGTCACGTGGATAACTCAATGGTGGAGGAATTCCGCAAAAAGGGCGGCGAACAATACGTGCGACAAATGTCTCTGCGCGCAGTCGATTTCAGCAAACAACGCGCGGGCGAAATCAAACGCCTGCTCATCGAACGCCACAAGGCGGATGAAAAGCGCATCGACATCGTGGGCCGCGGTTGGGACGAGCCGATCAGCTCCGACCACGAACAGAACCGCCGCGTCGAGGCGCAGTGGTTCACCCTGGAGTAACGGCTGTCTCTCTCGCGAGAAAATTTCTCGCATTGTTACTGGGCTGAGACAAAATTCCGCCATGGTTCAATACCACGAGCTGCTTCGTCTCGTTCTCGATCAAGGAAAGTTCAAAGCCGACCGCACAGGCACAGGTACTTACGCTGTCTTCGGCGCCCAGGCGCGATTCCCGTTGAGCGATGGCTTTCCGCTCCTCACCACGAAAAAGCTGCACGTCAAATCGATCATTTACGAACTGCTCTGGTTTTTGCGCGGCGACACGAATGTCAAATATCTCAATGAGCACGGCGTCACGATTTGGGATGAATGGGCCGACGCGGATGGGAATCTTGGACGTGTTTATGGCGCGCAATGGTGTGACTGGCGAACTCCGGATGGGCATTCGATCAATCAGATCGATCAGGTCTTGGCGAACATCAAACGCAATCCTGACAGCCGCCGTTTGATCGTGAGTGCCTGGAACGTCGGCGAGATCGATCAGATGGCGCTGCCACCCTGCCACGCGCTCTTTCAATTTTTCGTGCAGGAAGGGGAACTAAGCTGCCAGCTTTATCAGCGCAGCGCCGATCTGTTTCTCGGTGTCCCATTCAACATCGCTTCCTACGCGGTGCTCACAATGATGATCGCGCAGGTTTGCGGTCTAAAGCCAGGGACCTTCGTGCACACTTTTGGAGACCTGCATCTCTACAGCAACCACGTCGAGCAGGCCAAGCTGCAGCTTACCCGTGAACCGCGTCCCCTGCCCCAAATGCGATTGAATCCCGAGGTGAAGGACATTCACAAATTTCGCTACGAAGATTTCGAGTTGGTTGGTTACGATCCTCATCCGACCATCAAAGCGCCTATCGCCGTTTAGCGTGGCGGCGGCGTTCGGGTTTGTGGCGGCGCACCGGCTCAATCGTTTTGGGACGCGCTTTTGGTGCCAGAACGATGGGACATCCCTCGTATCCGAAGGCTTTGCGCAACTCCCCCTGTAAATACTTCTTATACGGCTCCAAAAACAACT
>Ga0193697_1000267_pt1 | contig 20541 bp, 17 predicted proteins | sample L3m2metaG_FD_145073 | JGI IMG/M metagenome (GOLD analysis project Ga0193697, IMG submission 145073) | Soil microbial communities from a riparian zone of the East river system, Colorado, United States - L3m2 | ecosystem: Environmental > Terrestrial > Soil > Riparian zone | place: USA: East River... | reverse complement strand
GTGGTGCGGCATTCCCATGAACCGTTCGCCGATTGTCAGAAAACCCAGCGCGGTCAGGTTGCTCGGATTCATCGAAGTCGCGGGCAGTTTATCGGCCGCGAGTTGCTCGATGATAAAAACGTTGTAGGGCTTGTCCTGGTTGAAGCTGCGGATGACGTAATCGCGATAGGTCCACGCGAACGGATAATTCGGATCTTCGCGGTTGCGGCGAATCTCACCTTTGGTGTCGCTGTAGCGGGCGGTGTCGAGCCAATGGCGTCCCCATCTCTCGCCATAATGCGGAGAATCCAGCAGCCGTTGCACGACCTTCTCGAAAGCCTCGGGCGAATCGTCGCTCAGAAAATCCAGAACTTCTGACGGGCTCGGCGGAAGGCCGATGAGGTCGAAGGTCGCGCGGCGAATGAGCGTTCGTTTGTCCGTGGGCGGACTCGGTTTGAGGCCTTTGTCTTCGAGTTTGGCGAGGATGAATTTATCAATTGGCGTTTTGGCCCACGCCGCATCTTTGACCTCCGGGACAGTCGGTTTCTGCACCGGCTGAAAGGCCCAATGCTTTCTGTTGGAGTCGATCCACTTTTTTTGCTCGGTCGTCGCCGCGCGCGGGTCCGGCGCGCCCATTTTTATCCAGGCGACGAGATCGGCAACCTGGGCCTCCGTCAGCTTCTCGCCCTTGGGCGGCATTTGGAGATCGGGATTGGTGTAGCGCACGGCCTGGATGAGCAGGCTCTTGTCAGGATTGCCCGGGACAATCGCCGGGCCGGTGTTACCACCGGCGAGCACGGCGTCGCGCGTGTCGAGGAGCAGGCCGCCCTTGACCTTCTCAGCATTTTGGCTGTGACACTTGTAACAATTGTTCGCGAGAAGCGGTCGGATTTTGTTTTCGAAAAAATCGATCTGGGGGCGAGTTAAATCAACAGCGCGAGCCAGCGGCGTGGCAAGCACTACAGCAGTCAGGAGGACGAGGTGCTTCATGCCATGATGCCTTTGACGACTTTGCCGTGGACGTCGGTGAGGCGGAAATCGCGGCCGTTATACCGATAGGTGAGCTTCTCGTGGTCGAAGCCGAGCAGCCCCAAAATCGTGGCGTGCAGGTCGTGGACATGCACTTTGTCCTTCACCGCCGCGGCGCCAAATTCATCCGTTGCGCCGTAAATTGTGCCGCCTTTCACGCCGCCGCCCGCGAGCACGGTGCTGAAGCCTTTGTTATTATGGTCGCGGCCGGGATTGTCGTTGCCGTTGCGATCACGCACCGGTTTGCGGCCGAACTCTCCGCCCCAAATCACGAGCGTGCTGTCGAAGAGACCGTGCTGTTTCAGGTCGGCGAGGAACGCCGCGAGCGGCTGGTCGATGTCCTTCGCGCGTTCGGGAAGGCGATCTTCGATGTCCTGATGGTGGTCCCAACCGCCGGCCCAAACCTGGATGAACCGCACGCCGCGTTCGAGCAGGCGGCGGGCGATGAGAAGTTGATTGGCCTGGCGCGAATTACCGTACGCTTCGCGAACGGTTTGCGGCTCCTTTGTAATATCGAAAGCGTCGGTCGCTTCAGTCTGCATCTTGAACGCCATCTCGTAAGCTTCGAGACGCGCTTCGAGCTGCGCTTCCTTCTGGAGATTCTGGCTGTGCAATTCGTTCAGTTTGTGGACGAGATCCAACTGCCGCCGCTGTTCGTCGAGCACCGTGTACTGGCTGCGGATATTCTGGATCATCTGGTTCACCGACGTGACCTGAGTGTTGATGCTCATGCCCTGGTAAACCCCCGGCAAAAATGCCGACTGCCAGTTCGAGCTGCCGCCCGGAGGCGAGCCACCCGGACGCAGCGACACGTAGCCGGGCATGTTCTGGTTGTCCGAGCCCAAACCGTAGAGGACCCACGAGCCAAGGCTCGGTCGCGCGATCCGTAACGAACCGGTGTTCATGAACACCGTCGCGACTTCATGCGCGGGAATATCAGTGTACATCGAACGGATGATCGCGAGGTCATCGACCATTTCGCCGAGCTTCGGAAATACTTCGCTGACCTCAATGCCAGATTTGCCGCGCCTCTCGAACTTGAAGGGCGAGGCCATGGCGACACCGTCCGAGCCTGGAATTGGTTTGCCATCGTACCGCGCCAGCGCCGGCTTCGGGTCCCACGTATCCACTTGCGACGGCGCGCCCTGCGCGAAAATGTGCACGACGCGTTTGGCTTTGGCGGGAAAATGCGGTGACCTGGGCGAGAGCGGGTTGAGCGAATCGGCCGCGTGCGCAGGCGACGAAAACGTGTCGCCCAGCAGCGCGCCGAGACTCAGCGCGCCGAACCCCATCCCCGCGCGGCAAAGGAATTGCCGGCGCGTTAAAAAGCGATCCTCCAGTTTAGCCGAGTGCTCCTCGATGTATTTGTTCGTGACGGCCATAAATTAACATTATCCTATTGGACGAAAACAGCCAACCAAAGGTTTCAATCCGGTTGGCAGCAATGAGCAACGAACCAGCATACGCGACCTGCCAATGCCCGCACTGCCAGGGGCTTGTGGAGGTCCCTTCCGAACCTGCGGGGGAACTGCAATGCCCCCATTGCGGCCAACCGCTCGATCTTCAGCCTACCAAATCATCGGCAAAATGGCCCCTGTTTTTGACTGTCGGCATCGTGCTGGGCGCTGCCGGAATCGCAGGGGCTTATTGGGCGAACAACCGACCGAAAAAAGCTGCAAACCCAGTCGCCATAGCACCATCGCCGAAGCCGGCAGGCATTTCGACGAACGACTTCACACTCACGGACGTCGGTTTCGAGCGGCAAGGCAGTTTGCGTTATCTGCGCGGGAGCCTGCGCAACGATCTCACTCGGCAACGATTCGGCGTCAAGCTGCGGTTAGACCTGCTGGATGCAGATGAAGGCCGTGTCGGTTCCGCGTCGGATTATCGTTCTGTCATGCAAGCTGGAGAAGTCTGGCAGTTCCGCGCCCTCGCCCTGGAACCGGCGGCTGTTACCGCCACGATCGTGTCGATTCAGGAGGACCAGTAAGCAACCCGCCGTTACTGCTCAGGGCCCGGGCGAACCGCCGCGCACGCGCGCCGCAAATATTCCTCGAATTGCCATTCGCCGCTGCTTCCGGTTTGGCGAGTGACGATCAGATCGAGGCTCGGCACAAACGCGATGAATTGTCCGCCACTGCCGGGCTTTGCGCGAGCGTCGGCCGGAATGCCCGCCCCGCTGCGCCCACCCTGGGTCCAGTGCCGCGCCGGAAGTTCCCAGCCATGTGAGAAGATTTCCGGATTCAGCTTCCAACGCATCTCGGGAGTTTTCACGTCATGCGTCGGCGTCGAAGTTTCGTTCACAAACCATTTCGGGACGACCTGCTTCCCATTCCATTGTCCGCCGCGCAACATGCAATAACCGATGCGGGCAAGGTTACGCGCCGGCGTCCCGATTCCATGCGACGGATGGCGACCGTATTTCTCGCCGCCGTCGTAATATTGAAATGACCAATGCTCGACGCCGATCGGTTTGAACAATGCCTCGATCGCAAACTGATCGTACGGCTTGCCCGTCACCGTTTCGCAGATGAGGGCGGCATGAGCCAACGCATGCGTGGAATAGCCACAGCCGGTGCCCGGATCAAAAGCCAGCTTCGCCGTGCGCTCGTCGCCGCTGTGACCGAGAATGTATTCCCACGAGCCGTCGTTGGGCGCGCCAGTGGCTTCCGGGCAGATGCCCGAGGTGTGATTGAGCAATTGTTTGACGGTGATCTTCGCCTTGCGCGAATCGCTCAACGGCTTCGCCCACGGGATGAAGTCGAATGCCGGGTCGTCGAACTTCATTTTCCGTGGCGTCAAGCCTTGCTGGCTCTGCTCGGACGCGATCGCCAGCACGGTCGCGCAGATCGCCTTGGAGACGGAAGCAACGCGGCGTGCGTCAGTTTTGGAGCTGTTGCCACGCTCCACCTCCAGCACGATGTAACCGCGGCGAACCACCACCGCTGCAAACTTCCTGTCGTCACTCTGCAGCAGCCATTGCCCCAAGGCATCCAGCTTTTCCGGATCGACGCCGACGCGACGAATCGCGTCAGGAGATTCGAGTTTGCGCCAGCCACCCTTCGATTCCGGCGGCGGGAAATAACTTTCGCTATTCGTGTCGGGTCGCGCGGCAAGCACCCCGACCAAACTCCCGATGATTCCCAGCACCACCGCTCTCATGTGCCGCAACCCTAGCGAACGACGTGGCACCGCACAATGGCCGGGCCAGGGATGGATTATTAATCGGTAGGGTCGGCGCGCCGTCGCCGACCGGCTTTGTGTCGTAGCCATATCCCAGCCTTGTTGCGCGGAATCTTCATACGTGCTTAGATAATGGTCGGAGTTATTCGTGAAACTGAAACCGCTGCTGATCAGCAAACGGCAGTTTTGGGCGTGGGGTGCCTGCTCAACTGTAGCCTGGGTTTTTTGGATCCTTGGCCCGGGGTTGTGGGATTGGCTTGCGCTACTTATTCTGAACTTTTCCTCTCTGCTGCTGATGACACCTGTAGAGCGCGAACAGCCGCTGCCTGGCAAAGAACTGGTGTGGATCGTGGTGAGTTTGATCCTGTTCGGCTTGCTTCTCTGGGGCATCAAGGTTTGGTTTCCAGGCCGCGGCGATTTACGAGAGCCAGCGATTGTAAGCATCATTCACCATCCCGCCGTGGTGGTGCCGTTTTGGGCGCTGCTGTTTTGGGTCGTGTACCGTTATTGGAAATCGTCCGTCGCCAAATCTTCTCAATAGCCATCTTTGCCCAATGATTTCCGGCGTCGATATTGGCAAAGGCCCAGCGCTGTGGCACTGTGTTGTATGTGCCACGCAAGATTCGCCAGTTGGTTGCCGATCTTCAACGGGTTGGCTTCGTCCTCGTTCCCGGCGGGAAGGGTTCGCATCGGAAGTTCCGGCATCCAAAGTGTCCCGGCTCGTTGATCCTTGCCGGCCATGATGGCGATGACGCGCATCATTATCAGGAAAAACAGGTTCGCAACGCGATTCGAGAAGCCAACAAATGAAAGCACAAGACCAGTACCTTAAATTTGTCCAATGGGAAGAGGCCGACGGTCTGTACGTCGGTTATTGCCCGGATCTTTTCCCATGGGGTGGCGTTTGTCACGGAGCGTCGGAAGAAGAGACCTATCGCCAGCTCTGCGCGCTCGTGGAGGAAGAGGTGGAACAATTCCGCGCGGAGGGCAAAGAGCTTCCTCATCCCAGCACGCGCGCGATGCGCGACGCAGTGCCGTCATAACCATCGCGAGAGCAGCCCTTCGAGCGACTTTCGTTGTTAATTCGTGGAATTCGTGCCTCAGACCCAATCTTCGGTCGCTAATCCTCATCGACAATTCCAGACATCCATTGAAATCCCTGCAACCGCTCTTCGACACAAAACTGTTGCGTTCAGTCGCACCAATAATACTTGGCGTTTATTAAACGCCTTTAACCCCTTGCGAATTCTGATATGATTGGCGCTGCAATGAGGATGCTACTCGCACCCATAGCAAGCCGGTCGGGCGCGACGCCGTCCGCGTCCGACTCTGTTTATCCTCTCCGGCTTTTGAGATGACACCGTGAAAGTAGCCCTCGCCCAGATCAACACCACCGTTGGCGACTTTGCCGGAAACGACGCCGGGATCGCGCACGCGTACCAGAAGGCGGCTGCTGCCGGAGCCGACATCGTCCTTTTCCCTGAACTGGCCACGACCGGCTACCCCCCACGCGACCTGCTCCTCAAGCCGAGTTTCGTCCAGGCCAATCTCGATCTGCTGAATCGTCTGGCAAAAATCACCGGCAAGACGGCCATGCTCGTCGGCTACGTCGGGATCAACAAAGTGCGGCCGGGCCGCGAGAACACCAACTCGGCAGCGCTGCTGCAGAACGGGAAAATCGTCGCCACCCGCACCAAGACTCTCCTGCCGACCTACGACGTGTTCGACGAAGACCGATATTTCGAGCCCGCTACCGAAAACTCTCCCGTCGAGTTGAATGGTCGCAAAATCGGCGTCACCATTTGTGAGGACGCCTGGAATGACGAAGATTTCTGGCAGGACCGCCGCTACCGCAAGAATCCCGTCGCTGAATTGGCCCACGCAGGCGCGGAAATCGTCTTCAATGTCTCAGCTTCTCCGTGGCACCTCGGCAAGAACCGGGTTCGCCACGCGATGCTGGCAAGCCTGGCCAAAAAAATTCAGCGGCCATTCTTTTATTGCAACCTCATCGGCGGAAACGATGAACTGGTGTTCGACGGCGCGAGCCTCGCGTTCAACGCACAGGGTAATCTCGTCGGACGCGGGCGAAACTTCGAGGAGGATTTTTTGTTGATCGACACCACATCCGCCGCGCCCGTGCAAGCGCCGGAGCACGCCGACGAAGAGAAACTCTGCAAGGCGCTCGTTCTCGGGCTGCGCGATTACTTGCACAAGTGCGGCTTCAAGTCCGCGGTTCTGGGACTCAGCGGTGGCATTGATTCCGCGCTCACGGCGGTGCTCGCCGTCGAAGCGCTTGGCGTCGAAAACGTCCGCGGAGTTTCATTGCCCTCGCAATTCTCGTCGCAGGGCAGCCTCGACGACGCGCGCATTTTGGCAAAGCACCTTGGCATTCGCTACGACGTCGTGCCGATCCAGCCGATGTTCCTCGCCGCCAAAGAACAATTGCGCGACGTCTTTCGCGGCTGCAACGAAGACACTACCGAAGAAAATATCCAGGCACGATTGCGCGGGGTCATTCTCATGGCGATGTCGAACAAGTTCGGCTCGCTGCTGCTAACCACTGGCAACAAGAGCGAGTTGGCTGTCGGGTATTGCACTTTGTATGGCGACATGTGCGGCGGTCTGGCGGTCATCAGCGATGTGCCGAAGACAATGGTCTATCGGCTTGCCAAATGGATTAACCGCGAGCGTGAAATCATTCCTGAACCCTCGATCACGAAACCGCCCTCGGCCGAGTTGCGTCCAAACCAGACCGACCAGGATTCACTTCCGCCGTATGACGTGCTCGATGCGATCCTCGAAGCGTACGTCGTCGACATGAAATCGGTCAGCGAAATCGTTGCTGCTGGATTCGACGAAGCGACCGTCAAACGCGTTGTTCGCCTGATTGATTTTGCCGAATACAAACGTCGTCAGGCCGCGCCGGGAATCAAAGTGACGACAAAAGCGTTCGGCGTTGGCCGTCGCATCCCGATCGCGCAGCGCTATCGACCCGTTTGACTTTCAATTACTGGTTGTCGCTGAACGCATTGACCTGGGTGGATGCAACATTGATAATGAGGTTAAGTTGTGAATATAGAACAAGCACATGCGAACTGGACAGCTCTCGGCAATGATGACCCAATGTGGGTAATCCTCACGGATCCCACAAAGAAGGGGAACAAATGGAGCCGGGATGATTTCTTTGCGACAGGCCGCCAGGATGTTGAGACTTCTCTGCAGAAACTGCAGGGCATGGGAATCCAAATCTCATTCGGTCGCGCTTTGGACTTTGGTTGTGGCCTCGGACGCTTATCTCAGGGTTTGGCCAGCCACTTTGCCTTTGTCGATGGCGTCGATGTGTCGGCTTCTATGATCGAGCAGGCTAAAACACTAAACAATCAGCCTCCAAAGGTCACCTACCACCTCAATGTGCACGGCGACTTGAGCAACTTCGCCTCCGGCAGTTACGACTTCGTATTCTCGATTATTTCTCTCCAACATACCCCCACTCGCTTTCAGCGGAACTATATTTCCGATTTCGTCCGGTTGCTCAAGCCGGGTGGGGTCGCGTTTTTTCAAACCATCCATACTCATGGGTGGCGAAGGCTCGTGCCAGACGTGGCCGCTGACCTTTATCGCAAGCTGAAACACAAGGGCAAAGCCTTCATACCAATGTACGGCATCCCAATCAGCCGTGTTCGGAGTTGCGTGGAGACCCGGGGAGGCATTATCCACACCTGCGAATCTTCGCCTTGCGCAGGGTACGAATCCCGCTTCGTCAGTGACCAGTACGTGGTTCGGTCGCCAGCCGCGTGAATGGGGAACGGAATCGCGCCTGATGTGATCGGTACGAAGGGCCCTCGCGCCGGTTGGCGTCTAATCAACTTTTAATCGTGCGCGCGCAAGCGCCGGTCATCTGGTCGTGAATCCACTTGTAGGTTTCCTCCAGACCGTCGCGCAGGCGGATTGATGGCTCCCAGCCAAGATAGCGCTTGATCAGCGTGTTATCGCTGTTGCGGCCGTTAACACCTTTGGGTGCTTTCAAATTGTAATTCCGCTTCAATGTTATGCCGGCGATACCTTCAATGATGTCCACCAGCCCGTTGATCGTGACAACTTCGTTACTGCCGAGATTGATCGGCTCGATGATTTCGCTGTGCATGATCGTCTGCGTGCCCTTCAGGCAATCGTCGATATACATGAAGCTGCGGGTCTGCTTGCCGTCGCCCCAAATCTCGATCTCGTGTTTTCCGGAAAGCCTGGCCTCGATCACCTTGCGGCAAATCGCCGCCGGCGCTTTCTCGCGCCCACCGGTCCACGTGCCGTGCGGGCCATAAACGTTGTGGTAACGGGCAACGCGCGTTTCGAGATTGAAGTCCTCGCGGAAATGGCGGCACATCCGTTCGCTGAAAAGCTTTTCCCAGCCGTAGCCATCTTCGGGCATCGCGGGATACGCATCGCTTTCCCTGAGTGGAATGATGTCTTCATTGACCTGCTTGTCGGCGGCATAAACGCAAGCGGAGGAGGCGTAAAAAAACCGCTGCACGCCAAATTGCTTCGCCGCCATCACCAGATGGGTGTTGATGAGCACGGAGAGCATACAGAGCGCGCGATTGTTTTCGATGAAGCCCATACCGCCCATGTCCGCGGCGAGATTATAAACCTGCGCGGCATCGCGCAGAGAGGTCTCGCAGGCTTCTCGCCGCTGAAGATCCAATTGGAGATTCTCGACTTCGGGGAAGATTTGGTACCAGTCGTCGAAGGGCTTTTGATCGACGGCGCGAATGTTGCGATGGCCCTGGCGGAGCAGGTCACCAACCAAATGACCGCCGATGAACCCACCGGCGCCACAGACGACAATTTTGTCCGAATTCATGCTTAGGCAATAAGGCAACACCTTACCAGAAAAACGGCTGTCCGCCAGCGCCAAAACAGACTACGACCGGGGCGCCCGAATCGCTGTAGTGCTTGGAAAAGAGACCTTTTCGGCGCAATTTTGTTCAATTGCCGATGAGACTTGTGCGACCGAACAAAGTTAGCCAATCTTATTGATTGTTGCCCTTGCGTCAGTCAAGTAACTCCAGCATGCATGCCGACAGAAATCCTTAGCCGGCAGCGTTAGTCATGGTTTTCAATTCGGTCACGTTCCTGGTCTTCTTGGCGATCACCCTGTCCCTCTACTATCGGTTGGGGCATCGGGGCCAAAACTGGCTGCTTTTGATCGCCAGTTACTTTTTTTATGGCTGGTGGGACTTTCGGTTTGTCTTCCTGCTGCTGTTCACAAGCTTCTTTGATTACTTCTGCGCCTTGTGGATCGACCAGGAGCAAAATCCTGGTAAGCGCAAGATGTTCCTCTCGTTCAGCATCATCGTGAACATGGCGGTGTTGTGTATCTTCAAGTACTACAATTTCTTTGCTGACAGCCTTCGGCATCTCCTGGGTGTCCTGGGAATAAACGCCAGCTTTCCCATTCTCCACGTGATCCTGCCGGTGGGAATATCGTTCTACACTTTCCTTTCGATGAGCTACACGATCGATGTGTATCGAAAGGAACTGCCGGCATCGCGCAACCCAATCGATTTCCTGTTATACGTCTCGTATTTTCCGCACTTGGTCGCGGGTCCGATCGTACGCGCCTCGTATCTGCTGCCCCAGTGCCAGGCGACGCGGGTGATCAACCGGACTGAAGTCGTCAACGGACTGTGGCTGATGCTAATGGGTTACGTGAAGAAAGTGGTCATCGCCGACCAACTGGGGCAAATCGTTACGTGGGGTTTTTCGGGCGCAGCCTCACCGTTTGCGGACCTTAACTCGTGGTTCATCGTGTATGCCTTTGCCTTTCAAATCTACGGCGATTTTGCCGGATATTCGGACATCGCGCGCGGGCTGGCGAAGGTGATGGGTTTTGAGCTGATCGAAAATTTTCGGGCGCCGTATCTCGTCACAAATCCGTCGAACTTTTGGAGGAACTGGCATATCAGCTTGTCGACCTGGTTGCGCGATTATCTCTACATTCCGCTCGGGGGCAATCGCGGCAGCCCGGCTAAAACCTATCGGAATTTAATGATCACGATGCTGCTTGGCGGGTTGTGGCACGGCGCAGGGATCGCTTATGTCATTTGGGGCTTCTATCATGGGCTGTTGCTGGCAGTTCATCGATGGTGGGGCGAGCATTTTGGAAAAGACAAGTCTCCGTCACCTGATATGTCGGATGCGAGACCGGACGCTTGGCACAGACTCAAAGCGACCGCGATGGTTTTGATTTTCTTTCACATCACCTGCATCGGCTGGTTGATCTTTCGGGCGGGAGCGCTGAAAACGACCTCGGAGCAATGGCAGGCCATCACTTCGTACCTTAAAGGCATGACCGCCTTCGGACATTGGGCCGGCCTGACGCCCTTAGCCGGAGGAATTGTTGCGCTCAGCCTTCTCGGACTGTTGTTTCAGTGGAAGCATGAAGCAATGAATCATTTCTCGCAGTGGCGAACTTCCCGGCAGGTAGCGGGCGCGGCCCTGGCGTTGGCGTTGATCACAGTCCTGGGAGTATTTGAAGGATCGCAGTTCATTTACTTCCAATTTTAAATGAAACGCCGCCATCGTTTGATTTTCGCCGGATTCGGAGTAATTGCACTACTCTGGAGCGGTTTTTTTGTTGCGGGCCATCGCGTTGCGGGGCTGGCCGCCACAAGGTTCGCAGGACCCCTCGGGCGTATCGCGAAAGGGAAGATCGCCGACCCAACCGAATTCGTTTATCGGCGACTTGGGGATGCACTCTGGCTGGGAACGCTGGCCGTTTTGGTAACGATCGCTTTTTTTGCGCTGCGGAATCGTGCCTGGGTCACCAGGTTTGTCGGGCGCCAACGGTGGGTGTTCCAAGCCGTATTGATTTTTGTGCTCCTGAACATATGGGTGGGGGCTGCGATGCAACGGCCTCTTTTTTGGGCGCTGCTTTACTGCGGAGAGGGCACTTCAAATTTTACGCAATTCAAGCTAAAAGAAACTCTAACCTTTGAAGCCCCGCGGATTCCGCGCGCGATTCTGCTCGGCTCCAGCCAGACGCGCGCCCAGATTGATGAAAATCTTTTGAACCAGGAGCTGACGAATCAGCTTTGGACAACCGAGTTGCACTTTCCTGGCAGCGCCGCGTTTGACATCGCGCTGGTTTCACGGCACTTGCGGCGTGTGCAGGCAGATTTCCTGATTGTCTACGTGAGTGAAGGTTTGTTCTTTTCCGGACGGCGGTTCACCACTCTGCCTTATTTCGTCAGCTTTTCTGATATCGTTTGGGTGAAGCAGTTGGGCGCTGTTGAACCATTCGAGGAGCGGGATTTATACACAGGATTGCTCGGAGACATGCTGCCATTGTTTCGAAGTCGAGAATCCCTGGCCCAGCGATTGCTCGGAAGGAAATTCACTGGAATTCAGCAGGCGCAATTCGATCAAGGGCTTGAGATTGATTTGAGCAAACGCGCTCAACAGGTCGCACTCGGGTTTAAGTCCGATCATTATACTCAATTCCAGAAGCGCGCCTTCGAGGAATTCCTGAAAGAGGCGGCGGCGCATCGCAGTCGGGTCATACTGCTGGTCGGCCAGGTCAATCCTGTTTTGGGAGAATGCCTCGACCCGGCGCTTCGACCGGAGATGCTCCAGTTTCTGCACGAAATGGCCCGGAAATATCATCACCTTGTTCTCGTCGAAGGGACTCAGTTCTTGAACCACGTCTCGAGCGACTACCAGGATCTCAGCCACGTGTCAGCGGCAGTCCAGGAACGGTTCACGATGGCATTGGCGGATTTTTTGCGCTCTCAGTTTCTGAAACGGGCGCGCCAAAACTGAAGCACGACTCTTCAAATGGCGCAATCTGTCCTTGCCGCGACTTAGGTTGGCAGCAGATCCTGCGTCTGCGGTTGGGCGACGAGAGGGGGCCTGATCCATCGATAGGTCGGATTATTGACCCTACGCGTTACGCGGCAAGAAGGGTTCTGTTCGGTGTAAAGCGAAAACGCGAAGGGTTGCGAGCGGTAGTGACCGGCGAGCAAACGACGGAAACGATGATGGAGCAGCCACAATGGTTTGGAAAGTCGAACCCAGGCCGGCGCCGACTCATGGAGCATCTGCTTCTCCCGCTGGGCATTGGGCAGCAGATTCATATTCGCGCCCGTCTCGGTAAACACGGACGTAAACTCCGGCAGGACAGCCATTCTGACCTTCGCCTTGAGTAAGCCGAGCACCCAGGTCGCATCCCCAACATCCTTCAAGGTCGGGTCAAAGAACAGTTGCAGTTCGTCAAGGATACGCCTCCGAAAGAAAGTGGCACACGTCAACGTGGGGAGATTTCCAGAAACGAGGACATGAGGCTTGATTGGAATCACCGGCTGACGATGACAAAGATATTCGCCCGCGGTGTCAACGACAACGGTGTTTGCAAACAGAACATCGACGCTCGGATGGCGGTCAAAAAACTCAGTCACGCGAGCCAGCGCTCCGGGCAGATACTGCTCATCGCAATTGATGTAAGCGAGAATGCCGCCCGTGGCACGACGCAACCCGCGGTTGACGGCATCATACATTCCCCTGTCCTTCTCGAAGAATGCCTTGACGCGGGAATCCTGCGTCAGCCAGTCACCGGTCCCATCGTCTGAACAGGAATCCTGGACGATATGTTCGTGATCGACCTCCTGATCGGCAACGGACGGAATGCAAAGCTTCAGCCAGCGAGAGCTGCGAAAACTGGGGGTGACGATCGAAAAGCGCATTTTCTCCCGCTACGCGGGCTGATTTTCGAGCATGGAAACATCCGGTTGCGGCACTGTCGCGGAAGGCACGGTTTCGACAGCGCGAGAGCGCACACCACCATTGACGGCTATGCTTAATCCGATAAGACCGGCAAAGAATGGCAAGTCCGAGCTCAAGGCGCCCATGCCGACGAAATAAAATAAAGCGCGCGCGACAAAGTAGGACAAAAGGAACGTGTTAAGATTCTGATATTGAGGCGGACTATAGCGGTGGTTTATGTAGAGAACGCGCACACTGGCAATGAGAAACCAAAGAAATCCAATCATGCCGAAAACGCCGAAGGGGATCAGAATTGACAGGGGGCCGCTGTGGTAGTTGCCGGAGACGGCCGCCAGCTCATAGCTCTTCATCAGCCCGCGCCGTGCAGCCTCGTTGGAAAGGTAGAGGTCCGAAGGGCTCAGGGCATACCCTTTGCCGATCCAAAAATACTGGGGAATCTGCGGGACCAGAATCTTCCACATTTCAATCCGCCATTCGAGGGAGGCCTGAGCATCTATTTTCGCGACCGGATCGATCTTCAAGGGCAGCATGCTCAGGCTGCGTTGCACCGAGAGCGGCAGCTTCGGGGCGAGAGGAATCAAGGCTGCACCACCGATCGCCATCGCAATAAGCAGCACCAGGAACAGGCGCGTTCGGTGCAACCCTTCAAAATAAAATTGAGCTGCGCAGACGAGACCGAAAATGATGACGGCCGAACGAAAACCCCCAAGGAGACCCAGGGCGCCGACCACGCAGAACAGGACAAACCGCCATGGCTTTTGGGCCATGAGCATTCCGCGAAGCCCAAAGCGCATCATCGCGTAAGCGAAAGCAGCCATGCTGGCGAAGGTAAAGCCGGTGAGCCTCGTGAATTTAACATCGGCGGCCCCGAGAGCGAAATCGTCGAAGGCCTGGTTGAGCGCGAAATTCGTCGGAAAGAGCAAAAACAAGCGCCAGCCCAGCGGTCCAGCCATGTAAAGCAAGTTTGGAATAGCGGCGGTAAGACCAGCGAGAAAGAACAGCGCGGTGTACCGTTTAATCCGCTCGGGAGGAATACGGTAATTGCTGATAGCGAAGTAACCGATGACTGCCGCTAAAATAAAAACGAGCTGTTTACCCCCGAAAGTCTCATTTCCCAACGCGCGCAGCCCGACACCGCCGGTGAGTTTGGCGGTGACCAGCACCACCAAAACCAAAAAGGCCAACGGCCATGTCACGGACGAAACATTTTGGAAACGAGCTTCCTTGTTGAGAACCTTGGTCAGAACAGAGATCGCCAAACTGATTCCAGCGATGACCATCCACAGGTCAGGTTTACCGGGCAAAAAGAAAACAACGACGACGGCACTCCAACTGAACAACAGAATGGGGTAGTGGAAGTGCAGCAAAACGGGGGAGATCAGGACAGCCAGAACCAGCCCAACAATGGTCATCGTCTGCAGACGGTCGGGGGTAGCCAGAAGATAGCCGACGAGGAGGGCCAGGGGAACGGCAACTCCAATGACAATCAATTGTCGCGGCAAACCGGATTTGTTCACAGGCAAAGCAAATATTAATATTATCAGTTTGAGCGCTCGCAGGCAATTCCAAAGCTCAGGCGAGTCGCGCTCTCAGCGACAACCCGCAGTAAACTTCTCGCCAAGGGCAGAAGGGCGTTGCAAATTGGGTCGCTGCCTAACAACAGACATTTTGATGAAGGTTTTGTTCGATCATCCCAGCCCCTTTTTCCTCGCCCACGGCGGATTTGAAACCCAAATACTCCAGACCAAAGCCGGGCTGGAAAGCCTGGGTATTGAAGTCGAATTCGCGCGATGGTGGGACCGGGAACAAAAGGCTGACCTGATCCACTACTTTTCAGTCGCTCGTCCGGAATATCTTCGGTTGGCGCAAACGCAGAAATTACCGGTAGTGATGACGCAGCTCTTTACCGAAACATGCAACCGTCCAACGTGGAAGCTGATCCTCCAGGGTGCCGCCGTTCAAACTATTCTTTCCGTGCCGCTTTTTCGTGCCACGAAAGACCAGCTCAACTGGAGCGCATACCGCGCTTCTTCTCACCTCGTGGTCGGACTTGAGGCAGAAAAGGACGTATTGTTCAAAGTTTTTCGCGTGAAGCCTTCTCGTGTATCCGTGGTTCCGCTGGGTTTATCCAAAACTTACCTTGAGGTCTCCCCCGGCGATCGACGGGGCGATTACCTGATCACTACTGGCACCATAACTCCACGCAAAGGCACTGTGCCGCTGGCGATGCTGGCGCGCGCGGCGCAAGTGCCCGTGCTCTTCGTGGGCAAACCGTACCATCCCAGTGACCCATACTGGGCGCAGTTTCAGAGCCTCGTCGACGATAAGTGGGTCAGACACCACGCACACGTGGAAAGCGAGCTGGAAATGATTTCGCTTCTTGGCGGCGCGCGGGGATTTGTTCTCAACAGTCAATTTGAGAACTGGAGCCTCTCCGTCAGCGAAGCAGTCGCCTGCGGACTGCCACTGTTGCTTCCCCACCAAAAATGGTCCCGAGAGCGCTTTGGTTCTGAGGCTCGGTATTTTGCGCGCCCCGGAAGCCGCCAAAACGTTGAGATTTTGCGGCACTTCTATGAGGACTGCCCGCAGTTGAACGCGCCAAAAATAAGGCTCTTTGGCTGGCCTGAGGTGGCAGAACGTTTGAAAGAGATTTATTCCACCGTCTTAAGCACTTCGCGATAAATCTCAACATGACGTTGAGCCACCACTTCCGGCGAGTACCGCGACCGCATGACCGTGTCAGCTCCTGAGGGTTTTACGCATCCGTTTCGGACCCATTGAGTGATTCCTGCCGTCAGGCCATCCCACTCGTTGAGCTCGTACAATTCAGCACCAAGCACGCGGTCGGCGATATCATTGATGCCTCCAACCCGGGCGCCGAAAAACTTCAGATTACGCGCCAGCGCTTCCGCGACGACGAGGCCGAAAGCCTCTTCGGTGGGAAAATGAATCAGCGCCGAGGCGAGATTAAAGCACTCGACAAGCTGGGCCACTGATTTGCATCCAAGATAGTGCGCATAGCCCTCCCGTTCCGCTTGCCTGACGCGCTCTAAAAACGCGTCTGAGTACGATTCACCAGGCGTGGCCTGCCCAATGAAGTGAAAATCGACCGCCAGCCCTCGCCGATGCAGGCTTTCGGCAACATTCAATAATTCGAGTTGTCGTTTGCGTGGATTGATAACCCCCACGTTTACGAGAACAGGCTTGCCCCCGCTGGACGCCGGCTTTGATGGAGAAAAGAACTGGGAGCGCAATGGATTGGGAACGCGCCAGGTCCGGAGCGTGCGCGGTTTGACCAGACTTTCTGTGTATGCCGAATTACAGAACACACCCCGCGTCCGTTTTAAAGCAAAGTTTTCAAGACGCGCGGCCAGCCAGCCAAAGGACCCGATTGGATTTTTGAAAAGACGCGCGAGTTCCACCATATTTCCGTGAATAGTGATAACATTGGGAAAACCGGAGAAGACAGCACACATCGCACAATCCCGTTCTGTGCCCTGGCCATGCACGACGTCCGGGCGCAGTTCACGCAGTTTTTTCCGCGTAGCTCGAATGCAGCCCTGGTAAGCCGTGCGCATCCAGCCGAATTTGGGCACGACCAGACTATGGAACCAGATATTTGCAGCCAGTCTTTCCGGCGATTTGAGCGGCCGCTGGGTGCAGGCAACCAGATGGACTTCGATTTCATTCTGCAACGAAACGAAACCTTCAACAAGGGCAGCCGGCGCCGCGCCGAAATACGGTTCCGGTTTGTCATACTCGCGATGATGCTCGCGAGCGTCTGTGGTCAGGAGAGCGAGTTTGATTCGTTTAGGAGGGGCGTCCATGGACGATGACTGCGACGGTAGCGACTCTCAAGTGCCCACCTTCAAATAGGCTTTGCGCAGCAAACGGTATGCGGCCGGGAAGCGCGCTTTCAGGAACACGGCAGCGTGATCGACCGGAACCCAAAAGCCCAAATAGCCCTTCAGCTTGCACAACCCAAATCGCGGGCCAAGAGTTCGAATTGTCCGTTCGCTGACAAAGACGGCGTCACCCCAATCGCTCGCGGACCGAATATTCGAGCCGCACAATACGAAACCGTAGGATTGCATCAGCGACACCAGTTCGGCGAGGGTGCGTTGACCCTCACGCAACTTCACCTTTGCCGTCTCCACGTGCACCGCCAGGACCCTGTCTTTGATTCCCGCCATCCCTTCGAGGACGCCGAACTCCGCCCCTTCGACGTCGATCCACAACGCAACAGCCTTCGCTTTCGGACATTGGACAGGAACAACCTCGTCGATGCGGCGAGTCTCCACTTCAACGGCGTCTTTGATCTTCACCTTCTCACTTGGCAAGAGCGAACTGGTCCCTTTGTTCGCATCAGGATCGTTATAATCGACATCGGTAATGTGGAATCTGGCCATGCCCCGTGCATTGCTGATTGCAAATGGAAAAAGTTCGATTCGCTGATTCGTCAGTCGAACGTCCCGCGACATTGCGGCGAAGTTAATAGGATTGGCTTCAAACGCCAGCACACTGGCCTCGGGACAGAGATGCCGAAAGAGCAACGCCTGGTCCCCATCCCGTGAACCGATGTCGCACACACAATCGGCCTTGAGGGATTTGAGCACCGCGCTGAACAAGACTTTCGTATTGGTAATCACATCAGGCGTGAACAACGATCGTCCAGGAGATGGGCGGCTGGCTCGAGCTCATGGCAGGCCTGCCTTCGCCAGCAATCCTTTCAGGCGCGCCGCCGTGCTCTCCAGCGAATAGCGACCGGTCACATCGCTTTCTTGAATTCCCTTCCGGAAATCCTCGAGATTTTCGATTGCTTCGATCATCACCCCGGCGAGGGATTTAGGATTGTCCCCATCGTAATAGCGGCATGCCTTGCCACAGATGGCGGGCACTTCGCTGGCACGACTGCTAATGACCATGAGGCCCGCCGAAAGATAGCTGAAGATCTTTGAGGGAAAAGTAACGTCCGATACCGGAACTCCGCTGCGTTGGCAGTTCAACCCCACATCGCAGTCTCTGTAAAGTTGGCGCAAAGCAATGTCGTCCAATGTTCCGTGATATCGAACGCGGCCCTGGAATCTGGAATCCGACTCCAGATCACGAATCTGTTCAACAAACGGACCGAAGCCGGTAATGTCGAGACTCCACCCGGAAACCGGTAGCAATGCCAGTGCCTGCAGAATCACATCAATTCCCCTGGCTGAATCAAGCGACCCCGAATAGAGGAAACGGACCTCGGAGCTTTTCGAGCATGAATTGCGAGGCGATGGAGTTACAACAAATCCCGGTACCGCCTCCCAAGGCACGCCTCGGGGAAGCCGAGACGCAAGGGCGGGTTGCGCCAGCATGGCTGCGTTGATCAAACGCCGGCCGACCGCTTCGGCGAAACTGGTTAAGGCCCCTTCCGCGCCACGGGCCGTTATATGGTGGCCATCTTCATAATCCAGGACGAACACGACTCTGCGAAAGGCTTTCAGAATCCATGCGGCGACGATACTGGCAAATATATAGTTGTCGATAATCACAAGGTCTCCCGAGCGGGTGTTTCGCAAGACATGGAGAGTATACGAGACGCAACCGAAAAGAACGCGAAGCTTGGGAACGTTCCAACAACCGCAAAAGAGCTGCCGATGCCTTCCAAAAGTAGTGGTTAGCGAGCGCAAGTATCGCCGCCCATTGCGCTGAAGGGATTTTGGCGGAAGGGACAGCACGAGAATTTCCCTGCCAGTAGCAAGCTCCAGGCAGTCGAATAAGTCGCGGCGTTTTGCGGAGCTCAAATATGGCATGACCGCCTCGCCCCGTTCCCTTTCGTAGTTGGTGTCGTAGACACTGCTCAGGCAAATGACTCGACCGGGAGATCGGTTACTCATCAGGAACGGAAAGCGCTAATCCAAGGGATAATCACAAATCTTTAGGGGACGGCAACGGCATTAGGCGGGCGTGCGCTAGTGGCGATTGCATAAAACACAGGATTAATCTGAGCTGAGAGTTATTATTACACGCGACGACCCAATTTTACAAAGGGATTTGACCAGATACCTCTCAACTCGTTCACGCGCAAAAACCTCTGACCTATCACACGAAGGCGGTTCGTTTGCGGAAATCAGGAGCTACTCGAAGCAGCTCCTGATCGCGAATTCTGAGTTGTCAGTTGGCAGCTGTGACTGAGGTGAGGTCTTCCGAACGCTTTTCGAGCGTTGATACCGCCCGCTCGACGGCCGAGAGTTTGTTCTCGAGGCGGCTGTTCGCCTGCTTCTGTTCCGCTACGGTTTTCGTCAACAATTTGAGTTCCTGCTCCAGCTTCGCCACCCGTTCACTCTTTTCAGCGAGCATGGAATGGAGCGCCTGGATTGCAGCAAGTGCCACTCCTTCGGCGTCCAGCGTGCTGATATGTTTGTCATCCAGCCCAAGACGGAAGGCCTTGAAAAAATCCTGTGCCATTGGGCCGATATGCCGAACGGAACCGCCTTCCGCTTTGTAATTCCAGCTCTGAATATCAAGGCGGTTTACCCGTTCCAGGATTTCCTTGCGATCAACTGAATGAAAGTTCTCTTTACTGTCGCGGTCCGAGTTATTGACCCAGGTCCCGCCTGTCGTCAAAGCAGCCCCGGTTGACGTGTCGATCAGGTTCGTGGCGTTGATAGTTGGAGAGCTGTTGTTCCCGAACCAAATCCCGCCCTTGGCGCGCACGATGAATTGATTGGCGTTACTCGATGTGATGTCTGCTTCTGCGGAGGAATCTCCCCACACAAAACATCCATTGTAATTGGCCTTGGCCCGGTAGCCTCCGACCATGCTGTTGGTTGCGCCTACCTCATTGAATTGGCCCGCCAGGATTCCGCTGCTCCTGGAATTCTTCAGGACGACATTATTGTTACCGCCTACGATAACGCAGTTGTAAGTGTTTGATCGGATAATATTGGCGACGCCACCACCGATGAAACCACCAACAGAGTTCGTCAGAATTCCGTTCCCTTGTCCCCCTCCTATGACGGAGATTGAAAATCCTCCTGCGTCGCCTTCAATCCAATTAGCTGCACCGCCAAGAATTGATGCGACGCCCGCGTTGACGCCAATATAGTTTGTCCAGCCGCCTGCGATGACGGAATAGGACGAGTGGGCGTCGATGATATTCTCCCAGCCTCCACCGATCGTCGCTTGACCTGTCACCGTTTCGATTCTGTTCCCGTGTCCGCCACCGATCGAGCCCCATGCCGCCCCGTCTTCAATCTCGTTCGCTGAACCTCCGCCAATCCACGCATATCCGGCAGTGTTGTAGATCGCATTTTCGCGGCCTCCTCCAATCGAAGCCTGGCCTGAATTTGTGCCAATAATGTTGAGGACTCCTCCTGCAATTACTGAACCATCTGAATTTGTCAGGATCATACACTGAAGGCCGCCGCTGATAGTCCCTTGTGTACTACGATTGGTATTCTCTGCGCCCCCACCGATTGTATGAGGTTGCCTCGAATTGACGGACAGAGAATTAGGCAAATCGTGTATGATCAAGTCCATCAAAACATCATCTGTCAAATGCCGTCGGAAATTCGACGAAACCTTCAAACG
>Ga0193697_1000266_pt1 | contig 20553 bp, 19 predicted proteins | sample L3m2metaG_FD_145073 | JGI IMG/M metagenome (GOLD analysis project Ga0193697, IMG submission 145073) | Soil microbial communities from a riparian zone of the East river system, Colorado, United States - L3m2 | ecosystem: Environmental > Terrestrial > Soil > Riparian zone | place: USA: East River... | reverse complement strand
GCGCAACTTGTTGACGACCAACGTCGCCAACGCCTCGCCCTCGACGTCTTCAGCGACGATGAGCAGGGGCTTGCCGGCCTGTGCGACCTTCTCGAGCACGGGCAGCAAGTCCTTCATCGCCGAAATCTTCTTGTCGTGAATGAGGATGTAAGCATCCTCCAGGACCGCTTCCATCTTCTCGGGGTCGGTGATGAAGTAAGGCGAGAGGTAACCGCGGTCGAACTGCATGCCGTCCACGGTCTCCAGCGTGGTCTCGAGGCCCTTTGCCTCTTCGACCGTGATCACGCCGTCCTTGCCGACCTTGTCCATCGCCTCGGCAATGAGATTGCCGATTTCCTTGTCGTTGTTCGCGGAAATCGAACCCACCTGGGCGATCTCCTTACGCCCGGCGGTCGGGACAGAGATTCGCTTCAGCTCCGCCACCACCGCCTCGACCGCGTTCTCAATGCCGCGCTTGAGCGACATCGGGTTGGCGCCCGAGGTGACCGACTTCAGGCCTTCACGGTAGATCGCCTGCGCGAGCACGGTCGCCGTGGTGGTGCCGTCGCCGGCGAGATCCGAGGTCTTGGTCGCCACTTCCTTCACCATCTGGGCGCCCATGTTCTCGATCTCGTCGTCGAGCTCGATCTCCTTCGCGACAGTCACGCCGTCCTTGGTGACGGTCGGGCTGCCGAACTTCTTGTCGATGACCACATTCCGGCCCTTGGGGCCGAGGGTCACCTTCACCGCGTCCGCCAGCTGGTCCACACCCCGCTTGAGGCGGGCCCGGGCGTCGGTGCTGAATTCGAGATACTTGGCTGCCATCTGTACGTCCTCCTAGGAGCTACGCGAGCTTCGCGATGACGTCGGCTTCTTTGATCAGGATGATCTCTTCGCCGTCCAACTCGACCTGCTGGCCGCTGTACTTCCCGTAAACCACGCGATCCCCAACCTTCAGTTCCATCGGGACCGCCTCGCCCTTCTCCCGCCGCCCCGGTCCCACGGCGATGACTTCGCCCTGGATCGGCTTCTCTTTGGCGGTGTCGGGGATGTACAGCCCGCCTTTCATCGTCTCCGTCTCCTCCATCGGCCGGATCGCTACCCGGTCCGCCAGAGGGAACACCTTGAACTTCGTCTTGGTTGCCGTTGCCATGATGCGTGGACCTCCCGTAACTCTTTGAATTGATTATCTGTTAGCACTCTGGTAGAGTGAGTGCTAATCCAACTGGGGGGGAATCTGCCCTGTGCCTACCGGAGAGTCAAGGGGGCGTCGGAACGGGCTTCGCGAGCAGGGCCCGGACGCCCGCATCCGCGCGGGCCTTGGCGCCCTCGCCTACGGAATCGAGCGAAACCATGGCGGCCCCCACGATCTCGCCTGTGCGCGTGTCCGCCAATCGCAGGTGCAGCCACGTTTCGGTGTCGCGGCCAGGCTCCCGAAACATGAAGAACACCAGGGCCGCCGTCGGCCGGCTGCCCCCCCGCACCGCCCCGCGGACGCGGAAGCCATTCTCACGGAAGGCGCGGGCCATCTCCGCGCCCTGCGGGTCCTTCCGGTCGACGAGAATCTCGTAACCGCGGAGCGCGCTGGGAATCCGGGACGTGGCGCAGCCGACGAGCAACGCCACGACGCCAAGACGCCAGGCGCTCAGTCGCGTATGCGCCGGGCTCCCACCCAGCGGGACAGCCACCACGCACCTTCGGAATCGTGCACCTCGAGCCGCGACAACTTCACGCCGCTGTTCGAGCTGTGAATGAATTTTTGCTCGCCGACGTACATCCCCACGTGCGTGACACCGCCACCGGGGCGCGCGGAGAACAGCAGGATGTCGCCCGGCTTCAGGGCCTCGACGACGGGCGCCACCTCCGTTCCAGCCTTCGCTTGGTCCCGGCTCATGCGCGGCAGGCGGATGCCATGCTGCCCGTAGGCGTACTGGATCAGCCCGGAGCAGTCGAATCCGTTTTCGGCTGTGCCGCCCCATTGGTATGGCGTGCCGATGGCGTTGAGCGCGGTCTGCACCACGTCAGCGGCGTTGCCGGTGATCATCAACGGGACTTCGGGAGGCGGAAGGCGCGGTGTCGACCCGCCTGTCGGTCGCCCGGCCCCGCCGCCCCCGCCCCCCACCGCAATCGCGACTCGCGCGGCGAGGCTCACGCCGTCGGGCGCGCCCGTGGCGGGACGCCAGAAGCCCCGGGGGCCACGGTCCTCGAGGCGGTAGCGCGCCTCGACGCCCAACGCGAATGCCGAGATGGGGCGCCACTCGACGCCGCCGCCGATGTCCCAGAGCGCGGCGAGCGCCTGATCGACCGTATCGGTCGACAGGCCGAGCGACACACCGGTGGTGAAGTAGGGAGCGAAGCCCCCCGAGCCTTGCAGAACCCGGATGCCCCACCCGAAGCCGTAGAACGCGCGCCGCCGCCCGAGCGAGTTATGGATGAGCGCCTGGGCCGACCAGTGGCCCGAGCGGATTTCGTAGGTCGTGGCTCGGTTGCCGCTGTACCAACGCCCCCAGAGGAACTCGACGTCTCCGCCCTGCGCGAATGCGGCGGCCGGCACGCAGGCCAATATCAGAACGACGAGAACGACGCTAGTCCGCAGCCGCAATCGCGGGGTGCTCCTCGGAGGCGCGGGGTGCCATCAGGTGAGACAGCAAATGGGGCAAACGGCGCATGAAGCGCACCCAAGCCCAGAGCACGACGAAGCCGACCAGCACGGCCCCGAGTCCCGCGACGACGAGCATGACGAGCGGGCTCGAGAACCGCAGCGCGACCAGGGCGCCGAGCCACAGACCGAGATACGAAGCTCCCCACGCCCACAGGGGTGTGAGGAGCCATCCCACGACGACGAGGAAGTGCGCCAGCCAGCGGGGCATTTAGCCCTTACGCGCGACGGCGACGATGGCGAACACGATGAGGATGGCGGTGAACCCGCCGCCGGCGGCGACGGGCATCCCGATCCGCACTTGCCCGAGACCGACGCCGGCGGCAAAGCCGATGGCGCCCAGAACGACCGGAATCGACAGCGCCACGATCGTCGTCTTTCCGCCGCGGCGCGCGCGGGCCGCCGTCACGAGCCCGCCGAGCCACGCGACGAACGTGCCGAGCATCCACCAGATGGGCAGGTACCACCACGTGCTCCCGCCCCCGATCGCATCCCACGTCCAGGGGTAGGCCTTGAAGGGCCGCAGTACGATGACGTCGATAGCCATGAACACGATCGTACCCCACAGACCCACCGCCGCCGCGGCCGCGATGCCCTCGGTGCCGCGTGCCGTCGTCCATTGGGCCGGCAGGAACGTCGCCGCCACCGCGGCGGCGATCACGACCACGGTCTGGAGCAGCGCCAGCGCGATCCCGTCCGGCACGCGCCGCGAGACCAGCAGATAGATGATCACCGCAGCCCCGATCGTGAACCCGAGGCGGGTGCCGCCGATGAGGATGTGGCGAAGGTCCGAGCGATCGATAGCACTGGGGGCGCTGGGTGCTGTACCGGCCGTCATGCGCGGCGAGCTCCTGGAGTAGTGTGGAGAGTCGGTCCCGCTAATCTAAAGCCGTGCCCTCATGAGGCAAACACAAGCAGCACGACCACATCGGTGACGGCCCAGGCCGTGAGCGCCCGATACATCCCCCGCTGGTGTTCGGCGGGGCTCCAGGACTCGTGGCGCAGCAGCCACGGCACGAGCACCGCGAGCCAGGCCGCCAGGGGGAGGCCGAGCGCCACGAGCGACGCCCGCAGGATCGCCGCCGCCCAGCCGAGCAGGGCGAAGGCGAGCACGACGCTGGCCACGGCCACGATCAGGCTCGTCCGCATGCCGAGAATCAGGGCCAGCGTGCGGTCACCCCGCCGCCGGTCCTCGTCGAATTGATACAACTGCGTCAGGGGATAGAGCCCCGCGAATAACGGACAGAAGGCGAGCAGGACGAGGACGTGCCCCAGATCGAGGGGCCGGCCCGTAGCGGCCCAAGCCGCGTACGGCGTCAGCGTACCGAAGCCCCACATGTTGATCACCCAATCCACGCCCGCGACCGCCTTGAACCGAAACGGCGGCACCGAATACAGCACCGACATCACGAAACAGATGGCATACGCGATCTGGAATCCGACGGGCAACATGAGGGCGAGGAGCTGGCCGCCGACGAGGAGGGCGACGCTGCAGTGCAGCAGATAGCGCGGCAGCTGCGGCGGCGCATTCAGATATCCGATGTCCCCTTCGTCCCGATCGAACACGCTGTTGATCGCGAGCGTTCCGCCGTTCAGGAACACGACCCAGATCGCGAGCGGCAGGAGAGCGTCATGCACCCAGGCCCCACGCCCCGCGCCCTGCCATCCCACCGCCAGCACGTATCCAAACGCTGTGTGCGCCGCCATAATCGGCCACTCGGCGGGACGCAGGTGCAGGATATAAGAGAACAGGTCCCCTGGAAGGAGACGGTAACCCCAGCGACGCCAAACGTTGAGCGTGCGGGCGTCGCTCACCACGCGAGACCGAGTGCGGTCGCCGCCAATCGCAGCCCCACGAGCGTGAGATCGGGATGCACCGACTCGATCTCTTTCGAGAGCGGCGCGATGAGACCGGCGAGACCACCCGTGGCAATCGTCTGCGGTGCCTTCTTTCCAGGCCACTCGGCCTTGATGCGCCGCACCAGCCCATCCACGGCGTCGGCCGTGCCCCACAGCACGCCCGCGCGAATGCAGTCCTCCGTGCGACGGCCGATGACGCGCGGGGGCGGCGTCAGCTCGGTCGCGGGCAACTTGGCGGTCTTCCGCACCAAATCGTCGGACGCCGTCCGAATCCCCGGCATGATGACCCCGCCGATGAAGCGGCCGTCGCCCGTGATGCAATCGAATGTGGTCGCGGTCCCGAAGTCGACCACAATGGTGTCGCGCTTGAAGAGCTGCGACGCGGCGAGCGTGTTGACGATGCGATCGGCGCCGACCGTCAACGGCTCGTCGACGTCGAGGGTGATGGGGAGCTTGGAGCGTCCATCCACGATGGCCGGCTGGCGCGTCGTCGCGACGACAACGCCGTCGCACACACTGTGGGTCACCTGCGGCGCGACCGATGCCACGATGGCGGCGCGCACTTCCTGCGTCGAGTGCCCCGCCTGCGTCAGGTACGCCGTGAGCGCCGAGGCCCACTCATCGGGGGTGCGCTGCGGCGTCGTATGCAGCCGCCAGTGCCCTTCGAGGCGCTCGCCCGCGAACAGGCCTACCGTCGTTTCGGTGTTGCCGATGTCGAGGGCGAGGAGCATGGCGGGCTAAGATAGCTCGACGTGGCCTTCGCGCACCATCGTCGTCCCGGCCCCCGTGTCCACGAGTAGCGCGCCGTCGGGCCGGACGCCCACCGCGCGCCCGGGGATCGGCGAGCGAATCTGGCGTCCGCGCAGCCAGTCGCGCTGCGCGAAGGCGGTGCATTCGGACTCGGTGAGTGGTGCGTGGTGCGTGGTGAGCGGGAGCAAGGCAGGCACCAACCGATCGAGCACGTCGAGCCGGGTCACGTCGGGAACATGTTCGCGCAGGGCGATCGCCCGCTCAGCGAGCTCCGGCGGGATGTCGTTCGCCACATTGATGCCGATGCCGATCCCGAGCCACTGCAGCGCTTCACCCTGCCAGCGGCCCTCGCACAGGATCCCCGCGATCTTCCGCTCATCGATGAGCACGTCGTTCGGCCACTTGAGCCGCGTACGCGCTCGACCCACGAACTCGTCGACGACGTCGGCGAGGACGAGCCCCACGCGCAGCGACAACGCGCCTGTCACGGGAACCGAGGCGGGGGGCCGCAGCAGCATCCCGAGCCACACACCGCCCGGCGGCGAGCGCCAGGTGCGGCCGTCCCGTCCGCGCCCCGCCGTCTGTTCCTCCACGACGACGACGGTGCCGGCGGCGGCGCCCTGCGCGGCGACGTCGTGGATGGCGTCGAGACTCGAGGAGAGCGTGCGAAAGACGCCGCATTGCGGCACCCCCCACCGGCGGGCGAGGAGCTGCGCGGGGAAGCCGTCGAGGGTTACCCGTGCCACAGCGCGTAAGCGAGCGTGAACAGTCCGACCGCCCAGCAGTACGGCGCGAAGGCGTAGAACCGGCCGCGCTGCAGCAACTTCACGAGCCAGCGGATCGACCAGATCCCCGCCGCGAATGCCGCGACGAAGCTCACAGCCCACGGGAGCGCCCCGACGTGCGCCATGTTGAGCGCGGCATTGCGCGCCTCGAGGAGGCCGGCGCCGGCGATCACGGGAATCGACATGAGGAAGCTGAACTCCGCGGCGGCTGCCGGCGTGAGACCGGCGCGGAGGGCCGCCGCGACCGTGGCGCCCGAGCGGGAGATGGCCGGCAGGATGGCAAACGCCTGCGCGAAGCCGATCACCGTGGCCGCGCCCGTCGACGGCACGGTGCGCTCTCCTCCTCCCGCCGGCGGCACGCGCGTCGACCACAGAATCGCACCCGTGATCAGGAACTGGATACCGAGCCAGGCGAGTGAGTGGAAAGCGTCTTCGATCTGATGACGGAACAGCACGCCGATCAGGCCGGCGGGAATCGTCGCGATCACGAGGAGCAGGGCGTAGCGCACGCTGGGCCCATCGCCCGTGAGCACGCCCCGTACGATCTCCCACAGCCGGCGGCCGTAGAGGACCAGCAGGGACGCCAACGTCGCCACGTGCAGGGACACTTCCACGGTCACGTCGGTGAAATGGACGCCCGTGAGTGCCTCGACGAGCACCAGGTGCCCCGAGCTCGATACCGGCAGGAATTCAGTGAGCCCCTGCACCAACCCGAGGATCAGACCCTGCCAGAGATTCATGCGACCTTTCCCGCGACGAGCGCGACGAGTCCGATGAGCATGGAGACCTTGAGGAGAAGGCTGACACGCTGTACGGGGCCCGCACTCCCCGCACTCCCAAGGATCAGCCAGGTCCCCGCCATGAGCACGGCCATCTGCGCCGGCAGTGCGATCAGAAAGTAGGTGGCGCCATATCCGGCGAGATGGGGCAGCAGTAGACTGGCCGGCACGAATAGGAGCGCTACGCCCGCGGCCACGACTTGAGCCGGTCGCGCGCCGACGACGATCGGCAACGTGCGACGCCCGATCGCGCGATCGCCCGGTTCATCGCCCAAATCCTTGACGATCTCGCGCGCCACATGGAGCCAGGCGGCGAGCACCCAAGGCACGACAGCCGCGCGCGGGGCCCCCACGGCGAGAGCTCCATAAAAGAGCGGCAGCCCCGCAACGAGCGCGACGGCGAGATTCCCGGCCACGGGTCGAGGCTTGATGAATGGGGAGTAGAGCAGCATGACCGATAGCGCGCCGAGCGCGACGAGGACCTGGCACCCGCTCACGAGCGCGGCCGTGGCGAGGCCCATCAACGCACCCAGGAAAACGATGAGATCGGCGGTGCCCCGACCGATGCCCCCCGAGGTCAGGGGACGTCGACCGGGGGGCCGGTTCAGCGTATCCGCGCGGGCATCACAGATGTCATTCCAGGCGTTTCCCGCCGCCCCGAGCGCGAGTCCCGAGAGCGCGGCGAAGACCAGCAGCTTCGGCAGCGGCACGGCGCCGAGGGCGATCCACCCGCCCGCGAGGACGCCCGCGGCGGCGATCAGCAGATTGGGAGCGCGGACGAGGCGAAGCCCCCCGCCCAGGCTCACGCGAGCAGATCCTCGTACAACTTTTCGTAGCGCGGCACGACGCGTTCGGCGGCGAAGTCGAGCGCCCGCACGGCCGCGTTGCGCTTCATCCGTTCGTGCTCAGCGCCGTCCTGGAGAATGGCCACGGACCGCTCGGTCATCGCCGCCACGTCGCCGACGGGCGCGAGCGCGCCGGTTTCGCCGTCCGTGACGACCTCCGGAATCCCGCCCGCCGCGCTCGCGACGACCGGGACGCCGCACGCCATCGCCTCCAGTGCCGCGAGTCCGAACGACTCTGTCGCGGACGGGAGGAGGAAGAGATCGCCCCCGCGCAGCACGTCGCCCACGTTGTCCACCTTCCCGAGGAATCGGACATCGCGCTTCAGGCCAAGCCGGTCCACCTCGTGCTCAGTGGCGTCGCGATCGGGACCGTCGCCGACCATGACGAGGGTGGCGGGGATCGCCTTTCGCACGCCCGCGAAGGTGTGCACGACGTCCTTCACGCGTTTCACCGGGCGGAAGTTCGACACGTGGATCAGGATCTTGTGATTGGCCGGCGCGAGCGCGCGACGGCAGGACCCGTCGGTCGCCGGATGGTATTCCGCGGGATTGATGAAGTTCGGAATAACCACGACATCACAGCCGGCGCAGCCGAACGCCTTGTACGTCTCGTCTTTCAGGAATGCCGACACGGCGGTGACCCGGTCCGACTGCTCGATCGAGAACTTGGTGAGCGTGAAATACGACGGGTCCTGTCCCACGAGCGTGATGTCGGTGCCGTGCAACGTCGTCACGATCTTGAGGTCACGCTGTTCCTTCATCATTTGCTTCGCGAGCCAGGCGGTGGCCGCGTGCGGAATGGCGTAGTGCACGTGCATGAGGTCGAGGCTCTCGCGCACCGCCACCTCGTGCTGCTTGACGGCTAATGCCAGCGCGTAGGGCGACGACTGCTCGAAGAGCGGATACTCAATCTGCGTGACCTCGTGGAACGTCACGCGCTCGGCGAAGCCGCGGAGCCGGAACGGGCTGGCGTACGAGATGAAGTGGATTTCGTGCCCCCGCCGCGCCAGCTCGAGCCCCAGCTCGGTGGCGACGGCCCCGGAGCCGCCGTAGGTGGGATAACACGTGATGCCGATTCTCATCGAGGATTCGGGAGTTGGGAGCCGGGCGTCAGGGACGACCACCGCTCGTGAATGCGACGGGCCAAATCTTCCGCAGTCTCAGTAGCATCAAGTGTCCACACCCCTGACTCCCGACTCCCATCTCCTGGGTCCCGGAGTTGGTTCCGGAACCAGGTCTCCTGCCGCTTCGCGTAACGTCTCGTCGCCGCGGCGATGGCCTCGTGCAGGTCTCCTCCCCCGCCATCGACCAACATCGCCACGACTTCGCGATAGCCCACGCCGTCGAGGCCGGCCGCATCGGGCGCCACGCCGCGCGCCAGCACGCCCCGGACTTCATCGACCAATCCCGCCGCGAGCATCGCATCGACGCGCGCCGCGATGCGGGCCCGCAGCGTTTCCCGCGGGAGCGTGAGGTGAATGTACCACGGCCGCATCACGCCCGTCTCGCGCGCCTCGCGCTGCCACCACGACAGCGCTTGCCCGGTGAGCAGCGCGACCTCGATGGCGCGCGCGGCGCGCTGGCGGCCCCCCGTCTGAAACCGCGTGTCGAGCCGGCCCGCCCACCGGGCCAGGTCCGTCGCGGGCAGTCGCTCGGTCCAGCCGCGGAGGCGCTCGCGGCGCCCGGGCTCGAGCGGCGGCTCCTTGAAGAGGCCATCGGCGAGCGCGCGCACATAGAACCCGGTGCCGCCGACGACGAGCGGGAGCCGACCCGCCGCGCGAATCTCGTCGAGCCAGCCGGCGGCGTCGCGCGCGAACTGTCCCGCGCTGTAACGCTCGCCCGGGTCCACGAGATCCAGCCCCACGTGTGCAACGCGAGCCAGCACCTCCGGATCGGGCTTGGCGGTGCCGATGTCGAGGCCGCGATAGACCTGTCGGGCGTCGGCGGCAACGACGGTGAGCGGCGTGAGTGCGGCGAGCGCCACTGCGACGGCGGTTTTGCCGACCGCCGTGGGGCCCACCAGGACAGGTGTCAGGTGCCGGGTGTCAGGTCCTTCCAAACCGGCGCTCCAACTCGTCCTTGGGCAGCTGCACCATGCTCGGCCGGCCGTGGACATCGTGCGCGGGCAGCGTCGCGGTGAGGAGGCGAACGACCAGCTCCCGCATCTCGTCGACGTCGAGGCGATTGCCGGCCTTGATCGCAGCCCGGCAGGCGTAGGTAGCCGCAAACCGCTCGAGCCGGTTCTGCCATCCGCCGAACCGCCCGCCCGCGAGGTCCGAGACGAGCTCCTGGAGGCAACGCGCCGCGTCGAACCGGGGGTGCGGGTTCGGCACGGTGTGAATCACGACGCTGCGCCCGGAGAAGGGCTCGATCTCGAATCCGACGCGCTGCAGCAGCTCGCGATGGGCGTCGATCGCCTCGAGCTCGGGGGGACTGAAGTCGAGGGTGAGCGGGAGGAGCAACCGCTGCGCCGGCACGCCGTCCCCCGTGAGCTGGCGCATCACATCCTCGTACAGCACGCGCTCGTGCGCCGAGTGCTGGTCCACGATCGCCACACCGGATTCGGTTTGGAAGAGGATGTAGGTATCGAAGACTTGCAACAGTGGCGGTGTTAGGTGTCTGGTGTCACGTGTTAGGTTGCGGGCGAAGAGTTCCAGCGGCACACCGCCCGGCAGATCGACGCCGATGCCGGCCCAGGGCGTCCCTGACCCCTGACCCCCGACACCTGTCAGCGGAGCGGCGGCGGCTAAGGGCGCCAACGCCGCCCGCACCGACTCCTCCACCACTTTTTCGACGAAGAACTTGTCGCGAAAGCGCGCCTCGAGTTTCGCGGGATGGACGTTTACATCCACGGCGTCGCCGGGGAGGTCGAGGAAGAGTACCAAGGACGGCCGGTCTCCCGGCGCCACCGTTGACCGGTAGCCCGCTTCGCCCGCGCGCAGGATGAACGGATCGCGGATCGGACGCCCGCGCACGAATACGTAGCCCTTCCGCCCGGCGGGACGAGCTTGCGCGGGGCGTTGGGCGAACCCGTTCACTTCGAGTGGCCCCTCGCGATGCGACACGGGCAACAGCGTGTCGGCCACCTCACGCCCCCACAGGGCTCGCACGCGATCGATGAGCTGGACGGCGGGTGGACAGTCGAGGAGCGCGCGTCCGTCACTGGTCAACGCAACGGCCACATCGGGCCGCGTGAGGGCGAGGACGGTGACGGCCTCGACGGCAGCGCGCGTTTCGGTCGCGGTGGCGCGGAGGAATTTGCGTCGCGCGGGCGTGTTGAAGAACAGCGCGCGCACCGTGATGGTCGTGCCGCGTTGCCGGACCGCATCCTCCACGGCCTCGACCTTGCCACCCGTTACGCGGACGTGCGTGCCGGTGACGCCGTCGGCAGAGGTTTCGATCTCGAAGCGCGACACCGACGCGATGGCCGGCAGCGCTTCGCCGCGGAATCCGAAGGTCGCGACGCCGATCAGATCGGCGGCCGTGCGGATCTTGCTCGTGGCGTGGCGCTGCAGCGCGAGGGCGGCATCCTCGCGATCCATACCCTGCCCGTCGTCGCTCACGCGGATCAGCGTCTTGCCGCCATCCTCGAGCTCGACGCGGATGGCGCGCGCGCCCGCGTCAAGCGCGTTCTCGACCAGCTCCTTCACGACAGACGACGGCCGCTCGACCACCTCGCCGGCGGCGATCTGGTCGGCGACCTGCGCGGGCAGAACCTGCACGCGAGACGGGGTCCGGGGAGGCGCGGTCACAGCTGTACAATCTCACCTGCCAGCACCCAACCGCGCACGCCGTCAGGGCGGCGCACTTCCACCCAGCGCCCGTACCGCTGTCCCACGATCAGGGCGGCGCCCGCGTGGACGGTGGCCGCGGCGCTGGCCCCTCCGTAGGGCGCGGCGCGGACGGGGAGGTCGCTCGCGACCACGACCGCCAGCGTCCGCGCGCGGCGCCGCTGTTCGGCGGCGCCCAGCGCGGCCGCGCCCGCCACCACCGCGGCGAGGACGACCATCAACACCGCGCGGCGTCGCCGCTCCGCCGCCGCGCCCAGGGCCAGGAGCCACAGCATCCCCCACGCCGCCGCGACGACCAGTGCCCACTCGCCGGGGGTCGCCCAACCGACGGCGAGGAGTTGCTCGCTCGCGAGATCGGGCGCGGGGAGGAGACGACGCGCCCGCCGAATCACCGCGTCCCGCGGCGCGAGCCGCGTCGCGATGGTCCACGCCGCCGTCGCCTTGCCGTCCGCGCCGGCGCGATAGAGCGTGGCGCCGAGGTTATACCAGTGCGCGGCGACTGCCGGCTCCGCCGCCGCGCGCGCGGCGAACGAGTCGGCCGCCGCGCGCAACGCGCCCGCCTCGTACAGCGCTTCCGCGCTGTGCGCCTGCGCCTGGAGCGTCGAGGCAGCCGCCAGGAACAGCGCGACGCCGACGATGATGCGATGCCGGCGTCGACCTCCCGACTCGGCGCCCAGCACGCGCAGCACCTGTTCGATCTCCGCGGCCAGCTCCGCCGCATCACCCAGCCCGCGCGGGCCGTACCGCGCGGCCCGCAGCCGGTCGCGCAGCCGCTTCACGTGATCGGCGACGGCGCTGTCGATCCCGGCGGCGCGCAGCGCCTGGGCCAGGCCGTCGCCGTCGCGCGCGAACGCGTCTGGGACGTGGCTCGCGAGCACTGTGAGAAAGTCATGTTCGAGCCGTCCGAGCCGTGTGCCGTCACCGGCCGGGGACGTTTGGTCCCCCGCCACGTGCAGGGGCTCGGGCCGCCGCCGCCGCAACCATACGAGCAACGGCGGCAGCAGCGCGATCGCGAGCCACCCGGTCATCCCGAGTCCGCCCGCCAGCCGCTCTGCCCAGGGCTCCTCTCCGCGAGGGAGCAGCGGCGGCAACGCCCGCGCGGCGCGAGGCTCCGCTCCCGCCGCCACCGCGAGAACTCTGGGAGCCGCGATCGCCGTCTGGTAACGTCCCGCGCCGATGTCGAAATAGTCGTACCGCACCTCGGGCAGCACGACGCTGCCGGCGGAATCGGGGACAGCCAGAAATCGAAATGTCTTGCTCCCGCCGACCCGCCCCTGCGTGGACGCGAGGCGCACCTCGGTCTCGGCCGGATAGCCGCGGAATCCCACGGGCCAACGCACCACGGGCTCGGGCCAGAGGGCGACGTTGCCGACCCCGGTCACCGTCGCGGCCACTTCCAGCGGTTCCCCCACCCGCGTCTCTGCCGGCTCGATCCGCAGATCGAGCGTCAGCCCCTGCCCCACGACCCCGCGATCTCCGGCGGGCCGCCCCGCCGCCGGCAGCGGCAGGACGATGATCGCCACCGAGTCACTGCGCAGGGTGTATCGCTCCTCCCGGCTGAAGAAGGAGAAGGTCACGGGGACCGCGTAGTCGACCGAGGCCGGCGACACGGTGACGCGGCCCGGCGCCAGCGGAAACACGATCTGGTGCGTGATGAAGAGGTCCATCCACTTCCCGGCCACGAGGCGTGAAGCCGCGACCGCCGCCGGTGTGGAGGGCGGATACGCCCACACGCCCTCGGGCGTGACGAGCGTGAGCACGGGAGCGCGGCGCATGCGTTCTCGCAGATCCCGGGGCACCCATGCGGCCGCGACCAGATCCGTTTGCTGACCGACCAGGACAGTGTCGTCGGGCACGATCACGGTCAGCGCCACCTCGTCCGCGCGACGCGGCGCGTCTGCGGTCTCGAGCAGGCCGCGCACCAGCGGACTCAGCGCCGTGGCGACGCCGGCCGCCGCGCTGTCGACGGTGATGAGGATCGGCTCCGTCGCGACCGTATTCTCGCCCTGACGCACGCGCACGGGGCCGATCAAGACGGCGCCGGCCTGCTCCGCGCGCAGCTGCAGCTCGCGGACGGTGGTCCGCACCGGTCCCGCCGTGCCGCTCATCGCGACCTCCGTGAGGTCGCGTGACCCGACAATCGCGAACCCCGCGAGCGCGGGCAGCAGGATCTCGAGCTGCTCCGTCGAGCGGGTGCGTGCCCGTACGGTGAGCATCACCTCTTCGCCCACCGTCACGCGGGTGCGATCCACGCTCGCCGTCACTTCGACCCCCTGCAGCGTGAACGCCGACACGACAGCGAGCAGCAGGCCCGCGGTCACCAGTCTTTCACTCCGGCGGGGACGGCGCGGCGCGCGCGTCCCGTGCGGTCTTTGCGCGTGCGCAACTCCTCCTGGCCGATTGAGCGCAGCACCTGGTCCGCCTGCGCCTCGTTGAGCCCGCCGGACGCGCCGCCCGGAGGCGGCGGGGGGCTCGCCCCGCTGCCACGTGACTGATCGGGCGCGCCGCCGCCGGAGGGTGACGGAGACGGCCGCGGCGGCGGGCGGGAGGAGCTCGACCGGTGCATGCGATTCACGAGCTCGAGGTTCCACTTGGCGGGCAGATGCCGGGGCTTCAGGAGCAGGGCCTCGCGGTACGCACGCTCCGCATCGGCGAGGTGCGCGTCGCGGCTCGCGGTGTCCGAGCGCGCTTGCGCGAGCGCGAGCAATCCGAGGTTGTACAGGGCGCGGAACCGCACATCGGGATCGAGGGATGCGGCCGCGCGTGCCAGGTTCGCGCGCGCCGCATCCGCATCCCCAGCCGCGAGAGCCGCCGTGCCGGCGTTGTACCACGCGGTGTCGTCGTCCTGGCGCACCGACAGCTCCGCGACGTAGGCGCGCGCGGCGTCGGCGGCGTTGCCCCGATCCCACGCTTTTTCAGCCGCCGAACGCGGGCGCGTCGGCGCGGCCGGGGGCGCCTGCTGCGCGTCGGCGGGCAGCGCCACGAATAACGCGAGACCGACGAGCGCCGCCGTGCGGCGCGTGGCCGTCTGCACGCCGATCACCATGACGGCGAGCAGCAGCGGGATCCAGGCGCGCGGCCGGCCTCGTTGCGTCCGGCTCTCGGTGGCGGTAGCGCGCTTGTACGACGCCACCAGGTCGCGCACGGCGCCCGCCTGATCGGGCAGCTCGGCGGCGACGAGGGTCCCCTGGGCCGCGTCCGCCACGGCGCCCAACACCTCGTCGTGGCGGCTGGTTTCGATGATGGTGCCGTCGGCGTCGCGCTGCCAGGCAACCAGCGCACCGCGCTCGTCGCGCACGGGGATGCGCGCGGGATCGCGCCCCCCTTCGGACACGAGAATCAGATGGATGCCGAGGTCACCGAGCCGCTTCGCTTCGCGCAGCGCGCTCGCGAGCGAGTCGTGCCCCTCACCGTCGGTGAAGACCACCAAGACCCGATCGGCGATCTCGGGACTGGCGCGGAGCAGCTCGGCGCCCTGCGCGAGCGCCGGGGCGAGCACCGTCCCGCCCTCGGACGCGACCTCCGGATCGAGCGCGTCGAGGTACAGGGTGAGGGCGGGTCCGTCCACAGAGAGCGGCGAGAGGATGTAGCTCGTTCCCGCGAACGCCACGAGGCCGAGTCGGTCGCCGTCGAGGTCCTGCACGAGGCGGCGCGCCTCGCGCAGGGCGCGCGCCATCCGGCTCCCGGCGGCGTCCTCGGCGAGCATCGAGCGCGAGATGTCGACCGCGATGACGAGATTCAATCCTCGCGTCTCGGTGACGATCTTCTCCTCGCCCCAACGCGGGCCCGCGAGGGCGATGGCCGCCAGGCCGGCCGCGAGGCCGAGCGTGCCCGACCCGAGGCGTCCGGACGCTCTCGCGATGCGGGCGGTCTGCTCCGACCACGCGGCCGCGCGCCGGATGCGCGCGCGCCGCGCCCACGCCGCCGCAAACCAGACGGCCACCGCGATCAGCGGCGACAGGATGACGACGATGGGCGCGTCGAATGTCATCAGGGGACTCGCACGGCGAACGTGGCCGACACGACCAGCTCGAGCGCCAGCGCCAGCAACCCGAGGCCGAGGGGCCACCGATACGCCTCGTCGTAACGCCGGTACACGAGGTGCTGTACCGGAGTCTTCTCGAGGCGATTGATCTCACCGAAGATGTTCGCCAACGACGCCGCGTCGGTCGCGCGGAAGTAGCGGGCACCGGTCGTGCGAGAGACCTCGCTCAGCAGCTGCTCGTCGATCTTGACCGGCATCGTCTGATAGCGGAGTCCCAGGGGGCCCTGGCCCATCGGCACGGGCGCTTCGCCCACCGTGCCCACGCCGATCGTGTAGATCCGGATCCCGAATGCCGCAGCGGCCTGCGCGGCCGTGCGCGGGTCCACCGTGCCGGCGTTGTTCTCGCCATCGGTCAGGAGGATGATCACCTTGCTCTTCCCGGGTGCCCGGCGCAGCCGATTCGCCGCCGTCGCGATGCCGGTGCCGATCGCCGTGCCGTCTTCCAGAATCCCGATGCGGAGATGGCGGATCGCCTCCTCCAACACCGCGTAGTCGGTCGTAATCGGCACCTGCGTCAGCGCCTGACCGGCGAAGGCCACGAGCCCGATGCGATCGGAGTTCCGGGCGCGCACGAAGTCGATGGCCGTGCGGCGCGCCACATCGAGCCGGTTCGCCGGCGCGAAATCCTCGGCGAGCATGCTGCTCGAGAGGTCGAGCGCGAGCACGATGGAGATTCCCTCGCTGTGCAGCTCGGACTTCGCCGAGCCCACGCGCGGCCCCGCCGCCGCGATGATCCAGGCGCCGAGGCACACCGACCGCAACGTCGCCGGCAGGCGCGCCACCCAGATACGCTCGACGGGGCCCGCGGCGGGCCGGACGTCGCTCATCGGTGCGCCCGGCAGGCGCGCCAGACGTCGTTGCCGCCACCACCACCACAGCGGCAGGATCGCCAACAGGAGGAGCAGCACCGGCCGCGCGAAGCTCATGGCGCGAGCTCCCTGGCGAGGGCACGTGCCCGCGCGGCAAGAGGCCCCACTTCTACTCCGTGTGCCGTCGCAAACGCGACCTGATCGAGCGCGGCGAGCAGCTCGCGCAGCTGACGCAGGGGGGCGTCGGGCTTCACGCGCTCCACGACCGCGAGGCATTCGGTCGTACTGAGCGCGCCATGCGCTTCCGGCACGGCGCGCGCCAACGCGCCTCTCAACAGATGCGACGCGCGCGCGGCGACCGCGCGCGGCTCCCCGGCGGCGACCCAGCGCGTGTCGCCGACCTCCGCATCGAGCTCCAAGTCGGGGGCTGGGCGGAGGGTACGCGGCGGACGCCGCCGCCACGCGACAACGGCCACGAGCATCCCCGCCGAAAGCAGGAGGCCGGCGACCGCCGGCAGCGGCGTGCGGCGCGACAAGCGCAAGGGAGCGAGCGCCGGTCGCGGCGTCGGATTGGGAACGCTGTCCGGAATGACGCTGGCGACCCGCACCGTGGCGGTGCCACCAGCGATCGAGTCCGCGCTGCCGTCAGGGCCGAGACGCCAGAGCGGCGGCATCTCCGTCGAGACGACGCCGGGCGCCCAGGCGGCGATCGGGTAGCGCACCGACCACCCGCCCTCCGCCGGCACGACCACCGGATCGCCGAGCGGCTCGCTCTCGGGTCCCGGGTCGAGCCGCGCCGCCCGCACTCGCCATCCCGCGGGTGCCGCAATCGTGCGTTCCAGCCAGATCGTGTCGCCGACGGTGGGCCGCGGCGTCAACGCGACCCAGGCGCCTGCGCCCTGCTGCAACAGCGCCGCCAGCAATACCGCCGTGGTCACCGGGACAGCCGTCTCGCCCGCTCGGCGAAGGCGCGCCGCAGCGGCGGCCCGTACGGGACGGTCGTATGCAGCGCCACGCGGTCCACGCCGGCCTGCACGAGTTTCCGCGTGCGCTCCTGTTGCAGCTTTTCCGCGGCGATGCGAATGCGCGTGCGCGTGGGTCCGTGACTCGTGTCCACGAGGAGGCGCTGCCCGGTTTCGGCGTCCTCGAGCTCGACCCAGCCGGCGTCGGGGAGATCGTACTCACGCGGATCGTCCACCGTGATCGCCACGACCTCGTGCCGCGCGGCGACCTGGGCCATCGCGTCCTCCCACCCTTCCGCCCGGAAATCCGACAGCACCACCACGATGGCCCGGTGGCGGAGCAGCTTGGCGGCGTAGCGGAGCGCGCCCCCGAGATTCGTCCCGCGGCCGCGCGGCGCAAAGGCGACCAAGTCGCGGATCACCCGCAAGGCGTGCGCGCGGCCCTTGGCGGGCCGCACGACGTACTCCGGCGTGTCGGCGAACAACAGCGCGCCCACGCGGTCGTTGTGACGCGCCGCCGCGAGCGCCAGCACGGCAGCGACCTCGACGGCGAGGCCCGCCTTGGTGTAAGGGCGGCCGAAGTGCAGCGACCCGGATTGATCCACGATGAGGAGCAGCGTGAGCTCGCGCTCCTCCATGAACGTCTTCACGAAGGGATGGCCCATGCGGGCCGAGACGTTCCAGTCGATGGCGCGGAAGTCGTCGCCCTGCTGGTACTCGCGCACCTCCGCGAACTCGATACCCTGCCCGCGGAAGACGGAGCGATACTCACCGGTGAACAGCGTGTTGACGAGATTGCGGGCCCGGAGCTCGATCCCCTTCACGTGCTTCAGGATTTCGGGAGTGACTGCCCGCCGGCGCGCGCGCACCGGCGACGTCACCGCGCGCCGGCGCTCTCCTCCCGTGTACGTCACGGCACGCCCACCGCCTCCAGGATCTTGGAGATCACGCGGTCGGTGTCCACATCCTCCGCCTCGGCCTCGAACGTCAGCAGCACCCGGTGCCGGAGCACGTCCGGCGCCATCGCCTTGACGTCCTCCGGCACGACGTAGGCGCGGCCGCGCAGGTACGCGTGCGCGCGCGCCGCCTGCGCCAGATAGATCGACGCGCGCGGCGAGGCGCCAAAGGCGATCAGCGGCTTCAGCTCCGGCAGGCCTATGGCGGTCGGCTCGCGCGTCGCACGCACCACGTCCACGATGTAGTCGACGACCTTCTGATCCATGAACAACTCGGCGATCGCGCTGCGGGCCGCGAGGATGTCGTCGGCCTCGGCGATGCGCTGCACTTCGATCGGCCGCCCACCCGCCATGCGGCCCACGATCTCCTTCTCGGCATCGCGGGAGGGGTAGCCGACGCGCACCTTGAGCATGAAGCGATCGAGTTGCGCTTCGGGCAGTGGGTACGTCCCCTCGTGCTCGATTGGGTTCTGCGTGGCGAGGACGAGGAACGGCTCACCCAGATAGAAGGTCTCGCCGCCGATCGTCACCTGCTTTTCCTGCATCGCCTCGAGCAACGCGGACTGCACCTTGGCGGGGGCGCGGTTGATCTCGTCGGCGAGGACGAGGTTCGCGAAGAGCGGCCCCTTCTTGGCATAGAACTCCTGCGACCGCTGGTCGAAGACCATCGTGCCGATCACGTCGGCCGGCAGCAGATCGGGCGTGAACTGGATGCGCGAGAACGCGATGCGCAGGCACTCGGCGACGGTTTTGACCGCGAGGGTCTTCGCGAGGCCCGGCACGCCCTCGAGCAGGACGTGCCCGCCGGTGAGCAAGCCGATCAGCAGCCGCTCGACCATCACTTCCTGTCCCACCACGCGCTTGGCGACTTCGCGCGTGATGCTCTGCGTCAGGACCGCGTCGCTGGTCTTGGCCGCTTTCGTGGTCATCGCAGCGATGCCTCCGCCGCCCGCTTCACCGTCGGCTCCTTGTCACGCGCGTAAAGCTCCAGAAGGGCCCGGGCTTCGGGCCGGTCGAGCCGCGCCAGACCTTCGACCGCCGCGGCGCGCACGTACGGCGTGCGGCGCGGCCGGCCACCTGGCTCGGCGTGTTTTGCCAAGATCGCGAGGGCTTCCTTCGCCCCGAGTTGGGCAATGGCTTTCAGCAACGCAGCCAATACCCCTTCGTCGGCCTCCTGCTCCAACCGCCGGACCAGCACGGTGGTCGCCCCCGCGTCGCCGGCCGAGGCAATCGCCCTGGCCGCCGCCATCCGCACCAGCACCGATTCATCCTTCAAGGCCGGCATGGCGGGCCGCGAGACCTCCCGCCCGCCCAGCTCCGCCAGGCCGAGCAGCGCCGCCTCGCGCACCCGCTCGTCCGAGTGGCGGCTGATGCCGATGAGCAACGGCACCGCCTGAGGACTTCCGGTGAGCCCGAGGAATTCCGCCGCTGCCGCCGCCACCTCGGGCACCTTGCTGGCGAGCCGGTCCTGCAGCGTCTCGAGCGCGCGCTCCCCGGCGGCGCGCATCGCCGCGCGGTACGACTCCCGCAGCTCCGCAGGCACATTGAGATATGCATCGACGACAAGCCCGGCGGCTACCGCCGCGAGGGCGCCCACCGCGTCTACGAGATGCGCCCGCTCTCCCGGCGGGACGCGGGCCTCGCCGAGGCGGGCCACCATCCGCTCGACGACGACTTCGTCCGTCAGGGCCGCCGCAATGTCGCCGATGCCCTCCTGGGCAACCGGATCCTGCACTTCGACCAGCGCTCGATCGAGCCCCGCGATGATCTCGGCGATGGCGGCGATGTTGCGCAACGCGAGGAGGGCGTCGGTGAGCTTGCGCAGCTGCTCCACGCGTGACCGTTGCTCCTCGACGGTGCGCGCGGCGAGGAGACCGGCCACCGCGCGCCTCGCTTCCAAGTCCGCCGGCAGTGCGTCGGGTCTAAACGTCGCACCGCTGGTGCGCGCCGGGGCCGGGGGCTCAGGCGCTGGTGGCGGTGGCGGCGGTGGAGGCTCGGCCGCCGGCGCCGCCTCGACCGCTGCGGGCGGCGGGGGGGGGGGTGGTGGCGCAGGATGAGGATCGGGAGCTGGGGCCGGCACGAAGGCGGCGCGGCTTGCCGACATGCGTTGGCTCGCCCGCCGACCGAGCAGCAGCGTGATGCGTCCCAGCGCCGCATCGTCGGACTCGATCGTGCCGATCGCGACGCTGAACAGGGCCAGGCACTGTTCCGGCGTCACCCCCGGGTTCACCTGGATGGAACGCACGCCGCGCGCGTACAGGAGACCCGCCAGCTCCGCGACCTGCGTGTTGCGCGCCAGGAGGTGCTGGCCGTGCCAGTGCAACCCCGTCGCG
>Ga0193697_1000265_pt1 | contig 20562 bp, 26 predicted proteins | sample L3m2metaG_FD_145073 | JGI IMG/M metagenome (GOLD analysis project Ga0193697, IMG submission 145073) | Soil microbial communities from a riparian zone of the East river system, Colorado, United States - L3m2 | ecosystem: Environmental > Terrestrial > Soil > Riparian zone | place: USA: East River... | reverse complement strand
TGAAAAAATATGAAGCAAAGAATAAAGAAAATCTTACTGATGCTTATATAAGGAAATTAATCAGACATAAAAGAGATTTATCTCCTGCCGCTATTGAAGCTAAACGGCAACAATTAATGGCTAAAAGAAGATTAGCAAACTCACTTGCAAAAGCAGCATAATTACCCCTTAAACCTCTTATAAGCCGCCGTTGCCTTAACCCTATCCTGAATATCTTTAGGAACCAATCTTTCGATTACGCTAAAAATTTGGTGACCACAATTATATCCACCTGCCCTTACAAAAAAGTTTTCCGCATTTGTGTCGGGGATCATACCGTTTGGAAGTCCTGTCTTTTCATAAATAGGGACTTTTTTTGTTTCTCCGGTTATGTTATCGCTGTAATATAAATCCTTTGCAGCTAACAAATCGGGAACTTCGCTAACGTGGAAAAATTTACGATCAGTTAAAGCATCGCAGAACGGTCTTGTAGTAAGAATATCCTTGCCCTGATAACGATACCATTCATACCCTAAGTCTCCGGCAATAGTGTTCATATACTGCCTAGAATATTGATTTACCGCATCTGTAGTTATTTGTTTAACGTATCTTTCAAGAACTCCAGGCGTTTCGGTTGTTAAAATATACTCCCTTAACTGAGCCGCTAAATCAGAATATTTAACCCCTGTTGTTACGTTTTGTTTTAATAGTTCAGCGATCTTATCGGAAACATTTACCCCTATTCCGGCTTCGGTTAAACGGTTAATAGTGTCCTCAATAGTTTGGGCTTTTATTTCCTTTACAATAGTAGGAGGTTTAAAGTTCTTTTCAGCTTCGGCGAAATAAGCGTTCTGGAATGTGGAAACATCGGTGAAAACTTTTAAAAACTCTTTTACTTCACCCTTATAATTATCGGTTAAGATAATTTTCTTTAAACGGTTTTTAATTGTGTTCAGTAGTCGAATGTTCTTGACTGTGTTCGTTATCCTTTTATCCCTTGTGTCGAACTTTTTTATTTGGTCTAAAACATCAGCAAGGATTTCCTTTTGAATCTTAGGCAAAGAATCGTTGAAGCCATTAATAGCATCGTCAATAGTTTTTATTAATTCGTTATAATCCGGCATTAGCTAACTCTTGCTCTTTTGTAAGTTGTCCTTTCATTGTAGCTTTCTCAGTTACTTCAGCAACGTAAGTTAAAAGAATTTCTTTTTGCTGTTTAGTATCTAAAACCAAAAAGTTCTGGTTCTCACTTATAGCCCTTTCCACAAATGAATTTATATTACAAGAAAGAATATAATCTTCCTGAGTGATACCATTGTTAGTAAGCCTCATTGCTTTGTCATCTTCTGAGACATTCGCCAACGGATCAAGAGTTAAAACCGCAGAAAGTTTTTGTTGAATTTCTTGTTTACCGGCAAACTTCTTATTTGCGTATTCAATTTCCATTTCGTTAATAATAGCCGGATTTAATTTATTCGTCTTTGCGTTCTGAAGTTCTTCCTCATCTAACTTGATAGAAAACAAATCGAAGTTTTCAGGAACAGTTATTTCGGGTTGCATTTCTTCAATCTCAGTTTCTGAGTGCTGAACTCCAAATCTTAAAATAGAAACATTGTAAGAAATTTGCTCCATTGAGTTTACTAAATCCTCGGCAACAGAGTGAACGAAATTACTCGCCTCGTCCCTGTCAACTCCTTTCGCTAATCCTGATTCAACCAACGGAACATCAGAAAGGAATTGCATATTTATAGCAGCGAGGGCATTGTAAATATGTTTCTCTACCCTCTTGTCCTGAAGTTCTACGATTTCCACAGGCTTTTCCACATACCCCACAGGAGGGATAGCCATTTGCTGACCAATGTCTGCAGGTTTGACGAGGACTTTAGAATAAGGGCTTACAACATACCCTGCCACACATTGGGGGTTATTACAGGCACTAAAGCCTGAAGGATCGCCCTGATTTGTGATTTTACCAGTACCATGACAAACATTACATTCAGCCGTAGCCATTTCCCACCTCTCAGGAAAGATGTTCATAATAACTGCAGCTTGCAAATCTGAATACTCTCTTACGGCTTCGTCGAACTCTGGAAGCATTCCGGCAATTTTACTTTCGTATAAAAGTTCACCGTCCAAAGATTTAATCAAAACTCCTCCTAACTTCCAAGCCGGTAAATAACCAATTTCATGGTCAATATCAGAAACTAATTTAAACTCTCTTTTGACATTTATCTGATCGTATTTTAAATACTGAGTAGTTGTTAATATATAAAAAGAATCGCCTGAATGTTCATTCCCTTTATCGTCTTTAAAAGTTGTTCCTAAAGGATTTTTAAGTACAACGTAATCTTCAGACTTAAAAAACACAACCAAGCATGAATTGAATATTTCCGCAATAGGTTCTTTAAATTCTGTTTCTTCTTTTGCCTCACCTGGAAAGACTGCACAAACCGCATTAGGATCTATTAAATATTCCCTCAACCAAACGTCAAACATATACTTCTCTAAACTTTCAAACTTAGGATAGTATTCAGTTAAGTAATCCTCTAAGGTCTCCCCTTCTGGAATTTTAAAACTTGTTTCATTAAATTTTACTGACCAATCAGAACTTCTGCGGATTTTTTGAAGTGAAGAAAATACTTTATTAAAAGAAGGTTTTGTTTTTGGTTGCCAAATTGTTTTCCTGTACTTAAATACTTCTGTACTCTCATTGGGTCTTGCCTCACTAATAATTTTATCGGGGAATATCCCATCCGCATGAATACGGAAATCGGTTTCAAATTCCTTAGACTTCACTCCTATCTCTGACTTATAGGAAGTGTCAAAGTAGTAAGCAAGTTCTTCAGGAGTAAAAATTATTTTAGGCATTTTACATTATTTTTCTTTCTTCAATTACTCTTTTTTTTGGCTGTAAGGTAAATAAAAATTGCAGCCCTAATTTATAACAAGCAGCCCCTGCGAGGCGATTATATAACTTAACACAATAAGCCGTTACCGAATTTCCTCCCGTACTCATTAACCAAAACTTCTCGTAAAGACTTGAATCTTTTTTGCTTTCATTCTTGTGTATCCTATCCCAAAAACATGGTTGCCATTTATACGAATGAGGAACTATTCCATAAATAGAACAAGCAATATTTAAAGGAAGTTCATCAGGCATAACCCCACCGAATTTCATAAACTCAATTTTCGGATCGTGGAAAATCTCTTTGGCCTTTTCAAACATTTTAATTATCCTTTCGGTTTTTTTAAACCACATTACCTCAGACCTGAATTGATAAAGTTTCCCCGTAAGATTATAAGCGTTTTTCTGTTCGTCAATATTTGCCCACATAAAATAATCGGTTCTTAGTTCATTGTGACCTGTGGAAAAATCAATAAAACCTTCACTGATGGCTGAAAAATCTACGTCCTCCAATTCTTTAAACAAAGCTGAAGGGTCTCTTTTTTGAAACCAAAGATTATCTGCATCTATCATTAAAGTCGAATCAAAAGGAGTGTGATCTATTGCATAAAGTTTTGTCCCTACCCCGTGATCTTGTGGGATTTCTTTTATAATATCGAAAACATCTTTTTGATACTCGGATAAATGACTTAACCCCCTTCCTGAATGAAGTACACAAATTTGCGTTTCTGGATTTCCCGCTTTAATGCTTACGGCTAAATTGTAAGCCATTCTGCCATAATAAGGATGTCGTGTTGCTATTATTAATATTCCTGTCACTTTATTTTTGTTTTACCCAACTTTTCAGCCTTCCTTGTTATTCTGATTATTTTCGCTTCATACTTCTTTAATTCAGCATCTAATTTTGAAAAATCAGGGATAAATTCGATTAAAACTTGATGCGGTTTTGTTTGTTCTTTTTTCATGTTTTTTATTTTTATGGTATTGATACTCTTACATAGTTATAAAGTGAAACATCAGCAGATAAAATATATGTCGCATTGTTCGCTAATACCTGTTCTGTGATTAATGTACTTGGCATTGATTGAAGGAATCTGAATTTCAACGTCGAACCCGATTCATTTTTCCAAACTGAGTTAGGGAAAATTTCCATATTCCCATTTACTCCGGTTGCGAAATTCCAATTAACACCATCGACATCAACTTGTACCGCCCCGCCTGTTTCGTTTACTAAGAAAATATTTTTAGTTTCTTCGCACGTTGTTGTAATCTCATCTTCAACCCATGAACTGAAATCTCCTAAAGAATCGTCGCAAACCGATCTTACCCTGAATCTATAAGTAGTATCGCAATCCAGAGAATTTATGTTTACAAATAAATCCGTCGTACTTCCGAAACTTATTACCGTGTCACCTGCTTCATTTAATAATTGCCAATAGTAACCGTCCGTAGGCGCACCACCTGAAGGTTCAATCCAATCAGCATGAATCTCAGCAGGATTATCTGAAGGATCAACCACATTCAATCCAACAGTTAAAGGAGCTTCACACAAAGGCGTATTGCTTCCTTCTACTGTTGCGTAAACGTCTGCTGTTGCTTCTTGTCCATTTCCACAAACAACCTTATAAGTAAATAATAATTTATCAGGCGCAGAATCTAAAGGGGTTTTAAGTGTTAAAGTAACCACTCCAAGTTGTGTAATGTCAATCGTGTCCACATAGTCAGTATCGAAACTTTCAATCGAGAAAACAGGACTATCGCAACAAATATCATCGTTCTCAGCAACGTTAATTTCGTTTTCTGTTCCTTCAATAATATTTTCTTCAAACGTATCATTTTCTAACGTCAAATTACCCGCAGGTTCGCATATATCGCATTTATTTGAACGGGCAACAAATTCTTCCTCAAATGCTTTAAAGGTCGCTTGAGCAACAGGGTAATCTAAAAAGTCAATCCAGTTAATATCATAAGCCCCCGCCATTCTTATTGATCCTGTGAAGTTTTCGTTCTCAATATTTACTTCGTCATGCCTCAGCGCAATCGTTAATCTTTCGTGGATTTTATAAGGCATATAATCCGTCTTACCGTCCATTACTTTACTCACGATTGATTTTAAAACAACCCTTCTTCCATTACCTTTTAGATAAATATCCTCTTCCGCTGGATATTGCGGCTTTGAAAGATAGAAAGGAAGTCTTATTCTGTTTAACATTTAATTTTTATTTACACAGCAGTTAATGTCATTGCCCCTGTATTTACCCCCATTAAATAAGTGGTTCCCCCGATATTGATATAATTTTTACCTACTAAATCTCCTACAGTTGTGTATTCTGTGGCTGTACCAAAATCACACAGGTTTGCGAAGCCACCGAATACATTTATAAGGCAACTTTGTCTGAAATTTGAACCCGTTGCGTTAAACTTAAATACCGGATAACAGTTAGGCTCAAACAAGCAGTAATTAAGTGTGACATCATCGTCCTGTACCTCAAATCCCCCATCGGCATCTATTTGGCAATTTCTTACTATAAGGTTATCTACCACCATTGTTTGAAGGATATAACCAAATGCCCCAAACGTACTTCTGTCAATTAATAAATTCGTGCAACCAAATGCTTTAATCCATGTAGAGGCTTCAAACGTATTTCCGTTAATTACGCACCCATCCCCTAATGAATCAATCCAACAGCCACTTTGACAAGTATTGTTTTTAAACAAAACATTATTACCTGTTATGTATATTTCTGCATCATGCGGCATCGCTTGTGCGTTTTCAACAGCCACACCATAGTTACCTTTATGATTGTGATTAATAAACTCTAACCCTGTAACAGAATTTGCATCAATAACCATCGTAGAAATGGAACATCCTTGAAATTTTGTAGCAACAGGAACATCAATGAACTTTACATCATTAAGTACGTTGTTATAATTATTTACACTATCAAAAGCAAATAAATCTATTGAATCAGCGTAAGCGTATTGTGAACGAGAAACCCTGTTATTTCTTATTGGTTCATAAACTTCAAAAATATTATCGTTTTCGTCCCTTAGAACGTAAACCATAACATCAACACTCATTGCACTATTATTATAACTTTCTAATCCAGAACCACCGGGAGAATCACCAATTCCCTCAGAAATCCATCTTCTTATTGTTTCTTCATCAACTTGTCTTGCTCCCATAATTTTAAATTTTACGATATTTTAATAAATCCTGTAGCCGCCCCGCCGAGATCCGCAATAATCGCAGTAGGAGGGTAGGCATCAAATCCGGCTTGAACAAATGGTTTAACATACTGTGAACCGTCCCAAATCCAAATCTCAACCGTAGGAACTTGTCCATACTTTTCAGCCATTGAAACTGTATAAGGGATATTTAAAGTGTCCTCATCTTCAAACTCAATTATTGTAGGATCGGAACAAATTTCTGCTTCCTCATCTTCTACGCCACCGTCACAGTAATTAAACCCAAAAATGTTTTGCTCTGATCCGTACTCTAAAAGTGAAGTATAACAATCTTCACCGATTCTTTGAAAACAATTCGAACAGGCTGCCACGTCTCCGGAATCCATATGAACAACTACTTTAACTTTAAAACATTCAGCTAAAGCATACTCAGCATCGAAACCTGGAAACCCGTGAGGCCACTTATACAAAACTTGAGTAGGCGAAATTCTTACTCTCTGTGGATAAAGTGCAGCATCGGAAAAATTAACATCAAAATCATCACCACATTTTCTAACAAGTCCAACTTCTATTTTATCAACTGGATTATCTAGTAAACAAAGTTCATTTGCTTCATCTTCTGTGCCTTGTAAGATGAACATAAAAGCAACATCGTCATAAGCGTACACCGGAAGGCAGAATTGAACGTTTGGAAAATTACAAGTGTCGTAAGTTTCGGGGACGTATCCATAGGCAGCCGTAGCAAGCTGAACAAACGAGAAGCGAGGACTTCTAATGTCAATCATACTTATTTCTCAATTCAAAACTTGCTTTACCATCATTCGGTTTATAAATTATCTTCTGGATAAATCCTGATCCGTCACAATTATTTATAAAACCGTATGGATTAGCCTTGATCCTTTTGAAGTCGGAAAGGCTCATTGGATATTCAAAAATAATACTTTCAGGACGTATTATTGGTATCACTTCATCAACTCTTGCATAAATGTCTTTAGTTATTTCATCACTTTCGCTTATTGCCTGATTTTCCGGCGTACAATCATCTAAACTTAAATAACCTTCAGCAAGTAAATTTCCATCACCTGAACTAAGAACTATTTTACTATCAAGACCTGTGTAATCTCTATAAGCCCCCATGAACAATTTCGCTAACCGCATCATGTTTCTTATCGGAGAAATTCTAAAATTAACCACAGTATCAGGGTCAAACATATTCGCTGCCCCTGTTATCCCGCCTTGTTCTACTCTGTACCCACCGTAAACATAAGGATAAGTATATCCGTAAACGTCTTGCTCAAGGCAAAGAATAAAAGTTTCATTGTCATATTTAGTGTCGGCGGCTCCGGTATCTGCAAACGACTGTAACCTCGTAAGCTCAATAGCGTAGCCTCCGGCAATAAATTTGCACCTATAATCTAAAGTGCCTTTTGCGTTCTTAATTGTTAATCTGTACTCTCTTTTAGAATTAAACTCATCAAGTCCGTTCACGTTCTCAACTTCCCATTTTTCATAACCGCCTAAGATTATTCCGGGTATTTCTTCAGGAACTACTGATTTGGTTTGTACGTCCAAATCTGAGCAATCCATTAAAAGTTCATCCTGATAAAAATGGTCAACCTTTTCAACCCTTAAAAGTTCGTCCGTTCCTTCCCTTTCAAGTCCGAACCCGATATTATGTATCGCCTGAAGCCCTGTGAGGGCATCCTTCATGCTTAAAAAGAAAGTTGGATTTTCTGCACGTCTTATAAAAAGTCCTGACGTTAAGGCTTCAAAGCCTCCACAGCCGTTAACAGGATATGATAACGGTTCGCTGTCTGTCCGTCCGAAGTATTCGCTTTTTAACTGAAGGCAATTATTAGTGTTCGATTCTGCCATTCTTGAAAGCGTTTCGTGAATCAGGAACATTTTAGAAACCGACGGATCGCAAAGGGTTTTAACCTCAAGTGTGAAATAAGATTCAACGTCATTTGTAAAAAGTAAATCGTCTATGTGGTCAGTTGTGACAAATTCATAGTATAAATAAATCAAGTCACCTTCTTCGATTGTCATGGGTATTGTATGTTCTTCGTCCCAACTTGCAGTCGTACCACCGAAAACATTCACTATGCTTAATTCGTATTCCCTAACCCAATCACCCGGAACGGTAGCATCGCCTCCCGCCGGAAGCCGATCTACCCTGATATACATTCCAAAAGTAGCAGGAAGTACCGTATCTAAATTGCCCTTTAATCTGAATCTGAAATTCACATCCGAAATAGCACATCTTATGTTCCCGAAAAGATTAGTAGTATTTACTAAAGGTGACCATTGTAAATAAGGAGGGTATGTTAAGGCATCGTCATGCGCCACAGCATCGATTATAGGGCTTGGATTAAACGTTCCCAAAGAAGATTCAACCGTATTTTGGAAGGCAGGAAGGATAGCCGTATCGCTTTGTATGTCCGTTCCGTCATCGAAGTAAGGAGGGTCGGCAATATTTTCTGTTACTTGTGTTGTCGTAGCGTGATTTCTAAACCGCAAAGCCTTACCTGGAATCGTTACATCTTTTTCCAATCCTTCGTACTCAGCGAGTGGGGTAACTTGGTCAAAAGCAACATCACTTAAAAGGTCAACTTTCTTATCGAAGTTATTATTGAATAAAGTAAAACAAGAAATGTCCTCAATGCCTATTGAAACGGAACATTCATCACCGCATTTCTCTTTATACCGATTAAAGTCCAACTGAAAATCTTCTGTGTCCTGTGTTTCGTCATCGCATAGCGCCGTTATCCTTATTTTAACGTCTGAATCAGTCCCATTTGTCTCATATTGAGCCTTTAAGAATACAGCGCCTTCGCCTACTAATTTAATTTCGGAAAGTGAGTAACCAATAGAAACTCCATGAAAACGTTTATCCCTGATGATCTCAAAAGCAATATCAGCCCATCCTATTGGCTCGTCGATTTCTAAATTATCAGTATCGGGATTTAATATAAAACTCCAATCAATCATTGAAAGTAAAACGCTTATTTAGGTACTTCTGAGTATTAAGTTTATTAGTTATGTGAACGGAAAATCCGTCCTCGTCAAGACTAATAACACTTCGTGGATGACGGGCTATTTCTTCGCCTATCTTTTTAGCCATTCTATCATAATCAACTTTACTTCCATTGACATGACCATTTGAGTTATTAATAACCGTCATGTTAGCCTGTGGAGTTAAAATATCTTTCGTCTCATTTGGATTGTAAACCCTTTCTCCTCCTTTCATCCAAATAACCTGTGGATGGTCAGCGACAAAATATTTACCGTTCATTTGGATTAACTCTGTTCCGGTTTCACCCACTTCAGCAAATCCTTTAGGGGCTGATTTTGTACCCTTGCCGAACTTAGGAACTTGTCTTGCTACGATTGCTGCTATTTGCGCTGCAACCAAAATTGAAGTAGCTACGATTTTAAACGGATCGGGCGCAGCTTCTACAATTGCAGCAGCCCCATTGACTAAGGCCTGAAATAAAGCCATTGCCTTTTCCCTTTCAGCTTGCTTTTGTTTTTGCTGTCTATCCAGACGGTCAATAACTTTTAACCTTGCTTCGTATTCTTTTTGTGAAACAATACCATTTTGGCGAAGTCTTTCAAGCGAATCTTTTTGGGCTGCTATCCTATTGTCTTCATTCGCTGCTATCGTTTCCATGAAACCTCGTAAAGAATCAATAGCAGAACTTGCGAACTCAGCAATAGCCCCGATTGTTTCTTTTAAATGGGTAAGTCTTTTATCCGATTCACTTTGTACTATATCGGTATATTGTTTTTCAAGTCCTGCTTTAGTTGTGAACTCATCATTTGCTATATCTTTTGCATTACGATTATACTCTTCAATATCAATTAACCCTGCTTTTAACTGTGACTGATTGAATAACCTTCTGCGGGTAATGGCATCTAATTCTATTCTTGAAAGTTCAGAAAGTGCTTTAGCCCTTTCGCTAATATCTAAATTTTCATCACTTGCGGTATTTTGTAAAAGAGCTTTCTTTATTACTTGATCCCTTTGTAAGTCGGCCAACTCCTCAGCAAAAGCAGCCTGACGAATGGCTTTTCTTTGTTGAATTATTTCCTTATCAAATTTGGCGTTAATTTCTTTTTCCTTACTCTTATTATTTACAACCGAAGCTAATTGTATTTGCCTTTCGATTTCTAACTGTTCAATAGTTAATCTTTCCCTTTCGTCAAATGATAAGTTAAGTGCAACTAATTGTGCAGAAATTAAAGAAGCCTGATCTTCTAAAGCCTGTTTTTTATTATTCTCCTGAAGTTGTTTAGATAACTCTTTTTGATCGGAAAAGAATTGCTGAATTAAAAGTTTCCTTTGATTGAAAGTTAGCTTATCGTTATTCAGAGCTAACTGTAATTCAGCTTTTAAAATACCTTGTCTTACCTTCAACTCATCCTGACCACCTTTTTCAACCTGAAGAAGTTTTAATTTTTCTTTTGCAACCTGATCTTCAAAACCTCTTTGAATAAGTTCGGCTTGTGCCTTAGCGGCATCTTCGGCACGTTTCTTTGCTTCTTCAGCAGCTTTCTTAGCGGCCTCTCTTGCCTTCTCAGCCGCAGCCGTTTGTGCTTCTAACCCCGTTAATTCAACCTTATCATTAAACTCGGCTATTTGTTGCTGAAATTTCAAAGCTGAACTCGTAGCAAGTTCCAACTGATTAACTGATTCTTTTGCTGACTTACTTAAATCTTTAAAAGCCTGAGTAACTTTAAAATCCTTTATGTTATTAAGATTTTCAGCAGCCGCAGCAACAGAATTAAATAACCTGGAAGTTAAATTTAACTGTCCTTCAGTTTGGGTAAAAACAGTAGTGCTTAATCCTTTTGCAGTTGCCGCAGCCTCGTTAGCAAAAAACTCTAATTCTTTAGCTTGAGTTTTTAAACCGTCGCTGATTATTTTCTGAACTTGTAATTCTGAATCACCCCTTTGTTTTGCTTTTTCAACTTCAATTTTTGTCCTGCGATCTATTATATCCAAACTTTCGTTTGCGAAATCAGCCGATTTTTCCAACTCCCTGTTAAGTTCTGCGGTAACATCTGCGGCATCCCTTGTTTTACCCGTAAAAAAGACCAATGCAGCCGCTAAAGCAGATAAAGCCGCTACAACTATAAGGGCAGGATTGGCAGCCATGACAGCGTTTAAAATACGTTGTGTGACTATCGCAGCCCCTTTAATTACTACGTTCTTGGATTGTGCAGCCGTTTCAAGATTGGTAGCTACAATTCCTGCCCTTTGTTGGACAAGTGAAACAGCCCTGATTATATTAGATTCCTTTTGAAGTAGGTTTTGTAATTGCTGAAGTCCTGCGAGAATAGACATTGCCGCATTTACTTTTAATAATGTCTTTTGGAACTCCTCACTTTCTTCCCCTGCTAAAGCAATCACACCCTGCATAACCGCAAAAGCTCCGGCAATTCCTTGAATGAACTCAATGGCTGTATCAAGTTTACGAGTATCAGAAGCAGTTTTGTTTATTTCTTTTTGAACATCACCTAAAGCATCCCTGTAAAGTCCGGCCTTAGCTGCTAATTCCTGATATTGTACGGTATTTTCTTCGCCCTTAATTTTCATTTGAGCAAGAGATTCGGTCATTTCTCTTAACTCTGATTTTAAAGAAGTGCTTGTTTCTTCTGTTTTTTGGATGGCATTATTAAATTCTTTAACCGAAACTCCGGCTTCATTCATCGCCTGTTCAACACCTTCGCCAAATCCATCAATGAAACTCTTAGTAATCCCGTCAACTCGTTTTTTAAGTTCTCCTAAATCCTTAATCCCTGAAGTGGATAAAGAAGAAATTGATTTCTTAGCCGCATCAATAGCAGGTTTTAAAGTTGTTCCACCGCCCAACTTTGCAAACTTTGCCCCGAATTGATCGAGTGACTTACCTGCATCCGTAAACAAAGCAGCCATTTCTTTTGAAATGGTATTATCGCTAACAAGTTTATCAACTCCTGATTCAAGTTTTGTGAAGTCAGCCACAAATTCCACAAGTATCTCAGCCATAATGAGTTACGTTTTTTAATTTACCATTATCCCATGCAGCCTTTGTAGATTTTCGCAGACTTTCTCTATGTTCTTCTGTGAAAATATATTTCTTTCTGTTTGGGAACTTTTTGCCCTTCATAACACGACTATGATGAGCCTTTTCTTCTTCGGTTCTTGGTCTGCTTTTATGACCCATCAAACCTTTAGTTATATTTTTTCTATGTTCTTCGGTTAATGGTTTATGTATAATTGCTTTTGCAGAACGCCTCATTTTTTCAATAGTTTCAGGGCGATGCTTTCTGCCTTTTATTTTCGCAAACCTTTTTGCAATCAATTCGGCATCCTGTTTTTTATTTAATGATGAGAAATGCTTACCCGCCAAAACCTGATTCCAATATAATGGGCTTGCAACTACATCATAAATTTTTTGCCAATAAATCTCCCTTTCGATTAATGATTTACAATCTTGAACGGTTTCTAAAACTTCAACCCAAAGAGTTTCAGGTCTTGTTTTGATTATTTCTTTTGCCCGTTTGTTTCTGGGTGATCCAAAATACTTACCGTGTATATAGTTCTTCTTTGAACCAATATACATCTCATCCGTAAGCGAATCGTAAGTGCGGTAAATTACATTAACGGCTTCTGCCACTTTTCAACTTTTGAAGTTCAGCAGCCATCCTTTGATTAGCTGCATATTTTCTATTGAGTAAATGCCAGTAGTCGATAATTGGCATTCGCTCCATTGTTTCAATCTTCATAGGATCATCACCACTTAACCAAACCATTTCTACATATCTATTGTCGTGACTTTCGGCGATAAGTGCTTTAAAACTTCTCGAAAATGTATCGTGTTCAACTCTTTTACTATTCCCGAATAAGTTTGTAAACTTGCTCCTTGAGAATCTAAGTAAGGTATCAAGTCTCTCAGAGGAGTCTGCAAAAAAAAAGATAATACTTCGGGGTCTTTCTTCCAAAGTTCTATCTTCTTTTTATTATACTCCCTGTCAAAATGATACGGGTTTTCATCTTGGTCGAAAAATATAACACTTGCTATTTTATAAATATGGTCACTAACTGGAATCATTTTTAACCTCTCCTGTAAGTGTTTAACCAAAGTAGCTAAGTCAATAAGTTTTATTTTCTTGTTGTCGCTTAAAATCTTTTCAGCACTTTCCGTCCACTTGGTTAAATAATCCTTCGTACACCTCATGTTAAATTCTTCGTAGTAATCCAATGCCTGAAGCCCCCTTATTGAAGGGATGGAAAAAATATCGTCAAACATAAAGTAAGACTTACCCTGGTAAACAAAAGCCTTTATTATCTTTTGTTTATCCTGAAGTCTCAAGTTCTTGAACGGCCTTCTGAATAAGTTCTTCAATCGTTCCACCATTTTTAATTACTTTTTCTTTGTCTAACAGTCTTAAAAAACATTTCGTCCCGTACACCTTTATCGAAAACCTTCCCTTTTTATAAGTCCTTATTCGTGATGCACAAGCACAATATCCGAAATCTTTAAACCCAAAATCAATAAGGGTTTTATGTACGCCTTTGCAATCATTCGTCACTTGTTCCCGCCTCCTTAATATGTTTATTCAAGTTAATAATAAAAGCATTAATCCCCGCAGCCGCAAAAACAACTATCAGCATTTCTTTTTCTACTCCCCTATATAAAATATAAAAAGCCGATCCCCACCAGAAACTTTGACAAATTGGGCAACCATATAAAGGTTTGCTTATCCATTCCGGTAATTTAGTGTCAAGATAATTTGCCACTTCGTCAAATATCATTCCTTCCCATGTTGTTGCATTAAGGAATAAAACAGCAAAAGCAATAAGTATTGATAGTTCAATCATCTGAATATTTTTACATAACCAGTAGCCGCCCCACCGTTATCAATATGGATGTTTGTTGTCGGATTCCCGTCTAATTTAATTTCAATTAATGGCTCAATGTAATCACCCGCTTGTAAATGATAAACCTTAACGTGAGGAACTAAACCAAACCTTCCCTGCATATTTACCGAATAAGCTATATCCATAATAGCCGTATTGGAAAAAGGGAAAACGGTATGGTCGCAACAATGGCTCAAAGTCCTGCTTCATTTGAAGGGTAAATATTACATTCAATGTCCAAAGAAATCTGTCTTACATGATGGCAAATGACAAACTGAATGCCTTGTTCATCCCCAGGATGGTCTAAAATCTCCAAAGTAAAGTTTCTTCTACTTTGAAAAAAACCATCGGGAACATCTGAAACCGGAATTTCTAACGGATCGCCGTCGACATAAGTAAATGCTTTAGTTAAAACCGTATTCCCGTCACTTATTCGCCAATAATAAACTCCGGCTGTCAGACCTGAGATATTAAAAAGAAAGCTGTCTGTTGGTTCATCCGTTAGACAGCTTAGTATAAATTTAGGAGCGCATGGATCGCACATGGTATTTTTATTTAAAGATAGTATAAATTAAATTCTCCATGTTCTTATGGACTAATTTAAAGCCCTGTGGGAACATTATATCGTTATACTTCTGCTCGTCCTTACTGTTCCATTCAATAACCGCCACTTGAATCTTTAGTGCCTTAAAATCTATCTGAGGCAAAACTTCCAATTCCATTCCTTCAATGTCCAAAGATAAAAGGTCAAAATGAGTATGACGGGAACGTGAAAGCATAGTAGCTACTGAAGTCATTGGGACTTTAATTTTCTCAAATGGCATATTTAAAGAAATCCATCTATCAAGCTCTGATTTGACACCGGAAGAAACCAAAGCAATATCCCCTTTGTTAAGCAATTCACCTGATTCCCAAAATTGCATAGTACCATCTTCTTTCCCAATAGCTACATTCTGAAAGTCAATGTCCCTATCTATTAACTCATAATTCTTTAAAAGCCTTTCGTAAGCCTTCGGACTTGCTTCAACTAAAAGTCCTGTCCATCCGTAGTTATTGGCTAAATAAAAAGTGTTCGATAAAGTAACCCCGTCATTTGCGCCAATGTCTAAAAATGTTCCGTTTCTTTTTCCTTTGAAAAGATTGATGATAATTTGTTCTTCGTTATTTTGGGAGTGCATTTGTTTTTAGTTTGAGTTTTGCTATTTTAATAAACCAAACATACCTTCTTTCAATCGATTTATCAATAGGGACAAACTCTTCGGAATGTATATACCCTCGTAATGGCCTAACCCAGCCCCACAACAATTCATCATGCACAGCAATTTTGACAAGAAAAAATTCTCGTTCTTTCATTTTCTATAAATTACTAAAATATCGTCATAACGACCCTTCACACTTCTTCTGTCAATTATCTCACCTTCCCAAAATAAATGTTTCTTAGCGTCAATATTCTGAATGTCCTCAATGATATAAATTGATCCTTCAGCCATGTAGTCTTTTAAAATATAATGGGTTTTTACCTGATCTTCGATATTATGAGAACCGTCATCTATCACAACATCAAATTTTAATCCTTCGTAGTATCTTTCGATGTCTCTTGGATTTGTAGCATCACCGATTGAAATATATAAACCGTCCTCAATAGCTTTAGTTAAATCTGCTTTGCCGTCAATGGGTTTTATTGAACAATCAATCCCAAAAACTTCACCTTTAAAATATTCATCCCACATTCTTAAACTTTCGCCACTCATTAAACCTATCTCTAAAATGTTCTTTGCCGTCTTACGATAAGGAGCTAAGATTTCTTCATAGACTTCAATGTAGGAATGAACAGTTCCCTTGTCAGGCCATCCGGTTTTTGGATCGTAGTATTTTTTATATAGTTCTGATAGCTTCATAATCTTTTATCCATGCTTTTACTGAATCAATTTCAGAAGGCGGGAAGATTCCAATTTTTAATAAAGCCCTGTAACAAGATAATAAATTGTGAGTAATATTTTGACCTAATGTTAATTCACCAAGTGCCGCAGCTATTTTTTCGACATTCAAATACATATGAACCTCGTCTTGAAAATCTTTCATTAAGTCATGTTTGTTTCTATCCTGGAAAACTTCAGCCGGAGAATGAAACGTTATTCCCTGCCCCAATTCCCAAAGTATTCGTTGTGCAATTAGACCTCTATAAATATCAGTACAACGAAACGAACAAGTGACAGGTAAATACATAAGAGCATACGCATCAGGAAACCACCACGTTGACTGACTGTTTATTGGACACCAAGTATTCTTATCCAAGTAAATTGACCGATCGTACTTAAACTCATTCGGTTTATTATTCGTCATGCGGTAAATAGCATCCACATCAGGTTCGCCATCTGCTAATCCCTGTTGAATTGAACTTACAACCGATTCTTTTGCCCCGAATAATTCTTTACCCTTATTTACATGATTCAATGGGAAACCACGAGGCCAAATCTTTGTTGGGGTCATTGGCTCGTAAGCATTAAACCACCCTTCGCCTAAAGACTTACTGGCTTTTGTTTCTTTGAACCTTAAACCCCATTCTGAATTAGGTAAATTATCGTCATCTGTATCATAAATACAATCAGCACCTTTCTGAATGGCTAATAAATAACCTACATTCTTACGGGCATAGTGATTAGTCGGAGCTTGGTAATTAGTAAGCGGCATATTTAACTTGCCGTGATATTCTGTTTTTTGATAGTTCCAACCCTTAGGGGTTTTTTCATCCCCGATCACAATCAATCTTTCTCCGAATTTCTCATACCAAGCCTCAATTGCTTTTGTTGGCGGATTGATAGTTGTTATTACGCAGTAGTTATTCATCGTTTTTTAAAATAAAGTGGATTGATTTACCGATTATGCCAGTTCCGAAAAATAAATAAATGATAATTGACCAAAAAATAATAAACAAAACCCAATTAATAACAAGCCATGAAGTAATAATATCAAAAAAAGTTTTGCCATCCGAAGATGATAATAAAAGAAATGCTAGTAAACAGGAAACACCTCCAAATAATGCCATGTAAAACATTATCCCGATAACGAATAGTATGAAATATAAATGTCTTTTCATCCTAATGCAAAGTCGCCCCCGTTTTCGTTAAATAAAAACATTTTCATCCCTGTTATGTTTGAAAAATTATTAACAGCTTCTATAACCCCGAAATCTTCATCTTCAATGTAGTCATGCCCCGCCATTATACCGCCTTTCTTTAATTTAGGAAACCATTCTTTCAAATCTTTTATAACATCCTTGTAAAGATGAGAAGCATCCAAATAAATAAAATCAAAATAATTATCCTTTATTGTCTTGACCGCATCATAAGAGTAATCCCTTAAAATAATTACTCGTTTATCATCTTGAAACCTTTTTTTTACCAATAACCAATCTTCCCTGTCAGAATAAGAAGTTGTTAAACCGCTTTTATACTTTTCTTCATTTACTCTAAACGGATCAATCAAATAAAGATAAAGCGGATTCTTTTCTAATATCATTTTTGAAAAGTCACCCCTAAAAACTCCTATCTCAGCGCAATACTTATCCGTTAAGTCTAATGCATTTAAAAATTCCTGTCTTGAGTTTACTACTTTCATAATTAATCCCAGTAAGCAAAATCATCGTCTTTTACAAAATGCCAAATGAAAGCGCAAAACAATAAAATAATAGATACAAAAATAATTGTGTACATTTTTTTATTTTTTAAAGTTTATATTTTATTCCTTCAATTTCTACTTGGTCATCCATTTTCAAATAAGATAAAGTTTCCTCATGTGCAATATTCACTATCCTTCCCTCCGATAACCAACTTGCAACCGCCCCTGTTGAACTTCTGTTCTTAATGTAATGAGCGCACTTACTGAATAGCCAAACCATTAATACGGGCTGTAATCCCCTCTCGTAACCACTCACGGAAGAAAATCTTTCGGGATTGTGCTTTGATTCAAAAGGAGCTTGTTTGAATTCTTCTATATGGAAGGCATTGTGGTATCTGGCAAATAATGGTTCAAGAATTCGTTCCTCTTCCGCTGTTGCTGCAATTCTGAAGTCTGGGTTTCTTTCCATAATCTCATCCACAAATCGGAAATATCTTTCAATCGGGATTCTTGGCCTTCCATCAAGATAGATATCAGTTCCTCGCCATGTAATTCCAATAGTTTTTGAGAAGTCAATGTTGTATTTTTTAACGAGTTCTTCGCCTCGTTTGTTAGTTTCTTCATTGAAGTGTAGGTTTTTTTTATAATAGTCTTTTATTACTGATAGTGGCTGTGACATGAAAGGAATGGGGCAGTCATCAACCCAATATTCCCATGTGTATATTCTATGATGACCTGAATGAACAAAAGTCTTTGGTTGTTTAAAATACCATTCGTACATATTTGGAATTTCAGCAAACTTATCTTTGTCATAATACGATTGAACGCTTTTTAGTTCAGGCCATCTAATATATCCATCTGGTTGACCTCTTTGTTCTAAACTCCAAAGCATCCAGAAGTGGCAATAAAGCCACGTGGTCAATGTACTGTGAATATCGCTCTTCTCTAAGTAAATCATAATTTCTCTTCAAATATGTGAAGTACAAAATTGTCGGCGGTAATAACAGTACCGATAAAACTTAGCTTATTAATATCTTCGTCAAACGCTTGCCCTGTCATAAAAATATAAATAATCCTGCTTACATTTTCAACCCCTGTGCTACAAGTATACCATAAACAAGTAACGCCAAGTTGGTCTTTTACTGAAATAATACGAGCCTGTTTAGGAATTAATATTTCCTGTTTTGTTTTTTCTTTTAATTGGTGTTTGTATATGATCATCAGAAATAAGTTAAAACCGCTTCGGCCTTGCTCCGTCTTGCAACCAACCAAATTGATATGAATTTAAAAAAACTGTTTGTAGTATAGACATAGGTTTTCCCTTTTATATTACCCTGAGATTTATACCTTACTTCTATTTTCATTTATATTTTTTCTATTTCTAAAATAACATCTTCCCAATATTTACTTGCAGATTCAACAGCTATCCAATAAGTATCTTTTAGTTTACTTGGCATTGTCGGGCCTGATGCAATTATTTGGTCAACTAAAATAATAGCACACTTTTTTGCCAACTCTGTTTTTGAATCATCTTTCCATCCCTCAATTATCGGAAGATATAGCCATAATAATTCCTTTGCTTTGTCTGCCGGAGATTTTATTATTGTATCTGTATTATTCATTGTATTTCTAATTCGTAATTCTGTTCGTAGTTTTCAAAGGATGAACTTACTTGGCCTGTGTTGAAATCTATGTACTGACTGAGCCTATGAAATCCGAAAGGCTTCTCAATATAATACTTTAAATTCGGATTACCACCAGCAGCAAATTTAGCAGCTTCCATCAAAGGAGCAAATTTAAAATCTAATCCTGAATAAGAAATTACCCCGTCCTCGTAATAATTCATAATGTTTTGAATCCTGTCTGCCTCACTTTGTGACCAATCCCACTCAGGCGTTATTTTAGCTATATCCTCCATGCATTTTTTAGACCTTAGACTAAACCCGCCCGATCCTACTTTATCCACCTGAACGAACAAAGGAGCAATGTAATCGTATTCTAACCAAGCCGGATTCCAGGATTCAGGATTTAAAATAAAGCCGTCACGTTGAACGATTAAAACATGGTCAGTATCAAAATAATCCTTGCACTTCGTAAGCATAAAAATAGAATAGGCAACTAAAGAATTAAGTTTAGGGATCGTTACTTTATGCTCGTAATCTATTTCAATGTCTGTGAGAAGTTTTACCGCTCCGAAGTCACAAAGGTTTTTACAATGCTCTAAAACATTTATTGCGCCTTTTGCGTTAATTGAATCAGCGATTAGTAACGTTACCGTTGGGAGGCGCAACTTCATTTATTTGTGGCATTTGCATATTACGAATCTTTGTCAATAGCTTGTGTAAAATCCCAAACACTTTATTGTATTGACTTCCTCCTTCAAGTTTTATTCCGGCTGCAAACATTTCAGCCATTAATTTTTCAACTTCGGGAGCAACTGGATCGCCTGATAAGTCCATAGTTTATTTTTTAGTTATATAATCGTAATGGTAAAGATGTTTATTAACAAAAACTTCCTTCTGCACAAGTCCCGATTCCTTCAACCTTTTTGCATAATCATAGTCCTCGCCAAAAGTAATATCAGGATATTTTATTTGCAAAGCCAATTCTGTCTTTATTGGGGAAAGATGATTATTATACCTAAGATAAACATTTCCCCGCTTTTCATAAGGGTATCTTACTGAAATTCTCCATTCGGTTTTATTCTTTCCGTCGAAAGTTATCCATCCTTTAAATCCTATTGCATCCGGCTTTTGTTCGATTGCTTTCATAAACTCACCTACATATTCAGGATAAATTATATCATCGTCATCGACAAAAGAAACGTATTCAGCACCGATATTTTTTGCCCGTTCTAATAACTTATTCCTTTTCGCTCCTGTGGTTATTTGTCTGTTATCAACTTCTGGAATCACGATTAGGTCAGGATGAGAAGGAATAGAATCTATGAGTCGGGCAAGTA
>Ga0193697_1000264_pt1 | contig 20564 bp, 13 predicted proteins | sample L3m2metaG_FD_145073 | JGI IMG/M metagenome (GOLD analysis project Ga0193697, IMG submission 145073) | Soil microbial communities from a riparian zone of the East river system, Colorado, United States - L3m2 | ecosystem: Environmental > Terrestrial > Soil > Riparian zone | place: USA: East River... | reverse complement strand
AATCTGCTTGCGATCGCCAACATAGAGCGACGCCTTTTCGACTTCGTTCGCCAGTTCGCGGCTGTTCGGGCCGACGCTTTCAATCAATTCGGCCAGTGCTTCGTCCGGGATTTCCTTGCCGCGTGCTTTCAGGGCTTTCAAGGCAAGTGTCTCGGCTTCGCCAACCCAATTCTTGTCGTCCATCGACCACGCCGCGTAAGACTCTACCGTACCGAGTTTTTCGAGCGTTTTGTAAAACGCCTTGCGCTTGTCAATCTTGCCCGCGCTGATCAGAAGACGGACATTTTCCCACGGGAAGCTTTTCAGCTCCTGCGCGAGATCGGCAAGCGATTCGGTGACGGCCTGCGCGCTGGCGGCGCGCTCATCCCCGAGAAAATTGCAGTTCTGAAGCCAGATCGCCTTTGCGCCGCCAAAAAAAGGAAGCGTGTTGAGCGCTTCGCGGAGGCGGCTCAAGGCTTTCAGCGCTTCGCCACTATTGCTGACTTGCGCGTCGATGATTTCGTGGTCCATGCCTCCCAATTCAGCAGACCATTGCTGATAGAGTTGACGCGCGCGTTGCTTGACGGCGAAGTCGTCATCGCCATGGATGAGAGAAAGAGGAGCGGAGACCCCAGCCGATTGTGTTTCCTGCTGGGTAGAATGCTGGCCTTGGGTGGTGCGTGGCGCGCTGGCCTTCATGGTGGCAATGGGCTTGCCAATCGCGGACTATTCGTTCTCGCCGCCGTTCTCGTTGATCTCCTCCAGCCATTTGGACATGTCTTCGACTTGCGAAAACAGCGCGGAAGTCACGTAGAGCGGTTTCTTTTGCGCCGTCGCGATGGCGAGGCAATCACTCGGGCGCGCATCAATCTCAACGATTTTTCGCCCGAGCTCATTTTGCTGCTGGAGGATCAGCCGGGCGAAATACGTCGAGTTCTTTAACTCAGTTATGATCGCCCGTTCGACGGTGACGTTAAATCCCTTGAAGATGCTATTGATCAGGTCGTGAGTGAGCGGCCGTTCCTTGGGCGTGTCGCGCAGGAACATGCCAATCACAGCGCCCATGCTGTGCTCGACCTGGATCACGAAGACCTTCTCGTCGTTGCCCACGAAAATCGCGCAGCCGCTGTTGGCTGGAAGAATGCCGCGGATCTCGACGGGCACAACGTCGCTCTTCATATCCACAGTTTATTGCCAGAACACAAAAACACAAGTCGGTTGTGGCCAACACGCCCGACGTTGCGCGTAAACCACGTCCAAACAGTGCGTGTCCCGATGTTGAAACGTCAAGGCCTCGCAGGCGATGGCCGCGGCACGGTTCCCCGCGGAGCGGCTTCGGCAGACGGCGCCTCGGTATGAAGCGTAACCGCCGACGTGCGGCCGACGTGGGGCCGCTGGCCCTTGTGCCACCACAGGACCAGCGCGCTGGCGATGAAGATGCTCGAGTAAGTGCCGGTGATGATACCCACCAGGAACGTAAACGCGAAATCGTTGATCACGCCGCCGCCAAATAAATACAGGGCCAAAGTCGCAATGAAAACGGTGCCTGACGTGATGAGAGTTCGGCTGAGGGTTTGATTCATGGCGATGTTCATCACGTCCTTGAATGAACCTCGCACCCCGAGCTTCAAGTCTTCGCGAATACGGTCAAAGATCACGATCGTATCATTAATCGAAAACCCGATAATCGTCAGGATCGCCGCCACCATCGCTGCGCTCAGTTGGCGTCCGCTCAGGAAGAACCAACCCAGGGTCATGAGGACATCGTGCACAATGGCGACCGTTGCGCCCACGGCAAAGGAAAACTCGTACCGGAACGCCACATAGATCAGAATGCCGAACAACGCCAGCAACACCGAAATAATCGCGTTCTTGAGAATCCCCGCACCGACAGTCGGACCGACTTTATCCAGCGCGATTCGCTTGAAGCCCGCGTCCGGAAATGCCTGTTGAATCGCCTTTTCCACTTCGCCGCCGGAGTTGTACGCAGTGGTGATGCTCAGGGCTTCCTTGCCTCCGGAGAGATCCTTTTGGTACTGAATCAGCGGCTCGCCGGCCTTGAGTTTGCCGACGACCTCGCGCACTTTGTCCACGTCCACGCGCCGCTGAAAGCTGACCGTCAGCGCGTCTCCGCCCGCGAAATCCACGCCCATGACCTGGTGGCCGCGATAGAATCCGTAAGCAATACCGCCAATGATGAGCAGCCAACTCGCGATAAACGCTGGCTTCGCCCATTTCAGAAAGTCGATATTCGTCGCGCGGATCAGGTGAAGCATCGGCAGCCCCTTGATCAGGTTCTTCGCGACCAGAAAATCGAAGATGAGGCGAGTGACAACCAGCGCGGTGAACATACTCGCCGCCAAACCGATCGTCAGCGTCACACCGAAGCCCTTCACTGAGCCAGTGCCAAGGATGATGAGCAAAACGCTGGAAATGGCAGTCGTCAGGTTTGAATCGAAAATCGTGCCGAACGCCTTGTTGTAACCCGCAGCCAGCGCGCCACGCAGCGATTTGCCGGCAGCAAGTTCCTCGCGAATACGTTCGAAAATCAGCACGTTGGCATCCACCGCCATACCTGCGGTCAACACGATACCCGCAATGCCCGGCAGCGTGAGCGTGGCTTTCATCCAGCACATTAAGCCGAGCAGGACGAGGATGTTGAGGACGAGCGCGAAATTCGCGATCATCCCGGAGAGCAAATAATACACCGCCATGAATGCCGCGACGGCGATCGTGCCGATCACCACCGACTTGATCCCGCTGCGGATCGAGTCTTTGCCCAGCGACGGATCAACCGCGCGCTCTTCAATGATGTGAACCGGCGCCTGCAGCGGGTTTTCCAGAACGTTCGCCAGCGTCACCGCCTCCTTCAGATCAAAACTGCCGTGAATGCGACCGCGACCGCCTGTAATTGGCTCGTCAATCCGCGGCGCAGAATAAAGCTGGCCATCGAGAACAATCGCCAACTGATAATGCTTCCCGTTCTTCGGCTGATATTCCGTCGTGATTTCACCGAAAAGCCTGGCGCCGTCGTCGTTCAGTTCAAAATCAATCTCCGGTTCGTTTGTGAGCGGCGCCCGGGACACACCCGCGCGCTTGAGATACTTGCCTGTCAGACCGCGCTCGGGCTTCTTCTTCACCAGATATGGAATGAGCTGTGTTTGGCTCGTCTTCTTATTCTTCTGTTCCATGCGCAGGATTTCGTAGCCCGGTTCCACGATATTTTGCGCCAGCAACTGGTCGCTCTCGGGGTGCACGATGCGAAACTCCAGGAACGCCGCCCGTTCGATATTCTCACGCGCATTCTGCTTATCCGCTTCGGCCAGCCCCGGCAGTTGAATCATGATTTGATTGTTGCCCGCCGGCTGAATCAGCGGTTCGGCGACACCCAGGTGGTCCACGCGCGCGCGCAACACCTCTACCGCATGCTCCAGCGCCAATTGCCTGTCCTCAATCTTCGCAAAACTGTTCGTGTCCATCTCCAGCAAAAACGACGTGCCGCCCTGCAAATCCAGCCCAAGCCGGAACTTCCCCGCTGTTTCCTGCTGCAGGCGCTGCAACACAAAACGGTTCGGGTCCTTCTTCCCCGACGCGTCGATTCGCGTGAAATAATTCGTGATATAATTCGTCCCCACCGCGTCCTTCAGATTCGCGAACGTCCGCTCCGGGAACTGCGCTTGCAGCTTCTCGGCCTCCGTGACGATATTTGTGAACGTCGCGTCGCGGTTCACGGCGCGCTCCCCGAACACCTTGATGAGGTTCTGGCCCACCGGCGGAAACATCCCGGCGATGCAAAGGCCCAACAGAAGGGCGACACCAAATACTTTCCAAGCGTAATTACGATTCATGAACAAAAATAAAAAACTCTAACTACTGATTACCCCCGAAAGCTTTCGGGGCTGAATTGGATTACCGCCTCAACTCCCCGCTTCCCCGCCTGATTTGTCCGCGGCCGAAGCCGTCACCTCCGTCACCGCCGACTTCAAAATCTCCAACTTCGTATCCGCCGAACGAATCGACAGACTCTTCTCCTTCACCCCCACCACCGTCCCGATGATCCCGCTCGACGTGACCACCTTGTCCCCCGGCTTGATCGATTTCAGCAGACTTTCCTGCTGTCGGGAGCGCACCCGCTGCGGCCGGATGATCAGGAAGTAGAAGATGAACACCATGAACAGCAGCATCCCCACCGTGTAAACCATCTGCCCACGAGGGTCCGCCTGCGTTCCGGGCGGCGTTGGCGGCGCGCCAAGAGCCAGGAACACTGTCTTTGGGATGCACAAACTCACTTCCATCCAGTCTTGCCACGTTCTACGTGGCGAGCCGCACAATTTAGGTGAGATACCGCATTTCGCAAGCAAAACCTCACGCAAACCTCCCTAAAAAATACAACCCCACGAACCTCCTCTTTACTCCACAGGCAAGCGCCACTCCCTCCCCTGCCCCATTCCCACAGCCTCATTCCGCCTGCCGCCCCGGGGCTGTGCGCGTCCTGAAAGCTTGTCGACCCTCTCTCTGTTATCGCCTTTGCGGCTATCCTTCTTTGGGCCAGTGCCAGTCGAGAGAGGCGGCTCTTTGATCGCGTCACGATTGGGATGAGCAAACAAGAAGTTGAGGCGCTTCTCGGCAAGCCAAAGGATGAATGGAAGGATTCTGCCCGAAGACGTGGCAAGCGATCGCAAACGCATTATAATAGTACCGCGCAAAAAACAGGCCTCCACAAAAGACACGAAGCAGTACGGCGGCCTCTCTCCTTCCGAAGACTCCAGACTCGCTCCTCGCGCGCCCACTCCACTGCGCTCGACCCAATTTGCTGACAATAAATTTGCAAACGTGTAAAACGATTTTCCTAGGTCTGTCCTCCGTCTGATTTCGTGACGCGCCTGTCATGCGCCTGTCATAAAAGTCATTACAAAAAAACTCTCGCAATAATTGCATTCATTGCTTGCAAATCGCCACCGCGCGCTCAAAGTAAATTCGAATATGAAATCCCATCGGTTCGCAGGATGGCTCTCTTTTCTGTTCGTCTTCGTCGTTTACGGCTTCTCCGCCGAAATAAATCCGACACCGCCGCGCATGACCGGCGTGAGCGTCAGTAACGCGCAGCAAAAAGTGACATGGACTCCTTATCCCGCCGCCGAAGCTTTTCGCTTGTTGTCGAGCAGCAATCTTTCGCAGCCATTTGCGCCGAAGATTGCCGGCGCGATTTCCGGCTACGAGTGGACCGGCCCATTGAATGGCGGCTCTGATTTTCATCGACTGGAAGTAACGCCGCTTTCGTCGAATGCGCTGCTGACTTCGATCGTGTTGAACCGTCTCGCTTACGGTCCGACCCCCGACGAAATCGAACGCGTTCTCACGGGGACAAATGCAATCGGGCCTCAAGCTTACATCGATGAACAGCTCGCGCCCGAATTGTTGAATGAGACGATCGACTTCGACGCGCCCGACACGAACATCAACTGGGTCTATATCACCGCCACCGGCACCGCCAGCGGCTCCAACTTCTTCATGTACCTCAGTGGCGCCGGCTCCGTTTACATCGACGACGTCAGCCTCGTTCGAGGGACCAATGCGGCGACCGGTCCCAATCTGCTGCTCAATGAAGGCTTCGAGGATGTCCTCACTCCACCGTGGAATGCCGTTGGCAATTACGCGACCTCTCTCACGACCAACCTCGTGAGCCACAGCGGCGACCTCTGCCTCCAATTGATCGCCACCGGCGCCGGCACGACCGGCTCGACGAACTCTGTCTTCCAGACTTTCAACCATACGAACAACAACACCGTTTACACTCTCAGCTTTTGGTACTTGCCCGATCCCGGCGCGGCCAACGTCAGCCTCACCGTGCGGCTTTCCGGCAACTTTGCAACAAGTACAGTTTCTGTCCGCCCGCCGGTGTTGCCCGTGCCGCCGTCGACGATTTACGCGAAACTGACCAGTGGCATGGCCACCATTGATGATCTGCGGGCGTGGCATTGCTACCGGGCTGTTCGCGCCAAGACGCAACTCCTCGAAGTGCTCGCGCAATTCTTCGATAACCATTTCAACACCCAATACGGCAAATCCCGCCAATGGTTTTCCGATAACTACGGCTTCGTGACCAACGCCAGCGAAATCGCGACGAGTTTCGAATTTCGCGACGTCTCCATGTGGCGCCAGGTCCTCGCGAATCCCAACGGTACCTTCTACGACCTTCTCAAAATCAGCTCCGAGGGTCCCGCGATGATGATTTATCTCGACAGCGTGCTCAGTTCCCGCAGCGCGCCCAACGAGAATTATCCCCGCGAAGTGATGGAACTTTTTACCATGGGCGCCGACAACGGCTACCTCCAGGGCGACATCAATGAACTAAGCAAGGCCTGGACGGGCGTTCGCGTCGCCAAGAAAGCCCCCGAAAACGCGGGTGATGTTTTTGCTCCGCCGGTCGCCAATTACACAAACGACGTCGGAGTGTGGGTACTCCATTTCGCCACCAACAGCCACAACACGGGCATCAAGCGCCTGTTCACGAACAACGTCGTTGATCCGCGCTTCGGCCCGCCCTACGCCGGTCAATCCTACGCTCTGACTCTTAACAACGGGACCGGCACCAACGGCTGGCGTGACATGAGCCAGGTCATCTCGCACCTGGCCAATCTCCCCTACACCCAGGAATACATCAGCGTGAAGCTCTGCCAGTTATTCGTGAACGAGAACTTCGAATACGGCGTTTACAATTACACCCTGCCCAGTCTCTCGCCCGAAGGGCAGTTGATTAAGGACTGCATGACGGCGTGGCGAACCCCGGCGTCAGATGGCCGGCAAGGCAACCTGCGCGCGGTCCTGCGCACGATTTTCAGTTCCGTGCTTTTCCGCAGTCACGGCGCTTCGCAGCAAAAGGTAAAAAGCCCGCTCGAATTTACAGTCAGCGCGATCCGCGCATTGCGCGCCAACGTCAGCGGCGGCACCAACTATACTGCTGACACCGATGGTTACGACATCAAGACGCCCATCAACCGCATGGGCAATATGAACCTCTTCGACCGCGAGGAACCGGACGGCTATCCCGAAGTCGGGCGCCTGTGGCTCAACACCGCCAACCTTTGCGAGCGCATGCGTTTTGCCCAGCACCTCGCGATGGCCCCCAGCAGCTCGCTTAAGGATGACGATTACGGCAGCAGCGGCGATGACAACGTCGCCAATCCAGTGCAACTTCTCAAACTGAAGCTGCCTTCTCAAAGCTGGAACAACGCGGGAGCGGTGGTGGATTTCTTCCTTGGCCTGCTCTATCCGGGCGAAGGTCGCGCGAACCTTGATCTTGATCGCCGCGCCGCGATCGATTTTCTGAATTCCAATGATACGGGCGCGCCAAATTCATCCCCATTTAACGTGCTGACCGATGCGGCAGCTTACGATGGCCGCGTGCGCGGCATGGTCGGCCTGCTCATGTGCTTCCCGCGTTTCCAGGAACAATAACCGCTTACATTTATGGCAAACATCATTACTCGCCGCTACTTCCTGAGCACCGGCTTCAAGGCCACGATGGCGACGGCTTTTGCCTCGCTGGCGAATGTGCCGGGATTCGTCCATCGCGCACTCGCCGAGGGGACTATCGGCCTGCAAGGCAAAAAGGTCCTCTTCATTTTCCTTCGTGGCGGCAACGACGGGATCAACAACATAATTCCGGTAGAAGACCCGGCTTACTACGCCGCGCGCCCGGCGATTGGCATACCGAAAGATCCCGATCCCCTGATCGCGCCGCACTATTCGGCGGCAACCGGCCACTGCGATGAGGTCGGTTCCACATATCCGTACGCGATTCCGCTGGGCAACGGCTTCGCCGCCTTGCATCCCGCACTAAACAAACTGGCGCCTGTTTACAATGACGGTGAACTCGCGCTCATTCATCGCGTGGCGTACCCCCGCCAGTCCCGTTCTCACTTCGACTCCGAGAAGTATTGGGAAAACGGCGTGCCGTACAACAACGGCCTCAAGGAAGGCATCTTTTATCGCACGATGGTCGAGTCCGGCTTGACGGGATCGCGCGCGCTCACGGCCGTCTCGGTGCAATCGAACATGCCGCTCATTATTCGCGGTGACTATCCGATGACCAATTTGGGCGATCCGTTGCGCTACAGCTTGCTCGGCGTCAACTACGCCAGTGCCGCCAGCAACGACCGCGTGAAGCAAACCGATGCGAACGAAGCCTCGAACCTCCGGGCGCATCCCGACAAAGACAATCGCGCCCTCATTTATGGTCTGGGCAACCAGTTCCACGAGACACTGGACATTTTCCAGCAGATTAATTTTGCAAACAACGAGTTTTACGATCCCAACAATCCCACGGTGCGCCTGTTCAACGTCGCCGATAGCTACTACAAGAATCTCAAAGCGGCGGCGCAAATCCTCGCCAACACCGGCGCTATTGTAGCAGGCACGCAACTCGGCGGCTTTGACAATCACACTAATCAAGGTGGCGTCACCGGCACTCATGCCAATCTCCTGCGCAGAATCGGGCATACGATGTACGCCCTCAAATACTTCTTCAGCAACCCGGCTTACAACAACCAGGGGCGCGATATGTGGGACGACATCGTCGTCGTGACGCTCTCGGAATTTGGCCGGACCTCCATCGATAATGCGTCGCTCGGAACCGACCACGCCGAAGCAAGCGTCATGTACGTCGCCGGTGGCGCCGTCAAAGGCGGCGTGTACGCATGCGACCCGAGCGCCAATGCGACCATGGGGGTGCCTAATTGGACGCCTGCTGATATCGGCTGGACGCAGGCAAGCCCTACCGCCGCTGGCGGGTCGATGATGGCCACCGGCAGCCGTTACTTGAAGCGCGCTGTCGATTACCGCTCCGTGCTCGGGGAAATCATCCGCGACCACCTGGGCGCAACTCAGGACCAACTCAATCGCATTATCCCGGCCTACGCCAGCGAATCAGTCGAGCATCTCAAAAGTGGCGTCTCGGGTGGTACCACGCCCATTATCGGCGAACTTGGGATCATCTAGCCGGGCCCGACTTTTCAGGCAGCCGTTGACATGTCAATCGGATCGCCGAGTTTCCAGATGGTTTCGGTGCGCTCCTCAAATGGTGGCGGCGGTTTTTCTGCGACGTTTTGCGGCAGCTGAATTTCGGCGCGCGCGGCGCGACCGGTATGGATCCCGCCGAACACTCCTAAAACGCCGAGCACGTCCGACACAGCGGATCGCGGCACCGAGCCCACGCTTAAGCCGGTGCGGAGCCGCACCAATTTGCCTTGGCCACCGGGATATTCTCGGCTGGCCATAACATCGAGCTGAACCTTGCGTCCCTGCAACTCCATGGGCAGGGGCCAAGGGGCGAGCGCCTTGCCATAAGCGCCGGGTAGGCAGCTCATGGACACCTTGCAGGCAGGAAGGTGCCGTTGCGGAGCCAGCCACCGTTCCGCAGTGCACACTAGAACCGTGGCTTCACAAGCCCGCTCGTACCGGTTCTGAAACCAGACGCAGAGATGGCAGATCCCATCGTGCACCTCAGAGCCGACGCGGAAGGCAAAACCGTCGCTTTCAAAGAAAGAGCCATTGCGTGTAGCAAAGAAATCGGGCGCAAGGTCCGGCCTTCGTCCGGCCCAGAACCCAATCCAGATCACCACAGCCAGCACAATGAGTCCCCCGATGCGAAACCACCAGACACCCGGTTCCTGCGCTGCGGGGATTAGCCAAGCAGCTCCGCCGACCATGACGGCGGCGATGCCAGAAATCCACAGCGCCTGTCCGGTGTTTTGAGTCATTTCTTAAACTGTTCGTCCTCGCACAGCCTTTCGGCCCCTTCAGGCCGGTGCGTAGCTAATACCGTGCCCGTTGGCCGGTCCCATTACGGCGTGCCACTAATCCAACGGGCCGATTCTATCGAATGAAAAACTCGCTCCAGAGACGGACCATCTTACCGCTGCGCGGCTAAGGTGTTCTTTGCGAAACCGCGTATCCCTGTTCAATTCGGGTCGGGAGTACCACCCTTGAAAATGAGCCCTATAAAATTACGCTGAAACTCACTTTGCCGATCGAATGCGATGTTCGTGGCAACCTTTCTTTCTATCTCCGTGTGAAAATCTTGTGAAAACATTTCAATAACTCCGGATTGAGAACGTCGTCCAATCGCCGTTTGCTTCATCATGATGAATACTATAAATCCTGAAGACGGAAAACGACACATCATCCTGACCTTCCTTTATGAACGCCACAGGCGAAGCAATGGAATGAAGTCACTGGGTATCGGCATTAATGAACTCCGCAGCGAACTAAAAAAGCACCATAGGTTTTCGGTCCATGATGTAATTCCGAACCTGGACTATCTAATTCAATCCGGATGGGTTTTGGAGATTAGGAGATCCAGGCAGTTCACGACTCCAGGCGGAACAGTGCGGGATTCAGAGCAGATTAAGTACAAAATCTCAGAGGCTGGTATCAACCATCTGGAGGCCGGAACCATCTTTACGAAACCGGAAAGCACCCGAAACATCAAAGTCACCAATGTAAATGGGGTGACTATCATCGGCGATGGTAATGTCGTTAACGAATCGCATATAGACCTTGCTAGGGCATTGACCAAACTCGACGAGGCCATTGCTCAAGCGAAGGAATTGTCAGATAGGCAAAAGATTGAAGCTGGCGCGGACATTGTAACGATTCGAAGTCAAATCTCAAAGCCGACGCCAAACAAATCCATCATCATCGCCGCGTGGGAAGGATTAAAGGGACTGGTGACAATCGCCTCACTTGCCGGCCATGCGAAACGGGTTGGAGAATTGATAGCGAATTCGATGTAATTCAGGTGGCGAAGAGGTCGTGAACGGGTCGACAGGTCGTTGACGATCGGTCCTGAACATTCTTAAGGGGAAGAAATCCACACTCGCCACTGGCGGTTTCCTACTGGGACTTCCAAAACAGGAGAGGGGTTTTGTTTTGTACTCCGTTTCCCAGGGTAGGCTCGCTGACGCTCGCCAACCCTGGGCTACATTCTTGTTGCCCCTTCGGGGCTCGCGGCGCGATTACTGATTTCTGGCAAATACCTCGACGGTCGCGCGTTCACTTCTCGACAAGCTGCGTCTGCTGCGTGATAAGGTAGTGGATGCCATGACGAAACCGAAAATCGCAGTGTTCGCCGCACTGGCCATCGCCGGCATCGTCACACCGGTCTGTATTCAGCATCAGGCACAGGTCAAGTTGCGCAGCGAGAACGACGTGCTTCGGCAATCGGCCGAGCAGGTCGCGCCTCTCGAAGCCGAGAACGCGCGCCTGGCAAAAATCATCGCGGAGTTACCTCGTCAGACGGCAGCTCCGGATAATTCCTCGAATGAAGTGCTGAAACTTCGCGGGGAAGTGGCACGGCTTCGAGAGGACTCGCGCGAACTGGCACGCCTCAAAACCGCGGGAACCCACCCTGCCCCGGCGCCGGCCGTTGACAACTCATTGGATGCCGCAGCACAGAACCTGGCCCTGCGCGCAGCGCAACTCCGCGACCGACTCGAAAACGCTCCGCAAATGAAAATCCCAGAAATGCAGTTCCTGACCGAAAGGGATTGGCTCAACGCGGGCGGTAGCGTCAAACAACTCGAGAATGATGACGATTACCGCCGTGCGCTCGGCAGTTTACGCAGTCGTGCCAAAGGCGTTTTTGGCGGCATGATGCAAAAGGCAGTGCGCCAATATGTCGAGGCCAACGGAGGCACGTTGCCAACAGAAATGGCACAGCTTCAGCCGTACATGAATCCGCCGGCCGATCCCGCGCTGCTCGATCGATATGGTCTCGTTGCCAACGGAACATTGGGCGATGCCCAGCGAGGAAGAACGATCATTACCGAAAAGGCGCCGCCGCTGGATAACGAATTCGATTCCCACTTCGAGTTCAGCCTGAATAGCAGCTACTCACACACGGTGAATAGAAACGGCGATGCCCTGGAAACCGCCGCAGTGGCCTACGCCCAGGCAAACAAAGGCCTGTTACCGTCTGAACCCTCGCAGATTACTCCCTATTTAAAGGAACCAATCGACCCCGGAGTCGTGCAGGATTTCTTGAGCCATCGGTTGCCGCGCCCGACTTCCGTCGATCAATCCAAGCTGATTAAGTAAGCTTGTGACGGTGCTGCTTCCTGTCTGACCCTGGGTCCAGTCTGCGCGCAAACGGATAATGGACCTTACGGTAATCGAGCGGAAGGCCCCGACCTCAACCCCACGCCGTTCAGTGTAATGATCGAGTAAGTGTGCGTCTCGCCCTGTTTAGCGGATGCATCGAGGTAACGCATCTCCGGCACCGGCTGACTCGGCGTGTCGTGATAGGTCATCGGCTGAAACAGCGGACGACCAAATTTGCCAATCGGCTTCTCTGGCACGCGCGCGAGTTTCTCTCCGTCGCGCAGCACGATGAATTGTTGAATACCGCTCTCGAAATCTGCTTCGGCATCCCAGGTGATTTCTGTTCCATCAGTTTTGCTCGTCGCTTTCAGGTTGAACGGCGCGGGTGGTGGCGTGGTGTCGCTCGTCGCGCCGGTCTTCACGTATTCCATCCACGCTCTCGCGATGGCTTCGTTCGGCAGCCAGATCGCTTCGTTGCGATTGCCTTTGAACTCCACCGCTGGCACTGCTTCATCGCCGAATAATGGCGCGAGCCACGCCTTGCTCGTGTCCATCGATTTGAGGATTTGATCTTTACTTCCCTTGCCGGGCAGACGCGCGGCGAGACACGCATCGAGAAATGGAATGGCGAGGTAGCGCGAGTCGCCGCACTCGTGACCGGTGCGCGGGTCAGGCGCGAAGCCGATGAGTCCGCCGCGCGCACGATATTCTTTGAACGTCGCGATATTGCCGAGCCACGGGCCTTTCATTTTTTCTCCTTCGGTGCGCGTATCCGGATCGGGCGGTGGCGTCTTCGGTTTCTCTTTCACGCCGGGGTTGGTCATCATGGGAATCTTGTAGAGCGCAGTGGGAACATCAGGCCGCGTAAATTCCGGATGCGAAAGAAACATCAACGCCGAGCCGGAACGCATCCACACCGCAACGACGCGCTCAGGATGCAACGTCGTCATCACGTCCGACCAGATGCCGCCGCCGGAATGACCCCACAGTGCCCAGGGAATTTTGTCCATTTCGGGATGCCCAGACTTCTGAGCGAAGTCCTTGAGCCCCTTCAGAAAAGCTTTTTCCGAGCCGCGCCGTGGATCGAACCACAACTCTGAGGCGCCTGGCGACGTATCGATCTTCTCGTTCTGAACGTGATAGCTGGAACCCCAAAGGGCGCAGTCCCACTTCTTCGCCAGCGCCTGCCAATGCAAATCATAGGCGGCCGTCGATCCTTCGATGGAGGCAGTCGTCCCCGCGCCGTGCTGATGCACGATGATGCCGCGCAACGTCTTCACGCCATCGGGAATCCACAGCTCATACGTAACCGCGATCTGGAGTTCGTTCGATGCAGTCGACGCCGGATAATCGAGTTTCACGTAGTGCCCTGACCGGTGTTCGTGCTTTACGCTTGCACAAGCGACGATTCCGAACGCGAAAAGAAAAACGGTTCCCAATCGTGTGAGGTTCATACCGAATTCATTTTGTTTTCCCGACGATGAAATCGACAACGCGATTTTGATCTGCCACCGCGAGTGGAGAGCGCGCATCGGCGGAGTTGGTAACAATTGTCATTTGGCCGCCGAGTTCTTTGTAGCGTTGCTCGACGACGCGGGTATGGTCGTCGAACCATGAATCGGTTTTGTCGCACAGATGAATCAGCGGCACGCCGGCTTTGGCGAGCGGCGCAAGATTTTCCAGCGGAGAAGTTTTTGACATCAGGCTGCGCAGCGCGGGATTGCGTCCGAAGATGCAACTCACCTTGTCCGGGTTTTCGCTCGCCCAGGCGTAGGCTTCGCCCGTCCCCGTCCCGGTGCCCTCCATCACGGGCTTTTTGGAAAAGCCGTGGGCGGTCATGAGTTTGTAACCGGCGTTCCACTGCGTGCGCACGGCGCCGGATTGCGCGGTGAGCGGCGGGATGACGATGTGGAATCCGCGCGCGAGCAACGTTTGATCAATGGCTGCGTCGCGCGTGATGGCGTCGGCGCGAAAGACCCACGGTTTTCCCGGAAGCGCCGTCCTGGGCACGATGACGGCAAGGCCGGTAACCCCCCATTGGCTTGAGGTCTTTTCATCATATCGCTCGTAGCACTCGACGAAGCCCGGCCCGCGACAATTGGCGCTGGTCTTCTCTTCCTTGAGCCAGATGTTCGTGGTTTCGAGGCTGTAGTAGTAGGACCTGATGAACTTCTCGTCCGCGAAATCAGGCCGCGCACCCGCCGGCCGCGTATGCTCGACGATCCAGTCGGCGATGGGCTGGGGATTGCGCAGGCTGTGTGGATGATGCGCATGACCGTCCTTGATTATGATCGTGATGCGTCCGCCCAACTGTTGATAACGATTCTCGATCGCCAGCGTATTCCGCTGGAGCAGGGAATCCGCGCTGCCACAAACATTCAGCAACGCGACATCGTTCCGCGCCAATTCGCCGAGCCGCGCGAAGGCTTCCGGACGAATGGCGGGATTGTCGGCGTAGATACAGGAAACTTTGTCCGGATTCGCGGTGGTCCAGTCGTATTCGTTCACGCCGCCTCTGCTCATGCCGACGAAGGCCGGTTTTTTCGACAACCCGTGTTTCTCCGTGAGCCAGTCATACCACGCGTCCCACTGCTTGCCGGGGTCTGGCGTGACGAAGGCGATATGAAATCCGCGCCGCAGCAACTCGACTTCCGTCTGCGGCTCGTGGTCCCAATAGCAGCCCTGCCACGACCAAGGATTTCCCGGAGCCGGATTTTGGGGAGCGACGACGATGCAGCGCAGCTTCCCGGCGGCCGGAGTTCCCACGCCGAAACGCTCATTCTCAGGACGAGTGAAAGGGGTAATTTCAAACGTCTCCTTGTCCATGAGGAAGTCGTAACGGACAAAGTCATCATGCCAGGTGCTCTTGCCACCGTCGAACGCCGGCGGAGAACTTGGCGCCGGCTGGCCGGCGGCGTGGATGGTTCCAAAGAAACCACACACCGAGAAGGCGAGTGCAGCCGCGGTGAGGAACTTTGCCGGCCCGGTTGGTTGAAAACTCGCATTTTTCATAATTTCACGTGGTTGGTGATATGATAGATCGGTGTTTTCCTCAAGGAATACGCTGGCTTATTGCTGTTCCTTCCGGATGCGTTGTCGTACTTCCTTGAGCACGTCCACTGCTCTGGTCAACCGATCCGTTCTGGTAGATACCGAGACTGATTGTCACTGCGCCGCCGTTCTTCATGCACCCGCTGGTGCTGAAGCACGCGAAACGGCGTATATGGCCCGGCAGTGAATCTGCAACGCTCAGGCCGGATGCAGTGGGGTGCGATAGCCTTTTGTCATTGGTATATCCTCGCCCCTCCCGGGCAATCGATGCGCTGGAGGCCTGGTCCTGAATACACGTTCAGTTCCAGCCAGATTTAGCGAACTGCCCCGAGAACGAGCAAGCCAGCCTTTCCCTTCCCGTTTCATTTTATTGCCAAGCGTGGACCCGTCCCGAAAGACTGTGACATGGACAATTCTTTTCGAGCCTTATGCCTGGCGTTGGCCTGGTTTCAATGCGCCGCATTCTGGGCTAAGGCAGCGGCGATCAATGCAGATCAGTTACCGCGATTTTCGGACTACCGACTGAACGATCAGGGGTTGAAGGTTGTGGGCATCGACTCCGACCCCACAGAGTCTTTTCTCGCGCTGGAACTCGACAGCGCAGGGCGACTGTTTGCAGGCGGCCGGGAAGCGTTGTTTGTTTATGAGCCGGCTGCGGCAGGATTGTATCAGCCGCGCAAGCTTCTGTATCGTTTTCCCAGGAATTCATGGATTTACGGCCTTGCGATACGCGGAACGGATGTCTTTGTTTCCACTCACACTGCGGTTTATGCCCTCGAAAGCGCGGTTCTGAAGCGCGATGACATCAAACCGAGACGGCTTCTTTGGGGCCAGCCGATGCTGCCGTATTTCGAGGAGCACCAGGGAATGCATGCGCTCGCGTTCGGCCCGGAAGGCGACCTCTATTTCTCCGCCGGTGATAATCTGGTCGGATATGGTGATTTCAAGCGCGCTGACCACTGGGGGCACTGGACATTTTTTCATGGCGGCAGTCAGACTCCCATCACGACGGTTGGCCTTGTTGCACGGATTTCACCCGACGGAGAACATTTCGCGCCAGTGGCCCGTGGAATTCGCAATTGTTGTGGACTTGCGTTCGATGCGAATTGGAATCTTTTTGGCAACGACAATGACCATGAGAGCTTGCCGAATGAATTCGTGCCGGGCCGGTTGTTGAATATAACTCCGCATGCGTATTTCAGTTGGCCGCGTGGTTGGCTGGTCGAAAAGCAGCTGTGGCGCGCCGACCTCCTGGAGACACTCAATTCTGACCTCGGCCGCTACGTACCTACGGGGCAGGCGTATTACAACGATCCGTTCCTTCCAGAGAAGTTTCGCGACAACCTGCTGGTCGCTGAATGGGGCAAGGGCGTTTTGTTCCGTTATCCGCTCTATGCCAGTGGCGCGACCTTTAAGGCCAATCAAGCGCCTCTCCTTTCGTGCGTCAACAACATGCGTCCTGTGGGTGTGGCAGTCGGTCGCGGCGGGCGAATATTTGTTTCGTCATTGGTAATGGCCGGCAACGAGGCCTCCCCAGTCTCCCGTAGCGAAATCATCATGATCACACGCGCGGACGACACGTCCAACGCTCCATTCTCTGCTTTCGATGAGTCCACGGCTCCAGAAGAAAAGCTTTTCGCCGAACTCGAAGATGCATCGTGGCATCGCCGTTATCGCGCGCATATTGAACTTCTGCGTCGCGGAAAAAGCGCTTCCCGTCGCGCAGCGTCGCGTCTTGCAAGCGTCGCTGCCGGTAGCCCTTTGCAGACTTCCTTGTTGTGGCTGGCCGCAGCTGGGGGCGAGACAAAAGAGGTTGAGTCCTTTGCCACCTCTTCGAACGCCAACGCGCGTTTGCAGGCAATTCGCGCGCTCAATCGTTTTAGTTCGCAACCCACGACTTGCGGCATTCTCGAAAAGGCCCTTGCTGATACGAATCTCCAGGTGGCTCACGCCGCGTTGATCGGGCTATTCGACCGGTGCGGCAATTTTCCTCGCGAACCCGTTTTCCGCCTGGTCGAGAGTGGCGATAGTTTTCTCCGACAAACCGCCGTGCAGTTGCTGGCCGAAAAAGCCTCGCTCGCCGAATTGCAACAACTCAGTGAATCCACTCGAACCCCGACGCGTCTCGCAGGCGTGCTTGCCCTCGGTTTCCGTCTCACCGTTCCACAAAGCACCAAGCCATTGCCGGATGATTTTCCGCTCAATCCGAAAGGCTTCAGCGCAAAGGTGCAATATGTGGAAGGAATTGAAAATCTCGCGGCGCACGCTCAGCTGGGCGTTTTTACAATCGCTGATGCCTGGGCACACCGCGCTCGAACTTCGGACGAGGAAACAATCTTCGCACTGCTAACGCGACGGTTGGATGATGCGGATGCACGTGTTGGCCGGCAGGCCGCGTTGTCTCTGCGGTTGCTCAAGGACGAGCGAGTGGATGCAAAAGCCGCCGCCCTGCTCGGCATTTCCTTCAAAGCGCCGACCAACACGCCTATCCCAAACGCGCGGACCACTGGTGCGACCGAACTGCCCGAGGGTTTCCGAAATCTCGACTGGCAAAAAGAAGCCGAACAAGGCGACATCAAAACGGGTCAGGCGCTTTTCACCACGCGCGGCTGCGCCGTCTGCCACGAAATCCATCCGGGCGATAAAGGAGGGGGCGGGCCAAGCCTGGTCGGTTGTGGCAGCCGGTTCAACGTGGCCTACCTGGTCGAATCGGTGATGACGCCAGATAAGACGGTCGCCCCAATGTTCCGCTGGACACTTGTGCGCCTCAAGGACGACGAAGAAGTGGCTGGCCTTGTAACTGGGGAAACTGGTGACGAGATTGATTTGCTGCTCCCCGCCGGGATTCACCGCAGTTTGAGGAAGAACGACATCGTCCACCGCGAGATTCAGGACCGATCACCTATGCCGGAAGGCATGGTCCAAACACCAGCGGAGCTCCGGGACTTACTAACATTCCTCCTTTCCCAGAAGTAGCAGTTTCAGCCTTCTGATCGGCGGGCGAGGCGATGTCGATAGCCCAATCGTGGCGGGCAAGGCTGCCCGCGCTCCAGCCAACTTGCCCCATTGACCGGCAGTTTCGATCGCACGCCAACAGCGCAGTTATCTCGACGAGTCGTCGCGCTCCGGGCAAATATCGGGGCGTGACCACAGCGTCCTTCATTCTCAAGAACGCCTTCCGGAACAAGCGACGCGCGACGCTGTCGATCTTGAGCGTTGCCGTGAGTTTGTTTCTCCTCGTGACGCTGCTGGTTGGGCTTCGGGAGTTCACGGTCCCAATCGAAGACGTCGGAGCTGCCTTGCGCGTGGTGGTGCGAAGCAAGGTATCGATTGCCAACGCTCTGCCCGCGCGCCAGCGTCCTGTCATCGAACGAATTCCCGGAGTCGACGCGGTGTCGCCCTTTAGCTTCTTCGGCGGCAAGTTCCGGAACGAGGAGAACATGAGCTTCGCGCAATTCGCGATGGACGCCCATCTGTTGGAACGAATTTTTGGCGAAGCCAAAACGCCCCCGGAGCAGATGAAGGCCTTCCTCAAGAATCAGCGCGGCTGCATCGTCGGCAAAATCACGGCGGATAAATACAAGTTAAAGGTCGGCGATTGGCTTCCTTTCACCAGCGTGCTTTATCCGTGCACTCTTGAATTGCAGGTGATGGGGATTTACCAGGGCACGCCCGATGACCGCAACGTGCTGTTTCATCACAAGTACCTCGATGAGTCGTGCGGGAGCCCGGGCTGGGTCAACACGTGGTGGGTCAAGGTGCGCTCGCCGCAGGACATGCCGCGTGTGCTCGACACAATCGACAAGGCATTTGCGAACACATCCGCCGAAGTGCGCGCCGAAAGCGAGCGCGCCTTCCAACTCAGTTTCATTTCCATGCTCGGCGATGTCACCCTGATCGTGCACTCGATCTGTTCGGTGGTGATCTTCACATTGATGCTGGTCACCGCGAGCACGATGAGCATGGCCATCCGCGAGCGGTTTCGCGAAATCGCCGTGCTCAAGGCGGTCGGTTATCGCAACCAGGAACTGTTTACGCTGATTCTGGCGGAAAGTTTTGGCCTGGCCGCGCTCGGAGCGCTTCTGGGCGTTGGCGGCGCGTGGGCCCTTTATACGTTCACGCCCATCATGCAGATGGTGAGCAAAGGAATTCTCATTCGCTTCGAAGTCACCGCGCGAATCATCGGCCTTGCTCTCGCCGTAGCGGCCGCGCTCGGCATCGGTGCCAGTCTCCTGCCATATCGAGCCGTCAGGAGAATGACCGTTGTGAGCGGGCTCAAGACGCTCGATTGAGATTTAGAGCATTTTAAGCAAAAGTGTAGCCGCACTCTACCTTGAAACGGTCACATGTAAAAACGAACCGCCCGCAGGTCAGGAGGCACGGGGACAGGAGACCTGCGATACAGCCCCGAAAGCCTTCGGGGAGTTCCGCGCTACAAGTTTTGCGTGGTTACGGGAGTGGTGCACAGTCGGCCGAACGGCGTTCGGCGATACGGCAGACTGACAGTCTGCGCTACACCGATTTCCAATCGGCAGCCGTTCCGGATTTCGGTGGCTACACCAATATTTAAACTGCTCTAATTGACGAAGGTCGTTTCGTTGGCCTGGAAGAGAGCGTGAGCGTATTCCTCCCATGCGCCCAGAGGCTCGCGGGTGCGGAAGGGATTTTCGCCACCGCGGCGGCGCTGCATCTCCTGTTTCACCTGTTCGCGCAGGGGAGCTTTGACCACTCTCTTGTCATTTGAAGCGAGCCTGACGCGCTCTTGCGAAGGTTCCTGCCCGACGAATTCCAGACCGACCTTTACTTCCTCGGGACGAGGCGGCCGTTGATAAATGAGCTGATAAAGAAGAACAATCCGCGAACGATCGTCGCTCATCGCCTGGAAGTCCGAGCGCGCGACGAGCTTCTTCGCCTGCTCGACCACCAGCGGGCTGTTCATGAAAAAGAGCGCCTGTTGCGGCACGGTCGTTTCGTGGCGTTTGCCGGTGGTCATATCCGGGTTGGCGAAGTCGAAGCTGAAAAGGACCTCCGCAACGTTGTCGCGATCGATCGATCCGTAAACCGTACGCCGCGTCGAGTAGGGCTCACGACCAAGGTTCACCGGCCGTCCGAATTGCGTGCGGTCCAGCGTGCCGCCGATGGCCAGAAGTGAATCTCGCAGCGGTTCGAACTCAAGCCGCCGGATGTTCGCGCGCCAAAGAAGGCGATTGAAAGGATCGATTTGCGCGTAGCGCGGGTTATTGGCGCTGCTCTGCTGATAGACGCTGGAAAGCATGATCGCCTTGTGCATCTTTTTGATGCTCCAGCCGCCCGCGACGAATTGAGTCGCCAGATAATCGAGCAACTCTGCGTGGCTCGGTGGCTCGGATTGCATCCCGAAATCATCAGGCGTCGTCACAATCCCTTCGCCGAAGTGATGCAGCCAGACGCGG
>Ga0193697_1000263_pt1 | contig 20576 bp, 18 predicted proteins | sample L3m2metaG_FD_145073 | JGI IMG/M metagenome (GOLD analysis project Ga0193697, IMG submission 145073) | Soil microbial communities from a riparian zone of the East river system, Colorado, United States - L3m2 | ecosystem: Environmental > Terrestrial > Soil > Riparian zone | place: USA: East River... | reverse complement strand
CCAACATCGCGGCCCGTGAACGACAATGGACGCCGCGGGGTCACCGGTCGCGATGTTGGTGGCATCGGCAGCATTCCCGCGCCCAATGTGCGCGACCGCCGCGATCGCCCCGCTCAGGGACAACCGGGTCAGGGCAATCGCCCAGACAACAGTGGCAACGACGACCGTGGGCAGGGCCGTCGCGAGGGTCCCGACCGTCCCGCTCGTCCAGATGACCGCGGCCGGCCCGATGGCCGCGGACAACCTGGCCGCCCCGAGCCGATTCAGCCCGACCGGCCCGACGACGCGCGGCCCGAGCGGCCGCAGGTGTTGCCCCCGCGCGATCAGCCGCGACAGGTCGAGCCGCGCCGTGAGCAACCGCGTCAGGTGGAGCCGCGTCGGGAGCAGCCACGTCAGGTGGAGCCGCGCCGCGAGCAGCCGCGCCAAGCCGAACCGCGGCGCGAGCAGCCCCCCGCCCGGCAGGCCGAGCCGCGCCGCGAGCAGCCGCGCCAAGCCGAACCGCGGCGCGAGCAGCCCCCCGCCCGGCAGGCCGAGCCGCGCCGCGACCCGCCGCGGCAGGCCGCGCCGCAGCGGGAAGCGCCGAAGGAGAAACCGCGCAGTGAGCCTGAGGTGCGGCGGCGCAAACCCTGACAATTCAAGCTGAAACTGACGCGCCCGATTCGTGGTCATACACGGTCGGGCGCGTTAGCTTTTCCATCCCTTTCATTGTTCTCCGTTCTCCGAGGATCGACTCGTGCGTCATTCATTTCGTGTGCTCAGCCTCCTGCTCCTTCCGAGCGTGCTGGCGGCCCAGTCGCCGGCTTCGGTACAACGGGCGGTGCGGTCCATTACTCCTGACGACATCAAGCGTCGCATCGGCATCATCGCCGACGACTCTATGCGGGGTCGTGACACGCCCAGCCCCGAACTCGAGATGGTGGCGGTGTACATCGCCGGCGAGTTCCGGCGCTTCGGGCTGAAGCCGGGCGGCGACAACGGTTCATTCCTGCAGCGGTACTCACTCGATCGTGTCCAGTTTGTCGCGGAGAGCTCGACCGCGTTCGTGCACGGCGGTGGGGATGCCACACTTGTCTACGGCCGGGACTTCGCGTTCACCGATAACATGTTCGACAGCGGCGACTACGCGGGAGAGCTCGTCCTCCTGACGGGCAGCATGGCCGCGCCCACGCAGATGGACACGGCGGCGCTCGCGGGGAAGATGGTGGTCGTCACGGCGCGGGTACGCAACCGGGCCGACCGGCAACGCCTGTTCAGTTGGCGTCCCGCCGGCTTGATCATCATGAGTTCCTTATCGGATTCGCTCTGGACCATGTCGGTCGAGCGGACCAACCGGGCCCAGCTCCGGGATCCGAGCCGCAAGGTTGGGTCGCTCGTCGTGGCGACGGTGCGCAGTGCCGCGCTCGCTCCGGTGCTTGCGCGTCTTGGCGCGGACTCGACCGCCGTGCAGCAGGCCGCGCAGGCCGGGGCGCCCCTCGCGGTGCAGGCGCTGGGAGGTGCACAGTTTCAGTGCAAGCCCGGATCCGGACCGTCGACCACAGCTCAGCGCCGAACGTCGTGGGCATCCTCGAGGGGAGTGACCCGCGTCTCAAGCGCGAATACGTCGTGCTGAGCGCGCACATGGATCACGTCGGCGTGGGACGGCCGGTGAACGGCGACAGCATCTACAACGGCGCCGACGACGACGCGTCCGGCACCATCTCCGTCGTGGAGGCCGCCGAAGCGTTCTCGCAGCTCCAGCCGCGGCCCAAGCGCTCGATCATCTTCTTGACCGTGAGCGGCGAGGAGAAGGGACTCTGGGGCAGCGCGTACTTCGCGGACCATCCGCCGGTGCCGATCACCGACATCGTCGCCGACCTGAACACCGACATGGTGGGCCGGAACTGGAAAGACACGATCGTCGTGATCGGCAAGGAGCATTCGGACCTGGGCGCCACGCTGAACCGCGTGGGCGCGGCGCATCCGGAGCTCGGGATGCAGCCGATCGACGATATCTGGCCACAGGAGAGCTTCTACACGCGGTCCGACCACTACAACTTCGCGCGCAAGGGCGTGCCGATTCTCTTCTTCTTCAACGGCACTCATCCCGACTACCATCGGCCCAGTGACTCGGTCGACAAGATCGATGCCGAGAAAGAGTCTCGCATCGTGAAGCTCGTGTTCTATCTCGGGCTCGATGTGGCGAACGCGGCCGAGCGTCCGAAGTGGAATCCGGACAGCTACTCGCGCATCGTGACGGCCAACTGATGCGCGCTCATATCGCCGTTGTTCTGCTGCTCGTTCCCGCGGCGGCGGCCGCGCAGCGCGCGCAGACGCCTCGCGGTCCAGCGTCGATCACGACGGCGGACGTGCAGCGCCGCGTCAACATCATCGCAGCCGACTCGATGCGGGGCCGCCCCACGCCCAGCCGCGAGCTCGAGGAAGTCGCGGCGTACGTCGCGGGGGAGTTCCAGCGGCTGAAGCTCCGCCCCGCCGGCGACAGCGGCAGCTACTTCCAGCGCTATCCGCTCGAGGTGTCGCGTTTCGAGCCCGACAGCTCCACGCTGCGTGCGTTGGGGCGCGCAACCGCGAGTTGGCGCTTGGGCCAGGACGTGCTGCTCGTTCAGGGCGAGGCGCCTGAGGGTCAGCAGACTGCTCCGGTCGTCCTCGTGACCGGCAACCCGCTCGCAGGAGGCGTGCTCGACTCGGCGGCGGTGGCAGGCAAGCTCGTCATCCTGTCGTTCGGTCCGCAGTTGAACGCGATCGCCGGAAAACTGCTGCCCCTCAATCCGTTGGCCATCCTCTTGGTGGGCGATCTGCCCGACTCATTGTGGATGCAGTTCCCGGGACGCGAGGGCGGCATCCGCGTCCGCAACCCGAATGAGGGGGGCGGCCTGAACATTCCGCCCGTCTTCGCGACACGCATCGGCACGCTGGGACCGTGGCTCGCCGGCGCCGGCGTCAGCCCGGACTCCCTCGCGCCGTGGAGTCGGGCGGCGCTGAAGGCCCGGCCCGTGGCCGACGAAACGATCCAGATCAACGTCTGGCAGCGTTTGGTCGAACGCACGACCGCGCCCAACGTCGTGGGGATTCTCGAGGGCTCGGATCCATCGTTGCGGAGCGAATACGTCGTCTACTCGGCGCACATGGATCACATCGGCACGCCGGGCGACGGCATGGGGTGCACGGCCCAGGGCGCCGACTCGATCTGCAATGGCGCCGACGACGATGGTTCCGGCACCGTGGCCGTCCTCGAGCTCGCCGAGGCGTTCGCGACCGCGGCGGAGCGGCCCAAGCGGTCCGTGGTGTTCATGACGGTCAGCGGCGAAGAGCGGGGCCTCTGGGGCAGCGCCTACTTCACCGATCACCCGACGGTGTCGCTGGCGAGCGTGGTCGCGGACCTGAACACCGACATGGTCGGCCGCAACGCGCCGGACACGATGGCGGTGATCGGGCGCGAGCATTCCGACCTCGGCGCGACGGTCGACCGCGTGGCCGCGGCGCATCCCGAGCTGCGCATCCACCCGGTGGGTGATCTGTGGCCGCAGGAAGGGCTCTTCTTCCGGTCGGACCATCTCAACTTCGCGAAGCACGGCGTGCCGATTTTGTTTTTCACGAGCGGCCTGCATCCCGATTACCATCGGGTCACCGACGCGCCCGCGGCGCTCGACGCGGACAAGGTCGCCCGCTACGCGAGACTCGCGTACTTTCTGGGGATGGACCTCGCCAACTCGGCCGTGCGGCCGAAGTGGAACCCCGAGAGCTACAAGCAGATCGTCGCCGGCACCCAGTAGCTTCGCCCCCGTGCGCGTGCTGATCGTGGAAGACGATCGAGAGCTCGCCGCCTTGCTGCGCGACGGGTTGCGCGAGCACCGCATCGATCCAACTCTCGCTACGAGCTTCTCGGACGGCCGCGAGCAGGCCACGGCCGGCGACTACGACGTTCTCATCCTCGACGTGCGCCTTCCCGGCGGCACCGGCTTCGAGCTGTGTGCGGAGCTCCGACGCAACCACATCACGACCCCCGTGCTGATGCTGACAGCCCTCGATGCCGTGGAGGACCGGGTCCGCGGCCTCGAGGTAGGCGCCGACGATTACCTCACCAAGCCGTTTGCCTTCCAAGAGCTCGTCGCCCGCCTCAAGGCCCTGGCGCGGCGGCGGCCCATGTCGCTCACGCCCGACGTGCATCGCATCGCCGACTTGGAGGTGGACCTCGGCGCGCGCCAGGTGCGCCGCGGCGGCCGCTCCATCAGACTCACGACGAAGGAGTTCGCTCTGCTCGAGCTGTTCGTGCGCCATCAGGGACAGGTGATCGATCGCGCGACCATCACGGCGCACGTTTGGGACCACAACCACGATCCCTTCGCCAACGTGCTCGAAGTGCTGGTGCGCCGGCTGCGGGGCAAAATCGACGACGCCTTCACGCCGAAACTCATCACGACCCTGCGCGGCGCGGGGTATCGATTCGGTACGTGACTCCGCCGCTCGCGCGCCTCCGGCTTCGTCTGACCCTGTGGTACGCCGGTACCTTCACGCTCATTCTGCTCCTCCTCGGGGGCGGGCTCCTCGTGGCCATTCGCCACCACATCTCCCGGCGGCTCGACGACTCGCTGCGGGCGGCGACTGCCGCGGTAGCCGCTGCCACTAAGACGCTCGAGGTCGAGCGCGCTGCGGGGGGCGCGGCCGACGCGGTGGAGGAACTGCACATCCCCGATCGCGTCTTGTACTTGTTCGACGGCAACGGGCACCCGCTCACCCCCCCCACGGTCGACGGATGGATCCAAACAGCGGCGCAAGACGCGGCGCGCACGGGACAACTGGATTTGGACCGCGACGCCCCGGGCGGGCACGCGGTGCGCTTGCACGCTGAGCGTTTCGCCGGTGGATCCGGGGCATCGTACGTCGCGGTCGCCGTGGCTGATCGGATCGAGCTCGAGGACCAGTACGCCTCGCTGATCGGGACGTTCGCGGCGGCGGCGTTCGCGGCCCTGCTGCTCGTCGCGGCGGGCGGGTACATCCTGGTGCGCCAGTCGACCGCGCCGGTCGAGCGCTCGATGGCGCAGATGCGCCGCTTTATGGCGGACGCCGCCCACGAGTTGCGGACGCCGGTGACGGTGCTGCGCACGCGCGCGGAAGTCGCGCTAGGCCAGGAACGCGACCCGGCGCGCGACGCGGCGGCCCTCCAGGCCATAGAACAGGAGGCGGGCCGGGTGGGCACGATCGTCGGCGACCTCCTGACGCTGGCGCGCGCGGACGCGGGAGAGCGTCCCGTGGCGCGCGAGGCCCTCTATCTCGACGACCTCGCCGCGAGCGCGGTGGAGGGTGTGCAGGTGCTCGCCGAGCGGAAGGGCGTCGCGCTCGAGGTCGGCGCGTTCGAAGAAGCGGCGATCGTGGGCGACTCCACGCTGGTGCGACGGCTGCTGTTGATCGTGCTCGACAACGCCATCAAGTACACGCCGGCCGGGGGCCGAGTCAGACTCGACGTCACCGCCCGCGACGGGCAACGCTCGGTCATCGTGTCGGATACGGGGATCGGGATTCCCGAGGATCAGCGGTCTCACGTCTTCGAGCGATTCTATCGGGGCGAGCCCGCGCGCCGGCAGGCGGAGGGAGCCGGACTGGGCCTCGCCATCGCTTGGTGGATCACGGAGTTGCACGACGCAACCATCGCAGTTGCCCCGGCCGAGGGGACGCACGGCACGCGCGTTACGGTCAACTTCCCCGCCCCCGCGTAAGGCAGGCGTAAGGTTCGCGGAGTAGGTTCCTCGAACCATGCACCTCGTTCCCGCAACCGTCGTCGCGCTGGGAATGCTGTGGCTCCCGCCGGGAAGGCTCAGCGCTCAACAACCGGTGACCCGCGCCGAGGCGGTGGCCGCCGCGCTGACCCGGGGCGCGCGCGTCGCGCTGGGACGGGCGGACACGGTGGCCGCTCGAGGCGCCGTGCGGACGGCGCGCGCGTTCCCCAACCCCACCATCTCCGCGAGCTATTCGAGGGACCTGCCCAACTACCACGCGCTCGCGGAACTGCCGCTCGACCTGCCGTGGTTGCGCGCTCCGCGCATCGGCGCCACGGAATCGGCGCGCGATGCCACGCGCTACCGTTTCGCATTCGAACGGGCCGCGATCCGGTTCGACGTGGACACGACCTACACCCGTGCCCTCGCGGCAGCGCTGCACGCTCGTTTGTCCCAGCGCACCGCGCTCGACGCCGACAGCCTCTTGAAGATTGCCGAGCTGCGGCGCGCGGTCGGCGACGTCAGCGAGCTCGACGTGCGGCTCGCCGCAGTGAATGCCGGTCAGCTCGAGAACGTCGCCGCGGAAGACTCCCTCGCCGCGGTGCGCACCCTGATCGTGCTCCAAGTGCAAATGGGACTCCCCGGCGAGGAAGCGATGATCACGCTGGTCGACTCGCTGGTGCCGCCCGCCGATAGCGAGCCACCGGCCGGCCGCGCACTGCTCCCCATCGCCGCCGCGGAAGCATCGCTGCACTCGGCGGATCGTTCACTCGCGTTCGCACGACGCAGCCGGCTTGCGCCGAGCCTGGCGTTCGGCTTCGATACGGGCGACCCGACCAGCCCGACGCCTCGTCAACTGCTGCCGGTGATCGGCTTCTCGCTGCCCCTCCCGCTGTTTAACTGGAGCGGTGGCGAAGTCATGCGGGCCGTCGCGGATCGCGACCGGGCCCTCGCGGAACTCGACCTCACGCGCCGTGAGACCACGGCTACCTTGGCGCAGGCCCGGCGGGACCTGGCGGCGGCGCACGCGCGGCTGCGCCGGTCCGCGGTGCTCGTCGAGAGTGCCGATCGCGTCGTCGTCATGTCGCTGCAGGCGTACCGTGAGGGAGCGGTCGCGTTGGAGAATGTGCTCGAAGCGCAACGCAACGCGCGGGAGATTCTGGCGCGCTACATCGACGACCTCGCGGCGGCGGATGCGGCGGCTCGTACCGTGAGACTGCTCACCGCCGGTCCGGACCAGCCATGACGCACTTCGCGCGGCTCGGCCTCATGCTCGCTGGACTCGGGGCTGCCGCCTGCGGGCGTGGGAGCGCAGCCAGCGGGGAGCAGGCGTCCGGCGCGGACCCGGGCGTCAGTGGGGTGGCAACGACCGTGGTCACGATCCGACCCTTCCCGCACGTGATAAACGCGATCGGGACGGTGAGCCCGCGGCCCGACCAGTACGCGGCGCTCGCCGCTCCAGGGCCGACGCGCGTAGCACGGATCTTCGTCGTCGCTGGCCAACGCGTCAGCAAGGGGGATTCGCTGGTCGAGTTCGAACGAGCCCCCTTCGACGCCGCCGCGCAGAGTGCTGCCGCGGCACTGGCAAATGCCGAGCGCGCATACGCGCGAGCCGTGCGGCTCGTCGAGGCCGGCATCCTCGCGCAGAAGGACAGCGGCCAGGCGGCGGCCGACCTTGCTGCGGCGCAGGCTGACGCGATTACGGCGCGCCGCGCGCAGGAGCTGGCGACGCTGCGCGCGCCCTTGAGCGGCGTCGTCACGCGCATGACTGCGGTGATGGGCGCGTCTGCCGACGCGAACCAAACCCTCGTCGAAGTCGCCGACCCGGCGGCGTTGGACGTCGTGTTCAACGTGTCGCCGGCGGAAGCCGGGCGCATCAACATCGGGGACACGGTGACCGTGACCGAGGGAGACGCCACCGGCGAAATACTGGGGCCGGGCGTGGTGACGAGCATCGCGGCCGCGGTGGACTCTGTGTCGCGCGCGGTCGCCGTGCGCGCCCGACTCGCGCAGCCCGCGCGCACGCTGCGGATCGGCGAATCGTTGGTCGGACGCATCGTCACGGGCGTGAATCCCCGGGCGGTGACGGTGCCGGTGGAGGCGCTGGTTCCAGAAGGGGATGGCTTCCGGGTCTTCGTCGTGGATGCCGCGGGCATCGCGCACGCCCGGGCAGTCAGGGTGGGCGCGCGCTCCGAAACACTCGTGGAGATCGTCGCCGGGCTCGCGGCCGGGGAGACCGTGGTGACGATCGGCGCTTACGGGGTTGAAGATGGTGTGCGGATCGGCGGAGCGCGCCGGTGAAGCTGTTCGACGTTCTCAGCCGTCAGAAGCGCCTCATCTACCTGCTCGTGGCCCTGCTGAGCGCCGCCGGCATCTGGGCGGCGCGGCGCCTGCCGTCGGCCATCTATCCGGAGCTCCGCTTCTCGCGCGTCACGATCGTCGCCCAGGGCTCGACCCTCGGCGCGCGCCAGGTGGTCTTCAGCATCACGCGTCCGATCGAGGAAGCGGTGAGCATCGTCCCCGGAGTCACGCGGGTGCGATCGCACTCGATTCGCGGCGCGACCGAGATCTCGGTGACGTTCGCGCCCGGCACGAATATGGACCAGGCGCTACAGCTGGTGCGCGCGCGCGTGAACCAGGTTCAGGGTGTGCTGCCCCCTGATCTGACCCTCGAGATCGAGCAGCTCACTCCCTCTCTCTTCCCCATCATTTCTTACAACCTCGAGGGGGGCGAGCCGGCAATGCTGTACGACCTGGCGCGCTACGAGATCAAGCCACTGATCTCTCGGGTTCCGGGCGTGGGACGCGTGGACGTGCAGGGCTCGGACGTGCGCGAGCTCGAGGTGATCGCCGACCCTGCCCGGCTCGCCGCCCAGGGAATGACGTACGCAGACCTAGCTGACGCGATCCAACGCGCCATCACCGTGCAGGCGGTGGGGCGAGTGGCGCAGGACTACCGTCAGTACTTGATCGTCACCGATCAGGAGGCCCACGCGCCCGAGGACATCGGCGCCGTGGTCGTGCGGGGCGGGCTGCGCGTGCGGGACCTCGCGACCGTGCAGCTCGGGACCGAGGATCACGTCCGCATCATCGCGGGCGACGGCAAGCCGGCGGCGCTGATCAACATCACGCGTCAAGTCGGGGGCAGCACACTCGTGCTCGCCGATAGCGTGGCGCGGATCGTCGCGACGATCGTACCGACGCTGCCGCGAGGCGTGTACTTGAAGCCGGTGTACGACCAGGCCGAGCTGGTCCGGGAGGCGGTGCGCTCGGTGCGGGATGCCATGCTCATCGGCGCCGGGCTCGCGGTCGTCGTGCTGCTCCTCTTTCTCCGTCACGGACGCATCACGGCCATCAGCGCGGCCTCCATCCCGCTGACCCTCGCCATTACGGTCTTCGTCATGCAATGGCTGGGTCAAACGTTCAATCTGATGACCCTGGGCGCGATGGCGATCGCGATCGGCCTCGTGATCGACGACGCGGTCGTGATCACCGAGAACATCGCGCGCCATCTGCGCCTCACGCCGGACCGCATGGTGGCCATCCGTGAAGCGGTGCAGGAGCTGATCTGGCCCGTGACGACCTCGACGCTGACGACCGTCGTGGTGTTTCTCCCGCTCGGCCTGCTGCAGGGCGTCGTGGGGCAGTTCTTCGCAGCGCTCGCGACGACGCTCACGGTGGCTGTCCTCGTGTCACTCGTGCTGGCCCTGACGATCATCCCGTTGCTCGCCGAGCAGTTCGTGACTGCGCACGAGGTCGAACCCGCCGGGGGCCGCCTGCTGGCCCGTGTGCAAGCGGCGCTCGACGCTCTGGGCTCGCGTTACGAGCGCGCCCTCGCCGCCGTCTTGAGCCACACCCACCGGATCGGGATTGCGGCCGTGCTCCTCGTCGCCGCGGGGTTTGTGTTGACGCGGCTCGTGGGCACGGGCTTCCTCCCCGAGATGGACGAGGGAGCGTTCGTGCTCGACTACTTCACGCCTGGCGGGACGGCGCTGGCGGAGACGGATCGCGAGGTGAGGATCGCGGAGCGCATTCTCGCGACCACGCCCGAGATCGAGGCGACATCTCGCCGTACGGGCGCCGAGCTCGGCCTGTTCGCGACGACGCAGAACACCGGCGACATCGCGGCCCGCCTGGTGCCGCGGAGCCGCCGCTCGCGGAACATTTTCGCGGTCATGGACGAAGTGCGGGGCTCGGTCAACGCGGCGGTCCCCCGCCTGCACATCGAGTTCGTCCAGATTCTGTCGGACGTCATCAACGACCTCGCCGGGGCCGCGAAGCCCGTCGAGATCAAGCTGTTCGGGGACCAATTGGATACGCTCGAGGCGTACGCCCGGCGTGTCGCCCCCGAGCTCGAGCAGGTTCGGGGCCTCGAGGATCTGTACGATGGCGTGAGCGAGCCGTCTCCCGAGTTGAAGATGCGCGTGAACCAAGCCGAGGCGGACCGGATCGGGATGACGCCCGAGGACGTCGGCAGCGTGGTGAGCGCCGCACTCCTGGGGACGGACGCGGGCGAGATCCGCGCGGGGGACCGCCCGGTGGGCGTGCGGGTCCGGGCACCCGACTCGGTGCGCTACGACCCGTTGCGGCTGCGCGCCTTGCCCATCGTCGCCGGCGGCCCAGGCCGCCCGACACCACTCGGCAGCCTGGCGACCTTCACGCCGACGCAGTCCCGACTCAGTCTCGAACGCGAGAACCAGCAGCAGATGATCGCGATGACCGCCGATGTGAGCGGGCGGTCGCTGGGCGGGATCATGGGGGACGTTCGGCGCACGCTGGCGGCGCATCCCGCACCCTCCGGCGTCCGGGTCGTGCTCGGCGGACAGTACGAGAGCCAGCAGGAGGCGTTCCGCGCGCTGCTGCTGGTGCTGGCGCTCGCCGCGGTGAGCGTGTGCGCCGTGATGGTGGTGCAGTTCGAGTCTTTCGTCGAACCGCTGGTGGTGCTGCTCGTGGCCCCCGTCTCGTTCGTCGGCGCCCTCGCGCTGCTCATCGTCACCGGCACGGCGCTGAACGTCGCATCGTTCATGGGATTGATTCTGCTGGTCGGACTGATCGTCAAGAACGGCATCATTCTCCTCGACTTCACGCGGCTGCACATGCGTCACGAGGGCGCGCCGCTCGAGGTCGCCATTCGAGAGGCGGCGCGCGTCCGGCTGCGCCCAATCCTCATGACCACGCTATGTACGTTGTTCGGCCTCTTGCCCCTGGCGCTCGGCCTCGGCGCCGGGAGCGAGCTGCAACGCCCCTTGGCCCTCGCGGTCATCGGCGGGTTGGTCCTGTCCACGCCGATCACACTGTTCGCGGTGCCGACCCTGCTCGTCGCGATCCGCGGCCGGGACTACACCATCCGGAAGACCTCAGAAGGAGGAGACACCCCATGATCACCTTCACCACCCTCGCGATCCTCGCCGCCCTTGCCCAGCAGCCCGCGGCGCCAGCGTACAAGCGCGAGGTCCCCGACAGCCTCATCGCCAAGGTAAGGATCAGCGAAGACTCGGCCCGCGCGATCGCGCTGCGGCGCGTCCCCGGCGGCACGATTGAGGCGCTCGAGCTCGAGCGGGAGGGCGGTACGCTCCTCTACTCGTGGGACATCAAGGTCGCGGGTAAACCCGGAATCACGGAGGTCCACGTGAGCGCGCGCACCGGGCGCATCCTCTCCGTGGAGCACGAGGCGAACTAAGCGGAGTTCTTCAGCAGCTCCGCGTTCGTCTTGGCGCGCTTCATCTGCTGCAGCAGGGCCTGCATCGCCTGATCCGGGGGCATCCCGACCAGAGTCCGCCGGAGTTTCTGTTTCGCCTCCACGGTGGCGGGATCGGCGAGCAACTCTTCGCGCCGCGTGCCGCTCGCCGCGATATCGACGGCCGGGTAGATCCGCCGGTCGGCCAGCTCGCGCGTCAGCCGCAGCTCGGCGTTGCCGGTCCCCTTGAACTCTTCGAAGATGATGTCGTCCATGCGGCTCTCGGTTTCGACGAGGGCCGTCGCGATCACGGTGAGCGAGCCGCCCCCGTCGGCGGCCGGCACGGCGCGTGCGGCGCCGAAGAGTCCCTTGGGCTTGGCGAGGGCGTTGGCGTCGAGGCCGCCGGTCATGGTGCGGCCGCTCCCCTTCCCCGTGGTGTTGTGCGAGCGGGCCAGGCGCGTCAGCGAATCGAGCACAATGACGGCGTCGCGTCCCAGCTCGACCTGGCGGCGCGCGTGTTCGAACACCATGTCGGCCGCGGCCACGTGGCGCTCGTGCGGCAGGTCGAAACTCGACGCGATCACCTCGCCGCGCCCCCAGTCGATCATTTCGCTGACTTCTTCGGGCCGTTCGTCGACGAGCAGAATCAGCAGGATCGCTGCCGGATGATTCTCCGCGACCGACTCGGCCAGCGCCTGCAGCATGATGGTCTTGCCCGCCTTCGGCGGCGACACAATCAGAGCGCGCTGGCCGAATCCAAAGGGACAGATCAGGTCGACAACGCGCTGCGTCTCCGCGGTGCGCGGGCTCGACGCTTTGGCGGTCTCGAGGGTGAGGGGGCGACTCGGGTGCACCGCACCCAGCTTCGCGAAGTCGGGCCGGTCTTCGAGACCGGTGGGAGGCGCGCCGTTGACACTCACCACGCGGCCGTTCTCGAGCACCACGAGGTCCCCGCGACGCAATCCCGGGAGGTTCACGGAGGGATCGCCCTTGGCGGGGAGATAGCTGTTGGCCGCGAGTCGCAGACAGCCGCCCTTCTGGGCGGGGTCATACCAGCCGACGATTTGAGGCAGAGAAGACACCGAGAGTGGGACAACCCAATATGCCACATTCCCGGTCCAGACTGAAGCCCGGGGAGGGACGCCGCGGGTTTATATTTGTGCCCGCATGCGCCAAGACCACATCCGCAACTTCTGCATCGTCGCCCACATCGACCACGGGAAATCGACCCTGGCCGACCGGCTAATCGAGCTGACGGGCACGCTCGACAAGCGTCTCATGCGCGAACAGGTCCTCGACACGATGGACCTGGAGCGCGAGCGTGGGATCACGATCAAGCTCAACGCAGTGCGGATGAGCTACCATGCCAAGCACGGCCAGTTGTACGAGCTGAATCTGATCGACACCCCGGGCCATGTGGACTTCACCTACGAGGTCTCGCGCTCGCTCGCGGCGTGCGAGGGCGCGATCCTCGTCGTGGACGCCTCGCAGGGGATCCAGGCGCAGACACTCTCGAATCTGCTGCTCGCGATGGACGCCGGCCTCGAGATCATTCCCGTCCTCAACAAGATCGACCTGCCGGGCGCCGAGCCAGACAAGCGGGCGCAGGAAATCCACGATCTCATCGGGACGAAGCCCGACGAGATCCTTCGTATCTCGGCCAAGGAAGGCACCGGCGTCCCGGAGCTGCTCGAGGCGGTCGTGCAGCGCGTGCCGCCCCCCAGAGGCAATCATGAGGCCCCGCTCCGCGCCCTCATCTTCGATTCCTATTTCGACCGCTACCGCGGCGCGATCCCGAGCATTCGCGTCGTCGACGGCGTCCTGACGCCCGGGATGAAGATCGCGTTCGGCGCCCACAAGGACGACACGTACGAGGTGGACGAAGTCGGCTACCTGCAGCTGGGCCACAAGCCGGCCGAGCAGCTCGAGGCGGGGGAAGTGGGCTACTTCGTCGCCAACGTGCGCGGCGTGCGCGAGACGCGTCCTGGCGATACGGTGTTCGACGCCGACCACCGCGACGTGGAGCTCCTCCCTGGATACCGCGACATCCAATCGATGGTGTTCGCGGGTCTGTACCCGACCAATCCCGAGCAGTACGAAGATCTGCGCGACTCGCTGGCGAAACTGCAGCTCAACGACTCATCCCTGCACTACCAGCCGGAAACGTCGGTCGCGCTCGGCTTCGGGTTTCGCTGTGGCTTCCTGGGCCTCCTGCACATGGAGATCGTGCGCGAGCGCCTGGAGCGGGAATTCGATCTCGACCTGATCAGCACCGTCCCCAGCGTCGAGTACCACGTGCACAGGACGGACGGCACGATGGAGCTGGTGGAGAATCCCAGCCTGATGCCGCACGGCTCCACCGTCGACCGGGTCGAGGAACCGTACGTTAAAGCACGCATCTTCGTGCCGGCGGACTACATCGGCGGAGTCATGAACCTGGGCCAGGATCGGCGCGGCGTCTATCAAGGGATGCACTACCTCGATCCGACGCGCGTCGAATTCCACTGGGAGTTTCCGCTCGCCGAAATCATCCTGGACTTCTACGACAAGTTGAAGACGATCTCACGCGGCTACGCGTCGCTCGACTACGAATTCCTCGCGTATCGGCGATCGGAGCTCGTAAAGCTCGACATGCTCTTGAACGGCGATGCGGTGGATGCGTTCAGCGTCATCATCCACACGGACAAGGCGTACGATTGGGGCCGCAAGATCGCCGAGAAGCTGAAGGAGTTGATCCCGCGGCAGCTCTTCGAGGTGGTGATCCAGGCGGCGATCGGCACGAAGGTGATCGCGCGCGAGACCGTCCGTCCCCTGCGCAAAGACGTGACCGCCAAGTGCTACGGCGGCGACGTGACGCGGAAGCGCAAACTCCTCGAGAAGCAAAAGGAGGGGAAGAAGCGGATGAAGCAGGTCGGCTCCGTCGAGATCCCGCAGGAGGCGTTCCTGGCGGTCCTTCAGGTTGAGTAGCCTCGTCATTCAGACCGCGTTCCTCGGGGACGTCGTGCTCACGACGCCGCTGCTCACGGCGCTGGCCGCGCTCCACGGACCCGTCGACGTGGTGACCACGCCGGCGGCCGCTGCGCTCGTCGAAACGCACCCGGCGGTACGCCGCGCCGTGCCGTACGACAAGCGGGGGCGTGACCGCGGCTGGGGAGGCCTCCGCACCCTGGCGCGGCGCCTGCGCGCCGAGGGCTATGAGCGCGCCTACCTGCCCCACCGCTCGCTGCGAACCGCCGCGCTCGCGTTCCTGGCCCGGATCCCTGAGCGGATCGGGTTTCACGATGGCTGGCCCTTCTTCTATACAGCGGTACGCCCGCACCCCGCAGAGGGGCACGAAGTAGACCGCCTCCTGGCCCTCGCGCAGCAGCCCGCGGCGGCCTATGCTCCCTCCCTCCATCCGACGCCGGAAGACGAGCGCGCCGCCGCTGCGGCCCTCTCGGCGGGGGGCATTATGGAGGGAACGGCGTTCGTCGCGATCGCGCCTGGATCGATCTGGGGCAGCAAGCGGTGGCCGCACTACGGGGAGCTGGCCCGGCGACTCGCCCCTGCCGTGCCTGTGGTCGTCGTGGGTGGGCCGGACGACGCTGGGTTGGGCGAGGAGATCGTTCGGGCGGTAGAAGGCGGTAAAGGGCGGTCGAAGGCGGTAAACGCGTGCGGGAAGCTCACGCTGCGGCAGTCGGCGGCGCTGATCGGGCGCGCGGCCCTGCTCGTGACCAACGACAGCGCGCCGCTGCACGTCGCGACGGCGATGGGCACGCCGATCGTCGCGGTGTTCGGGCCGACGCTTCCGGAGTTCGGGTTCGGGCCCATCAGTACGGGGGATGTGGCGCTGGGCGTGAGTGGGCTCGATTGCCGGCCCTGCTCGCGACACGGTCCGCCACGCTGCCCACTGGGCCATCACCGCTGCATGCGCGACCTCACGCCCGAGGTGGTCGCTGCAGCAATAGAGGAGACCGGTGCGCTACGTCGTAGGGATTGATCTCGGCGGGACCAACATCGTCGTCGGCACGATCGCCGAGGACGGTTCCGAGCTGCTCGGCCTCGTCTCCGAGCCCACGCTCCCCGAGCAGGGCGGCGACGCGGTCATCGCGCGCATCGTGAAGCTGGCGCGGGCGTCCATGGCACAAGCCAAGGGCAAGGAGATCGTGGGCGTCGGCATCGGCTCGCCGGGACCGCTCGACACCAAGACCGGGATCGTGATCCTCACGCCGAACCTCGGCTGGGTCGACATGCCCCTGCGCGATCGGGTCGCGGAGGGGCTCAAGCTCCCCACCGTGCTCGACAACGACGCCAACTGCGCAATCTTCGGTGAATGGTGGCGCGGCGCGGCACGCGGCGTACATGACGTGATCGGACTCACGATCGGCACGGGCATCGGGGGCGGCATCGTCCTTGGTGGCGAGATCTATCATGGCGCCTCGGACGTCGCCGGCGAAATCGGCCACATGACGATCAACGCCAACGGCCGGCTCTGTAAATGCGGTAATCACGGATGCCTCGAAGCGTACGCGTCGGGCCCCGCCATCGCCGCGCGTGCCGTCGAAGGCATCGAGTCGGGAGCGAAGACGGCGTTGCCGCAGTACGTCGCCGGCGATCTGTCGAAAATCACGGCGCAGGTCGTGTACGAGGCGGCAAACGACGGCGACCCGTACGCGCTGGAGGTGGTGCGCGAGACGGCGAAGCTGCTCGGCGCTGGGGTCGCGAGTCTGGTCAACATCTTCAATCCCGAGGTCGTCGTCATCTGCGGCGGCGTAACCCAAGCCGGGGAGAAGCTGTTCGGACCGCTGACTGCCGAGGTACACCACCGCGCCTTCAAGCCGGCCTGGGAGGTGTGCCGCATTCTCCCCGGGACCCTGACCGGGACCGCGGGCGTGTACGGCGCTGCCGCCGTCTTCATGCAGAAGACGTGGGGGAAGTGCTGAGACGTCTGGGCGTCATCGGCTCGATGGTGTGGGACACGATCCATGGTCGCGACCCCGCGCAGCCGGCGGTGGAGGAGTGGGGCGGCATCGCCTACGCGCTCGCCGCCGTCGATGCGACGCTGGGTCCCGACTGGCAGATCGTGCCGGTCATTAAAGTCGGACGCGACCTGGCACCCCAGGCCAATGAGTTTCTGCGCAGCCTGACCCACGTGGCCCGGGGCACCCGCTTCGTCGAGGTCCCTGAGCCCAACAACCGGGTCACGTTGCTCTACCAGTCCGCGGAGCGACGCACGGAGCGCATGCGCGGCGGCGTGCCGCCGTGGACCTGGCCCGAGCTCGGCCCGATGGTCCAGGACCTGGACGCTTTGTACGTGAACTTCATCTCCGGGTACGAGTTGAGTCTCGAAACCGCGCAGCTGCTGCGCCGGGGCTTCCCGCGGTTCATCTATGCCGACCTCCACAGCCTGTTCCTCGGGAAAGCCCCCGATGGCACGCGCGTGCCGCAGGTCCTGCCCCAGGCTCCCGCGTGGTTCGGGTGCTTCGATGCAGTCCAGCTGAACGAAGACGAAATGCAGGCCCTGGGCGACGATCCCCTGTCCACGGCCGCCGACGCGCTCGGGCACGGGTGCAAGACGCTGTGCGTCACGCTCGGCAGCCGGGGGGCGGCGTACTTCACCGGCAGCCCCATCCGGACAGCCCGGCTCCCGCCCGACGACGCGGCGCCCCTCGATGGCGATCCCACAGGGTGCGGCGACGTCTTCGGCGGAACGGTCGCGGCCGCCTTGGCGAGCGGGACAACACTCGAGGACGCCCTGCGCGAAGGCGGGCGCCTCGCGGCGCGGAACCTGTCCCACCGCGGCGCCACGCGGTTGCGGGATCACCTGCTCGGGCGCCTGTCCGCCGTATGACCCGTCTCGTCGAGGTCCCGTCCCAATTCGACGACCGCTCGTTCGACCAGTTCGCCGCCGGCTACGCGCAGGCCGCCTCGGGCGGCGAGCGCCTGCTCTTCGACGCGCACGCCGCGGAATGGGCCTCCCCGTACGGGCTCGTCGGGCTCCTCGCGGCCGGCGAGGCGGCCGGCCGGCGCGCAGGAGGGGGCGAACGGCCCTTGCTCACCGTTCCCTCCAGCGCGGAGGTGGTGAGTTACTGGGCGCGGGCCGGATTCTTTCGCGAAGCGGCCGATCTGTTCGAGATCCACGGCAAGGTCCCCAAGACCAAACCGGCCACGGAGAGCGAAGTGTTGCTCCCGGTGACGCCGGTGCGCGCCGCGGAGGACGTCCACGCCGTCGTGAGCACCATTCAGCAGCGCGCGTCCGCCATTTTGGCGAAGGAGTTGGGGCTCGATCCGAAGGCGACGATGGGATTCGCTATGGCGCTTTCGGAGGCGTGTCAGAATATTGTAGAGCACGCGGGGGCAGGCGGCTGGGTGGCGGTGCAGTCGTACAACTGGCGTCGCAAACTGGCGCGACGCGTCGTGGTGATCGCCGTCGCAGACGCAGGCGTCGGATTCCGCCATTCGCTCGAGCCGAGCCAGGCGAAGCGCTTCGGTGATCGGTGGGGGGACGCGGCGGCGCTCGAGGCCGCGTTGATCCAGGGCACGAGCCGGTTCCGCGATCCGGGCCGTGGTCAGGGCCTCGCCGGGATCCGGCGGTACCTGGCCAGGTGGGAAGGCAAGGTCGCGATTCGCAGCGGCACGGCGCGCATCGCCATCGTGCCCAAGTGGGACGACGACGTCCCGCTGCGAGACGGCTTGCCGGCGTTTCCAGGATCACAGGTGCTACTCATCATACCGGAGCAGGGGTCGCCACAGGCGTGATTCAACACATAAAAGTCCACGAAGTCCTGCAGCAGTCGGTGGCGGGGTTTTACGCCGACCTGGTGACGCGTCCCACCGGGCGCGCCGTGCGGGAGAGCATCGAACGGGCGCTGCCGGCCGGAACGATCGCCGTGCTGGATTTCACCGGCGTGGGCTGCCTCGATTACTCCTGCGCCGACGAGATCGTGGCGAAGCTGGTGCGCGAGAAGGTGCACGTCCTGCTGCTGCGCTGCACCAGCGACGCGCACCGCGATGCGATCGAGCTCGTGCTCCTCGGACACGGCCTGGCGGCCGTGTGCGAGCGGCCGGACGGCACGCTCCACGTGATCGGCGCCCGCGAGCCCGCGGCGGCGCTGCTCGACGAGCTCGTGGCCCAGCACGTCGCGGCGCGGACCCCGGGCGGGGCGATCGCGCTCACCGCCGCGTGACCGCGAAACGGCGTCGCCTCGGTCTCGCGACGCGCGCCATCCACGGGGATCCCAAGGCCCGGCCCGATTGGACGGCCGTCGCGCCCCCGCTGTATCAAAGCGCCACCTTCACGAACCCCATCGGCTCATCCGCCGAAGTCCTGTACAGCCGCTACGGCAACAACCCCAACCAGGTCGATATCGGGAAGCGTCTGGCGCTGCTCGAAGGCGCCGAGGCGGCACTGTTCGTGTCCAGCGGGATGGGGGCCGCGGCGCTGGCGCACCTGGCCGTGCTCCGGCCCGGCGACCATCTCCTCTCGAGCGAGTGGATCTACGGCGGCGTGCACCGCCTCTTCAACGAGGAGTTCGGGCGACTCGGCATCGACGTGTCGTTCGTCAACCCGACTGAGACGCGCACCTGGAAGAAGGCGATGCGCAAAACCACGCGCGCCGTTTTTATCGAAACACCCACCAATCCGCTGATGCGGGTCATCGACCTGGAGCCGGTCGCCACCCTCTGCAAGGCCGAAGGCCTGGCCCTGATCGTCGACTCGACGTTCGCGTCGCCGGTGAACTTCCGGCCCCTGGAGCATGGCGCGGATATCGTCATTCACTCCGCTACCAAGTATCTGAACGGCCACACCGACGTGATCGCGGGGGCGGTCGTGGGCACCGAGCAGGTAGTGGAAGAAGTCCGGAAGTTGATGCAGGTGTGGGGCCAGGCGTTGGACCCGTTCGCGGCGTGGCTGATCGACCGGGGGCTCAAGACGTTGACGGTGCGGGTCGCGCGTCACAACGCCGTCGGGCTCGCCGTGGCCCAGTGGTGCGACTCTCAGGACGCCTTCACCAACGTGCACTACCCCGGCCTGCCCCAGCACCCCGATCACGAGATCGCCAAGCGCACGCTCGACGGCGGATTCGGCGGGATGCTCGGTCTCGAGCTGAAAGGTGGCGTGCGCGCCGCCGAGCGGTTCCTCCGCGCCCTCACCATCCCCGCCCACGCCCCCAGTCTCGGCGGCGTCGAGACGCTCGTGTCCGAGCCGCGCCTCACGTCGCACGCGGGGATCACGGCGGCGAAACGGGCCGAGGCTGGCATTCCGGACGGCTTCCTGCGATTCTCCCTGGGACTGGAGGATCCCGATGACATCATCGCGGACTTCGCCCAGGCTCTGGCGCGCCTGTAAGTGATCAAGTTCACGAACGTCTTCAAGGCCTTCCCGAAGGGTGGCCTGGCGCTCAAGGACGTCTCCTTCCACATCGCGAAGGGCGAGTTCGCCTTTCTCACCGGCCACTCCGGCGCGGGCAAGTCGACGGTCTTGAAGCTGATCTACGCCGACGAGCGGCCCACGTCGGGCGAAGTGCGCGTCTCGGGATACCTGGTGACGGAGATGCGTCCGCGGGAAGTGCCGCAGCTACGCCGCCGGCTGGGCATCGTGTTCCAGGACTTCCGGTTGCTCGAGGACCGCACCGCGGAAGAGAACGTCGCCTTCGCGCTCGAGGTCACGGGCGCTCGGCGCTCCACGATCGCCGCCCGGGTGATGCGCGTACTCACACAGGTCGGACTGGCCGCCAAGGCCCAGGCGTACCCCCGCGAGCTGTCGGGCGGCGAGCAGCAGCGCGTGGCGATCGCCCGGGCCCTGGTCAACGAGCCGACCGTCCTGCTCGCCGACGAGCCGACGGGCAACCTCGATGAGCGCGCGACGCGCGGCGTGTTCCAGCTGCTCCGCGACATCAACGCCAGCGGCACGGCCGTCGTGATGGCGACACACGACCTGGACCTCGTGCGCCAAGCGCCCTACCGCGTGATCGAGCTGCAGGAAGGCGCGCTGGTCTACGACTCGGCGGTCGACGAGCCCCGCGACCAGGCGGCCGCGCCATGAACCTCGTCGTTCGCGAATCGCTGCTCGCCTTCAAGCGCGCGCCGCTGTTGTCGGCGCTCTCGGTGACGACGATCGCCTTCTCGCTCTTCGTGCTGGGGCTCTTCGGACTCGTGGCCGTGAATCTCCAGGATGCGCTGCGCAGCGTGCAGGAGCGAGAAGGCGA
>Ga0193697_1000257_pt1 | contig 20788 bp, 14 predicted proteins | sample L3m2metaG_FD_145073 | JGI IMG/M metagenome (GOLD analysis project Ga0193697, IMG submission 145073) | Soil microbial communities from a riparian zone of the East river system, Colorado, United States - L3m2 | ecosystem: Environmental > Terrestrial > Soil > Riparian zone | place: USA: East River... | reverse complement strand
GTCGACGAAACGCTTGCCGTCGTACCGATAGAGCCGGTTCGCCTGGTTCGAGCGGCGCGTGTAGCCCACATACAGGCTCAAATGCCCGTCGTCAGCGAAGTCGCCCCAGGCTGCCGCGCGTGTGTCAGTGGTGTCGGCTACGCCAAGATCGGCGGCGACGTTCGCGAAGGCCTGGCCGTCGTAGCGATACAGACGATTCGCGACGCCCTCTTTGAACCCGACGAATTGGTCGTAGAAGCCGTCGCCATTGAAGTCCGCCCAGCAACTCGGCTGTCCGCCAGACACGGCGAACATCTCGGGCTGGACGAGCTCGAAATGCTGCCCGCCACCGGCGGCCGCTGCCGCGATCCTGCGGACAGCCAGCCCGCCGATCGTGCCGACCGTTGCCGCCTGGACGAACCGGCGTCGGTTCACTCGCATGGAGAGACCTCCCTTAACGGCCGACGGTCACGGCTGGCTCGAGCGCGCCGCCGGCGCCGGTTGCGGCAGCGGCTTGCGCGGCAGCCTCTCGTCGCGAGTCGCGGTGTTGTACGCGAACGTCGCCGCCACGACGGCCATCTGCACGAGGTCGTCGCGCTGCACGCGATCGACCACGTCCATGTTGGAGTGATGGGTCCGCGAATTGTACTCGAGCCGATCCTGCATGAACTGGAACGCAGGAATCCCGACGTCATCGAACGACAGGTAGTCGGATCCGCGCACCGACTGCGGCGTCAGCGTCGTCACCTCGAGATCGCGGAGAGGTTTGATCCACTCCTCGAACACAGGGACGATGGCCAGGTTGCCTTGCATCCAGACGCCGTGAATGCGGCCAGTGCCGTTGTCAAGGTTGAAGTACGCAGCGATCTTCTGGTGCTCCGGCTTCAGCGTCATCGTCTTGAGGTCGGCGAGGTGCGCAGCCACGTAGGCCTTCGAGCCGAGGAGGCCTTCCTCCTCGCCGCCCCACAATCCGATACGGATCGTCCGCTTCGGGCGCGCGCCGACGGTCTTGAGGATGCGCAGCGCCTCCATCATCACCGACACGCCTACCGCGTTGTCGGTCGCGCCGACGCCGGTGCCGACGCTGTCGAGATGCGCACCCAACAGCACGTACTCGCCGTTGGGATCGGTGCCAGGAAGGTCGCCAACGATGTTGAAGCCGTTCGCGCCGGCGTCGTCGTAGAACTCGGTGCGGATGTCGAGCTCCACCTTCACAGGAAGCCCTTTGTCCAGGACGCGAATCATCCGGTTGTAGTGCTCGACGGCGAGCGTGACCGACGGTACCATCTTCGGCGACGTGGCTTCGCGGCCGCCGCCGCCGCTCGGGAAGATTGTGCCGCCGTCCGTGCGCTGCGTGCGCCACGACATCTGGTTGTCTCCGGCGACAATTGACGTGTCCCCGCCGCGGTCGAAGGCGGCGACAACGCGCTCGTCGACGAAGAACTGCTGAATCCGATCGGCCAGGCCGGTGCGGCCCTCTCCGGCCTCAGCCGGCGGTCTCGCCGCCGGGATCGGCATCGTCATGGCTTCCTTGAGCAGCGCGTCGTTCCAGCGCTGGACGACGATGCCTTCGAGCATCCGCACCTCGCGCAGCGACTGCGTGAGCACGATCTTGCCGGCGATCTTTCCGCGGTATTTCTCGAAGTCGGCGTCCGTTCGAATGTCCACACGGACCACTTCGCCCGTGACCGTCCCTGAGGTGCCCGGCGTCCACGAGCGTGGCACAGCGGCGAGCGGCATCACCTGTGGCTCGATCATGTGCGCGCTGAACCGGACCAGGCCCCAGCCCTTGCCGAACGGGAACGTCTCCTGGTGAACGTTCGCCAATCCCCAGCTCGTCAGCTTCTTGGTCACCCAGTCGGCCGCCTGGCGCATTGCTGGTGACCCCTGCAGCCGCGGACCGTACACGTCGGCCAGCCAGCTGACATGATCCAGCGCCTGCGAGTGGTGCAGCCCTTCGTCTCGAATCTTCGAGTACATCGCATAGTCGATCCCGGCCCCCGCGTTCTGCGTCTCGACGCCGGCGGCCGCGATGAACACGACGCACAGGCCCAGGGAGAGGGAGCGTTGATACACTACCGGCTCCTTTCGCAACAGATTCTAAAGTCCTCGGCGTATTTCGCGCGCCCTGTCACTTTGGCGACGAGATCCGGCGTCGTGTAATTGCGGCCCAGCAGCTTGCAGTCGGACATCGCTCTGCTCTTGTCCCTCGGGTCGCATATGGATACTCCTTTTTCTGGTAGCTGTCACGAATAGTCCGCGGGCGTCGCGTTCCCGACGACGGCCGGCGACGCCGGCTAATGTCAACAGGGTTTCTGTCCAGAACACGCGACGGCGCGAATCTGGGTTGTTATGCGGCGATTCGTCGGCTCCCGACCCGGTCCATCACCAGGGAAGTGTGTGGCCCTGGTTGATGGGCCCGTTCGTCGAAGAGTGGTGGACCTGCGGACATGCGGCGGACGCCAAAGCGGGTCGGGCGAACCCGCTGTACCTGGTTTGTACCTGATACTCAGGTCTTGAGTGTTTCCAGAGTATTGATCTGTTTGAAAACAGGCCGAAATTGTTGATGGCGGCGGGATTCTCGGGAACGAATCCCACCCTCTCCGCCAACTTTCGAACGGTCTCCAGAGCAACGATTTCAAACCGACGAACCAGCAGCCCGCGGTCCAGAAAGGATCTCGAGGATCGTCTCAAGCGTCGCAAGGGTCAGCTGAGCGACGCGTTGAACCGCGAGCTCGGCGCCTTCCACGACATGCTTCGTCGTGCGAACCCTCCGACAATCGTGTCCCAGGTGCGAAGGCCGACCAGTCAGTAGGAAAGCGGGGGAATGGCACGGCGGGACGACGAGCCGCCGTGCTGCATCCTCGGCTGTTCCAACCACCTGGGCAATAATCGTGAGCTGCAGAACATCGTCGAGCGATGGTGATTCTCTGATGATCGAACGTGGCGAGAGGAAACCGTGAAGTTCGCAACGCGATCGCAAACGCATTTCTGTTAGCATCCAGCGCCGGCGCGCAGGAGCCTCGACAGTCCAAAGATTTTCTGTTCGCGGCGTTGAGGCCGGTCCCAACCAGCTCGGATTTGAGGAGGCCTGACATGTGGAACCGACGAGATTTTCTTCGAATGGGTGCCCTCGGGTCGGCCACGCTGATTCCGAAGGCCTTCAACAGCATCGAGCAGGTTGCGGCCGCGTCCGCGGCGGTGGCCGATCGCGCCCCCGATGAAGTCGCGCAAGACGAGTTCTACTGGCGAGAGATTCAGGAAGCCTTCACGCTCGATCGCACGCTGACCAATCTGAACAACGGCAACACGTGTCCTAGTCCGCGCGTGGTGCACGAAGCGGTCAAGCGCTACATGGACATGGCGAACATGCTGCCTGTGCAGTACAACGGCATGATCGGTCGCAACGTCAGTACCGTGCGCCGACGGATGGCCGCCGAGTTCGGCTGTGACGTCTCGGAGCTCGCGCTGACACGCAACGCCAGCGAGTCCATGCAGATCGCCCAGAATGGGATCGACATGAACCCGGGTGACGAGGTCGTCACGACCGAGCAGGACTACCCACGCATGCTGACCACGTGGGACCAGCGCATGCGGCGCGACAAGATCAAGGTCACGCGCATACAGTTCCCCGTGCCGACGACGCAGGACGATCTCTATCAGCGACTCGAAAAAGCGATCACGCCGCAGACCAAGGTCCTACATTTCTGCCACATCACGAACCTCACCGGTCAGCTCTTTCCCGTGCAGCGACTGGCTCGCCTCGCCCGCTCGCGCGGCATCCTGACGATGGTCGATGGCGCGCACGCGCTCGCGCATTTCCCGTTCAAGCTCCGCGATCTCGAATGCGATTACTACGGCGTCAGCCTCCACAAGTGGCTTCTGGCGCCAATCGGCAACGGCCTGTTGTACGTGCGCAAGGAGAACATCGCGAAAACCTGGCCGCTACAGGCCGTTCCGGATCGGCAGGCGAACGACATTTCGAAGTTCGAGCAGATCGGCACGCACCCCGAGGCGCTGCGCGCCGCCGTTGCCGAGGCGTTGGCGTTCCATCAAGCGATCGGCATCGAGCGCAAAGCCGCGCGTCTGCGCTATCTGACCTTGCGCTGGGCGAATGCGATCAAGAGTCACCCGAAGGTCAAGATACTTTCGAACCTGGATGCGGGACAGACGTGGGGTGTGGCGATGGTCGGGATCGAGGGCATCGATCCGCGGGCGCTGTCACAGCACATGATGGACCGCTACCGCATCGTCGTGAACGCGGTGGTCGGCGGAACGCCGCCGCAGCAGGTGTTCGACTATTCGGGTCTCCGAGTCACGCCTAACGTATACACCACTCTCGAGGAGGTCGACACGTTCGCGCAAGCGATGCTCGATGTCGCCAAGAACGGTCTGCCGCCGGCGCCGGCCGGTCGCGGTGGCGGCGGCCGTGGCCGCGGTGGCGTCTAAGCCCGCTCTGCTTCTTCAGGAGAGGACCATGCGTTCGAGCCAGTTGATATTCGCGGTGTTGCTCGCGTTGCTAATGGCGGCAGCGGATGGCGCCGCTCAGTCGTTCCAAGGGGGGCTTCGGGGTACGGTGAAAGATCCGCAGGGGATCATTCCTGGCGCCTCGATCACGCTCACGAATCAGGAGTCGGGCGTCTCCCGCGACACGGTCACCAACGCGGCCGGCGAGTACTCGTTCCCGAGTGTCCCGCCCGGCATCTACACCATCAAGGCGGCGGTCGCCGGCTTCAAGACCTTCGAACGCAAGGACGCACGAATTGGCACGCAGCAATTCTTCACGCTGGACATCGTGCTCGAGGTCGGCGCGATCGAGGAACGGATCACGGTGACGGCCGAGTCGCCGTTGATCGAAACGTCGAACGCGTCGACCGGCGATGTGCTCGATAAGACGACGCTCGAGACGTTGCCGAGCATCAGCCGCATGGTGTATCTGGTCAGCAACACCGTCCCGACGGTGACCTACACCGGCAATCCGCACATGAACCGCATGCAGGATCAAACCGAAGCATCACGGCTGGCGCTGGGGGGTGGCATCTCGGTTGGCAACAACTACTTGCTCGACGGGTTTCCAATCACGGACGTGCAGAATCGGGCGTCAGCGAGCCCAAGCATCGAGGCCCTCGAGGACGTCAAGGTCCAGGTGCACACTTACGACGCGGAGATGGGCCGGACCGGCGGCGGGATGTTCAATGCGACCGCCAAGTCGGGCACGAACCGCCTGTCTGGCGCGGCGTTCTTGCTGATGCGCCCCGGCTCGCTCATCGAGCAGAACTTCTTCCTGAAGCTGCAGAACGTGCCCAACGCGAAGCAGTTCTGGCGGAATGCGGGTGGAGGCGTAGGCGGGCCCGTCATCAAGAACAAGATGTTCTTCTGGTTCGCGGCCGAGGGCTACCGGGACGGCCTGTCGCAGAACGGCAACCTGCACATGCCCACTGCGGCCGAGCGCAGCGGCGATTTTTCGGCGCTCACCGACTCGAGCGGTCGGCCCATCATCATTTACGATCCGCTCACGACCGATGCCGTGACCGGCGCGCGGCAGCCATTCCCGGGCAACAAGATTCCGGCGAACCGGATCAACGTCGTCGGTGCCAACATCGTGAAGTATCTGCCGATGCCGAATACCGGCAATACCGCGGTGGACAACGGCAGTCCGAACTACGCAGCGCAAAGTACTCCAAACAATCTCGGACAGCAGTTCACGGTCAAAGTCGATCACCATGTCAACGACAAAATCGCGTTGAGCGGCGTCTATTTGTATCAATACACCGAGGAGCCGGCGATCAGCTACTTTCCGGACGCACCGTTCGCGCAGGGCGGCCAGAACAACCGCCCGGTGCACGTGGGCGTCTTCAACAACACGTACGTAATGAATTCCTCGACCGTGCTCACGCTTCGCTTCGGTTGGAACACGTTCGACGACATCACGCCCTTGCTGTACCCGTTCGACGCGCACACGCTGGGCTTCAACCAATCCTTTGCTGACGCAATTCCAGTGCAGCGTTTTCCGGTCATCTCACCCACTGGCTACCAGGGCACGAGCTTCACGGGGCAGGGCAAGACACATTTCTATTCACAAGGAGTGAACGGCACGCTCACCAAGCTCGCCGGCGGGCACAGCTTCAAGGTGGGCGCCGACTATCGCGTGCTCGGCGTGAAGGCCAAAACCTACGGCAACTCCGCCGGCAGTTTCACGTTCAGCGGCCAGTACACCGGATCCAATGCGACATCGCCGGCCGCCACCTCGCGGAATGCGATTGCCGATCTGTTGCTCGGGTACCCGTCGGCCGGCTCTATCCCGATCAATCCCGAGATCGACGATTTCGTGAACTACGTCGGGGCGTACGCGCAGGACGACTTCCACGTGAGCGATCGCCTGACCGTCAACTACGGCTTACGGCTCGAGCACGAAACTGGCCTGGCCGAGCGAAACAACCAGCTCGCGGTCGGGTTCGACAGCACGACGGTGAACCCTCTGAACGTCACGATCCCGGCCGGGCTCGATCCGTTGCATCCGCAAGCCCGTCAAGTGAAGGGCGGATTGATCTACGCCGGCGTCAACGGCGCACCGACTCGGCAGGGCAGCCCGCCCGCGGTCAAGCCTTCGCCTCGAGCGGGTGCCGTGTTCAAGATCGACAACGACACGGTGCTTCGCGGTGGCTACGGTATGTTCTGGGCGCCCTGGAACTACAGCGCGGTCACATCGACGGGTTATTCACAGACCACGACGATGGTCCAGAACACGAATATCCCGATCACGTCCATCGACAATCCGTTCCCGGGCGGATTGCTGCAGCCGACGGGCAACGCATCCGGCCTGGCGTCGGGTGCCAGCAGCGCCATCAGCTTCTTCGATCCGAGTGCAACCGCACCGCGCGTCCAGCAGTATTCGATCGATCTGCAGCGCGAGCTGCCGGGCGGCCTCAACGTCGGCATCGGGTATGTCGGCTCACGAGCCGATCATCTGAACTTCAACTCGGCGATCAATCTCAACCAACTGTCGACCGACTATCTGCCCCTTGGCCGCCAACTCACCACACTCGTGCCGAACCCATTTTTTGGCGTCGCGGGAGCGGGTTCCTTGGCGACCCAGGCGACCGTGCAGTTGAACTCACTGCTCGTGCCGTACCCGCAGTACGGCCTCAACGCCGTCTCGATGACGACCGCGGGCGCGCACTCCGGCTACAACGCCGTCGTGCTCCAGCTTCGCAAACGCGTGAACGGCTGGTGGGGCGGTAATTTCAGCTACACGTACAGTCAGTTGAGGGACAATCAGATCGGACAGTTTGGCTCGGGCAACTATCTCGCGTTCGCAGCCGCCCCCGGCATCGTGGACAACTACAACTACATTCCGGGCTCCCCGAACTACAACCCGGATGTGGACTACGGGGTCAGCCTCAACGACATGCCCCACAAGATCGTGATAGCGCCGATTATCCAAGTGCCGTTCGGTTCAGGACGGGCGTTCTTGAACAAGGGCGGTGCGCTCGACTATCTGGTCGGCGGATGGACAGTCGCTGCCGTGGGGTTGATTCAGAGCGGCTTTGCGATTCCGCTCACCCAGACGCCGAACACCACGAACCTCAACGGCGCCGGCCAGCGGCCCAATCTCGTGGCTGGTGTGGATCCGCTGATGCCCGGCGACATCACAGGACGGCTGGAGACGAACCCCGCCGACAATCTGTACCTGAATCCTGCGGCGTTCTCACTCGCGCCCGCGTTCACGCTGGGGAACGCGCCTTTCGTTCTGTCAGATGTGCGATCGCCGGTGCGAAAAAGTCTGGATCTGGCGCTCAGTAAGGATCTCCGAACGAGTCGCACGACCAAAGCGACGATTCGGCTCGAGGTCATCAATCTGTTCAACACCCCGTGGTACTCGCGGATGGCCAGCTCGAGCTTTGGCAATGCGAACTTCGCTCAAGTGACGACGCAAGCTAACTACTCGCGATTCTCGCAGTTGACGGTTCGCTTCAACTGGTGAGCCCGAATCGGGCAAATACGGTTACCACGTCAGCGCCACGGATTGGTTGGACCTGGGCGGGAGCGCGGTCCTCGTCCTGACCGCCTCGCTTGCGGCGACGCTTCCGCCTGCGCGCGTCGGGCCGCACAGCGCCGCCCACCTCAGGTCCTCAGTCCTGCCCTTCAAGGGACGCGTGTCGTTGAAGGTCCGACCCGATAGCGATGAATGCGAAAGATAGCGGCGAAAGCGGCGACCCCTTCCGCGTGCAACAGAGTGCAAGGCGCCCCGGCAACGATGGCGCCCGCGGCAATGTCGGCAGTATGGAATCTGCAACTTACAGAATCTAAAGAATCCTGTTGGGTTCGAATCCCACCCTCTCCGCCATCCTTCGCTCGCTCGCATTTTCGCGCGAGCTTCGGATGGCAAGCCAACATTCGCCAATCGCTCGCTGCGCTCGCGGCTTCGGTTGGCAAGCCGCGTTAGTGCATCTTCTGCGATCGAAAGTTCGCTGCAGATGGTCGAGGGGATAGGGTCAGCGAAATTGGCTTTGACCACCGGCTGCTACGCCAAGGCAAGGGCGATCGCCGCGCCGGCCACCTGCACCGCCGTCATGAACACGGAGTTGAGCACGTAGATGAGCATCGCGGCCGCAACCGAGAGCAGCCGCGCGCCCCATCGGCCGGCCTGCAGATAGAACCGGCGGACGCCGATGGCGAGGTATGCGAACTGCCACAACGAGATGAGCGCCATGACGAGGAGCAGGTAGCCGCCAAGCCAGAAGCGTAAACGGATGGCGAGCATCAGAGTCAAGCTCGAGAGCAGAACGAAGCTGACGAAGTGCATGCTGAACGCGGCGTGCTCGAGGAATCGGCGTCGCTGCCGTCGGAAGCACAGATGCAGCGCCCCGGCGAGCAGCACCACATTGGCGAACGAGACCGGCTCCGCGAACGCGTCGAGCCGGTCGTGGAACCGCTCGCGCGCGGCGTCGCTTGCCAGCGCCGCCTTCTTCGCCGCCAACTGCTGCCGAAGCAGCCCATAGCGATCAATCTGCTCGATCGAGGCTTCGACGGAGAGGCTCCGCCGAACGGCGGCCGGCGCCATGCTCACAGTCACCGGCCCGAAGTTCCAGGTGCTGACGTGCCCGGAGGACGCCGTCAGCGCGTAGATGACGATCGCGATGAGCAGCAGGCGAAATGGATTGATATATGGGCGCCGTCGTCCCGCCGCATACTCCAGCGAGAGCCGGCCTGGCTGCACGAAGAGCAACCGCAGCGTCCGCCACAAGGCGCCGTCGACGTGCAGGAGTTCGTGGGCGACGGTGTGCACCAGGAAGTGGCGCAGCGTGAGCGCCTCAGGTTCGAGCGCACGCTCGCCGCACCGCGCGCAATACGGACCGGAGAGCGACGCGCCGCACGACACGCACCGTTCGACGCCGATCACTTCGGTACCGATATTCGCGTGCATCAGGCTGGCCGGCGGATTCTACGACGAACCGTAGAATTCGTCACTTGAGCTGGAGAGGTCGAGTGGTCGCCCAGGGTTACCGACGGCCCGAGCGCCCGCGGTGTCGGGTCCAATAGTGGTGGACGCACCCTGGCAAGCCCGATGGCTACCTTCTCGGCTCATAGCGCATCGCCATCGCCCCCGAGCCGAACTCCAGCCGGCTCACGAGCCTCAAGTCGAGATACTTCGATAGCCCCGCGAACAACGTCGGCCCATGGCCCGCCAGCCTAGGGTGCACCACGAACTCGTACTCATCGATCAATCCCAGCTCCGCCAACGCCAGCGGGAGCTTCACGCCTCCCACTAACAGTCCCTTCCCCGACTCCTGCTTGAGCTGCTGAACGGCCTTCCCTAGATCCCCGCGCACGAGCTCCGCGTTCCAATCGACCCGGTCCAGAGTGCTCCACACGACGTACTTCTTTGCCGCGTCGATCGTCCGGGCGAAGGGTTCCATCCAATCAGGCCTCGCTCCCGTCCGCGTCGGCGGCCGAAACGCTGCCTCCATCATGTCGTAAGTCACCCGGCCAAAGAGGAGAGCATCGGGCTGGTCGAGGTTTTCCACCGCGTGACGATGTAAGTCTTCGTCCGCTGAAATTGCACGATGATCGCAGCACCCGTCCAATGTGACGTTGATGGAATACCGAAGGGGTCGCATTGCGCTCTCCTTATTTCTGTCTAGGCGCAAGACAGAATCCGAAAAACCAGGAAGGGTGCAAGACGCTTGACTTCCGGCGCGTTGTGCCAATTCACGCCAGATGTCGCAGATTTACCGATGCGATTCGGCGGACTCTCCGCTCACGAGGCCCAGCGAATCGCGTTGAGGAACAGCGTCTTGAACGCGCTGTTCTGGAACAAATCGGCTTTGTGTCCGAACTGGAAGTACACGTTCCGCCCTTTGTAGTGGGGATTCGTCCAGATGACGGGATGATCGCCCATCTTCGCGGTGCGCGCCGGCTCGTAGCTGGTCTCGTCGACGTTCGCGAGCACGTGCACGTCGGGCCGAGGCGATCGGTCGTAGGTGTACCACTCGTCGTTCTCAATCGTGAATGCCGCCGGCAGTCCTTTGACCACCGGATGCGCCGAGTCTTCGACGCGGACCGTCCCCGTCGCGAAGTCGGGGATGTAGCTCTTGAACACGATGTTGCCCATGAACTGATGGAAGAAGGGGGACATCTCGAAGCCGTCGAACTTGCCGAGCAGCGACGCGTGGTGGAAGCCCACCCATCCGATCGTCCCTTGCTCCATCGCCTTCTTGAACGCGGCCTCTGCCACCGGCGTCCAGCGGTACGGCGGATAGTTGACCTGAACGAACAGGTCGTGCGCCGCCAGATAGGCGTCGTCGATCGGATCCGTCGTGCGGATGTAGTCGACGGTGAATCCTTCTTTCGGCGCCGTCTCCTGCAGCCAGCGCAGCGCGGCGTCAGCGAACGGCTGATGAATCGTCTGGCCCGGTTCGGCCAGGGCGATGATTCGACGCGCGCCCCCCGCGATCTCTGCCTTTGGCTTCTTGACGAACAGCTTGTCGACGGGGAGCCCGGCGTCGAACACCAGGTTAAAGAAACCGACCATCATCTCTTCCCAGCTCTGGTCGCCCCACGTCACTTCCTTCGTCGGATCGGCGGCCTCCCGGTTGTTCGGTGAGTTATCGAAGTGCGCGGTGCAATCGATCCGCGTGCCTTTCGGCAGCGCGATCGGTTGCTCGAGGTTGTACCAGTTCTGCCAGTGCCAGTCGAAACGCGGCACCTTGAGAAGGACATCCGTCTTGCCGGAAGGAAACACCGCGCGATACTCGAAGTCCTTTCCGCGTCCGTGCATGTGCGGATGCAGGCTGGCAAGCTTGACGTCCGTGCCCACTTCGAAGCTCGCGTCGACGCGATAGCTCGGATGACCCGGCGGAATCTTGAACGTGCTGTTGACGGCCGACAGCGTCAGGACGCGCTCTGTCGGAGGTTGTTTGGCGAAGACAATGCCGAACCGTGTGCGATCGTTCCGCGCATGGCCGTCCGGGGTGTAGTGCATCTGAAACACGATGTCGGAGCCGGCCTTGATGAGTTTCCCCTGCCCGGGCCGCAAAATCTCCGCCGGCTGGCCCGGCGCGTAGCCGACCAGAAAATCGCTGGGGAGCGCGCCGGCTTCCGTCTCTTCATCAGTGCTCACCTTCGGCGCCGTGAAGAAGACGCCGGCCGGCTGGCCCCGGAACCACTTCGATTTCGGCTCGCGGACGTACGCGATGAGGTGATGCACGACCTCCCGCGCGGTGGGACGGATTTCCGCCGCCTGAATCCAGCGGTCTTCAGTGAAGTTCGTCGGGACGATGACGTGCTGATATTCGACGACGCCGCGCGCCGGGACCTCGAAGGGCTGCGGCAGCTCGAACACCATGTCCGGTGTGCCGATACCCCAGCCTTCGACCCACTCCGCAGGCTTCGGCAGATCGCGCCGGTCGCCTTCCGGCGCTCCACCATCGACCCATTTCACGATCGTGTCGATCTCCGCCGCGCTCAGGCTCATGCTGTTGGAGAACTTGCCGTGGTTGGGATCAGCAAACCATGGCGGCATTTTTCCGGCGACGACGGCCTTCTTGATCGCGGTCGCGCGTGGGCGGGCGTCCGCATAGGTCAACAGCGAAAACGGGCCGGCTTCACCAGGACGATGACAGACCTGGCAATTCTTCTGGACGATTGGCGCGACGTCCTTCGAGTAGGTGGGGACATCCACTCGCGGAAGAGTCGCGGGCGCGCCGGCGACCTTCGCCGAGATCGCCGCGACCGCTGCCGCGGCCATCACCGCCGAGATCATCACCGCACGTCGCCAGCGACCCGCCATCACCGCCTCCCAGGCATCGACATCACCCTAGAACAGGACTTTCGCACCCAATTGCATTTGCCGCATCGACCCGGCCGAGGTGATGCGGCCGAACCCCGCCGAGCCGAACGACGCATTCGGGTTGTTGAAGTTCACGGTGTTGAACAGGTTGTAGACCTCGGCGCGAACCTGGACCCGCATCCTGGCTCCGATCGGGAAATTCTTCATCATCGTCAGGTCTGTGCTCATGTACTTCGGGCCCCTCAGCAGGTTGCGCGACGCGTTGCCGAACGTGAATTGCGCGGGAAGTGCGAACGCGTTGACGTCGTAGCAGGTCCACAGCTCTCGCTGCGCGAGCGGGGTGGTTCCCGCGGTGTTCGGCGTGCAGTTGAGCGCGGGCGCTGCACCGATCAGATCCGGGCGCTGCTGTCCCGTGATGCCGATGTTCGCTCTGTCGGTGCTGAGCGTGATGTTCACCGGCGACCCACTCGAAATCGTCGTGATCCCCCCGACCTGCCATCCAGCCACCCCGTACTTCAGAAGCGGCCGCGACGAGCTCTTCAGGAACGGGACGTCGTAGATGTAGCTCGCTACGAATCGGTGCGGGATGTCCCAGTTCGCGGGAGCGTAATCCCGCCAGATGTCGTAGTTGTCCATCGTCTGGCCGCCGCCGTTGGAGTTCGTGCCCATGTCGCGCGTCCGCGACCAGGTGTAGTGCATGTCGCCCTGCAGACCGTGGCTCATGCGCTGGCGCAGGATGATGCTGACGGCGTCGTAATCTGCGATCAGATCGTTCTGGATGATACGGCGGCTGCGGAACTGCTGGGTCGGCCTCCGCGGATCCACAGCTCCCGCGCCGGGCGCCGGCGTGTTGTTGAAGAAGCTGCGATCGAGGTGGCTGGTGTTGGAACCCACGTACTGAAGATCCAGCGCCGTGGACTTGGTCAGCTCCCGCTGGACGTCGAAGCTCCATTGGTCTTTGCGGGCGTTCGGGAGATCCCGTGTCGGCGAGATCATGTCGGGCGTAGCCACCGGCCCCGCGACGCCGGTCGGGCTCGCAAACGACAACGTGGGGTTGGCGGGATCGTTCGTGAACGTGGACACGGCCGCGAGCGGCGGATTGTTCGTCAGGAAGGTGAACGAGTTCATCTGATTCGGGTTGAAGTAGATCCCGAAGCCGGCGCGCACGACGGTCTTCTCGCCGAAGCGATAGGTGGCGCCGAGCCGTGGAGCGATGTCCTTGTAATTCGGATCGTGGAATTTGAAGCCGGGCGATGGAAACGTGCTGGGGATGATCGTCAGGAGATCCTCGGCGAGCATCGAGGCGTATCCCGCATAGGTCTGGACGGGCGTATTCAACTCGTAGCGCAGGCCGAGGCTCAGCGTGAAGTTGCGTGAGGCCTGCCAGACGTCGTTGATGAAGAAGCCGTTGCGCCACCCGCCAACATGACCCTGCAGTTGGTCCGTGGGGTTAATCACCGTCCGGGGCAGCCCCAGCATGAAGTCAGCGACCGAGTAGCCCGTCATGTCTCCGGTGAACGAGAAGAGACCACGGGGATCGTTCGCCGCGCGCCTCCCGGTCGTCAGCCGCCGCAGGTCGAACCCGAACCGGGTGTTGTGCGCGCCCCGGTTGTAGGCCGAGACGTTCGAGACCTGGAACGTGGTGTCGAACTGGTACCAGTTCGCCCCGGCCGTGCCGAGCCCGCTGAAGTTGCTGACGTTGATGCTCGGGAGTCCGGCGTTGTTGAATTTGACGTCGCCATTGAACCCGGGAATGCCGAGATCCGATCCGGCGCCAGCCACGCCGTTCACCTCGAACTGCTTCAGGGTGTTGAAGTCGAGGCGGTGATAGCCGATTCGAAAGTCGTTGTACAGATTCGTTTTCAGCGTGTGGGTGTACGAGAACAGCGTGTTCTTGTTCACCCGCGGCTGAGTGATGCCGGTGACGGGAATCGCGCCGATGTTGGCGTTGAAGCTGTCGTACCAGTTGTAGCGGCCATACAGCCGGACCTTGTTGCCGATGTTCTGATCGACGCGGGCCAGGACCTGATCGATGACGTCTGTGTTGGACCCTTCCGCCTGCACGTTGCTGCTGAGGCCCGTTCGGTTCGTCGCCGGATAGTACTGCAGCAGCTTGAGCGCGACCGGCGACAGCTGGGACGTCGGGATGATGTTGCCCGGGTATGGCTGCTGCGTGAAGGGGTTTCTGATGGCGGTGCTGACTTCCGTAAAGTTGCCCTGCCGCATCAGCGCCGTCGGGACCGAGACGAACGCGCTCGACAGCGACTCGGCTCTGACGCCTTCGTACGCGCCCATGAAGAACGTCTTGTTGCGGCCGTTGTAGAGTCCCGGGATGACGAGCGGGCCGTCCGCCTGGAAGCCGCCCTGGTTCCGCTTCCTCGGGTTCTTGGGATTCGCCAGGTTCTCGAAATAGCCGCGGGCGTCGAGCTTGTCGCCCTGATAGAAATGGAACAGGGCGCCGTGCATGCCGTTCGTGCCGCTCTTGGTGACGACGTTGATGTGGACGCCAAGGTAGGAGCCGTACTCGGCGGACGTGCTGCCCGTCTGCACCTGCACCTCGGTCACGGCGTCCGCGATCGGGCGCATGCTGGTCGCGGCGAGCAGGTTGGACGAGGAGTTGATGCCGTCGAGCGACAGGCTGTTCTGGATCTCGCGCTGTCCCGCGCCTCGGAAGCTCAGGCCGATATCGCTGGTGGTGCCGGCGAGCACACCCGGCGTCGTGCTCGCGAGCGCCCAGACGTTGCGCCCGCTGAGCGGCAGCTCGACGATCGCGCGCTCCTTGATCGTTTCCGAGACCGTCGCGCGGTCGGTGTCGATAATCGGTGACGATCCGGTCACGGTGACCGACTCGTTCAAGGCTCCCACTTGCACCACCGCATTCGTGCGCACCACCTGATTCGTGCCGACATCGATCCCGGTGGCGGTGAACGTGCGAAATCCGGAAACCGCCACGGTGATTTGGTACGTGCCCGGCTTGATGAACTGGATGTTGTAATAACCTTCGGCGTTGGTGGTCGTCTCGTAGGTATCGCGCGTCCCGGCGTTCACCGCCACGACAGACGCGCCAGGCAGCACCGATCCGGAGCTGTCCGTCACCGTTCCGACCAACGCAGTTTGCGACGCCAATTGCGCGGCGGCCGGCGTCGCGCACAACAGGCCCAACAGTGCCCACAGCGTGAGACGGCTTCTCATCGGTCCCACCTCCGGGCGACATAACAGCGCTTGTAAGCAAAAACTTATTGCATGGGAGCGTCAGCTTTTGTAACAGGAACGTCAGCGAGGAACTTGTAGTACTCGCGATACTCGCGAGGTGTGCGTGCGAATTGCCGCCGGAATTCACGAGAAAAGTGGCTCTGATCCGCGAAGCCGCATTTCAAGGCGATGTCGGCCAACGATTCATCCGTGTACATCAAGGCGCGACTCGCCAGGCGCAGCCGAAGCTTTCGCAGGAATCGTTGCGGTGTGAGATGGAACGCGGCACGGAACTGCCGTTCGAACGCGCGGAGCGACATGTTCGAAATGGACGCGAGGTGCCGATTGGTGATCTCGTGATGGAAATGGGCGCGCATGTGAGCCAGTGCCGGCCCGAAGCCGGGGGCGGTGGCTTCGAGGCTGCTCGCGGGTCCGGCGGCGCGAGTAATCCCGGCCGTGCCAATGATCGCGCCTTTCGCATCGACGACGGGAATCTTGTCGGTAATGTTCCAGACCGTCGTACCCTGAGACTCTCCGACTCGTTCGAGCCGATTGACAATGCGGTGCCCGGCCAGAACTTGTTCATCATCGTGCCGGAACTGATCGGCCAGGAACGCCGGGGACAAGTCATAGTCAGTCTTGCCCTGAATGCGCTCGACAGCGGCAAATTCCCTTTCGCCCGGGTGATCGAGCGCGTACTGAATGAGGAAGGCTCGATTGACCCACAGATAACGGCCCCGGCGATCCTTCACCCACGCCAGCACGTCGGGAAGAAAATCCAACAGTTCGGCGAAATGAGATGGGATCTTGCTGGAACTCATCTTCGTTCGACCGCGGATGCTCCTGTCTACCGCGACAATAGCCACCGCAGGGTGTTGTCGATCATCGTCGGCAGAGGCGGCGCTGAGTAGATTCGATCGCCGTGACCGTAGTTGACGTACACCATCCGGTATTTGGTGTTGATCCATGCGACGGGGATGTCCCCGCCGTTCAGCGTGTTCTTGACACCGAGCGGAAAGTTCGAGCCGTCCAGCGTCAGCAGGATCTTGACGTCGGGGTTGGCGCGCGGGCTCGGCGTCCACGAGTACCACTCGTTGATTGGCGCGACGAACGTTGCCGGCACGCCTTTCAGGATTGGGTGCGCCAGGTCATCGGCGTTCAGGCGGGCCGGCATGGACGGCCAATTGTTGGCGCTGAACCTCCCGCCGCCCATGAACTCGGTGAACCACGGCCACGCGTTGGTGCCGAACCCCGAGACGTGAAATCCGAGCCAGCCGCCTCCGCCCCCCACGTACCGCTCGAACGCCAGGCGCTGCGCCGCCGTGTGCGGCATGTCGTTCAGCCAGATCACGACCCGTACATCCCGCAAGTTCACGTCGTTCAGCGCGTCCCAATCGCTGGTCGCGGCGAACGCGTAGCCGCCTGCCTCCGCGGCGACGGCGAACGCACGCATCGCCTGCTGTGCGAACAGGAAGTGATCGAGCTCGCCGCCGGGCGTGAAAAACGCCAGCACCTTCGGACGTGCGGCTTGGGGTTGCTGCGCGACAAGGGATAGCGGGGTGAGAAGGGTTGCTGCAACGCAGCCGATCGCCAGTAAGATTCGCCGCATACCAGTGACGCGACATACTACCTCGCGACGGCCGGCCATCGCACTGACCGCGCTCCTCGGTCTGGCCACCGCGATCAGCGCGGAGGTCGGCGTCACCGACGGACCCAAGGGCGTGGTGGTCAACACGCGCAACGGCAAAGCGTATGCGGCGTTTCCCGATCTCGGCGTCGTCAAGATCGTCAACGGCGTGGCGGGGCCAGTGGTCACGCTCAAGACCGGCGCCAACGTCAAGAATCTCACCATGGATCGGCGCAGCGGCCGGGTGTACGCGATGAACCGCGGGCCCGGGACGATCTCGGTCATCGATCCTGACACCGACGCGATCATCGACACGCTCAAGGCCGATCGCGGCAGTCTGACGGCGCTCAATCCCGTCACGAATAAGCTGTACGTGTCGGCCAGCACGGGCACGGATCCGTCCGTCATCGATCTCGCGACGAAGTCTTCGACGACTATCCACGCCGGCACGGAAGGCAACGCGCTGTCGGTCAACGTCAAGGCGAACAAGATCTACTTCGTCGGCTACGAGGACAACTTCCTGACCGTCGTCGATGGCGTGACCAACGAGCCTGCGCGGATCGAGGTTCCCGGTTTTCATCAGTGGGACTCAGCCTTCAACGAGACGAACGGACTCCTCTATCTGCCGACACCGAACAACAACGCGATCACGGTCATCGACACGCGGCTGGGCGTTGTCTCGATGGTTGGGACCGGCAGCGTGCCGATGGCGGCGGCCGTCAATGAAGTGACGAACCGCCTCTACGTCGTGAACTACGCCAGCAGCGACGTCACTGTCATTGACGGCGCGTCGAACCGGTCGATCGCCACGGTGAAAGTCGGGTTGTGGCCGCAGCAGATCGCGGTCAACACCGAGACGAACATGATTTATGTCGTCAACACGCACGCGAACAATGTGTCCGTGATCGACGGCCGCACGAATACCGTCGCGGCGACAGTGCCCGCAGACAAAGGGCCATGGGCCGTGGCGGTAAACCCGGTGAACAACATGATTTACGTCGCCAACCGCCTGAGCGACAAGGTCACCGTGATCGATGGACACACGAACCGGGCCGTGCAGCGGTAATCTTCGGCCCTCGAGGATTTCTCTATGCGTTCACTTCTGCGAACCGTCTCAGCCATCTGCGTGACCGTGTCCTTTGTGGCCGGCGCAGCGGTCGTCGTACAGGTTCAGGCGCCGCGCAAGCGCCTGCTGGTGATCGGCGAAGAAAAGGGCTATCGACACGAAGCCGTTACGCACGCGATGGTCACGATCGAGCGCCTTGGCAAAGAGACCGGCCTCTGGGACACGGTGATCCGCACTGACACCGAGGCACTCACGAAGAGGAAGCTCGAATACAACGCGAAGAATCTGGACGACTTCGACGCGGTCGTCTTCTACACCGGCGGCACGCTCGAGATGGACGCCAGCCAGCAGGCCGACTTCCTTTCCTTCGTCCATGACGACGGGAAAGGTTTCATCGGCATCCACAGCGCGACGATCACGTTCACGAAGTGGCCCGCCTACGGCGAGATGATCGGAGGCTATTTCGACGAGCACCCGTGGGGCACGTTCGACGCGCCCGTCATCGTCGAAGACCCGGCATTCCCCGGCATGAAGCAATGGCCATCAGCGTTCACGATCGAGGACGAGATCTATCAGATCAAGGACTTTTCGAGAACCACGACGCGCGTACTGATGCGGCTCGATCCGTCGAAGCTGGACCTCACCAACCCGCGCGTTCATCGCAAGGACAGCGACTTCGGGGTCACGTGGGCCAAGATGTACGGCAAGGGACGCGTCTTCTATTCCACGCTCGGCCACGTCGAAGCCAACTGGGACAGACCCGAGATGCAGACGATGATGGTCGAAGCGATCAAATGGGTGCTCAAGCTCGTCGACGCTGACGTCACGCCTCGGGCTGCGCGCTAGGTCTGGCGGCGAATTGCCCATTGACAACCCGTCGCGACATTAGTTAGAATTCTAACTAATGTGACCGCGAAGGCCGGACGGCAACCTGCACCCGCCAGCGATGGCGACCGGGCAGCGACGCTGCAGCTGATTATCGCGCTTGGGCGCGCGCTTCAGGCGCTCGAGCGAGCGGTGGGGCGCCATTTGACTCAGAGCGGACTAAGCCTGACCGAGTTCGCGGTGCTGGAGGTGCTGTACCACAAGGGGGCCTTGCGACTCGGCGAGATTCGCGACCGGATTCTCGTAACCGGCGCCAGTACGACGTATGTCGTGAAGAAGCTCGAGGAGCGTGGATTGATGCGCCGGCGAACGTGTGCCGAGGATTCGCGGGTCGTGTTCGGCGAACTGACGGCAAAGGGACGGGCGTTGATCGACGACGTGTTTCCCGCTCACGTAGAACGGCTCCAGCAGGCCATGGCGGGTCTGTCAGTGTCGCAGAAGCGCGAAGCCAGCCGACTCCTGCGCGCGCTGAGCCTGCATGCCCGCCGAACCACCGGGGAACGAATTACAGAAGACGACTGAGGCGTCGGGCCATTTTTTTTGCCCCACTAGTTAGATTTCTAACTATCTATCAAAGGGAGGTTCATCATGTCGTTCGCACCATCACTCACGCAGACATCGCCGGTCCGTCGCGGTCGCACCGAACGCATCGCGCTCTGGGCCGTCCAACTTGCGCTCGCCGCAATGTTCCTGCTCGCCGGCGGCTCGAAGCTCCTCGGCGTCCCCGCGATGGTGGCGTTGTTCGACGCCATCGGCATCGGCCAATGGTTCCGCTACGCCACAGGCCTTATCGAGGTCGGTTCGGCGATCGCGCTGCTCGTGCCTTCGGTCGCGGTCTTCGGCGCCATGGCACTCGTGGCGACGATGGTCGGTGCGATCGTCACCCACCTCTTCATCGTCGGAGGCTCGCCCGCCATGCCGGTGATTCTCCTGCTTGGATCGGCCGCAGTCGTCTGGATTCGAAGGCATCAGGTGCTCGGCGACCGGCAGACGGTGCGCTGACGATTTGAACGACCGTAGTCGATGGAGGTAGCACAGTGAAATCATCAACATTCGTTCAAGCGTCGACTCGGCAGGTCGTGCATCGCACGCGCGGGTATCGCCATGGTCCGATCACCCGTCTGATGAGCCCATCGGACCTGGGCGAGCGGCTCAAGCCGTTCGTCTTTCTCGACCTGTTCGAAGCGGACATGCGAGCCTTGGCGGGCAATATGCCCGTGCATCCACATTCGGGGATCGCGACAGTGACCGTGTTCACGCGAGGCGACGTGACCTTTGACGACCCGATAGCAGGACACGGCACGCTCGGCCCGGGCGGGCTCGAATGGGCGCGTGCCGGACTCGGGATGTGGCACGGCAAGGAGCTTTCTGGTGGATCATCCCCGATGGTGCAGGGCTTCCAGCTGTGGATCGCCCTTCCGCCTGAACTGGAGCGCGCCGAACCAGAGGCTCAGTACCTCGGCGCTGATCTGGTGCCGAGCATTGGCCCAGCCCGCGTCATCGTCGGTACGTACGAAATGGCGACGAGTTCGGTACGGGCTCCGCGCGGGATCAACTACGTGTTGGTCACGCTCAAACCCGGTGAGCGGTGGACGTACGAGCCTCCTGGTCGCCACACCGTTGCGTGGGTCGCGATTGCCGAAGGCGCCCTCGGGGCCAGCCAGCAGTTGTTCAACGGTGAACTCGCGATCTTCGAGCCGGGCGAGATCCCTATCACGTTTGAGGGGGCGGAAGGGACTGGTGCAAC
>Ga0193697_1000256_pt1 | contig 20844 bp, 7 predicted proteins | sample L3m2metaG_FD_145073 | JGI IMG/M metagenome (GOLD analysis project Ga0193697, IMG submission 145073) | Soil microbial communities from a riparian zone of the East river system, Colorado, United States - L3m2 | ecosystem: Environmental > Terrestrial > Soil > Riparian zone | place: USA: East River... | reverse complement strand
TCGATATCGTCGTTGTCGTTGGCGAGCTTGCCGATATAGGGACCGGTGATTCGGACGCTGGCGGAAAGATTGTATTTGGAACGGAAAGCGGCGAGCGCGGTCGGGTTGTTGACCGGATCAAAACTGACCACGAGCAGGTATTCACCGGCGCCGATTACGGTGCCTTGCGGGAAATCAAAGTCGACCGCGTCGCGCAAGTGCCAGACATTGGTCGGATTGGACGGGTCGTAGAGTGTGACTGGAGTGGTGGTGATGTTGTGTAATTCGATGAACTCATCCTGCACGTTGTCGTTCACACCGTCGTCCGGCGGGTGGTACATGATCTCGCTAATGACGATGGGGCCGACCCGCGGATACGCGTTAGTCCGGCCCGCTCCGTTTCGAAATTCTTCCACGCTGCCGGGATCATCGACGCCGAACGTGCGCGCGCTCATCGCCACAAATTCCTCGCGCGTGTCGCTTGTGATGTAGCGGCCAAAGGAAACACCGTTTTCCGCTGCGCCGAAATCGACCCGGGCACGGAAGCCGGTGAGCACACCGTTGGAACTGACGGAGAGAACAATTTCATCTCCCTTTGAGCTCAGCGCGAACGGGACGGCCGCTTCGTTGCGATTAGTGAAATGAGTTTCGTAGATCACGACCAAGCCATTGGCCGGCAGGATCGTCGGCGACGGAATCTGATACTTTTGCAGAGTGCCGTTGTCGTCGCTCAACCACCATCCGCCGATGTTAATCGCTTGCGAAGTGAGATTGCGCAGTTCGATCGCGTCTTCGAGGGGCAGATCTGTGTGAGTAAGGGCCTCGTTGATTGCGACCGAGGTCAACAAGCGATAGTTCGATGCGCCCGGCGAGGCAGTGCCGGGGAAGCTGTTTGTGTTCGCGTTGCCATCCGGGAACCGGCCCTGGGAGACATCCGGCAACTGGCGGAGAAATGTCATGCCGTCGATCAGCGTTCCGTTTGTGGTCGAAATGCCAACCGCTTCGCCGCCAGCCGCCAAAGCGAAGTTCACATGATCAGCGCCCGCGCCGGTGTTGTTGTCCGCAATGAATTGGAGAAACGCATTGGTCCCTGTGCCTATGAACGACAGCGGCGCAATCGGGTGTTTCTGGCGCGTGCCAAGGTTGTCAGTCAGATACAAACCGCCCAGCGCCACGGGCAGCGGATTCGGATTGTAGATTTCAAACCAGTCGGGATTCGCGTCGGCCATCCACTCATTGACTTTAAGGTTCACGATGTTTCCAAGAGACGGCACGGCGGAATTGGCAGCGTTTGGTGTCGGGGAGGTGAGCACCCAATTCGCGCCGCCGTCGGGCACACGGCCGATCGACAGGTCGGGAGTTTGGATGCCGTAGACGATGAAACTCAGCAGGCTGCCGCCGTTTGTGGGGTTGTCGAACAAATAGACGCCACCGCCAGTGCCCTTGAGCGCGAAGTTCGTGTTGATCAGGGAACCTCCGTTCGTGTTGCCCGGATCGCAAATGACGCGCAAGTAAGCGGCGGGAGCGAGTAGCGTCGCGGCTGGAAAAATAAACCGCCGTGGTTGAAGTGTGTCGTCAGTCAGGCCGAGATTGCTCAGGTCCACGGTATTCGTCGTCCCGTTGTAAAGTTCGACCCAGTCCGGTGTGCGGCCGCCTTCGACCAGACTCGAATTGACGGCGAGCACTTCATTGATCGCGAGTGCCCCACCGAACGGTGTCGAGGTGACGAGGGGATTGGGCGCGCCAGGTGTTGGTGTGTCGAAGAAAACGATGTTCGGTGATCCGTTCGGACTGCGCCCTTGCGAGATGTTAACTCGTTGCGGCTGATAGAACACACAATCGATCGACGTGCCATCCGCGAAGAACAATCCGATTTCACCCTGGTCACTGGTAAGACTGAAATTCAGGTGGTCGGGACCTTGTTCCACGTCACCATCGGCAACGAAGCGCTGATAGCCAAAACCAGGCATGAAGCTGAGCGCGGCAATTTCGTGGCGGAGCGGCTTGCCAACGAGTTCGTCGGTAAGGAACAAGCCGCCGACCGCGACAGGCAGCGAACCGCTATTATACAATTCGATAAAGTCGTTATCGAATGGAGTTGTCCCAAGGGCGAGCCATTCGTTGATGCGCAACGCGCGCGGATCGCCCAGGCGCGCTTCGGCGTTCGCGTTCCCAAATGTCGGCTGCGTCAGCGTCCACGCGCCATCAGCGCGCCGGCCAACCGAGAGATCCGTCAGTTGAAGGCCGAACACCACTGAGTCGATCAACGGTCCGCCGTTCGCGGCCGAGTCATAGAGATAAAGCGCATCACCACCCTGATTGAGGTTAAATCCGAGATGATAGCCCGGTGTGCCATCCGGATTGTTCGCGAACACCACGAGGTAGCCCCGGGCCGGAATACTCGCGCCGCTCGGGAAGATAAATTTATCGGGATCTTCCGCATCATCGGTCAGGCGCACGCCAGTAAGATCAACCGCGCTATCGCTCGCATTAAATAGTTCGATTGCGTCCGGCGTGGTGCCGTTGTGGTTGAGAACACCCTCGTTGCTCGCGAGGATTTCGTTGAGGCGCAGCGGTGACGCGCCGGAATTGACCGTCCAGCTTCGCGAGACACTCACGGTGGCGGTTGAGCCGAATAGCGGATCGTCCTGATAAAAGCCGGCGTCATTTCGGCCGCTGACTTCAACGAAATGCGGGCCGGTCGACAAACCATTGAGTGGGAGCGGCGTTGCGATCGGCGTGTCCGCGCTCCATGCGCCGCCATCCAGACGCCACCGATAGTGCGTAAACCCTGAGCCATTGGGAAATCCGGCCGCGGGAATCCCACTGCCGGTGCGATTGATGCCGATACGCAGTGTCGCCGAAGTCGCCGCGGTTGCGCCGACCGGTTCGCCGGAAATCGAAACGCCGAGCGGAATCACGCCGCCCTTGTCGCGCCCATTCGGTCCCGTGCCGCGCCCGGGCGATCCAGTCTGAAGGCCGAACCAGTCCCAGAGGACTTGCGCGCCGGCCCAGCTCGTGAAGTTCGTTGTTTCTGGGAAGAGCGGCAGATGGTTGAAAAGTGGATCGACATCAACGTTGTTTCCGCCCGGACCTGTCCACGCGCCGCCGGCGACTTGAGTGATTATATTATTGGTATACGTGACGAGGGAGGCGGTTTGATTGCGGACAAGTTTCTCCGCATCATAAATGATATTGCCTTCAAGGTACATACCCGCTCCCTCAACCGTACCTGCATCGGCCATAATAATAACACCGCCCTCTGGGTCGATGCCGCCTTGATGTGTCTGGTGAACGATCGTGTTGTTGAGGATTGTATAGAAGTTTCCCTGTTTCGCATTCGCAACCTGGTCCACGTCGTAGAAAATATTGCCAATAATCGTGACCTGAGACGTATCTGCGTTGTCCGCGCCGCCGCTGACCCCGCTGGAAGAATCCGGCGATGCGCCGTTGCGGTGGCAGTGGAGGAAAATGTTCCGCTCGACCCACGCATCGGTGCTGTCCAGGTCGAGAATGTCGTCGTCCGTGCCGATAAACACGTTCTCGAAGAACTGCACGATCGGGCCAGGTCGATTGCCGCCGGTGAAATCGACTGTGTCATTATACCCGGTCGGTCTGCCAAAAAAGTTGCGCAGGAAGATGCCCCGACCACCGGCTTTGATTCCGCCCGTGCCGTGTACGAGTTCGAATCCCGCCGTAGCGGTCGGGAAAACGCAGTCCTGCACGATGAACGAAGATCGATCCAGCGACACGTATTGGCGGCCAGTGTTGCCAAACGTCAGATGATCGAGGAACAGGTCGGCGTCAGTCCCGTGGATCGCTGTAGAATTGTTTCCATCGCAATGCACGTATGCAAATCGGCTTTCCGGGGAGCCCGCGCTCCCGTTGACAGTGATTCCACCCCATGTAGCGACACCCGGCGCGGCGGCAAAACGGATCCGCGCGGTGTCCGTCCCCTGGGCGAGAATGCGCCCGCCGTTTGCGACGGTGATGTTCACGCCTGAGTTGAGATACACCGTCGTGCCCGGCTGAATCGTAAGTGTCGCGCCAGCATTCACGGTAAGATTGGCCGTCACCAGATAGGGCCCCGCAGCAGCCACCCAGGCCGTATCGGTTGCAATCGCGCCCGAGACGTTTTGTACCGAGCCGTCGTCGTACCAGATATCAACGGTGCTCCGCGCGAACTCGACGTTGTTGGAATCAAGCGATTGCACGAGCACTCGATTGACGCCGGGCTGCAACGTGACGTTGTGCGTCCAGCGCGCGTCGAACGCTGACCAACTCGCGGCAGCTCCATTCACCAGCACCTGACGCGTTTCGATCGCGTTGGCCGCCCCCGAGAGAGCGACATTCGCGCTCGTCGTGTAAGGCAGGCCGTTCGACGAAACGAGCGAGTGGGTGACAGTTAGCGCGAGCGGAATCTGCGACAGCACGACACTGCGCCGGTTAGCGGCGTAAGTCTTCATCGCATCGATCGTGGTCGTGGTCGGGCCTGTTCCCCAACCGCTGAGCAGTTGGTCAAAGAGCGGATTGAGATTCGAAGGAAGGAATGTCGTATCGCACAAGCGCTTCAATTCCGCATAGTAAAGTGGCGCGACCGTGGCATTGGTCATGAACCGACGCAGCACTGTCACGTTCGCGTTCGGATTCGGCGGGTTGAGCATCGTGAAAATCGACGCATTAGTGTTGATCGGATAATAACCCGGACCCGTATCTCCCTGGCCGAACACGGTATCGAAGTCGTGACCAATCACTACAAAGCGCGGATCGTTTAGACCGCGATAGAGGGCGTAATCATCGGCGATTCCGTTGAAGAGCGACGTTTCGCCAAAATTGAGAAGCGTGCCTACCGCGAAATACTTCATCCATTCCACAATATTAACGTTCGTGCTGACTGCCTGGAGGAAATCCGCGTCCGAAACCTGGCTGAATGTGAAAGTCAGATTCAGCAGGTCGGTCCAATCATTCTCCGTACGATTGGACGTTTTGAAATAACCCCGCGGGATGTAGCTGCTCGGATTGCTTCCGAGATAAGTCAGGTCGGCGACGTGACCGCCACTCGACGCACGATAAACATTGCCATCGCCGTCGTCCGGGAACAGATCGGTTGCGAGGTCGCCGTTGACCGGTTGCACCATAAGGAATGTGCCATAGCCGTCGCCCTGACCACCCGCGGGAGCCGTAATCTGCGCGGGATTAACTCCATTCATTCGATATTGAAACACGCGCGCATCAGCCGCCGCCAAACCCGCCTTCCGCGCCACTGCGCCACCCATCAATTGGGCGTGAACGAACTGGCTGTTCAGATTGAGCGCGCTAAGCCCATTCCAGGGATTATCGTTCGGCAGGTTAAGGCGGTTGTTGGGCACGTTCCTCGAGCGCGTGCCTGCGCCGCGAATGCGCACGCCGCCCAGATGATGGATTTCGGTATTATCTCCATCCGTTGCAATCATCGTGACGTTCATCTCCGCGTCACTGTTGCGATTGATCGCCTGATAAATGCCGCGTTCAGTTCCGCTCATGATAACTCGGATCGTCGGCATCAAGTTCGTAATGACTTCATCATCCACCTGGTAGTACGCGTTCGCGAGTTGGCCGAAGGTGTTGTTTGTGTCCCATGCCGCCGCTGGCCAGGTGCGCACTAAACCGCTGGTATCGGTTGCCTGGACATAGAATTCAATCACTGTGCCGTTCGCCGCGGCGGGCAGCACGACTCCGTACAAACCGTCGCTCGCCACGCCATCGCTGTGCGTGCCGTCATCGAACATGTTGGTGCTGACAAACGCACCCGGGCTTTGCGACGTGTGGTCGCGATAAAACAGCCTGACATTCGCGACGCCGATGGGCAGCTCGTCACTCACGCGAGCATTAATGGCCACCGGCTCGGTGGAGCGCGGGACCGTCGGAACGTGCGTTACCTGCTGGATGAACGGAGCGATATTATTTGTTGCGACGGAGTTGGCGCGGCCAGGCGTACCGTGCAACATCGCGCTGGAGAGCCAGTTTTGGCCCGTTGTGTTCGGGAGGTTCTGATTTACCAACTCCAGTGAACTGCCAAGCCCATCGGCGGCACAGAACCACGACCAACCCGAAGCGCCATCATCGATCACATGCCGCGCAATTATGTTGCCAGTTGCAGGCGCAGTGCCCGCCGGCACCGTAATGTTAAACGTGCTCGCGCCGACGGCGCTGATTGTAAATATGCCGTTGTACTCCGGTTGGTCCGCGCCGGAAATCATGATGCGATCATTTCCGGTGAAGCCGTGGCCAAAAACTGTCACGGTGGCAGTGTTCCCCGCGAGATTAATCCCCAGCACCGGCTGCGCGCCGTGCCCGCGCTCCCGGCGCGCCCAATCCCCCTCGCTCGCGTAATGCACGCTGTTTACCGTCTCGCCCAGCGCCGTCTCGAGTTCGATTGTCTCCTCGCTGTTCGCAAGGCGCCCACTCCAACCCCCAACGACATTAGTCACCCCCGGATATTTCGCCCGAAAGGCAGCGACATTTGCTGCAACTACGAGGTAACCCCCAGCCTGCATCGATACATTCGGAAACGTGAAGTTGACGCCTCGTGTGAAGCGCCATCCCGCCACATTCACCGACCCGGTCGAGACATTTCGTACCTCGATCCACTCGTTGCTCACCGCGCCGCCGAGCGGGTTGAACATGATTTCGTTGATCAACACCTTGCCTGCGAAAGTCGCGGCCGGATCGAGAATGTAGTTCCATTCACCGCCCGCGAATGGATTCGGTGGATCAGCAAGATCGGTGATCCCATGCGATGGAGACCAGCGCACGTCGACTGGACCATTTGTGGGAGACGGGAAATTGAATGTGTACGGTCCGGCGCCGGAACCAGTGACTTGCCGCGTCGGTTGACCGTTGATGAGCATATCGTTCGTGCCGACCCCGCTCACCGGCTCGCTAAACATGATCTGAATTCGGGTGAGCGATCGCACTGTAACATGCGGCAGTGGATCAATGCTTACGATCGACGGCGCGAGCGTGTCCGGAGTCGTGTAGGCCCACGTTGCGCCGGGCGCAGTCGCGTTGAATGAATTTGGCGTTACAGCAAGATCGCGGATGCCGTGCGCAGCCGCCCACGTAAAGTTCACCGTCGTGGCATTTGGTTGCGCGAAAGTGAAGGTATAGCTTGCCGGCCCGCCACTCACCGCGCTCGCGGGCGTTCCGTTGATATGCAGATCGCTCGCATTCACACCTGCGACAGGCTCGCTAAAGGTGACGATCACCTGCGTCAGATTCGTGACCTGTGAACCGGCAGTCGGATTTACCGACCCGATGGTCGGCGGCGCCTGGTCGACCAGATTGTAACTCCAGGTGCTGCCGACGCGCTTGGCATCAAACGCGTTTGCAGGCACGTCGAGGTCCGTGATGCCGTGGCTGGCTGCCCAGCCTACTGAAACGGCTCCGTAAGCGGGTTGCACAAAGGTAAACGTATACGTCGCGCCGTTGCCGCTGACCGAAGTTGCCGGCACGCCGTTGACGAGAAAGTCCGACGCGTTCACTCCGCTTACCGGCTCGTTGAAGCTCACGGTAATCTGCGTCAGACTGTTCACCGTTGCATTTGCGAGTGGCGTTTGCGATGCGATCACCGGCGCGTTCGGATTCAACAGCGTGTACTGGAACGTCGAACCCGGCGCATTGCCGTCGAACGCTTTGGCGGGTGAATCAAAGTCTGCAATTCCGTGAGATACCGCCCACGTGATGGAAACTGTACCGTAAGCCGGCTGCGCGAAGCTGAAGGTGTAAGTCGTATTTGTCGTGCTGGCTAATCCCGTCGCAGCAACACCGTTCACGAGCAGGTCACCCGCATTTACTCCGCTGACAGGTTCAGTGAACCTGATCGTAATATTCGTTAGATAGAAAACATCGCCTGCCACTGGCGTAACCTGCGCAACACGCGGCGGCACCACGGTTGGATCTGCCAAGTACGAATAGAGTTGTGCGTTAAACCCGAAGTCGCTGCTCGCCGGCTGAGTCACAACGTTGAACGCGTGCACCGCAAGCACGTTCGTTCCTTCAATGAGGTAAGTCGCGGGATCGGGCAGAGGAACGACAACGTATGGTGCGCCATTATTTTGCGGCTCGTTGATTGCGCCAAGAGCGGAGCCGTTGTACGGCACATCGCCCGGAGGCATATTAGTGCGAAAAACTTCGAAGCCGTTGATCCAGACGATCAACCCGTCATCGCACTGATAGTTCAAGAGCAGATTGGTAACCGCGCTAACGTTTCCTACTACAAAAGCCTGCCGCAGGTAGATACTGCTGTAACCATTGTTCGCCATGTCGCTCAGCAGCGTTCCCGGATTACCTGGACTCGGATACGGATCACCGTAGTAAAGCGGCGCAAGCGCATTCGACCAACTCGAATCATCAAATACACGTTGCCTCCACGCATCGATCGGTGTGGAAGCTTCAGCCAGGCCTTTGATGAATAGCCACACGCTGTTCGATTGTGCGAAGATCGTGCGCGCATCCAGAGTGAAGTTCCAGGTCGCTCCCCCAGCGGTCGCGTCAAAGGCATTCGGCGACGCAGCGAGGTCTCTGATCCCATGCGCCCCCGCCCATGTCACACTCACGGGACCTGAAGGTGGTTGCGCAACTGCAAACACATAATTCGCAGTCGAGCCGGTCACGCTCAATGCGGGCGTGCCGTTGACCAGCAAGTCAGACGCATCGACTCCTGTGACCGGTTCACTGAACGTTACCGCAATTTGCGAAAGGTTTGTGACGGTTGTTCCTGCTGCAGGATTTCTCGTTGCGATAACAGGCGGCGTGCGATCGATGAAATTGTAATTCCAGGTCGCGCCCGGTCCCGCCGCGTCAAAGGGCAAATTTGACGGATACCCAAAGTCTGTAATGCCATGACCGGAAGCCCACGTGATCGCAACAGTGCCGTATGCCGGCTGTGGAAATGTAAATGTATAATTCGAGCCGCCTCCACTCAGGCCCGTCGCGGCCAATCCATTGATCAACAAGTCGCCGGCATTGATCCCCTGCACACGCTCGCTAAACGTCACTTGAATAGATGTCAGATTCGTCACGTTTGCACCCGCGGCTGGAACCTGTGCTGCAATCGTGGGAGCGACTGTATTCGTCGGCGGCACGGTGATCGTGATGTTCACTGGCGCCGACGTGCCCCGTCTTCCATTCGCGTCAACCGCAACTGTCGTGAGGGCATACGTCCCAAATGGTGCGCTCCAGACGGTGCTGTAAATTCCTTCTGGCGTGGCAACAGCGCCGCTTGCCGGCAGACGGTCCAAAGTGCCAATCTGGCCAGCAGTAAGGGGCGCATTAAAAATACGAATGCGTGCCACTGAGCCCGCCGACCCCTCGAGGCCGTTATCGCGAAAGAATCGCAGAACATTGCCTGGTCCGAGAGCGCCTTCATCGGGTGAATCAACGAAGGAGAATTGCTGGACGCCGTTAACGTAGCCGGTGACGGTCTTGCCGCTGTCACGCGTCAGCGCAACCTGCACAAAAGTGTTCGCCGGAATCGCGTTCGGCGGACCATCTACAAACGGGTAGAATTGCAGAGCGCTATCATACACGTACAAGCCGTTGTCGGTCGCGGTGTCCTTGAAGTCGATGATCCGCCGCCAGGATGTGACATCATTGAATGAAAAGAGCATCACCACGGTATAAACGTTATTCGGAATAAGGTCTGAGGCTGGGCTGAGCGAGAGGCCATCGTTTGCGGCGAATTGCAGGACCATGCGGCTGCTTCCATCAACAGTCGCGCTGCCAAACGTGTTTGGGCCAAGATTGACCAGACTTGGAGCGGTCGCGACCGAACTGCTCAAGCTATTCTGAAACTGGTAGTCCGCCACAAGGCCGCTGATGCCCGGAACGGCGCTGCTGCCGATCAAACTGGTCCCGGCGTAGAATTCAACGTTCGTGATGCCATTCACTGCGCCTGCATACGATTCGATGACAATGTTCGTCGGGCCTTCGCCGCTGCTGCCATCGGCGGGACGCGTGATGCGCGCGAACGGTGAACCCGCTGCGTCATATACATGTACTGTCACGGGCCCCGAATTCCCCGTCGCGCCCTGGTCATCGGTCGCCACTGCGGTAAGCGTGTGTGGCCCAAGTGGTGGATTAGTCCAATCGAAACTGTAAATGCCTTGTGGAGTGGCCGCGGTGTCCTCCCCGACTTTTGCTCCATCTACAAAAAACTCCACTTTGGCCACACTGCCATCGGTGTCCGATGCCACCGCCTCCAACGTGATCGCCGGCGGCGCCAAAAAATTCGCGTTATTTGTCGGGCTCGTCACCGCAACCGCCGGCGTCTGGTTGCGCACAATTACTGGCACTCCCAACAATTCCAGGTTGAAGCTGATATCCGAACTGGTCGGGGCCTGCTGGTGAATCTCGACCGCGATCACATTCGTCCCTGTCTGCAAATTGCTCCCAAAGATCCCAAACACATCAGTTGTGTCCTCTATGCCGTTGCCGGTCGCCGTGGTCGTGTAAGTGATTTCCGTCGGTCGCGCCGGCAGGTTCGGACTCCGGAACACCTCGGCGCCGTTGAAGTAAACCACCGCCGCATCGTCCCGCTCGACACTACAGACAAAAAAGCTGAACGCCGCCGGATTGGTAATGACGATGCTCCGTCGGAAGTAAGTGGTTATGTACCGATCAGTGTCGGCGGCATTGTAACCGGGCGTGCCGTTGTCCTCGACGACTGTTGCTTCATCTCCATCGCCATAGCCGAGTTCCGCAGGTCCACTCTTCCACAAAGTGTCGTCGAAGGTGAGCGTGGACCAATTCGTGCCCTGGTTGGATCCGTTGTCGAGGTACTTCCAAACTGAGTTCATGGGAATTAGTTGCTCCACCACGCCGATCAATACCGGCGCCGATGTGTAAGAGAGTCCATTGTCCGCTCGTCCAATCGCGCTCAGTCGATGCACCCCTGGTGTAACTCCACTCCAGGTCACACTATACGGGCTGGCGGCGTCCTCTCCGACGGTCACCCCATCGGCCAAAAACTGCACATTCGTCATCGCCCCCGCTGTGAGTAGCGTCGCCGCGTTGATCGTGATCGGATTGGCATTGGCGTAAAGCTGCCCGTCCGGCGGGGATACGATCGTCACCCCGATATCCAGCACCGCTACCCTCACCACGGCAGAAGTCCACGAGAGACCCGCGCTGTCAACCGCCACCGCAAAGAACATATTCGTGGCCAGCGGCGAGTTGCTTGCCGTGATGCTATAGGGCGCCGCGGAATCGGAACCGATCAGAATGCCTCCGCGATACAAATCGACCCGCGTCACCGGCGGGTTGGGGACGCTCGCTTGCACATCGACCGGAATAGGCGCCCCAGTCTGGAAGACCGCCCCATTCGTCGGCGATGTAATCGTTGCGGACCCTAATGCTTGAAGCCGAAGCAAATAATTCCCGCCGTTCGGCACCCCGAAGTTTCTGCTGGCATCGACGGCGATGCGATACGTCGTTCCCTGCACCGCGGCAAATTCAAGCAAGCTGCTCGTCGTTCCTCCGCCCGGCGCATCATTGTTCGATGCAATCGTCGTCAGCGCGTTGACCGCCGACCCGGTGTAAACCGCCAGGAGCGTGTTGAAGCCACTGCCGAGCGTGTCCACCCTTATCGGCGTATTGGCAGGCGCCGTCCAGTTGTACCACACAGACCTGCCGCCCTGATTACCGGCATGGTTCGGTTCGCCCGTCTCCTTGCCTGCTCCTGTATTGCTGCCGTTGGTCGAAACTGACAGCCCGGTCAGCGTCCATGCGTTTGCAAACAGATCGTTTGCTGGTTGCGCCTGGATCGCGAGCGTCCCGCCAATCAGAAGTAACCCCATGGCCGCGAAACGAATAAAAGTCCGGATGGAAATCATTGGAGTTAGCGGATTTTAATGTGAAGATTAGAAACGATGCCTCATGATCAGCCCTGCTGCTGCGGTTCCAATATGTGACCGCGCTCGGGAAAGAAGGGTTACCTGTAAAGCATTGGGCGAGCGCCTTTTACAGACGACGGCGCGGCGCAGGGACAAGAGCGGCGACATTCGTTAAGGCTTAGCAGCATCCGATGCCAAAAGCCAGCCTTACATGCGAAAATTTCCGGTGCAATCCGCCTTCTTTCCGCTTCGAGTAGTTGCTTTGTCACGGGAAAGCTTTTGACTCCCCGTTTCCCTCGGTTATGTTCTGCGCCCCTGTTGCGTATGGCAAAGTTGTCGGTTAATGATCTCGAGGTGCGGAACAAGCGCGTGTTCGTGCGCGTCGACTACAATGTCCCAATGGAGGAACAGGGTGGCAAAACGGTCGTTACTGACGTAACGCGCATCAAGGAAACGCTCCCCACACTTGACTTGCTCATCAACAAGGGCGCCCGGATCATTTTGGCGGCGCATCTTGGCCGGCCTAAAGGCAAGCGCGAACCCTCGATGTCCCTGCGGCCGGTCGCCGAAAAACTCGCCGACATGATTTGTCGCGCCGTCGCTTTCGCTGACGATTGCATCGGCGAAAAGGCCGAAAATACAGCCAACGCGTTGAAGCCAGGAGACATTCTCCTGCTGGAAAATCTCCGTTATTACAACGAAGAGGAAACCAACGACCCCGTGTTCGCCGAAAAGCTCGCGCGGCTCGCGGATGCTTACGTCAACGACGCGTTCGGGGCCGCGCATCGCGCGCATGCATCGACGGTAGGCGCGCCGCGCGTCATCGCCAGCCGTGGTGGCCCATGCGCCGCGGGTCTCTTGATGGAGCGCGAATTGAAATTCCTCGGCGAAGAACTTCAGAATCCGGCCCGGCCTTTTGTTGTGATTCTTGGAGGCGCGAAGGTCTCCGACAAAATCAAAGTAATCGATCGGCTTCTCGAAAAAGCGGACTCAATTCTAATCGGCGGCGCAATGGCCTATACTTTTAAGCTGGCGCAGGGCTTCAAGATCGGCAAATCGCTCGTCGAGCCCGACAAAGTGGACATAGCGCTGGCCGCTTTGGCGAAAGCGAAAAAAGTCAATGTCCAGTTTCTTCTCCCGGTAGACAACATCGTCGCTACCCCGGTCAAGACCGACAAGCTCGACAAAAAAGGCAAAGCGGTCATCGATCTGCAAAACCCACGTGTCCACCCCGAGCCGAACATTCCCGACTCCGAAGAAGGCGTCGATATCGGAGCCGCCACCATCAAGGCTTACAGCGAGGTGGTTTCGCGCGCGAAGACAATTCTCTGGAATGGCCCCATGGGAATTTTCGAAGATCCGCGTTTCGCCGAGGGCACTTTCGCGGTCGCACGAGCCGTTGTTGACGCCACACAGAAGAACGGCGCCAAGAGTATCATCGGCGGAGGCGACAGCGTGAAGGCGCTCAACAAAGCAAAGCTCGGCGACAAAGTCACTTTTATGAGCACCGGCGGCGGAGCCAGCCTCGAATTCCTCGAAGGCAAGGAATTGCCCGGCGTCGCCGCGCTTTCGGACAAGTGAAAAGTGCTAACAAGGACAGCTTGGAAAAGGAACGAAGACTCATCATCGCCGGCAACTGGAAGATGAATAAGACCGTCGCCGAGGCGCTTGATCTCGTCAACGGCATCAAGCGCGAACTCACCAGCGTCAAGGAAGTGGACATCATCGTCTGTCCTCCATTCACCGCCCTCAGCGAAGTCTCCAGGGCGATTCTCAATTCCAACATTCGTCTCGGCGCGCAGAACATGAATGAGAACGGCTTTGGCGCATTGACCGGCGAAATCGCCGCGGGCATGCTCAAGGAATTCTCCGTCCGCTATGTCATCCTCGGCCACTCCGAACGCCGCCAGTACCAGAAGGAAACCGACGAGCTGATCTCCCGGAAAGCGCAGGCGGCCCATGGCGCCGCGCTCAAACCAATCGTCTGTGTCGGCGAGACCCTCGCCCAGCGTGAAGGTGGGCTGACCGATCAGGTCCTGGAAAAACAGGTCCGCGGCAGTCTGGCCGGCTTGACTAAAGAACAGATGGAAGAAACCATCATTGCCTATGAGCCCGTTTGGGCGATCGGCACCGGCAAGACCGCCACCGCGGCTCAGGCCCAGGAAGCCCATGTCTACATCCGCCGCCTCATCAATAAACTCTTCGACGAAAACGTTGCGCGACGTGTCCGAATCCAATATGGTGGTAGTGTGAAGCCGTCGAACGCGCGCGAACTGATGGCCCTTCCGGACGTCGACGGCGCGCTGGTTGGCGGGGCTTCGCTCGAAGATCGCAGCTTCGCGGACATAGTGCGAAACTCGATTTAACTCGTAACCCCCGACGTAAGGAGGGGGCAAAAACAATATGATCTGGATAATCGGTATTTTGACATTTTTCCTGGTGGTCGATTGCTTGTTCCTGATTCTGCTGGTGCTGGTGCAGTTGCCGAAGAAGGAGGCCGGCCTCGGTCAGGCTTTTGGCGGCGGCACAACCGACGCGCTTTTCGGCGCGGGCAGCGGCAACGCTCTCACCAAGCTCACGAAGTACGCCACCGGTATTTTTTTCGTGCTCACGCTCTCACTTTCCATCCTCCACGCCCAACAATCCAAAAACAGGCAGTCGGGATTGGAGCGCGCTATGCAAAAGGCTGCGGAGACCGAGACCGCGGCGCCGGTAACGAAATCCCCTCCAGCGCCTGCGGCCACTCCTGCGCCGCCGAGAACCGGCACCAATCTTTTGATGACGACTACGAACGCGGCCGCCCCTCAGTCCCCTGCCCCATCGACGCCGAATCCGGGTAACTCCGCTGCGCCTATCGAGAAAAAATAATCGACGGATGAACCGTTTTGCAGACGCCCTTCGATTCCTTCGGAGGGCGTCTCCTTTTTATCCGCTCTTAATCCTAATCTTAATCTTCCCCCTCCTCACCGGCTGCACCCGTTACAGCACTCCGGCCGATCTCGTCATCGTCAATGGTCCCGAACCCGAATCGCTCGACCCGGCGATCATTACTGGCCAGGCTGACGCGCGCATCGCACTCACGATTTTCGAAGGACTCACTCGCTATAATCCCACCAACGCGACTCCGCTGCCCGGGCTCGCCGAACGTTGGGACATCTCGTCCGATGGCCGAGTTTACACCTTCCACATCCGTACCAACGCGGTCTGGTCCACGGGCGAGCCAATCACTGCGCATGACTTCGTTTACGCATGGCTGCGCGTGCTCGACCCGCTCACCGGCGCCGATTACGCCGGCCAACTTTATTACGTGAAAGGCGCGGAGGCGTACAACACCGCCAAACACAAAGACCCAGGCAAAATCGGTGTCAAAGCTCTCGACGACCGCACCTTGCGTGTCGAGCTCATCGATCCCACTCCATTCTTCCTCGACCTCTGTGCCTTTCAAACGCTCGCTCCTGTTCCACGCTGGATCATTGAAAAATACGGCGACCGGTGGCTGATGGCGCGGCCTTTGCCCGTGAGCGGCGCTTACGACCTCGTCAGTTGGCGACTCAATGACCGCGTCCGCCTGCGGAAAAATCCTCGCTATTGGGACGCGGCGAACACTCATTGTGAAATTGTTGATATGATCCCCTGCACCATCGCGACCACCGCCCTCAACCTTTACGAGACGAGTGCGGCCGATATTGTGTGGGACAAAGAACTCGTCCCGGTCGAATTGCTCGATTTGCTCAAAGCGCGTCACGATTTCCATATATACAATTATCTCGGCTCCTACTTCTATCGTTACAATGTCACCCGAAAACCCTTCGACGACGCGCGTGTCCGCAAAGCCATGGCCCTCGTCATCGACAAAAAACGACTCGTCGAAAAAATCACGCGCGCGGGCGAACGCACCGCTTCCTGCCTCGTGCCGCCCGGTGTTGCCAATTACACATCGCCCGAAGGCTTGGGATACGATCCCGAACTCGCGCGCAAACTCCTGGCCGAAGCCGGTTACCCGGGCGGAAAAGGATTTCCGCGGGTCGATTATATGTTCAACTCGCTCAGCACCCACGAGAAGATCGCTCTCGAAATGCAGGAAATGTGGGCGCGCGAACTCGGCATTCAGATCGACATGCGCAAACTCGAATGGAAAGTTTTCCTCCAGGCGCAATCCAAACTCGACTTCGGCCTGAGCCGCAGCAGTTGGATCGGCGATTACAACGATCCCAATACCTTCCTCGACATGTTCATGAGCAACAACGGCAACAACCGTACCGGCTGGAAAAACGCGCGCTACGACCAACTCCTTCGCGAAGCCAACGCCAAAGTCGATAAGAAGGAACGTGAGAAAGTCCTCCAGCAAGCCGAACTGCTCCTCGTCCGCGACGAACTCCCGATCGTGCCATTATTCTTTTACGTCGGCCTTGAGTACTACGACACCAACCGTGTTTCCGGGATTTTTTCAAATATCCGCGCCGAACACCCCGTCCGCACCATCCGCGTCCAAAAACCCCGCCGCTGATTACGTCCGTCACCATTGGTCATCTGAAATTGGACATTTCCATCCTTTGCCACTTGCAATTCGGCCCACCCCTCCGCCAAGTATGTCGCCGTGCAAATCTTCAATTGGTTGATTCGCGTCACAACGATCACCGCCGTTTGGATTCTCCTTTCCGGTTGCAAATCAGCGCCTAAAAGCGCCGTTGATCCAAACATCGCGGCGGTCTCAACCACGGGTCTGCGCCTCGGCATGACGCCCGCCGAAGTTATGGATGTGAGTGCCCGGCGGTTATACAAGGAAGATCAACAAAACCAGGACCGTCTCTCCGACCTTGCGCAGAAACAGAAGGAGCGGGCGACAATTCGACTGAATCGCATCCGATCGGTCGCATCCCAGGGGGTGTTCGCCTTTAATTCCAATGCCGTAACCCTGACCCTTCAGTTCGCGCGGAACCGGCTCGTTCTTCTTGACGAACGGCACACTGGCCTGGGCGAAGAGGCTCTGCGGACCGAAATGAAGGCTCTTTCACCCCAGTTCAACTTTGTGAAAGACCGGACAGAGACCGACTCTGGAGCCCAATGGGTCTACCAGGGCAAAAACCCAGGCGCTCATGTGCGCGTGGACTTCCGTTTCGTCCCCATCACTCCGGCATCTCCACCGATGTCTTCTTACAAGATTGTTATCGCCGACCCCGCATGGGCGAATGAACCACAACGTTTTACCCAACAATAAACCCCGGGTTCCGGAACCCGGCGATACTTTGGGCAGTTAAGTCATCCAATTCCGCGAAGAGTTTCTTTAGAAGCGATTGATTAAACCCGTCACCGTCGCTTCACTTCCCGAACCCTCTCGAGGTTCTTTGCGGCGATTGCATCGTCGGGATTTAGTTGCACCGCCCTCGCAAAAGATTCTTCTGCGCGCTGGAGGTCCCGCTGCCGGAGGTAAATGCTGCCGAGGCTGCCGTGCGCCTGGTAATCATCGGGCCGAATGCGAATCACCGTCTCGAACTCCTGTTGCGCCTCAACCAACTTTCCCTGCCGAAGGTAAATGTATCCCAACTCGTAATGCGCTTTGTCCTCCTCGGGATTGATCCTCACGGCGGCTTGCAAGTGTTGCAGTGCTTCCGGGATCCGTCCCTGATACAGCAGCGACCGGCCCAGCTTCGTGTGCGCGCTCGCATCATTCGGATCTCGCGCCAGCGAATAGTTGTAATACTCGACAAGCACTCGCGAGAGATAGGCGTAAAAATCTTTCGCCAGTGCCTCACGCTCACTCGGATTTCGCGGCAGGACCTGAAACCACAGCTCCGCCATTTCGTCCGTCGTATTGAGTCCGTAAGTCACGCGCTTCGGCGGGTTGTTCGGGTTCTGCACGTTGTTCGTCGAATTATCGAACGTGTAACGCATCCCCAGCTTCGTCCCCTTCGGCAGGAACACCGGCTTCGCATATTCGTAATCGCCCTGCCAATTGAAGTCCCAATCCTTGATCAACAGGAGTGGCTTGCGAGCGCCATCCGGCAGCAGTGCGAAACCCGTCAACTCTTTCCCCAGGTAATGCGTGTGGGCACTAATCCGCAGCAACTCGACGTCGATCGGCAGAACGTATGATTGCTCGACGACATGATTCGTTGCACCCGCCGGAACGTCGATTTCAAGACGCGACAGGTTGATGCGAAACGCGGTGTTCGTCGGCGCCTGCCCTGTAAAATAAAACGCGACGTTCGGCTGCACCGGCTCAGGCTTTCCACTTGGCTGCATGTGCAATTGCAGGACCAGGTCAGTCTCTTTTTCAAGCACCCACGCCAAACCTTTCGAGCCCCGATACGGCTGCTTGCCGGGCTGCCAGCCAAGTAATTGGCCTCCGGGCATGTGCGCGCTCTGCGGCAACACCATCCCGTCGAAGCCGGGCGGATTCTCCCTTTCGGCTTGCCTGCGGCTTTGACGCGTCGTGTCCACATTGATGAATGCATGGTGAACGACCTGCGGATTGCCCGGATTAAACTCAACCGCCGCCACGTACTTCTGCGACGCAACCGGAATCGGAATCACGAAATTGCGATACACATCCTTCCCCTTCGCCGGCAACGTGTACGCCTGCGGCATTTGAACCACGAGGTCCGGCTTGCCCAACTGCCAGCCTTCCACCCACTTCGGCTGGGGCGGCAGTTCGGCCGCATTTCCCTCCGCGGCACCTTGCGCGACCCATCGTTGAATCAAGTCAATCTGCGCCTGAGTCAACCTCCGGCTGTTGACGAAGTCCCCATGCCCTGGCTCCGGCAGCCACGGCGGCATGTAACGCTTCTGCGTGACCTCCGCAATCTGGCTCGCGCGCTTCTGCACCTCAGCATACGTCAACAGATTGAACGGGCCCGATTGACCCGGCCGATGGCAGTTCGCGCAATTCTGAAAAACAATCGGCGCAATGTCCTTGTTGAAGGTCACGGATTCAGCCCCATGGCTGATCGTCGCCACCGCTGCAACCACCGCAATCAGCGCCACTACCTTCGCGTCGCTCCTCATTGCACGGAAGCAGGCGCCTGGGTCAGCGCCTGGTTTAGTTCTTTCAATGTTTGGCGCGCGATTTCATCCTCTGGATTCAGCCGCAAGGCAATTTCGAGATGTTGTTTGGCGCGAAGCGGATCACCGATCTGAATCAGCACCAATCCTAAATTGCCATGTGCTTTCGCATTCTCGCCGTTCAACCGGATCGCCATTTCAAACGCCCGGCGCGCGGACTCCAACTTTTGCTCCGTGCGAAACAGCAACCCGAGGTAATAGTGCGGATCATCCATCGTGGGGTCCAACTCCGCCGCGCGAAACAGCCACGTTTGCGCTTCCTGCCGGCGGCCAATCATCAGCAGCGCCTTTCCCATTTCACTATGCGCCCGCGCGTCGGTCGGATTCAGGCGCAGCACGTACTGGTTGTACTGGATTGATTCGGCGCTCACCACCTTCTGCAGTTCCCCCGCGAGAGCTTGTTGGTCCGCAGTGTTTGCCATCAGCACCTGCAACCAAAACTCCGCCATCTCATCACTCGATTGAATCCCGTAACCCACGCGTTGCGGCGGATGATTCGGATTTCTTACATTGTTCGTCGAATTATCGTAAGTGTAGCGCATCGCGATGCGCGTGCCCTTCGGCAGCTTCAGCGGCTGCTCGTAACGAAACTCGCCCTGCCAGTTGAAATCCCAACGCTTGATCGATAGCAGCGGCTTCTCGGTTCCGTCCGGCAGCGTGGCCGTTGCTTTCATTTCATGCCCCAGATAATGCGCGTGCGGCAAAATCGCCAGCAACTCGACGGCGGCCGGCAGCACATACGATTGCTCCACGATGTAATTTGGTTCGCCGGCTGGAATGTCGATGTTGAATGAACGAAGCCCGATCTTCATCGGCAATAGCGCGGTCGGTTTGTCCGCGAAATAGAATGCCACTGAACATTGCACCGATTCGGGCTTGCCGACCGGTTGCATATGTACCTGCACCACGAGGTCACTGTTCCTTTCGAGCGTCCACGACAGACCCGGAATTTCCGGATTGGGAACCCTGCCCGGTTGCCAGCTCAGGAAAAATCCGTCCGGCGACTGCGCGCCCGTCGGCGCATGCATGCCCGGAAAGCCCGCCTCGGGGTCCTTCTGGTCCATGCGGCGCGATTGCCCAGTGCGATCGATCCGAATGATCGCGTGGTGCACACTTTTGCTGCCCGGCTTGAATTCAATCGCTCGCACGTAGCGATTGCCTGTTACAGGCACCGGGATGACAAAGTTTCGGTAAACGTCACTGCCATTCGCGGGGACCTCAAACGGCTCCGGCATCGTGACCACCAAATCAGGCTTGCCCAATTGCCAGCCTTCAGCCCATTTCGGCATGTTGGGACGACCACTCGGATCACCTTCCAGACTTCCCTGCTCGGCCCAGCGCTGAATCAATCGAATCTGCTCATCTGTAAGCGACCGGTCTCCCTGGAACTTCACAACTCCATGCTCCGGCAACCATGGCGGCATGTAGCGGCTCGTCGTGACCTCCACAATCTGGCTCGCCCGCTTTTTCGCATCCTCATACGTCAGCAGCGGAAACGGTCCCGCCTGCCCGGGCCGATGGCAACTCGCACAATTGTTAAGCACGATCGTCGCGATGTGCTTGTTGAACGTGATCACTTTGTCTTCACGCTGGCAACCGCCAACCAACAGCGCGAGCAGCGCGCACATCGTCAAGACTGCCCCACGATCGAGGAAACGTGCGCTCATTGAATTGGGCAGCCTACCGCCCGACCGCCTGCTGCTTTCGGTCTTCTGCCTTCGACCGCTGCCGCAAGCGCATCCTCAAAATCACGCGCCGTCGGCTCTGGACGTTCCTTGCCGAAGTCAACATTCCGGTCATCGATCCGGCCTTGGTAGAGCAGTTCTCCATTGGATCGAAAAATTGCCGCCTCGGGCGTCACACGCACCCGCGATAGTTTCACAAGCTCGTGCTTTGGGTCGCGCAATGCCGGCGCACTGTAGAAACTATC
>Ga0193697_1000255_pt1 | contig 20852 bp, 17 predicted proteins | sample L3m2metaG_FD_145073 | JGI IMG/M metagenome (GOLD analysis project Ga0193697, IMG submission 145073) | Soil microbial communities from a riparian zone of the East river system, Colorado, United States - L3m2 | ecosystem: Environmental > Terrestrial > Soil > Riparian zone | place: USA: East River... | reverse complement strand
GCCGAAGCCACGCTTTACATCGCGACCGCTCCCAAAAGCAACACGAGCATCACTTCCATCGATGCGGCACTCGAAGACGTGCGCGCTGGACGCACGTTGGCGGTCCCCGAACATTTGCGCGACGCGCATTACGCGGGCGCAAAGCGACTGGGGCACGGCAAAGGCTACGAGTACGCGCACGCTCATCCCGGGCACTTCGTCCCCCAGGATTATTTGGGCGCGGACAAACGCTATTACGAACCGACCGAGCAAGGCGTCGAGAAGAAGATCAAAGACCGGGTCGATCAATGGCGGGCCCTGCGAGCAAAGAGCGCGGAAGCGTCAGAGTCCAGGGGGCATGGAAGCTGATAACGAGAAGGACGCGTTTGTAGTGCGGGCTTTAGCCCGTCATGAGCGCGTCTTAAAGTGGACCGGCGCTGAAACAGGCTGAAGCCTGCACTACAAACGCAGGCCAAAGGTTACGGTACAACGTGAGCGACATCAGTGAAATTAAACAGGCGTTACGACAGCAGTTGCGCGCCGAAGCGTTGCGCCACGAGAGCGGCGAGGTTATCGAAGGATCGCGCGCGATTTGCGAGCGAGTTCAGCAGCAGGATGCCTGGCGAAAAGCCAAAACCGTTTTGCTCTTCAGTGCGGTTGCACGCGAACCGGATCTGGGGGCGCTCATCACCGCCGCGTTACAGGCCAATAAGACCGTCGCGTTGCCCCGCTACGATTCAGTTTCCGCAGCCTACCAGGTGTGCAGTGTGCACAATCCCGAAAGTCAGCTCATTACGGGCCAATTCTCGATTAGAGAACCTTCTCCAGAGTGTCCGGTTGTCGAATTAAACAAACTGGACTTGGCCCTGGTACCTGGGATAGGATTTGCGGTTAAGGGTTGCCGGCTGGGGCGGGGCAAGGGCCACTTTGATCGAATGCTCGAGCGGGTCTCGGGCTGGAAATGCGGAGTGGCTTTCGACTGGCAGATCGTCGATGAAATACCGACCGAGCAACACGACATTCAATTGGATAGTATCGTGACACCGACCCGCTGGCATGTAGTTCGCAAGCGGTAAATGAGTATTTTGGACCATCCGCTGTTTCTGGCCGGCTCTTCGCTGATTGTCGGCGCAATCGTCGGTTATTGGCTTGTTCGATGGAAGGAACGCAACGTCCGCGCAGCGCTCGCCATTAAGGAGCAATCCATCCTGGACGCCGCCGCGCGCGAAGCCGAGACGCTTGCCCGCGAAGCGCGCGTCAAGTGCAACGAGGAAATCGCCAAAGTCAAAGAAGAGACGGTGAAGTCCTTTAGCGGACGTGAGGCGCAGCTTGCCGAAGCCGAACGGCGGTTGGTGGAACGTGAAGGTCTCATCAACAAGCAACTGGAGAGCTTCGTCGCGGAGGAAAAATCGCTCCGCGAGCAGCAGTGCCAATGGCATAAAAAATCGGAAGCACTGGACGTGCAACGCTGCGAACTGGCGGAGGTGATGAAGACGCGCCGCGAACAACTTCAGACATTCGCGCATCTTTCCGAAGCGGACGCACGTGCCCTCCTGCTCAAGGAAGTCGAGCTCGAAGCTCTTCAGGACGCGAGCAATCTGACGCGTCGCATTTTGGAAGAAGCAAAAGCGCGTGCCGAAGAAAAGGCGCGACGAATCATCAGCCTGGCCATCCAGCGCTATGCCGGCGAGCACACGTTCGAATCAACAAGCGCGACGCTGAGTCTGCCCGATGAAGAACTCAAGGGCCGCATCATTGGCCGTGAAGGCCGAAATATCCGCGCGTTCGAAGCGGCCACGGGAGTCACCGTTCTCATCGACGATACGCCAAATGCCGTCGTGCTCTCGGGCTTCGATCCTGTTCGCCGGGAAATTGCGCGTGAATCGATGCAGCGATTGCTGCTCGATGGCCGCATCCACCCGACGCGCATCGAGGAAGTCGTTTCGAAGGTCGCGGCCGAGATGGATGACGCGATCGTTCACGCCGGCGAGGACGCGGTCCAGCAGGCCGGCTTGCCGCCGTTGCACGTCGAAATCGTCAAACTCCTGGGGCGGCTAAAATTCCGCCACAGCTTCTCGCAAAATATCCTGCAGCATTCGGTCGAGGTCGCGCACTTAATCGGCCTGATGGCCGCCGAACTTGGGTTGGACGTCACGACGGCCAAGCGCGCGGGGTTGCTGCACGACATTGGCAAGGCAATCAACCACGAAGTCGAAGGCGCGCATGCCTTGATCGGAGCGGATCTTATCCGCCGATACGGCGAATCTGAAGAAGTCGTCAACGCAGTCGCGTCGCACCACGATGAAGTGCCGCATCATGGCCCGCTGGGCATTCTTGTTGGCGCCGCGGATGCAATCAGCGCCTCGCGCCCCGGCGCGCGTTCCGAGACGATGACCACTTACATCAAGCGCGTGGAGGACCTCGAAAAAATTGGCCGCTCATTCGGTGGAGTCGAGAAATGTTTTGCCGTCCAGGCCGGTCGTGAATTGCGCGTCATGGTCCAGCCGGAACAGTTGACCGATGATGAAGCGTTCGCGCTCGCTCGTAGCATCTCGCGCCGCATCGAGCAGGAGTTGCAATACCCCGGCCAGATTCGCGTGACCGTCGTCCGCGAAACCCGCTGCGTCGAATACGCCAAGTAACGCCCTGCGTCAGATTTGAGAACAACCCGGAAGTGGCATCTGGACATGACCCATGCCCAGAAAGCGAAACGGGATCTTTCGTGTGTCGGCGCTGTCGCGTGCATGTTGGTTTGGCACTGCGGAAGTAAACGGTAACCAATAGCAGTGGTATGCAATATGCGCACTAGAGCCCTTGCGGTGTTTGCGATAGCGGCAATTTGCGCTGCTATCGTGCTGGGGTTACGGCTCGGGCGGGAAGCGCCGAAGAAGAAGCTCTCAAAGTATTTATCCCGGAATCTGCCTGCTTCGTTAACGGTGCGAGATGTCAAATTCTCATCCTTTCAAAAGGACCCGGAATTCTTTTGGGCGCTATCGCATTCCGCGCATGACCTGGACCCTCTACTCGGTAGGTTTCGGCTATGTGATACGGCGGACAAAAAGTTTGTTCAGCAGGCGCTGACGAATGCCTTTCCATCGAAGTTTGTGCCTGAAACTAGCGACCTGGTTTATAATCGTGATTCTAGGGATTTTGATGTGTTCGTTCTCTTGAAGGAGCGCGCCACGAATTCTTGGGTCATAGTCCTGACGAAATAGGACGATAAATGAGGTGCGACGCATTGTACACTCTTGCGGCGCAGAATCAGGCCCAATGTCCCTCCCAAACAATTCCACTGGATAATTCGCCCCTACACACGATAATGACGCGGATGAGTGGCATCAGTTTTCTGGTAGATGAACGCGGCCACAAGACGGCGGTAATGATCGACCTGAAGCGTTATGGCCGCGTTTGGGAGGATTTCTACGACACGTTGCTCGCCACGTCCCGCAAAGGCGAACCGCGTGAAAGCCTCGACGAAGTCAGTCGCCGCTTGAAGCTGCGCAAGCCTGCTGATGGCTGAGTACTCGATTACCTTTGCCCGTTCAGCACGCAAAGAACTGGAAAACCTCCCTTCGCATCTTGCTGAGCGTATCTTCGCGAAAATCGTTGCCTTGGGCACGACGCCCCGACCTTCCGGTTGCGCGAAACTGCGTGGCGAACAAAAACTTTGGCGAATACGAATCGGCGAGTATCGGGTCATTTACTCGATCGATGACCGGGCGAAGTTGATCGATATCTCCGTCATTCGACATCGAAAGGACGTGTATCGAGATTATTGACGGTCGACTTAGTACCTCGCGAAGCGTCATGGACTGCGCCTGTCCCCCGGCACTTTGCTATTTCACTGCTTTGGATTTCGAACTTCGGATTTCTTTCGAGCTTCGGAATTCGACCTTCGGATTTCACTAGCCCTCAACTCTCCGCAAGCCCATAACTCCCCCCCTCCTCCTCTTTTGGCGCTTGAAACTTCCTCTCGGGAAAACGAACAATCCGCCCGCATGAATCGTATCGATGAACGCTTTGCCCGCCTTCGCCGCGAGGGGCGCAAAGGCTTCATCGTCTATATTGGGGCGGGCGATCCGAATCTCGACGCTACCCACCGGCTCGCTCTCGGTTTCGACAGGATCGGTGTCGATGTCCTTGAACTCGGCGTTCCATTCAGTGATCCGTTGGCTGATGGTCTCGTGAACCAATTGGCGGCGCAGCGCGGCCTCGAGTCCGGCACTACGCCGCCCAAAGTGCTCGAAACCGTTGCAGCAATCCGCGGCAAGTCGCAAATCCCCATCGTCCTCTATATCTATTACAACCTTGTGCACCACCATGGCCTGAAGCGGTTTGTTGGCGACGCCGCCAAAGCGGGTGTGGACGGCTTGGTCGTGCTCGATTTACCGCCGGAAGAATCCGTCGCCTGCGAAAAGTTCATGGCCGACGCCGGGCTGCGTGTCATTTATTTAGTTGCGCCAACCACTCCCGACGATCGTATCGCGTTGATTGTGAAGCGCGGCACTGGCTTTATCTATTATGTCTCGCGCGAGGGTGTTACCGGCATGCAGGACAAAGTGGCGGCGAACATTTCGCAGATGACGGCAAAAATTCGGGCGCATACTCAATTGCCAATTGCCGTGGGCTTCGGCATTTCCAATCCCGAACAGGCGCGGTTGGTGGCCGCAAACTGCGACGCGGTTGTGGTCGGCAGCGCGGTCGTCAACCAGGTGGCAAAGCACGGGAAAGACCCGAAACTCGTTGATCACGTCATGAATTTTGTCGCGCCGATGATTGAAGCTGTCAGCAAACCATGAAAGCCAAAGCCAACACGGAAGATCGTTTTGTCATCATTATGGCCGGCGGACGCGGAGAACGCTTTTGGCCGGTGAGCCGGGAGAAAACACCCAAGCAATTGCTCCGGCTGCTTGGCAAGCGTTCATTCCTCCAGCAAGCCGTCGATCGCGTGGTCCCGGTCGTTCCAATCAAAAACGTTTTCGTCATCACCAATGAGACGCAAGCACCCGAAGTTCGGAAGCAACTCCCGAAGCTTCCCAAAAAGAACGTCGTCGCCGAACCGTGCGGCCGTGACACGTGTGCCGCCGTGACGCTTGGCGCGGCGCTTGTGGGCGCGCGCTCCACGACCGGCGTCATGGCTGTGCTTCCGGCGGACCACGTAATTCCCGAAGAGAAAAAGTTTCAACAGGTGTTGGCCGATTCATTCGATCTCGCCAGCCGCGGCCAGGTAATTGTGACGATTGGCATCAAGCCGACTGAGCCAAATACCGGCTACGGGTACATTCACGTGGGTGAACCGCTCCCGCCGCCGCAGGGCGCCAAGCCGTACAAGACAACGTTTTTTCGGGCAGAACGGTTCGTAGAGAAGCCGAACCTCGACCGCGCATTGGAATACCTCAACAGCGGGCAATACCGTTGGAACGCCGGAATGTTCATTTGGTCCTTTGTTACCGTGACCCAGGGGCTTGAAAAGCATCAACCGGACATGGCCCAGGCCTGTCAACGCTGGTTCAAGGCGGCCCACACCCCAAAGCTCGACCGCCTCCTCGCGCGCGAATATCCGCACCTCCGCAAAATTTCTATCGATTACGCGCTGATGGAGCATGCCCAAAACGTCGTGGTCGCCGACGGCGCCTTCGAATGGGATGACGTCGGCTCGTGGACAGCCCTTTCACGGCACATCAAACCCGACCCGGAAGGCAATTCCACCGTGGGTGATTTCATCCATGTCGATGCCGCGCGCAATGTGGTCTACGACGCGCGCGTAAAGAATCGCACCCCCATTGCGGTCGTGGGATTGCGCGATTCAATTATCGTTCAAACTGACGACGCGACTCTCGTCGCGCACAGATCACAGGCGCAAAAAGTGAAGGAACTTGTCGCGAAGCTCGCATCCGACAAAAAGTACAAGCATCTCGTATGAGACTTTTCGCGGACTGGCACTAGCGGAGTCACCCAGACCTTTTATGCGAATGAAAACCATTTTTGGCGGCCGAGATTATGCTTCAAATTCATCCAAATTAATGTCCGGCGCGCCACGCGCGGCATGCCAAAATCGTAAAATTTCGACGGCATTCCGGCGAATCCTAAAGATTATACGGTAGCTTTTGAAAATGATTTCGCGGACCTCCGGGAGTTGCAGTTCTGGAACAATTCGCCCGCGTTCTGGCAATTCATTCAGGGAGAGTGCTTTCTGGACCAATAATGTCCCAAATCGTGCTGCGATATCAGACGAATGACTGGCGCGCCGCACATAAATGACCGCGTCGCGAAGATCACTGCGTGAACGGGGGCTAAAAACTACTTTGTATGGCCGGAGTTCTTCGCCCACTGTGGAATCTCGCGCAACAACTCTTCAGCCGTAATTCCCTCTCCACGATCCATTTCCTCCATCGCTTCGCGAACACCGGCTGCAAATTCGATTTCACGCGCGATGTCGAGCATTGAAGATTCGTCCGGCAAGCGTCGTACCAACTCAATCACTAGATCTTTGCTGCTCACGCCTTCAATCTAAGCGTGCATGTCACCCATGCAAGCGTCTTTTGAAACGCCTTACTCAAGCACTTTGAACTTTGCAGCGCAAGCCCCCTGCCCTACCCTCGGCGCATGGCTCGAAAAGATTCGGGGCAAGCCGTGCACCGGGGCTTCAACGACATTGCAGGATTCGTCTTTCTCGGCGTAGCCCTGCTGCTATTGCTCGCCCAGCTTTCCTTCGACCGCAACGACGTGCGCAGCAACGCCGTCCCGCCGAACGCAACCATCCACAACTGGATCGGACCCGCAGGGGCCTACACTGCGAACGCGTTCTTTTTCGTTTTCGGAGCGGGCGCCTTCGCGTTGCCGATTTTCCTCTTCGCCTTCGGGCTGTCTAATTTAGTGGACTTCCTGGCGTATCTGCGCCGGCGCAAAATTTGGGCGACGGTGCTCTTTATATCGCTCCTTGGTTTATTCGATGTCTACTCGGCGTCCTTCGAAACGCTGCGATACAACATCAATTCCGCGTGGGCCGGGGGCCTGGTCGGTCACCTGATGAACGATTGGATTTTCGGCCACTTCGGCAAACCCGGAGCGACCATCATCTTTGTCACGGCATATCTCGTCAGTCTCGTGTTTCTAACGGACTTCCGCCTCGGCACCTGGGCGAGAGCGGCGTGGACCAGTTTCCGCAAGAAGAAGGACCCCGAAGATTGGACGCCCGAAGAAAGAACTCTCGCGCGCAAGGCACGCGACCTGGAAAAGGAAGCGAAACGCTTGCAGCAGGAAACCGAGCGCGAACGCTCCGGTCTCGGCCCTGACCTTAAACCCGTCCCCGTCCCAACCGTCCGCGATCTGAGCATTCCGCAACCTCGCGCCGGCAAGCCGACGCGAGCAAAGGTCCAGGAGCCAGAAATAGAAAAGGACGGCCTGGAAGGGGAAGTCATTTCGGCGCGGGAAATTGTCGCCGCAACGACCGCCGACATCCTGGGGACGAAGGAAAAGCCGAAACCAGCGAAGGAAGGCGAAAAAGAGGGAGCCGCCGAGCCGGCCGTTACCATCGCGGAGTCGGTCAATGTTACGGACAACACGATCGCCAAAGCAAAGAAAGCGCGCAAAAAGCCCATCGCTGTGGCCACCGCCCCGGCGATTGGCAATTATCAGTTGCCGCCTTTGGATTTGCTCCAATTCCCTGACATGCAGGTTAAGCCGACCGAGTCGCGGGAAGAGTTAATGGCGAATGCCCGCCTCATGCAAAGCACGCTCGCGCAGTTCGACATTGAAGTTTCTCTCGGCGATATCACGAAGGGGCCGACGATCACCCGCTACGAACTGCATCCCGCGCCGGGCGTTCGTTTGGAGAAAATCGCTGCCCTCAACAACAACATCGCGGCTGCGCTCAAGGCCGAACGCATCAACATTCTCGCGCCAGTCCCGGGGAAAAGCTCCGTCGGCGTCGAAGTCCCGAACGTGGTCAAGACGAAGGTCATCATGCGCGACCTTCTCGAATCGGAAGATTGGCACAAAACCAAGGCGCGAATTCCTCTCGCACTCGGCAAAGATGTCTATGGTCATCCGATCATCGCCGATCTGGCCGATATGCCGCACCTGCTGATCGCTGGAAGCACGGGTTCGGGAAAATCGGTCTCCATCAACGCCATCATTGCCTCTCTGCTCTACCGTTTCCCGCCAGACCAGCTCCGCTTCGTGATGATCGATCCAAAAGTGGTCGAATTACAGCAATACAACACGCTCCCGCATTTGGTTGTGCCAGTGGTCAACGATCCGAAGAAAGTCATTCTTGCCTTGCGCTGGGTCGTAAACGAAATGGAAAAGCGCTACCAGATTTTCGCAAAGGTCGCCGTGCGCAATATCAAGTCCTTCAACGAACGCCCCAAAAACAAGCCCCTCCCACAAAGCGAGCCCGAACTGCCGCTCATGGTGAAAAAGGAAAAGGTCGAGGCCGGCTCCGACGGTTTTGCCGTGGAATTGGATGAAGAAATTGTCGTTCCCCGCGAAGACGACATCGTTATCCCCGAAAAGCTCAGTTACATCGTGGTCATCATCGACGAACTTGCCGACCTGATGCTGGTCGCTCCGGCAGAGGTCGAGATGGCCATCGCGCGCATCACGCAAATGGCCCGCGCCGCCGGCATCCACTGTATCGTGGCCACGCAGCGCCCGAGCGTCGATGTGATTACGGGCGTCATCAAAGCGAACATCCCCGCCCGCATCGCCTTCCAGGTCGCCGCAAAGGTCGATTCGCGCACCATCCTTGACGCCATGGGCGCCGACAAGTTGCTGGGCAAAGGCGATATGCTCTACCTGCCGCCCGGGTCGGCGAAGCTGATTCGTGCGCAAGGGGCGTTGATCACCGACCAGGAAATCCAAAGCATCGTTGATTTCATCGCCCGCCAGGGCAAACCCAGCTACGAAGTGGATATCCACCAGCAGCTTTCCAAGCCCCTCAGCGGCTTTGAGACCGACGAGGGCATCGACGAGGATGAAGAGCTGATTCAGCAGTGCATCGAAGTGATCCGTAGCGAGCAGAAAGCCAGCGTCTCGCTGCTCCAAAGGCGGCTGCGTTTGGGGTATACGCGGGCCGCCCGGATCATGGATGAGTTAGAGAACCGCGGCATCGTGGGGCCCAACAAAGGGGCCGAACCACGGGATATCCTCATCGACCTCGACGGCACCGGGGCCGATGGCGCAAGTGCCGCCCCGGCCTAAACTTGCGCTTAACCCTGGCCTTTTTTTGCCGATAATCTGAGTGTGAAAAGACCACGAAAGTGTTGTCTTCGGGCCACATTTTCCGCATATTTGCTGGGCCTCTTCCTGTTCGCGTCGGCCACTGAGGCGGGCGATACAGACATGAAGTTCCCCAGCCTGACCGTTGACGGCCAGACCTATTCCAACGTGGTGGTCTTCAGTAAGAATGACAAGCACGTGACCATCAGCCATGCCAGCGGTATGGCCAGCCTCAAGACCAAGAGTCTCGATACAGCCACACTGCGCAAACTGGGTTATGCCGTTGCGGAAGAACCGACGACCGCCCTTCCCCCGATTATTGCTGGCGCAAACGACCCTCGGATTCGCGAACTGCAAGAGCGGGTCCAGAAGAACGTCGAAGAATTTTTGCAGCAGGTAGACCGAAAGACACTGTACGAGATACTCGCCCTGATTGGCATTATCTACATGTTCTTTTGCTACTGTTGCATGCAAATCTGCCGAAAAACCGACAATCGGGCAGGACTGCTGGTATGGGTGCCTGGGTTCCAGATGATACCGCTGCTGCGCGCCGCGGGAATGCCCTGGTGGCTGTACTTTGTTCCGGTCGTAAACTTCTTTGCCGGGATCGTCTGGTGTTTCCGCATTTGTCGCGTGCGTCAAAAGAGCACGTTTTGGGCGATCCTCCTTTTGTTCCCTGTGACGAGCATCATAGCGTTCCTTTATTTGGCTCTCTCCGGCCATCCTCACGATGAAGGGGAGACCGAAACTGGGAGAATCAAACTGGGGTATCAGGGCACCACCAGCACTTTTGGCTGATCTTCGTTTGCCAAAACAAACGCAACCGCCGGCGAGACCGTAATTTCTCGGCCTGTTGCTTCGCCAGATGTTCATCCGTTATGCCGACAAAAAGTGACATCTGGATACCGATTTACATCGGTGACCTCTGAGCCGGGCTGATTTCGGCTCTTATCTGCTGGCTCATTTTCCTTTATTGGCGTCGCCGCAAGCCTTTGCCGGACGATGACAATGCGCTGAGCGAAGCGGCCCGGGTCGCGCCGCGAGACTGGGGCCCGTGCGCAAGGCCGATCCCTTTGTGTTTGTATGTTAGAGTTGTCCACCCGGTTTGAAGTGCAGGCTCAGCCTGTTAGAAAGTGACTTTAGTCGTGATTTCAATAGCGGTGGGGACGCGACGTTCACCGCGTTCCACGTGGACGCTCGCGTCAACCTTTCATCACTTGCTCAGGTGAAAGACATCCCGCCAACTCAATCCTGGCATCGCCCACACAATGATCGCCATCAATATTAGCGCGGCGATTGTTGCAAGTACAAGCCGGTAATAGGGAACGCCGTTCACGTAAATTCGACGGTTGCCATCTATCCGTACTAGACACGGAAACGCGCGGTCCACAAGGTGAATCAGCAGAACAAGTAGTAAGCAGCTGCCCAAACCGACCGGAAGGTTCGCAGATCCAAAATCAAGGTCCGTCCCAACGAAGAAAAAGAAAACAGCCTGGGCCGAAATGACGAACCACACCCCGAACTTCATCAATTGGTTCTTACTCATTCGGATATTAATTTGGGTTATTCTTGACACACTTTATGGCACATTTAGCCGCAGTGTATTGCGCTTTGAATGCACACACGATAGGAACGACAACGCCACTTGCAATGACATTGCCCAGGATGCAAGCAGCGCACTGCGAATTAATCACGGGTGTTGCGCACACGACGGTGCAAACCGCCATTCCAGCGAGAAGTGTGCAAACGGAAATGCCAGCGCATTTTGCGAGATCTCCGAGGTAATCAAGCCAACAGCCGCCGACGCATTGCGCCGTCCCGACCAGGCTTAGGCCGAATGGATCGATAGCTATAGTAGGCGCGTTGTCCACGTATTGATACAAATTCGACAACTCCGGTGACAAATGTGCGATGGGCTTAAGCCGAACTGTTTCAAACCCGATTTCGGTACGTGGATCGGCGGTTACCCAGCGTTGTGAATTTGCATCGCAATACCGATACAAGTAGTATGCCAAGCCTGATGCCAAATGAGCTTCCTTCGAGCTGAACCGGTAAAGATTCGCGTCCGCCAGAGGGCCGCTCATCGAGAGAAGTTTACCAAACGGATCGTACAAATAGGTCGCGACCACTTGCTGCTTGCTGTCGATCAACGCCGTGACGTTGCCGTTCGCATCGGCGAAATAACAGGCATGGGCGGCCAAAGGATTCAGAGATGAAATCGCCGAATCAGTCCTTGCAAGGAGTCCACCGATTCCTCCCGCTCCTTCCAGATTGCCCGACAGGTCGCTGCCACGCGTGTATGTGACGGACGGCACATTCCAGCTATTGCGCTCCTGGATCACGAGGTTCCCGTCATAAACATAACGCACCTCATTGGTGAGCACCCACGCGGAGTTCTGCCATGTGTACTCCCGCCGAATTCGCCGACGGAGCTTTCCATCGTAAGCAAACTCACTTCTCCAAAGATTTGTCGCAGTGATTGGGATCAATTGATTTTTGTCACCCCCCCCGGGGGGGGAAGTGTCAGAAAAGTGTTGGTTTTGCACTCGGTGGTGGCGGTCAGGGGTGCGGAAACATTGACGATTTACGATTTTCGATTGAGCTGCACCCCCTTGGAGGACAGGTGCCAGAAAAGTGCCAGTTTTGTGTTGGTTTTGCATTCGGTTATGCCGATTCGGAAGGAGTGGGATCAGGATCAGGATCAAGAGGCGGGGTTTGAGGTACGATCAGCAGAGGGGGGTTGGCGGAGACCTTGTCGAGACGGGACAGGATCATGCTTTGGCGGTTGACCAGGACCCAGGTAGGCTCTTTGCTGTAGTCTCGTTTGTCCAACTCTGCATTGATGCGCTCAAGTTCGGCGGTAAGAGAGTGCAGCTGTTCCCCGATGTCCGGGAGGAACCTTTCCACAAACAAGTCCTTGAGGTGGTCGCGCGCGTCGCGGATCTGCTCATAGTGTTCGTGATCCCAATTCCGGGCGGTGTGGAAGCTAACGCCGAGTTGCTCGGCTATTTGGCTGAGAGTGCAGCCCTTGGCGCGGAGTCCGATGAATTGGGAGTGAGTTTCAGTGTCGTACATAGTCAGCCCTTTTCGTAGTCCTTAATGGTTTTTGTTGTTCAACACGCCCGAAAGTAGTCACGCGCCCCCGCTCGCGCACGCGCACGAATCGTTCGTTTCGAACGCTTGACTTGTGCAAAAGTTGAATTGCCAGAATTTCTGGCAATCTATCGGTGAAGAACTAGAGCCTTTGATCAGTGGCTCAAGTGAAAGAAAGAACGCCAGGTCAATCCCGGGGTCAGCCAGATAACGATCACCATCAATAAAACCGCGCCGATGGTCGCAAGTACGAGCCGGTAATAGGGAATGCCGTTCACGTAAATTCGACGGTTGCTATCTATCCGTACCACGTGCTGAAACCGGGGTTCCAAAAGGCTAAGCAGCGGAACGAGCAGCATGCAACCGACCAAACCGACCGGAACGGTCGCAGCTCCCAGATCGAGGTCCCACCCAACGAAAAAGAAAACAGCCGGGGCCGCGATCAGGAACCTCACCGTGAACGCCATCAATTGTTGGACGAACATAATTAGGAAATCTGCTAAGAATTCGTAGCAAGTCAAATCAAAAAAACACATAGCGTCATTCCCGAATTTTCGAGCGAATGCCGCAGACTAAGCGTCCCGCAAATATGGTAGGCCCTGAGATCCGTCGGCGCCGCTACAAAATGCGGCTTACACAGGAGGAATTCGCTGCGCAATGCCAACTGAAGGGGCTGGATATTAGCCGGGCAACCGTTTCGCAGATAGAGGCACAGCTTCGGCGTGTTAGCGACTACGAACTCTTGTTGGTCGCGTCCGTCTTAAAAACTTCGACGGACAGCCTTTTTCCCTAGTGGGCGTATTTGACGCGGAGTCCGATGATCGTTGCTGTTACTCCCGGCTTTTGTTACGGCGAAGCTGTTGGTCAAACGGTGCGCGAGGTACCGTTCAGTCGGGAAGCTCTGTGGGGTGATGTAACTCGGCCGCTTTTGGGTACAACGCGGAAAAGGTTTGCACGGCTCGGGCTGTTTGTTCCTTCGATGCCCAATGGGTTCTGCCGAAATTGTCGTAAATTCCAACGTGAGTCGGTTTGAAGGCGAGAAAGCAATCATCTTTGAGCGTGAAGTAAAAATCAATCTGCTCAGCCATATTCAGTTTGTGCGGCAATTTGTGGGTTGCGTACGGGTGGTTAAATTCAGGAACGACATATCCTTCAACGACTTTCTTTTTCAGCCACTTGCGAGAGACCTTTTTTACCGTGATACCAAGACAGCTGACTTGCCCGGCTCCCATGTTCACGGCCGTCAACGTCAAAAACCGGTCACTGAGTTTCCCTTCCACGGCAAGCCGTTTGACACCAAAACCGACACGGAGCCGGGGTTTTAGAATTACGTCTCGGTACACGTTCCAACCGAGTGAGAATCCGCTCACCAGTAGCGCTGAAAAACTGATAACGACGGGGACCCAGGTCGGCATAGAAGAACAGTTTCTACGTAACGTGGATAGTCGGGCGGAGTCCCAACGCTTTGATTGCCTCCACGAGCCGCTTCGTAGTTCGAACGGCTTCGAAAAATCCCGACCTACACCTTCGAATCTTCGCGATGGCTTCTTTGGCGGTCCCAGACGGGTGACTTGCAACGTTTCGGTGTTCTCTGAGAAAATCTCGTGCGCCTGCCAGCGCAGCGCGGTGATTCTTAAAGGAAGGCAGCACATAAAGTCCGTCGATGGTGTCGGCAGCTGTTCCTGTCAATGCCGAACGTGTGGCGGTTCCACGACGGACAGTCTGTTCCGCCAAGGTGCCGACCAGCGCTTCGACAATTTGGCTGCCTTCTTGGACGCCTTGCCCCTCATTCGTCTGATATGTAGTTAGAGCCGTGTTAAATGCGACTCGTATGCGCTGGGGTAAACTACGAACTTCTTCATCGAACTCTGATTCCGGGATGTGTTGCGCGAGCGGAATGCAGCCACACTGGATCACTGCCTTTCCCTGGTCATCAACCGTAATGATTCCGAAGCCGTGTTTTCTCAGCTGCTGGATTGTTCTTTGCTGGGGATCAGCCTGGTAGACCTCCAGAGGGCAACCCAAGTAAACGGAAATCGGATAGTCGAAGAGCTTGATGTCATGGGCGGCCACCTTTAGTGCCGTCGGGTATAGAACTTCGTTCACTTCAATTCCGATAATCAAGGAACTACGTGGTTTGAAATGAAACGTCGGCTTCCACCCAATATCGTCATCGATCGCCTCACCAATCCTTAAGCCGTTTTTGCCATAGCGCTTCTTACAAAAGCTAAGCGCTCCCTGAGAGACCTGCTTTAAACGGGGTGTTAAGGTATCGAAGGACATATTTACACCCCAAGGACCTGGTCGATTATTTCTTTTAGGTGCTTCAGCCGCTTCTTCAGCTCTGGATCGAGGTGGGCTGTAGCCTGCTCTTTATGCGTTGCGATGGTTTCTAGGTAGTCTGTTATTGAATCAATGCTGATCAAGACCTTCTTTTCATCATACCGGAGCGCGAAGTGTTCGGTGTAAACGGTGTCAATTCCGACCTTGTTCGGACTAAGGATTTGCTGAATCGCCATCTTCGCTTCACGCTCCTGAACGCCAATTTTCTCGATAGACGTCGCGATTTTGGAAAGTTTCCGAAAGTCCGTGATATTGCCAATGACTCCACTCCTGAATTTCTTTATTAGTGCGTCGCGAACTCGGTCGAGGTTCTGCACCGCCGCAGGCACTCTGCTTTGGACCGTTTTCAACGATTTCTCCATCTCGATGAAGAAATCTTCGGATAACTGTTGACTCTGTTTGGGAAGGGACAGTTCGTCGACAAGCAGGTCCTTGTATTTTTTCGGCAAATCAAGCAAGACTCTGCAACGACGTACTTGGCTGCGTGTGAGACCAGTCGCTTCACTGAGTTCAATCTCGTTAGGTTCCTTACCGTGTAACTTCTTAAACTCTTGAATCACGCTCGGCAGCTTGTTAGCGATCGTGAAGTAGTCCCATTGCTCCCGGAGCGCGTGAATATTGAACATCAGCAGCAGATTATCGAGGGGAGATGGCTTAGGCTGGACTAACGCGGGAATAGTTTTCAGATTTAACTTGTCAGCGCATCGCCACCGCCTCTCACCGTCGATAAGAACGTAATGGCCGCCCTCCGCATAAACAGTGATCGGCACTTGAATACCGTACTTCCCAATTGAAGCCATTAGCGTTTCCATTTCTTTCGGGCGAAAGAAGATTCGTGGGTTGTCAGGGTTGCGCTTGATCTTCCCCGGTGGGATTTCTTCCAATTCCGACTTACTAAGGACTTCTTTGATCATACGTGGAGACTCTCTTTGATTTCTAGCCGCCGAGGGCGTTCTCGGAACCGGTGTTGCGCGGCCATAGCATATTTGTGACAACCAACTCGTAAGCGAATCTTCTGCGGTCCGCAAACCCGGCAATATGTCGCCTAGTCTTCACGCGGCAAGCATGCCATGGGGCGAATGTATTCCGCGCCTCCGCGCAATCGGCATAGGAAACCACAAAAAAGACACCGCGACGATCGAGTTGGCGCAGCCACCATGCGAGCCGCCCTAAATCTCTTAGGTGAAACGAGTCTGGGTGGTACTCTCGGAATACGCGACGGGCGCCCACGGCGTAAGGCGGGTCCAAGTACACAAAGTCACTCGACCGTGCATGATGCAGACACTGCGAAAAATCCCCTGAAACGAGTGTTGCCACGGCAAGCGCCTTAGCAGCTTTCCGCAACCCGCCCATATTCAACGCCGCATCGCTCTTTTGTGGTCCGTATGGCACATTAAACTCACCTTTGGTGTTCGTACGGTAAATCCCGTTAAAGCAGTACCGGTTGAGGTAGAGGAAGCGAGCGGCACGCCTGGTAATCCCGAGACGTTTCGGATTCTGTCCTCGGATGTCGTAATAATGGCGCTTCCCTCCCTTAAGAGTTTCGAAGCATGCAATAACCTTGTCGGTCTCACCCCGGATAGCTTCATAGAATTCCATCAGCTGACCATTAACGTCACCGAGGATTGCGCTTGATGGCTCCAGCGCAAAGAACAGACAGGACGATCCGCAAAAGGGTTCGATGTAACGTGTTTGTCCACCGGGCCAAAAGGTCCGTAACTTGGAGACAAGTTGTCGTTTGCTGCCCGCCCATCGTAATATGGAATTCATGCCTTGGAGAATCGGGGCACCTTTTCGATTACTGAAAGTGAAGTAGTCTCGTCAATCCCAAATGGTCGATTCATCTTGATTCCCGGCGCTTTCAACGACCGCGCCAGAGGATAGCCGCCACTATACAGAGAATACCGACGATGCAGAGGATTTCGGCAAGGCCGATCATTTGTCGAGCAAGACGCTTCGCTTGTCCAAATCGGACATTCCTTGTCGATTTGGGACTTTTCTTGTCAATTTCGGACATCCCCGCCTGGTGCATGTACTTTTTTGGCGTCGTCCCCTCCACGCGTTTGAAGAATCTCGTGAAGTTCGGCGCGTTATCCATCTTCGCGACGCTCGCCGCTGCTTTCACCTGTTCGCCACGCTCAAGTTCCCGCGCCGCCGCTTCTGCCCGCCACTCGTCAATGCAATGTTTCGGCGTCTTCTTGAAGTGTTCCAGGAAATACCGGCGCAATGTCCGGGATGAAACCTGGTATTTGGCTGCGACCTTTTCCACCTGATATCCCGATTCGGCCGCCACAGCAGGCCAATCCCTTATCCGCTGCAAACGATTGTTCATGTTCAAGTCTCCTGATTGCGGACAAAGATTCTCGCTCGCCGTGCCAACTCTTTGCCGCTCCGTGTTCTCCTGCTTTCACCAAGTGGTAAATTTCCGTTACCGTTCGGTACACGCGTGATTTCGTCGCTCGTTTCTCTCACTTTGGAGGGGCCCGTCAACCGTCTAAGAGTAGTAAAAAAGTAGTAGAGGCCTTCCTTCGCAAGCTACGGAGGACTTTGTTCTCGTGTTCGGGAACACAACGAATTTGGATGCATCGCTAACGGGCTAAAGCCCGGACTACGAACAAAAGAAATACCACGCCCTACCCCTCAAACCGATTTGAGCGGCGCGGTGGGGCCACGTGGAACGTGGTGAACCACCACGCCCTACCGTCAAAGCAATTCGACCATTCGTTACAAATATTTGCTTGTTTTCCGGGAACCAAACGGGTATGACAAACATCGTTCCTATACATGCTTGAGCTCCAGCGCATGTCTCTTCGACGAGCGCCACACATGGCGTGCGTGTGCTCCTGTACTCAGAAAACCAATCCTAATCACTATGCGAACCAGTGCCCCAACATCTCTTCGCCTGCTTGGCGTCGTCATCGCGACGGCAGCTCTTACGAGCCAGGCAGCGATTTTCACAACTGATTTTAACTCCGGTCTGCCCGCCGGCACTGCAATCTATAACGGCAGCGTCGGTGGTCCCGGGCCGTCTATCACGTCCAACGGCGGCGTCGGCGACAGCGGCGTGCTGCGCATTACGGAAGCGGTTGGCAGTCAGCAGGGCAGCTTCGTCATCGACGATTTTAGCGGTGGAGTGGCTGTCAATGGCTTTGTCGCTACCTACAAAGTCCGGGTCGGCGGCGGCAATGGCGCCGACGGTTACAGTTTCGTTTTCGGCGCCGACATTCCAAACTCAAGCTGGGGCGAGGAAGGCGTTGGCTCCGGGCTGGTCGTTGCTTTCGATACCTACGCCAACGCCGGTGAGGTGCCGAATACTGTCGAGATCAAATACGGTGGAGTCAGCATCGCGCAAACCGTATTCAACTTTACGACGGGCAGTGGCTTCGCGGATGTCAGGATTACGCTCTGTCCGAATGGCCTGGTGAGTGTCACCCAGGGCGGTCAGATGATTTTCGATCGCGTCCAGGTCAGCTACGTCCCGATCGTGGGCCGCTTCGGCTTCGGCGCCCGCACCGGCGGCGCGTTCGATAACCACTTCGTCGACGATCTGACAATCGATACGACCGATCCGGTTGCCACGGCGATTACGAGCCAACCCACCAACCAGGCGGTAAGCCAGGGGCAGGCCGCCACGTTTACCGTGGGCGTCAACGGGATTTGTTACAACTCCGCGCAGTGGTTCAGCAACGGCGTCGCGATTCCTGACGGGACGTCACTCACCTACAGCACCCCGCCGGCGACTCTGGAAATGAACAACGCCGTTTATCGTGCTGAGATTACTGACAACGCAGGCACGCTCGTCAGCGACAATGCCACTTTGACCGTCGCGCCCGCGCCAATCATCTTCGGCGCTTCCAGCCGCATGAATCCTTACGGCGTGTTCGTGTTCTTTAACAAAAACGTCGCGGCGGCCAGCGCCTTGAATCCCGCAAATTACCAGATTTTGAGCGGTGGCATTAGCGTCACTGGCGCCGTCTTCAACAGTTTTGTCGCGACAAACGGAGAGCGCACTGTTGTGATGATTCAAGTTACGCCTGCCCTCGTCGGTGGGCAGACTTATACGGTGCGGGTCAGCAACGTGCAGGATGACGACGGCAACCCGCTGCTTCCGAACCCGACGGATGTCACCTTCACTCATCGCGGCGGAAGTATTTGCTACGATTTCAATTCGGGTCTCCCGACGGGTTCTTCGGTGTACGGCAACGCCCGCGTCGATTCTAAAGATGGCGTTGAAAACACGGGCGCTCTCAAAATCAATGACGCCCTTCTGAACCAGAACGGAGCGTTTCGCATTCACGAACTCCTGCCCGGCGCGGCAATCACCAGGCTCAACGCCAGCTTTATGATGCGTGTGGACACCCCACTCTCAGGCAACCCCGCCGACGGGTTCTGCTTTAACGTGGCGTCGGACATTCCCGCGGGCACTTACCCCAACCCACAGGGCGCCGAAGAAGGCGCGGGCACCGGTTTGACCGTCTCTTTTGACAATTGGGACAGCGGTATTGGCGTTGAGGGAGCCCTTATTTCTCCGTCCATTGACGTCAAATGGAATGGCCAGATTGTTCCCGGCGGACACCGAGGCATGGCGAAACATAACTTTGCCGCTTACATCCCAATGGTAATCGACGTGCGTCCGGACGGTGTGCTGAACCTCCAGTTGAACGGCACGAACGTGTTTGAAAATCTCCCCACTCCTTTCCAGCCTATTTCTAATTCCAAGCTGGGTTTCGGCGGACGCACTGGCGGTGCATTTGAAAATCACTGGATCGATGACCTTTGTGTGTCTCTTTTCAATGGTGGCCCGATTAACTTCACGCAGCCGCTCGCAAATCAGACGGTGACTGAGGCACGTCCCTACACGTTCCGACTGAATGTGGACGGCACGCCGCCATACTCCATCCACTGGTTCAGCAATGGTGTTGAGCTCGTCGACGCAAGTTCCGAGACGCTGTCGGGCATCGCGAGCCTGGATGCAAACAACGCGCAGTTCTATGCGGTTGTGAGCAATGAATTCAGCACCGCCACGAGCGCGACCGCGACTCTGACAGTGCAGGCGGATAATGCCCCGCCGGTGGTTGTCTCTGCGAAGGCCAATCGTGGCTTGAACCTGATCACGATCGTCTTCAATGAGGCGCTCGACCCGCTGACCGCGACCGATCCGGCCAATGCGAGCCTCAACGGGAGCGCCACGATCATCGACCGTTATCTCACGAATAACGGCACGACGCTGGTGCTGATCACCAGTCCACAAACGCCAGGCGACACTTACTCCGTGGAGTTGAATTTTATCTATGATGTGACGCTGAAGCCTGATAACTATATTAGCGCTTCGGTCCCGGTTACTTCGTGGATCATCACCCGTGGCTTTGTGCAGATGGAGCTCTATAAGGACATCTATGGCACTCTCGTCTCTGATTTGACTGGCAACGCCAAGTTTCCGAACCGGCCCGATGCCACCTCACATCACCACCTGACCGATTGGCGTCAGCCGCAGACCGGCAATCCCAGCCGCTCACAGGACGAGCCCTGGAACAATTACGGCGGCCGAATGTCCGGGTTCTTTACTCCGCGCGTGACGGGGACTCATCGCTTTTATTTCACACACGACGATGAGGCACAATTCCGGATGAGCACGGATGCGAATCCGGCCAACGCCACTATCCTGGTGACAGCCCTGGGCGTGCGAAACCTGCCATACGCCGATTTCACGCCTCAATTCATAGATAATACCCTGGTTGCCGGACAGCAGTACTACTTCGAAGCTCTCTTCAAAGAGGGCGGTGGTGGTGATTATCTTAGCATCGGCGTGCGCGAGCCGGGCAACAATATCGGCACCAACGGCATTACTCCGATCCAGAATTATTCGCTCGCGGCGCTGGCCGATCCGAGTGCAGCCCCATTGCTGAGCATTACCCAGCAACCTGTCGATGCGACCGTCGAGGCCGGCCACAGCGCCACCTTCACGGTTGGCGCATCGTATAGCGGTAACAACCTTCCATTCTACCAATGGAACATGGGCGGCACACCTGTCGCGGGCGCTAACGGCCCCACCTTCACGACGCCGCCGGCGGCGTTCGATGAAGTGGTATCTGTCGATATTTACCTGCCGGGTATCAAAGTCACGAGCGCTACTGTGAACCTGCACGTTGTTCCCGACACTACCGGCCCGCAAATCACAGGGTCAGTCTTACTCACTGGAAATTCCGTGTCGGTCG
>Ga0193697_1000251_pt1 | contig 20985 bp, 22 predicted proteins | sample L3m2metaG_FD_145073 | JGI IMG/M metagenome (GOLD analysis project Ga0193697, IMG submission 145073) | Soil microbial communities from a riparian zone of the East river system, Colorado, United States - L3m2 | ecosystem: Environmental > Terrestrial > Soil > Riparian zone | place: USA: East River... | reverse complement strand
CGTTCACAACACGGCGCACGGTTTACGGGTTTGTCGAGCGCCAGAATCTTCCCGGCTTGTTCCGCACGTTCGATTTCGCTAGCCCGGACACGAGTAGCGCGCAACGCTTTTCAACGACTGTGCCGCAACAGGCCCTGTTCCTGATGAACAGCCCCTTCGTCATTCAGCAGGCAGGGAAGCTCGTCGCGCGACCCGAGGTCAAGCGTGCCTCCAGTCCAGAACAGCGCATCCAGGAACTGCATCGCATCTGCTTTCAGCGCTCTCCTGATGCGGACGAAATCGCTCTCGGCAAGCGATTCGTCGAATCGCGGGCGGGCTCGACGGAGGCCGCCCCTCCGAGCGGGGCCTGGCAATACGGTTGGGGCGAATTTGATGCGAAAGCAAAGCGCACAAAGTCGTTTACTCCCCTGCCGCATTTTAATTCCTACTCGTGGCAGGGAAGCACGAATTTGCCTGACGCCAGGTTGGGTTGGGTGTTGCTGAATTCCGAGGGCGGACATCCCGGCAACGATCAGCAACACGCTGCCATTCGCCGCTGGACAGCGCCGCGCGACGGGACCATCACGATCTCGGGCGAGCTTCACCATCCCGAGGAGAAGGGCGACGGTGTTCGCGCGCGCGTTGTGTCGAGTGCAACCGGTGTTGCGGGCGAATGGACTGCATTCCACAACAAAGCGCCAACGGGCGTCGAGAAGCTGCGCGTCAAACGGGGTGACTTCGTCGATTTCATCACGGATTGCCGCGAGTCGGTTTCGTACGACACCTTCACCTGGGCGCCGCGGATCAAATACGAGAACTCAGGTGGCAAATCCAAAGACGGTGAGGATCGTTCGGAATGGGATGCGAAGGCTGATTTCGCGGGGCCGCCAAAGGAAAAACCGAAGTCGCTCGATCCGTGGCAGAAGTACGCGCAAGTGCTTCTTCTGGCGAACGAAACGATGTTCGTCGACTAGTCCGGATGAAACGCCGCATCGCGACGACAGTTTGCGTGCTGCTGTTCTTTGTGGGCGTGACTCACGCGCAAACCGCACGCGTGACGGTCAATTTCAGTGACGAGTCCGGCCCACTGAAAATCAACCAAATGGCCCTCGGCCAGGGTGGGCTCTCGAGCGAGCCGATGTGGGCGGACCGCGTTCCGGAAATTCGCACGCTGAATCCGGCGATCATTCGGCTTTTTATCCAGGAATACTTCGATCTGCTTCCGGAGATCGGCCGTTATCACTTCGACACGCTCGACCGGTCCGTCGATACGATTCTCGCGACCGGCGCCAAACCGCTGATGTGCATCTGCTTCAAGCCCAAAGTCCTCTTTCCGCTGGTTAACCAGGACGTTGTCGAGCCTAACGACTATGTCCCGTGGGAAGAATTGATTTTCAAATTGGTCACGCATTACAAGGAGCGCAATGCGGGCATTCGTTATTGGGAGATCGCCAACGAGCCGGACATTGGGGAGGACGGCGGCTGTCCTTACCGCTTCCGGCCAGACAGTTACACGCGATATTACGCGCACACGGTTGGCGCCATTCTGCGCGCTGATCCTGAAGCGCGCGTCGGCGGACCCGCACTTGCCAATTCGCGGTCGCCGATTCTTCCCGCGCTGCTTGAATTCTGCTCGACGAGTTCCTCGACGCCGCTTCATTTTGTATCGTGGCATATCTACAGCAGCGACCCGAGGGCGGTGCGGGGAACGATCAATTACGTCAACGACCTGCTGAAGAGACATGCCTCGCTGAAACCGGAGAAGTTCCTCGACGAATGGAACATGGACCTGACGAACCCGCCGCTCGATCCGCGCTTTCAGCCCTGCTACGTCGCGGAAACGATCTGGCAAATGAAGGACGGAGGGCTCGACTATTCGTGCTACTACCACATTCGCGACTACTACGTCTCGTTCGACGAATTCGCTCCCTTCATGTCGGAGAAGGGAACGGCCTTCATGGCACGCTGGTGGAATCGCATGCCGCAATTCGATGGACTTTTTGATTACCAGAACGGTGTCCGACCGGCTTACTTCGCTTTCAAGTTACTCTCGCGACTCGCGGGCAATCGCATCGCAGCGACCTCAACGCATCCGTCCGTCCACGCTTTCGCTGCGCATGATCCGCGCATGTTAATGCATAATGTCGTCGTGTGGAATTTCTCCTCGTCACCGGTGAAGGTCGACCTTCAATTCGCAAACCTTCCGAAGGAAATGCGCACTCGGCATATCGCCCTTGACGCACTGGCGCCGAGCGACGACGAAAACCTGCGGCTGCGTCCTGATCCTTTTAAGAAGTTACCGGCTGGGGATCAAACGATTGCGCTCGATCTCGAAGCGTACGCGGTCCACTACTGGTCGTTCGAATGACAGAATAAGTGACTCAATCACCGCGCAAAGAACCTCATAAATGCGGGACTCCGACGCGGTACGGGTTTCGCCGAGAGCGCCCGAACACTCCGAGAGGCTACCGCGCAAATAGTCGCCCTACGCTCTTCGCCGCGGCTCAATCTTCGCGTAGCGACCGAGTTCGCGGTGAATCCGCGCGACACGCTCCACCTGGCCCTTCGCCGCAAACCGTTCGTAAAAACCTTCGTTGCGAAATGCCTTCACCTGCTCGCCCCACGGTGAGAGACGCTGCTTCCAGCGCTCAATGCGTCCGTCCTCCGGTTCGGCATCTTCGGCCGTCAGATCAGCGCAGACGCGGATCATCGCCTTGAGCGTCACCGGCTTGGTGACCATGTAATTCTCATCTCCCCATGCGTCGCCCCAAACCTGGGCTGCCGCTTTCAGAAAATCGCGGGCCATCGCGTAGTAATGCGCGGCCGCGCGCTTGTCGGTGCCGTCGCGCTCGATCTTTTTCCACGCCTGTTTCACCCACCGATGAACCTCGTTGTAAAGCTCCGCCTGCAGAATCCATTTCTCCTGTTTGCTCCGGCCGCCGAGCCGGTTAATACGATAGCGCAACGGGCTGTCTCCCTGGCTGTAGAGCATCTCCACGATATGCGCAGCAAAGCGGCGGTCCGGTTCGGCCCACGAGACCCGCTCGTAAAGGTCGATCAAATGGCTCTTGTTGATGCGCGTGGGCGTTGAATTGATGATCACGAACATTTCGGTGGCGAAATCCTCGCTGCGCCCGTCAAAAATCACGCACGGCACGGAGAAGTTTTTGGCGTCATCCGGATGCGTGCGTTCGTAAAATTGCAATGCGGCCAACCGGTGCTGGCCGTCGATGATCAAAAACTTCTCCTCCGGCTCCTGCAATCGGCCGATGCCATGACCGCTCTCCAACTCATCAAACCGCAGCTTCTGCGGCGTGAAGAGCAGGACCGTTCCCGGAATCGGCGGCTGGCTGATCGCCGTTTCGTAAAAATTTCGGATCGACCGCACCTTCGCGCGCGACAATTCACGCTGAAATGCCTTCTCGCTCCGCTCGATGCGCGCGATGAATTGCGCGACGTCATCGTCCGCCGGGACGTCCTCCGGTTTGATGGCCGCGCCCTCCTCGTCGTAAAAGCGGCTGATGAAGCGCACCTGGGTCAGCAGGCGCTCCGATGGGTACGAAGCGAAATAAAAAATGGCGTCCTTTTGTCGAATTTGTGTTGCGATCATGCAATTCCCTTTCGTGGGCAATTAAGTACCGCCGCTCAGGTCATGTAAATGCGAGATTATCAGCCGTCGGCGAAAGCCGTGAATCATTGGGGCGCGGAGAGCTTCGAGATGTCGACTCCGGCGGCCTGCAAAGCCTCACGGAGCTTTTCGTTTCCAATCGAATACCTGAGGACGCCGTGGCGAAATTCGGCGCGGTCGGGCTTTTCCCGAGCCAATAACCGCACTTCATTGGTTTTGCCGTTTGCATACGTCAGCGTCAGCAGAGCAACTTCTGCGCCTCCGTGATCACGTCTCAGGCGGCCTTCACGAAGTGCGGCCAGGATTCGCGCGCAAACGGCGTCATCTGTCAGTGTGACACTCCCCATGTTTGTCGCGCCAGTCGAAGAATCGGACACTGGAATGTTGATTGCGATCGCTATCGCTCTACTTCCGCTGAGGTGTGGCTTGCGCAAAAAGAGCCATCCTGCCGCCACGACCACCGCGACAATCCCCAGGACGCAAGCGGAAGTGATCGCCAGCATGCGTGTCTTATTATAGGGCGGAGGTCCCGGCGCAGTTGCGGCTCGTTCACTGCCCTCCATAAACGCCTAATATCCTCAAGTGCGCGTCTGCCGCATCCGCTCCAGCACGTTGCGTGTAATCTGTTGCGCGCGGGCATCCGGTCCCTGCGGCGTTGTGTAAGCGGTTGGCTTGACATAACCGGGAGGCGCCGAGAGCCCGTCGCCCCACCAGCAACTGGAAGCGTTGAAAACAAAATTGCGTTTGGGCCCGGGATAAACTGTCGCCGTGAACTTTCCTTCGCCGCGCCCGCTTTTGGTCGTGCCGGTGGAGACGATTTCGAGCCCGGGAATCTGCGCCGGATCGCCGTGCCATTCCCAGCCCACCAGCCCCGGAATCCCATCGCCCTTCTTCATGCCCGTCCCCTCAAAAATCCAATGGTCGGGCAACGCGCACATCCAATCCGCGCCGCCGGTGATCGGCATGGTGCTGCGCGCGCCAATCAACAGATTCTCGTTCGGGCTGTTCCACGGAAAGCGCTCCATCTCGGGAAAATCCTTCGTCTCCTTCGGATCGCGGGGTCCATAACGATCCATCCGTTCCATGCTCCAATGGCCTGCGGGCTTTGCATGCTGTTTCAACTCGACTCGTCCGCAGCAGGTGTTGCCTGAGAAGAAGCCGACATTGAGTCCGCGATCAATCGCGCGGCGCAGGTTGTTGAATATCTCGATCGAATAATATTCATCGTGTCCCACCGATAGAAAACCCCTCGCGCGCAGCAGGCTCTTTGGATCCGTGTGTGTATCGAGATTGGAAATATAGGTGAGATCGTAGCCGAGCGATTCCATCCAATAGGCCATGGGGAACTCCCAGAGGAACCATTCGCCGGAGCCGGTCGAAAGCGGCGCGTCGAGAATCTGACAGTACTTCCCGTAGGGCCGGTGATAGCTCACCTCGACCTGGGGGCCCCAATACCAGAACTTCTTGCCATCATCGTAGAGCGAGAACTGACTCGGCCAGCGATTGTAAGCCTGCCAGGTGTTGTCAGAGCATTGGAAGATGAAATCCGCGCGCCGATCATCGCGCACAATGAAAATGACGTAGCTCTGCCAGGCGCCCTTTTCTGCGGTCAATTTTCCAATATACACACCGCTGAGCCAATCGCGCGGAATCTTCAGGCTCGCGCACGGTTCCCATTCGCAAACGCGCAGGCGGCGTTCGCCAATGGGCGGATCAGGCTGGACACGGCCCGGAAAGGGACCGAGCGAGGTCAGGTGCCTGCCACCGGCGCCGCCGTAATAGCCCATTCGATAAATATCGATAGTGAATGGGGACGCCGGATTAGTACTTACGTGGAAAGTTTGAATATCGCCGGCCCGCAACGTGGGTCGAGAGCAATAACCTTCAATCCATGGACAGCGGAACTTTGTGCTCGGATCGATTCCAGTTTTGCGCAACATCCAATCGCGGGTCCCTTCGCGGGCATTTTCGCGTGAGATGAGATCGGATCCCTTGGTTCGAGCGTTAGTCGCGCAACCGCCTACGAGGGCAACAGCGCCGCTGCCCACGATTCCCTTGAGCAAATCGCGCCGGCTGAGCCTGGAGTTCATTGCTGTTACGCTATTGTGACAAAATCGCTTACTTCAAATTAATTCTGGAAATATCTCGGCCGTTGTCCCAAATGTGCGGGTTCGTTCGTCGTTTAAATGACTGAGGCAAAAACAGGAAAGAATATGACTACGAAGAATGATCCCGTTGACCAGGGCGCCGTGAACGAGTTTGTCATCTCCCGCGCGTTCGAAGCGCCAGGAGACCGGATGTGGGCGGCGTGGAGCGAACGCGACCAACTCATGGATTGGTTTGGACCTAAAGGCTTCAAAATGCCTGCCGCCAAACTCGAGTTCCGAGCGGGCGGAACGTTTCATTACTGCCTGGAATCGCCGGATGGGAACGAAATGTGGGGCAAGTTCGTTTATCGCGAGATCGTCAAGCCCGAGCGACTGGTGTTCGTCAGTTCGTTCTCGGATGAGGACGGCGCCATCACGCGCCATCCGCTTAGCGCAACGTGGCCGCTGGAAATGTTGTCCACGATCACGTTCACGGAAGAGAAAGGCAGGACGACGGTGACCATTCGATGGTTGCCAGTAAGACCTACGGAGGCCGAGCGCAAGACGTTCGAGGGCGCGCACGACGGAATCAAGCAGGACTGGAGCGGGACCCTCGATCAACTTGCCGATCAGCTGGCGAAGGCTTAGGTTCGATTCGCCTTTGGAAAGGAGAGAACCCGTATGCAAAGGATCACGCCATTTTTGTGGTTTAACAAGCAGGCTGAAGAGGCTGCGAACTTTTACGAAACTTAAATTATGAGCAAGGTACGAGTATTAGTCGGCACGAGGAAGGGCGCGTTTGTCTTGACGGGGGACGGAAAGCGGAAGGATTGGCAGGTCGACGGGCCGCATTTCGCAGGGTGGGAGATTTATCATGTGAAGGGCTCGCCCGCGGACCCGAACCGAATCTTTGCCTCGCAGACGAGCGGATGGTTCGGACAGATCATCCAGCGCTCCGATGATGGCGGCAAAACGTGGCAGCCTCCCGGAAGCAGGCCCGAGGACCTTGTCGGTCCAGAGGGCATGCTCAAAGGCGAAAGCAATAAGTTTGTTTATGAGGGCCACGTCGGCACGCACAAGTGGTACGACGGCACGCAGCATCCGTGGGAATTCAAGCGCATCTGGCACCTTGAGCCTTCGCTCACAGACCCGGAGACGGTCTATGCCGGAGCGGAAGATGCGGCAATCTTCAAGACCACGGATGGCGGCAAGACGTGGCACGAGCTTTCCGGATTGCGCAATGCCAAGGGTCATCTGTGGCAACCGGGCGCGGGTGGCATGGCGGTGCACACGATCATCCTGCATCCGAAAAACCCGAAACGGATTTTCATCGCGATTTCTGCCGCGGGGGCGTTTCGCTCGGATGACGGCGGCGAAACGTGGCGGCCGATCAATCGCGGACTCAAATCTCAATTTGAGCTGCCCGACCCCGACGCGGAAGTCGGCCACTGTGTTCATCGCATTGCGATGCACCCGTCCCGACCTGATGTGCTCTTCATGCAAAAGCATTGGGACGTGTTGCGCACGAACGATGCAGGTGACATGTGGAATGAAGTGAGCGGTAATTTGCCCTCTGATTTCGGTTTCCCGATCGATGTTCACGCGCATGAACCGGAGACGATTTACGTCGTGCCGATCAAGAGCGACTCTGAACATTACCCGCCGGACGGCAAGCTGCGTGTGTATCGGAGTCGCACTGGTGGAAACGAATGGGAGCCACTTACGAAAGGATTGCCGCAGAAGGATTGCTACGTAAACGTGCTCCGCGACGCGATGGCGATCGATTCGTTGCAACCGTGCGGGGTCTACTTTGGGACGACCGGCGGGCAGGTTTATTTGTCAGCCGACAGCGGGGACTCGTGGAATCCCATCGTGCGCGACCTGCCGGCGGTGTTGTCGGTGGAAGTCCAGACGTTGCCATGATTCGCGTGGTGCTTCCGTTTCACCTGCGCACACTCGCACGCGTCGATGGCGAAGTGCAGGTTGAGGTTCAAAGCCCGGTCACCGTGCACTCCGTCATTGACGCTCTGGAGGCGCGCTATCCGGTGCTGCGAGGAACAATTCGTGATCACGTTACGTTGAAACGCCGGCCATTCGTCCGATTTTTCGCGTGCAAAGAGGATTTGTCTCTCGAACCGCCGGAGACACCGTTGCCCGATGCGATTGTGAGCGGTGCAGAGCCGTTTCTAATCGTTGGCGCCATGGCCGGAGGTTAGTACTCGCTTATGTACCGCGTTACCAAATATCTGGCGGACACATAGAGGATTTATGAGTTACGTTGATGGTTACGTGTTGCCGGTGCCGAAAAAGAACCTGCAGGTCTATCAGCGCATCGCGCAGAAAGCGGGCAAACTCTGGCGTGAACACGGCGCGCTCGAATACCGGGAGTGCGCGTGTGACGATCTCAAAGTGAAATGGGGTGTTCCGTTCGCGAAAGTCATCAAAGCGAAGCCGGGTGAAACGGTGATTTTCGCGTGGGTCGTGTTTAAGTCGCGAGCCCACCGCGATTCGGTTAACGCCAAAGTCATGAAGGACCCGCGGCTTGCGAAAATGATGGAGTCGGTGAAGATGCCCTTTGACATGAAGCGTATGGCTTACGGGGGGTTCCGTGTGATAGTGAAGGCTTAAGGGGCCAACCAGAGCGTTCACGACGCCATGAACCTCTACGTCGGAACCAGCGGCTATTCCTACAAGGAGTGGAAGGGTACGTTCTACCCTGAGGACTTGGCGGAGAAGCAGATGCTTCGGTTTTATGGGGAGCGATTTCGTTCGGTCGAGATCAATAATACCTTCTATCGCATGCCGAAGGCATCAGTACTTGAAGCATGGGCGCAGGAAGTGCCCGCGGATTTCAGTTTCGTGCTCAAGGCACCGCAGCGCATTACGCACATCCGACGGCTCAAGGATGCGGGCGATTCGGTGTCGTACCTGCTCGACGTTGCCGGCGTATTGAAGGAGCGTCTGGGTCCCCTGCTCTTCCAGTTGCCGCCGTACTTGAAGAAGGATGCTTCGCGGCTGCGTGAATTTCTCGCGTTGCTGCCGAAGGACCGCCGCGTAGCGATGGAATTCCGGCATGAGTCCTGGTTCGACGAGGAAGTTTTCCAATTGCTGCGCGATCATCAGGCGGCATTGTGCATTGCCGAAGGGGAAGATGGCGTCGAAGTTCCTTTCGTCTCGACGGCGGATTGGGGTTATCTACGCTTGCGGAGGCCCGATTACGGCGACCCAGAGCTGAAGGGGTGGGGAGAGAAGGTGCGTGAACCGGGGTGGCGAGACGCGTTCATCTTCTTCAAACATGAGGAGGAAGGTAAAGGGCCGCAGATGGCCAAACGTTTCCTCGAACTGGCTGGTTAGGCGCGTTTCAGGGCGTCGAAATCGCCGCAAAAATTTAACACAAATTGTCCTGCCCGCAGTTTCCAGTTCGTCGTATTGTTGAACGTTAAAAAGGCAGTTTACAAAGAATTCTCAAATTATGGCCACGCAAACGAAAACAAAACCGAAAGCCAAAAAGTCATCGAGCACACCGGCGAGCATCGTCTGGTTTGAAATTCCGGCGGACAACGTCGAACGCGCGAAGAAGTTTTACAGCGGATTATTTGGCTGGAAGATTGAGAAGTTTCCGGGAGGAATGGATTATTGGCACATTGACACCGGCGGCAGCGATGACTCGCCTGATGGCGGAATGATGCCGCGCAAGCATCCGCAACAGCCGATCACTAATTACATCCTCGTGGCGTCAGTGAATGAAGCCGCGGCGAAAGTCCAGAAGCTCGGCGGCACGATCTGCATGTCCAAAACCGCCGTGCCGCAGATGGGCTGCTTTGTCGTCTGCCAGGACACCGAGGATAATATGTTCGCTCTCTGGGAACGAAACGAAAAGGCAAAATAGATGTCCTCAACCGGCGGATTCATTCGTCGTATCATTGAACCGAAACAATAAACCGTAAGAAAAAACCAATATGAATAACGAAACACCATCCGAATATCTGCTGCTGTTCCGCGGCGCGCAATGGGACAAAGGTCTGGCCCCGGAAGAACTCCAAAAGGTCCTTGGCCGATTCATGGGCTGGTTTGAGCGCCTGAAGGCCGAAGGGATCGCGAAGACCGGCCAACCGCTCGCACGCGAAGGCAAGATCGTCTCCGGGAAAAAGGGCACTGTGGCTGACGGTCCTTTTGCCGAGTCCAAGGAAGCCATCGGCGGTTACTTCCTCCTGAACGTCCGTAGCATCGACGAAGCGGTCGAAATCGCGCGCCAATGCCCGATCCTCGAATATGGCGCGACTGTTGAAGTGCGACCCGTGGCCCAGCAATGCGCCACGCTTCAACGCCTGAACGAGCAACTCGCTCACGCAACGGCGTAAGGGCGTGACGCAGATTTCAGAACAAATCGAGTCGCCGCCAGCCGGGGAAATCTCCCGGCTGGCGGACCATCTTTTTCGGGAGGAAGCCGCCAAGCTCGTTTCCGTTCTGACCGCCCGCTTCGGCATGGACCGGCTGGAATTCGCCGAAGACGTCGTGCAGGAAGCGCTCGTGCGCGCGCTCCAAACATGGCCGTTTTACGGAGTTCCGAAAAATCCCGCGGCCTGGTTCACGCAAACAGCCAAGAATCTCGCGCTGGACCTGATCCGCCGGGAGAAGGTTTTTCGCGACAAGGAGCCGGAGATCATTGCCACCTTCGAGCAGTGGCCGAGCGAGTCGGCGGATTCGGCGCAGTTCGACAGCGAAATCAAAGACGACCGGCTGCGATTGATGTTCGCGTGCTGCCACCCCCTTATCTCACAAGAGGACCAGACGGCCCTGGCGCTCAAGACTCTCTGCGGATTTGGCACAACTGAAATCGCGAAGGCATTTCTGACGACGGAAGCTGCGATCGCGAAACGTCTCGTGCGCGCGAGACAAAAAGTCCGCGAGCTGCGTATCCCGTTTGAGATTCCGGCGGGCGAAGAGCTATCGAGCCGACTCGATGGCGTGCTGCAAACCCTCTACCTGCTGTTCAACGAAGGTTACAAGGCGTCGAGCGGCGCGAGTCTGATCCGGGAAGAACTTTGCCAGGAAGCGATCCGGCTGACGACTTTGCTCTCCGAACATCCCGCGGGCAACCAACCGCGCACACAGGCCCTGCTGGCGCTCATGTATTTGAATGCGGCGCGTCTGCCTGCGCGTGTTGACAGCGACGGGAACCTCCTGCGCCTCAGGGAACAAGACCGCTCTACCTGGAGGCAGCCAATGATCGCGCGCGGGATGCTTCACCTCGGCCAGGCGGCTGCGGGGGATGAACTCACCGAGTATCATCTCCAGGCCGGCATCGTCGCATGCCACGGCGTCGCTCGCGATTACGAATCGACCGATTGGCCGCAAATACTGTCGCTCTACGACCGCTTACTCGAACTGGACGATTCTCCGGTCGCCGCGCTCAACCGCGCCGTCGCCCTCGCCAATGTGCAGGGACCGGAGGCGGGCATTCGAGCAGTTGCGGCCATTCGCAACCGTCGGCAACTCGATTCGTATTATCTGCTCTATGCGGTTCTCGGAGAATTCGAAACGCAACTGAAGAACTTCGACGCGGCGGCGGCGCATTTCCGCAAAGCTCTCGATCTTATCGAACTCAAATCCGAACGCATCTTCCTCTCAAACCGCCTCCGCGAGTGCGAGTCTTCGGCGCAAGCCGCATTGACGTAGGCATCCTGCCGGCTCGTCAGGGGGTCCAGAGTTGTGGCTGCGCAGATGGCGCGGGCGCGGCGGTGCGGCGCGCTTTGATGGTGATATAGGGAGGAATAAACCAGCTTCGGTGGCGAAAGGTTCCCGGTTTCGCGTGCGGATCACCGTGGTGCGGTTCCGCAACATCTTCGACCACAAAACCGCTCCGACAGAGCCCGCCCAGCAAATCATCCCACCGATGCAGGTATTCCAGAGTGCCCGCTTCCCGATGAAGCGAGCTCTCGGGGGCAGACGGCAAAGGACCACTCCGATAGTAAGGTTCGCTAATTACATACCGGCTGGAATTTGAATCGGTCTGCAGGCTCGCCGGCTGCTTGTGCTGGCTGATGTAGAGGCCATTCGGAATCGTGACGCGCGCCACTTCGCGATAGACGCGATTAATGTCGGCAACGTAACAGGTGCTCACGGGTTGGATCACGATCTCAAACGACCCATCTTCGAACATCGAAAGGTCATCCATCGAAGTCTCGACCAAACACATCTTAAACCTTCGTTCTGTCGCGATCTGTCGGTCGCGCGCGAGCATCTCGGGACTGATGTCCACGACGGTGAGGTCCGCGCCGACGGACGCAAACAGCGGGCCGTGCCATCCACCGCCCGCCGCCAGACAAAGGACGCGTTTTCCGGCGACATCGCGGCCAAGCCAGCCGCAATCGTCGATGTAGCGCCACGGATCGGCAAACTGAGCGTCACCCGCTTGCTCGGTGTGCGCCAACTGGCGCCGCGCGCGCTCATCCCAAGCCTGTCGGTTCTGTTCGTGTGAGCCTTTCACGTCTGCGACAAATTGGATCAGTCGCGACTCACGAGAAAGCCAGAATGTCACACTTCTCCATTGTTCTTGTGACGTGCACCCGTTGAAACCCGAATGATTTGGCAGTATCTTGCGGTAGGCACGATAGCCGCTGAAAGGATTTCATGATAATGGATTGGACATTCTGGCTTATCATTCCGGGCATACTTCTCGGGTTGTATGCACAGTTCAAATTGATGGGCACCTATAGCCGCTATGTGCGCGTGCCGACGAGCAATGGTTTGACCGGGGCTGAAGCTGCCCGCGCGATTTTGGACCACGCGGGTTTGCGCAACATGCCTGTGAACGAGATCGGCGGACACTTGACCGATCACTATGATCCCACAAAGAAGGCGCTGTTTCTCTCTTCGGAAAACTTTCGCGGAAATTCGATCGCCGCAGTGGGTGTCGCCGCTCACGAAGCGGGCCACGCGTTGCAGGAGAAAGCGGCCTACGCGCCGATGCACTTTCGGATGATGCTTGTGCCTGTGACACAATTCGCAAGCGTTGCGTGGATGGGCATTTTGCTTCTTGGGTTGTTCCTGGGAGGCGCTTACTTCAGCAAATTCCTCGTTATTGCGATTGCGATTTTCACGATCATCACACTCTTTCAACTCGTGACTCTGCCCGTCGAATTTGACGCGAGCCGGCGAGCCAAGGCACAGTTGCTTAATCTTGGACTGGTCGCACCGCAGGAGAGCGGTGCAGTTGCCAAAGTGCTCAACGCAGCCGCTCTAACCTATGTCGCAGCGCTCGTCACGTCAGTCCTGCAACTACTTCGCCTGCTGATGCTCGCGCGGAACCGTAATTAGGTTGCGAACCGTTCCGATCAAAGCGCTGATTTGAGATTGGCGGCAAAGTCGCTGACCGTTTAGGCTCCGCGCGATGCCCGAATTCCGTTTCCGGACGCCCTTGAACGAAAAGGATGTGTGCCAGCTTACAGCCGGCGATTCAGTCACGCTCGACGGCGTGATCTTTGGCGTGCGCGATGCGACGCTCATGCGGATTTGCGACGACGGTGTTAAGCCACCAGTCGATTGGCGTGGCGCAGCGTTGCTCCACACGGCCCCCAACGTGCGGAAGATTGGTCCCGGACGCTATGAACCGATTTCGGTAGGGACGACGACGAGCATGCGCGTGGACCGATTCACGGAACCATTGCTTCGAGATTACGGTGTGCGGGCATTTCTCGGGAAGGGCGGCATGTCGGATCGGACCGCGCAACTGATGCAGCAATATGGGGCGTGTTATTTGTCCGTAACCGGTGGCGCGGCGGCGGTGGAGACGCTTCAGATCGAAGAAATCGAGAAAGTTTACTGGGAGGGATTGATGTCGGAGTGCATCTGGCAATTTCGCTTCAATGGATTTGGGCCGCTCACCGTCGGCATTGACACGCGTGGCGGCAATCTTCAAATGGAAGTGCAGGCGCAGGCCCAGCAGCGAACGGCCGAACTGCTGCGCAAAATGGGAATTCAGGGATGAATCGGAATTTTCAGTCGTATCGAGGCACCTGGGCGTGGCTCGTGCAGCGCTTCAGCGCGATCGCGTTATTTCTGTTGATTCCAGTGAAGATTTACACCGGTTGGGCCGCGCGCGGCAAAGTGCCGGACGTGCCGGAGTGGCTGGGGTCGGGGAGAAAACTGCACCTGAACGCGACCATCGACATACTCCTCCTGCTTTTCTTTTTGCTGCACGCCTTTTACGGGTTGCGCGTAATCCTCATTGATGTCGGATGGCTGCGTGAGGACAAATTTTTCTGGAGGACGTTCGGATTATCGACGGCGATTTTTGTCGCCGCCATTTGGTACGTGTACATCCACGGATCCTGATGCCGTTTAGTCTTTCGCGGTTTCCACAGGAACTTTCTCGGAGGCAGCCGGGCTCGCCTGACGAGTTACAGCCGAAGGTGGCGCATTGAGCACGCGAGAGGCGGTCGCATCATCAAGATCATTTTCCCAACGAGCGATCACCACCGTGGCGACGCCATTGCCGATCAGGTTCGTGACCGCGCGCGCCTCAGACATGAGCCGATCGACACCGAGAATCAGGACCATCCCTTCAATGGGAATTGTGTGCATGGAGGAAAGTGTCGCCGCGAGCGCGATGAAGGCGCTGCCAACCACGCCGGCTGCGCCTTTGGAAGTGACCAGACACACGGCAAGCAGCGTCAATTCCTGTCCGAAGGTCAGATGCGTATTCGTCGCCTGCGCGATAAAAAGCGCGCCCATCGTGAGATAAATCGAGGAGCCGTCGAGATTGAACGAGTAGCCACCCGGCAGGACTAAACGCACGAGCGATTGCGAACAACCGAGCGCCTCCATTTTGGTCATCATACGCGGAAGGACCGATTCCGAGGAGGCCGTGCCGAGCACGATAAAGATTTCCTCACGTATGTACTTGATGAATTTCCAGAGACTAACGCCGCTCAGTCGCATTAAGCCCCCGAGGAGAACGCAAGTGAACAGCAGGCAGGTAATATAGACACACGCCATCAGTTTGCCGACGGAGACCAGGCTCCTGATTCCGAATTCGCCGACCATGAAAGCGATCGCGCCCAGGGCGGCAACCGGCGCCAATCGCACAATCATCCCGATAATCTTCATGAGGGCGTTGGAAATTTGTTCCAGCGCATAAACGACAGGCCGGTTGGCTTCACCGAGCGCCCCCAGGGCAATCCCGAAGAGCACAGAAATGAACAGGACCTGCAGAATGTCGCCCTGGGCGAACGCGCCCACGATGCTCGTCGGAATGATGTTCAACAAAAACTCCGCCGCTCCGTGTGTCTTCGCGGTGGTGATATAAGATTGCACCTTGCTCGCGTCGAGGGTGGAAAGGTCGGCGTTGACGTCGGCGCCTGGTTGAAACGCCTTCACCACCAGCCAGCCAATGACGAGTGCCAGCGTTGTCATCACCTCGAAATAGATTAGCGCCTTGATTCCGATTCGACCGACGCGTTTGAGATCGCTTATGCCCGCGATGCCGAGGACGACGGTGGTGAAGATGATCGGGGCGACGACCATGCGGATCAGCTTGATGAAACCGTCGCCCAACGGCTTCAACTTGACGCCAAAGCCCGGATAGAAATGCCCGATGATCGCGCCAAGCAGGATTGCGACGAGAACCTGAACATAGAGGTGGCGAAAAATCGATTTTCGGATCATCGCGGCTTTGCGGCTGTTATAGAACAACCCCGATACAGAACAAGAAAACGATTGCGCTGGCCAAAGGGCCTTCTGTTGAATTGCCTTAATGACGCCAGAAAAATCAGCCACCAAGTCCAACTGCTTGCGCACCTGAAAGATGCCGCGTCTCAAAGACAAAGTTGCGCTCGTTACCGGAGGCGCGCATGGCATCGGCAAAGCAATTTGCGAGCTGTTTGCCGAGGAAGGAGCGACGGTGTTCATCGTGGACATCGACAACAAAGCGGGGCAAGGCACCACGGCCGAGATTTGTGGCCGTGGCGGTGATGCGCTGTTTATCTCCGCGGATATTTCGTCGGCGGGAGAGGCATCACGCGCCGTCAAAGCTGCCGCCGAGAAAAAAGGCCGCATCGACGTGCTCTGCAACAACGCCGCTTACCTGGGAACGTGGCATAATGCTCTCGAAGTCACGGACGATGAATGGGACAAATGCATTTCCATCGCGCTGATGGGCACACAACATTGCACGCGCGCGGTGCTGCCTTACATGATTCCGCAAAAGGGCGGGTCTATCATAAACCTCAGTTCCGTGCAGGGACTTGCCGCGAGCCGCGGTTCCGTCGCATACACCACGATCAAGACTGCCCTCATCGGCTACACCCGCAGCATCGCGTGCGATTTTGGCGCGGATAACATCCGCTGCAACGCGATTTGTCCGGGAGCAATTACGACCCGCCTCTCGCCTGAGCCGGGCTCCGAGCGATACCAGCGGCAGGTCAACCAAACTTTCCTTCGTCGCGTGGGCCAACCGCGCGAAGTGGCATATGCCGCCCTGTTCCTCGCCTCGGACGAATCCTGTTACGTTACTGGCGCGATCCTGGCGGTGGATGGCGGGCGGTCCGCGATGTGACGCGAATAGTGTTTATGCCAGAGCACCTCCGCGGGCATAACGCGGATCTACCGAGCCGTTTGTGGGCACCTTTGGTTGAGCCTTCGGCTTCGCGGCCGATGAATTATTCCCTTCCTCGTCAAGGAGCGCGTACTCGTTTGCGAGCAGGTTCATAATGAAGAAGTTTACGAACAGGAGCGCGCCGAACGGTTTGAGAAATCCCCAGAGGAATTCGCTGCCGGGACCGGTCAGGGAGACCGCGAACACGACCACCGAGGTGACAAGCGATGTTTTGGCGAGTGTTTTCATAGGAAGCTTTCGTTGTAAGTTGTCTTTCAACGCTATGAAGATCGGCGAGCGCCAATAAAGTGACTCCACGGATTTTGCTGAAAACGCAACCGATTTTGCCAGGCTGGCCTTTGGGTGAAAAAAACTTAAAAATTCCTTTTGACCCTCACCTTACGTCAGCCCTGAGAGTGCGAGCAGTTGTTGGCACCACGGTGGTGCCGACGAACAAACGACGATGGCGTACACAGTCAAACAAGTAGCCCGGATGTCGGGTGTCAGCGTGCGCACGCTTCACTTTTATGATGAAGCGGGCCTGCTGAAACCGGCGTATTACGGCGTGAACGGCTACAGGTTCTACGAGGAGCCTCAGCTTCTGACCCTGCAACAGATCCTGTTTTATCGGGAGCTGGGGTTTGAGTTGAAGCAAATCAAACGAATCCTGGGCCGGGCCGATTTTGAAAAGATCCGCGCACTGGAATCGCATCGCAAGGTGCTGAGGAAGGACCTGACCCGGACGCGACGACTGATCGAAACCATCGACAAAACAATCGAGCACTTGAAAGGGAAACGGAAAATGAAGAGTAAGGAACTGTTTGTGGGCTTCGATCCAAAGCAGCAAGCGAAGCACGAGCAATATTTGATCGACCGCTACGGCGACGCGATGAAAGAAAGCATCGCGCTGACCGAAAGGAAGGTCAAAGACTGGACGAAAGGTGATTGGGAGAAATCGGGCACGGCGTTCAACGAGATCTGCCGCGATCTCGTCTCCGCAATGGAACGCAAGCTAACCGTGGAATCAGCCGTCGTTCAGAACATTATCCGCCGCCACCATCAGTGGTTGAAGCAATTCTGGACACCGACGCGCGAATCCTATGCCGGGCACAGTCAGCTCATCGTCGATTCAGACCTGCGCAAGGCGTACGAAGCGCATCATCCGCAACTGCCTGAGTTCGTGTCGAAGGGCATCAGGGTGTTTGCGGAAAAAGAACTGACCTAAGAGCCGGGCGTCGAAAAGCGCCCAACCCCCGAATCAAAAGTCGCAGCGGCTGGCGGAAACGTCAGCCGCTGGTCCTTTTCGACCCAGTGCGAAGGCGAGGGAAAGTCCCCATGGGTCACGGTGACGGGTAGACGGATGCTTTTGGTTGCAGGCGAGTTGGAGACGCAGATGAGCTGTAATTTGGGCCGGGCCGCGGTTCTGGTTTTTCTTTGGACACATGCGACCCTTGCGCAGGAATGGAATTACATCAATCGATGGGAGAAGCCGACCAGCGGGTATTGGGAGGAACCTTACTGGACCCTTCGGGCTGCCGTCACCGGGCTACGATCACGTCACTTTCGACAGCCCTGGCTGGAAGGCGCTGGCGATCGGAGCGAGCACCGTGCGGGACTATTCACAAAGCCTGAGGTTGGGCAGCCTGATTGTGAGGTCGCCTAGCAATTCGTTCAACACATTGATGTTGAATTACGCGGGACTTCAGACAGCGCTCGAAACGAGGTTTTTGACGATTGATAGTAATTCGGTTTTCCTGACGCTGGCATCGGCGTTGCGGGGCGTAGAAATTTTTTCGATCGACGGGACGGTGAACCACGGGGCGCTGTCGGAAGTTTCGGCGACGAATGTATCCGTGGGAACATATCATGGTGGGGTTTACAATTTGAGCAACGGCGTTCTGACCGTCAGCAATCTTCAAATAGGGGCTTCGGTTCCGTTAGGCGCTGCGTTTAACCAGGAAGGGGGCTCGAATCGAACTGATCTCCTGCAGATATGGAACGGCACCTACTTTCTGAACAACGGGGACCTGCGACTGGGAAGAGCGACTATTGCAGGAACGGATGCTTTGTTCTATCAACGCAGTGGACAAGCAACTGCCACCAGGGTGACGCTGGGATTAGCCGGCACAGGATACCTTGGCCGTTATACTCTCGCGGACGGGATTCTCAGCGTCGGACAACTGGAAGTGGGCACGCAATTGTACGATTACTACCGCGGGGATGGATATTTTGAGCAAAGCGGCGGATCTAATTTCGTGGGAACTCTCCGCGTGGGCGACTTTGGTTCTCACGGACCAAGCTACGGTGACTCAGGGCGGTATGACTTGCATGGTGGTCTGCTCGTGACCTCGAACACGATGATCGGCGTGGGCCTCTCCGGATTCTACCAAACGGGTGGCGATCATATAGTTAACGGCCAATTGAACGTGCACGGCTATTACGATGGCCCACCGACGGCCTCAGCCGCATTCTACGGGCATTATCAACTCGATGGCGGCAGGCTCTTCGCGAAATCGGTTTATGTCCGCGTTGGCGGGATTCAGCACTCTATTGGCACGAATGAAGTGTCGGGAGACCTGGTTCTCGAGCAGGACCAATTTGCCAATGGCTGGTATTCCCTGGACGGCGGAAGGGTTGTCACCTCGAACACCCTGGTGATCGGTTCGTACGAGGGCCGATTTCAGCTTTCGAGCGGCGTGCATGAGGTGCGAGGATTGCTCGATCTCCACGCGACTCTCCAGCCCGCGGTACGGTATATGATCCAGAGCGGTGATCTCTTCGTGCAGAACATTCGGGTGAGCACGAATAGCGACTTTCGCCATTGGGGCGGGACAGTTCATCACACCGGCAGACTTGTGCTGGAAGGCGGCACGTGGGAGAGCGCACCGGGTGATCATCGGTTGGGCGTGCTCAAGCTCAACTCGTCGAGCGTCGAATCGACCCTCTTTTTCCGGGACCCGAATTCGACTCTTCGTTTCGCGCGCAGCGCCAGCGAACCATGGGCGCCAGATGCGCGTCTGGTAATCATTCATTGGGGTGGATCAAACGAAGGCTGGCCACGCGTTTTCTTCGGCACCAATTCGGCGGGTCTGACTTCGCAGCAGCTCTCGCAAATTCGCTTTCGCGATCCGTATGACCCATCCGCCGACCGCGTCGCACACATTCGGGCTACGGGCCAAGTGGTGCCGGTCCCCAACAACACAGCCTTAATCTCGGGCCGAACCGGCAACCGCATGGTTCTGCAATGGCCCGCTGATTATGGCTTCACCTTGGAAACCTCGACAAATATTACCGGTCCTTTCAGTCCTGTGATTGGCGCGACAGCTCCCCACACGAATCAAATCGTGCCCGGCCAGCGACGGTTCTTCCGCTTACGGCGTTGAGCTACTATTGGGAAACGAAAGAGTCGCGGAACACCGCCCATTCAGGCAGCGGGCCAGGCGCGGGATAAATATATCCAAATTCGGGGGATTCCAAAGGGAGGGAGGAAGCGTCTTGACCGTGCCGGGCAGTGGGTGTTCTGATTTACGCTCATGAGAATCCTCGCCATCACACTGCTGGTTCTCGGAGCCGTGATTGTCACGTACGCCGTGACTCGCTTTTCCGCATTCTTCGATTTTTCGCCTAATCGTGACAGCGAGTCGGCGGGATTCATCCAATTCAGCAGGATGCTCACACCACTTGGATGGGGATTGGTGACCTTCCTCGCATCTGCCGTTTGTGCTTGGCTCTCCCGGAAAAGGAAACCCAAAGGATAGGCCTGCTCCCAACCCGCTTCACGTGCCCGTGCCTGGAATTGCTTGCAGGCCGAGAACAGCCACGGACACCTCCAGGAATCAGGCGGCGGGCCAGGCACGGACGAGTTCAGGGAAACGACAGTTCTGGCAGACCGCATTCGATTGCTCGCAAAAATCCCGCACGACTTGAAGCAGACCTTGCTGGATCGCAGCCCTTGGCGAGAGCTTGCGCGCGATAGAGTCGAGCAGGCGGCGGCGGGCGAGTTTGAGCACCACGTTGTCTTCCCCGCTCGGCCAGGCGAAAAATCGGCGTTCGATTTCCTCTTGTGCCGACACGTCGGGATTCCTGCCTTCGGCCGCACGGCTCCACAGCCAGGGTAAAATCACGTTGACCGCCAGATCGGTGAGGCGCGGCGGCCCAAGCAGAGGCTGCGCGGCTTTGAGGCGAGCCGAGCGCAAGGTCCAGTGCCACGACCAAAATGGGTCATCGGCTTGAAAGAGTTTGTGAAGACTCGGGAGAAGTTGGTTATCGGCGATTTTTTTGGAGCACCAGTTTTCCAAACCAGTGATCACGGATTCGGCTGCGAGCCAATGCGACGCCAGCGCGAGACGCCGTTGCGGATGATTGGCAGGACGCAACCCGTTGAATCGCCAAAGCGATTTCGGCAGCACGTGGTCGAACCACCTATCGCGCTCACGCCACCAGTGGTCCCACAGTTTGCGAACGTAGGACGTCGTGGTGCGATCAATGGTGTTGAGCTGATCGGGCAACAGACCGCCGGCGCCGAGCAACCGCGCCTGAATGTGAACTGGATCGCGCACGCCATCGCTGAGCAGAGCCGAACGCAACTCGGCGAGGCGTTGCAGGGGCCAGACATTGTGCTTGTAACCCAGCGCGCGAAAAAGCCCCTCCCAAAGCGCTTGCTCCCAGCCCGCTTCGCGGCCGCGCGCCTGGAA
>Ga0193697_1000250_pt1 | contig 21023 bp, 12 predicted proteins | sample L3m2metaG_FD_145073 | JGI IMG/M metagenome (GOLD analysis project Ga0193697, IMG submission 145073) | Soil microbial communities from a riparian zone of the East river system, Colorado, United States - L3m2 | ecosystem: Environmental > Terrestrial > Soil > Riparian zone | place: USA: East River... | reverse complement strand
CGCAAGTTCAACGTCGCCTACATCCCGGTGACGTGCCATCTGGCCTGCCCGGTCACGGACTACATCTCGAAATTCTCGGAAGGGGGCGAAACCTTCCTGCCGCGGATGTTCCAGGGGTTCCCTGAAATAAAGGAAGCGCTGATCTCGAACAAGATGCAGGCCGCCTTCATCGTGGCGCCGCTGGCAATCGCGCTGAAGGCCCAGGGCGTGCCGCTCAAGATCGTCTATCTCGGCCATCGATACGGTAGCGCGGTCGTGGTCCACAAGGACGGGCCCGTTCACACCGTGGCCGATCTGCGCGGCAAAGTCGTCGCCATTCCGAGCCGGTACTCGGACGAACGGCTGATTGTCTTCCGGGCGATGAAAGTCTTCGGAATCCAGCCGGGAGAAATCAAAATGGTCGAAATGGCGCCGCCCGATGTCGCCGGGGCGCTGGCAGCCAACGCCATCGACGCGTTTTCAATGGGCGAACCCTTTCCGTCCCAGGCCGAGATGGGCGGCTTCGGACGCGTGCTGTTTCACGCCAAGGAGTACTGGCCGGACTACATGTCGTGCGTCCTGGTCGCCCGCCAGGACATGATCGACAAGCGGCCTGATGCGGTGCAGGTGCTCGTCGACGGCATCGCCCGCTCCGGCCTGTGGCTCGAACAGGGCCTGCGGTACCGCGAGAACGCCGCAGACTTCGTCGGCCGCTACTACTACAACCAGAATCCGGCGCTCCTCAAGTGGGCGCTCACCAAGCCGCTCACCAGAGTCATGTATTCCCCGCTCGCGCCGCGGCGAGCCGACTTCGACCTGGTGCGCGACCTCATGATCGAGACGGGTGTGCTCGATCGCCGGATCGAGTTCGACGAATATACGGACAACCGATTCGCCGATCGCGCCTCGATCCAGACGGCCTGGAAATACGAGCCCGGCAGCGACGCCGCCCGGTAGTCGACATCCCCGCGCCGACGCCGCGACTTACTGCTCTTTGACGACGACCTTCGAGCCAGAGCGCAGCGGCCCGGCCACGACCTGTTCCTTGCCCGTCGGCCACTTCACCGTGACCGAATCCGCCTGCGTGGCGGCACCCAAACCGAAATAGAGCGGCATCACGCTCTGCGCGAGATAGCCGGACTTCCCGTCGTTCACCTGGCGCTGCACGCGCCCCCCGGCGCGCACGGTCACGATCGCGCCAAGGCCGTCGCGATTCGACCGTTGTCCGGCAAGACTGACGGTGAGATAGTGAACCGGCCCACGCTGAGCAAGGTCGCTGATGAGCACCTGCGGTACATCGCCGTAGTTGTTGGTCACGACGTCGAGATCGCCGTCGCCATCGAGGTCGAGCAGCACCGCCGAGCGACTGGCGCGGGCGGTCCAGACGGTGACGTGGCCGTGACGAGCGGCGCCTTTGCCTCGCTCTGCTTCGCTCTTCGTATTGTTGGTCATCACCGGCGCCCGCTCACCCTTGCAGATGTCGTGTGCCACGTCTGCGCCGTCGCAGTCGAGCGTGAACCAGGGCTTGACCATCCGCTGGCGCGGCTCGACGCCGAGAACGAACTCCGCATTCGCGAAACGCTTCCCGCCTTCGTTCAGCAGAACGTCGTTGCCGTGATAGCGAAACGGATAGTTCATGCCGGCGGCAATGAACAGGTCCGTCCAGCCGTCGGCGTTCAGGTCGCCGGCGCTTGGACCCCACGGCCATCCGGTTTCGGCATTTGCTGCGTCTGACAGGTCCTTGAACTGGCCGTTACTCTGTTTGGTGAAGAGCGCGTTGCCGAGGATGTGGTTGCCGTCGGTCGCGAGAAACCGCGGCGGGAACATCGTTTTCGGATCGTGCTTCTTGCGTTCGTCTTCGGGGCGCAGGTCATCCGACATGTCGGTGTGCATGTCGGTGACGAACAGATCGAACTGTCCGTCGCCGTTCCAATCGAGGACTTTCACTCCCATGGCGCCCCACGGCGTGGCCGGGAACATCTGACGGCCGCGGTTCTGGAAACGCCCGCCGCCGAGGTTGTACCAAACCTCATCGTGTCCCTGCATCGACGCGACGTACAGGTCTGGACGCCCGTCGCCGTCGTAGTCGAACGGCGTCGCTTCCCCCGACCAGGCTTTGTGGACCAGCCCGGACGACGCCGTCACGTCCTCGAAGCGCGCGTTCCCGAGGTTGTGATACAGGATCGACGTCTCTGAACGCTCGGGATGCAGATGGCCGGCGAACGCGTCGCCGAAACTGACCCACAAGCCATCCGGACGGCGCGGCTGGTCGGTCCGCGTGTACTTGCCGACATTGGTGACGAACAGATCGAGTAGTCCGTCTCCGTCGTAGTCGAAGAAGACCGCGCCGGAGGAGTGGCCTTTGGTGCCTTCAACGCCCGCCTGCGCGGTGATGTTCGTGAATTTGCCGCCGCCGTCGTTCCGGAACAGGATGTTGCCCTCTCGCACGGCGGTGACGAACAGATCCGGGTCGCCGTCGTTGTCGATGTCGGCAAACGCCGCACCGACGGACGCGCGGTCTCCGACCGCCACGCCGGCGCGCGCCGTGATGTCTTCGAAACGTCCGCCGCCGAGATTGCGATACAAGCCGTTCTTGCCGGCCTGGTTGGCAAAATACAGATCGAGACGGCCATCGCCGTCGACGTCCGCGGCTGCGACGGCGGTGCCGTGATCGTAATGCGTTGCCCGGTAGTACTTGCCGATGTCGACGCTGTTCACGTCGACGAACGAGATCCCGGTTGAGCCGAGGCGGTCCGTGAACTTGAAGTCGTGCGGTGCCGCCATCGACTTCTCGGCGCCAGCCTGCGCGGCTCGCCGCTCCGCGATCCACTTCGGATCCGCCGCGTCAACCGGGACGAAGACGTCGGTTGTCGGCGGCTCTTTGACGACCGTCGCCAGCATGGCCTGGAGGTCACTGCGCCCTTCCTCGGTCAGCGCATCGAATGCGCCGCGGATGCGTCCCAGTCGATCGACGACCATGATGCTCTGGCTATGAACGATCGGCATGGTCGGGTCGGGCTGATCGCCGATCGGCAGTTTGAACCCGTCGCGAACGAGGCTGCGCACCGTCTCGCTCGTTCCGGTGAGGAACATCCAGCGCGCCGGGTCGGCGCCGTTCGTCCGGCCATACTCTCGCAGCACGTCAGGCCGGTCGAAGTCGGGATCGACGCTGAACGACACGAGCTTCACATCCCGGAGGGAGGGGCTCGCGTCGAGAGCCTTCGCGAGCTCCGCCATGCGGCGAGTGATCACCGGGCAGGTGCCCGCGCATCGCGTAAAGATGAAATCGGCGACCCAGACGCGTCCGCGCAGATCGGAAAGACCGGCGTTCTCAGCGCGCTCGTTCTCGAGCACAAACTCCGGCAGCGTGGCCAGAACACGAGGCGCGATGGAGGAGGACCCGGCCGCTGCCGCGCTCTGTGAACCGGGGAGCGCCTGCCGGCACGCCACGGCCCCGCCGATCACCGCGACGGACGCGACGATTGATCCGAGCCAGTTCGCCCTGTTCCCTGCCTGCATTACTTGTGTCCTTCCCTCTGTTTCTCGATCCACGCTCGATACGCCGCCGTATCTTCCACAACCAATGTCCCGCGCGTACGGTCGGTGTGCGGCAGCCCGCACAGCTCGTCGCCGCGCAGGAGATAACGGCCAGCACGATCGGCGCGAAACCGGAATTCCGACGGCAGGTCGGGCGCGGCGAAATCGCGAAGCCCGAGCTCCGGCAGCCTGAAATCGCTGATGTAGTCGCGGCTGCTGAGAGCCAGCCGCACGTCAGCGCCGAGCGGCACATGAACCTCGCGGCCCGTCGGCACTTCAGTCGTACGGCGCGTCTGCTGTATCACATAGGAGGCGTGCCAACTCGTGTCCTCCGCGACGAGGCGTACATCGACCGCGTCGACACGAATCGATGGCCGCCCGGAGCATCCGCTGACGCCGAGAATCGCGGTGAAAAAACACCCGAGCCACATCGAGGAACGGACCACCGTTGACGGGCCCGTGACGGCAAACACGGGCGCCATCATACCGCCGTGGCCGAGCATATTCCTCGCCAACCGGAAGCGTCAGTCAGACAGCAGGTGTTCCTCGATGCCGTCAGGTTGGTCTGGTTCGAGGCAGACTTTCGTCAACCGAACTCCCTAACGGCCGATCCCATCGGCGGCATGCAGGACTGTGCATCCGCAGCCAGCGCGGCAGCGCACGTTATACTGATTCGATGTCCAGCGTTGTATCGGCTACCGGTTTGATGGCCGCCATCATGACGATGGCTTCGGTGCTCGCTCAAGAACGGCCCCGCACTCCGATCAATCCGGAAACCATCCCGACGACGCCGCCGGCTGTCGCGAAACTTGGCCCCGGTCTTTACCGTATCGGCGAGATCACGGTCGACACCGCCAAGCGCGAAGCTTCGGTGGCTGGCAAAGTCAACCCAGTCGAGACCCTGGAATTCGTGGCCAATACCCGTGACGGCCTGAAGGCGTATGAAAGCGCCCTGACACTCGACACCTATGCGGTAACCTTCAACGCCGCGATGTTGCTGCTCGGTCTCGACAAGGATCACGCGAGAGTTCCTCTTCAACATTTCGATCCGGCCCCCCCGCAAGGGGATCGCGTCGACGTCTGGATCGAGTGGACGCGGAATGGCGCACGTGTCCGGACACCAGCCGACCAGTTGCTCTTCGACAAGGCGACACGCAAGCCAATTTCCGCGAGCGAGTGGGTGTATACCGGATCGACGTTCGTTCCAGAGGGTCCCACTCAAAAGAGCACGCGTTACGTCGCGGATATCGACGGCGTGCTCATCGGCTTCGTTCACAGCCCGGCACCGATCATCGAGAGTGTCGCGGGTGCCGGCGTCCGCCGCTACGGGCTCATCGTGCTGAACCCGAACCTCGGGCTCGAACCCGACACGCCGGTGGTCCTGACGGTCAAGGCGCTCGGCGCCGCTCCCAAACCACACTAACCTGATCGCGTGCGACCGACCGTCGTCCTGAACGTCGTCGGTCTGACGCGCGCCCTGCTGGGCCAAGACACACCCCATTTGAACGCGCTGGTCGCCGACGGCGCTTGCGCCCCCATGCGCGCCATCACGCCCGCAGTCACATGTTCGGCCCAGGCGACGATGCTGACGGGCACGCTGCCGCGCGATCACGGAGTGGTCGGCAACGGCTGGTACTTCCGCGATCTTGCGCAGGTGATGTTCTGGCGGCAGTCGAATCAGCTGGTGCACGGCGACAAAGTGTGGGAGACCGCCCGCCGCCGCGATCCCACGTGTACGTGCGCGAAGATGTTCTGGTGGTTCAACATGTACAGCACCGCCGACTGGGCGGTGACGCCGCGGCCGATCTACCCGGCGGATGGCCGGAAAATCCTCGACATCTACTCCCAGCCCGCGGATCTACGCGCCAGGCTCGTCGCCGAGATCGGCCCGTTTCCGTTCTTCAACTTCTGGGGGCCGCAGGCCGATATTCGCTCGAGCCGGTGGATCGCCGACGCATCCATCTGCGTCGACCGATGGCATTCGCCGACGCTCCTGCTGGTCTATCTTCCGCATCTCGATTACAACCTGCAGCGACTGGGGACCACCGACGCGCGCATCCGCACGGACGTGCGCGCCATCGACGAGATCTGCGGCACATTGATCGCGCATTGCCGCGAGCGCGGACGCCGTATCATCGTGCTGTCGGAATACGGTCTGGTGGACGTGGCCGGACCCGTACACATCAATCGCGCTCTGCGCGAGGCCGGGCTGCTCGCGGTGCGGGACGAGCTGGATACCGATGCCCTGGATCCGGGCGCGAGCGACGCCTTTGCCGTGTCTGATCATCAGGTGGCGCACGTCTATGTTCGCGAACCGTCGCGGATCGCCGCCGTCAAGGCGCTGCTCGAACGGCTCCCGGGCGTCGAGCGCGTCCTCGATCGCCGGGAGCAGGCCACGATCGGCCTGGACCACGAACGCTCGGGCGAGCTGGTCGCGATCGCCGTTCCGGATCGGTGGTTCACCTACTACTACTGGATCGACGATGGGCGCGCGCCCGACTATGCACGAACGGTCGACATCCACCGCAAGCCCGGCTACGACCCGGCCGAACTGTTTCTCGATCCCGCCCTGACCCTGCCGCGGATGACGATCGCAGCCACGCTCGCAAAAAAGGCCCTCGGCTTCAGGTACTTGATGAAGGTGATTCCGCTCGATGCGTCGCTGGTGCGCGGGTCGCACGGCCGCGTCACCGACCGGCTGGACGATGGGCCGGTCTGCATCACGTCCGAACGGAACCTGCTGCGCGATGACGTCGTCGAGTCAACGGTCGTGCGCGACCTGATGCTCCAGCATCTGTTCGAGTAGCACGTCTGAAGGCCTGCGCGACGAGTGTCGCGGTTCGTCCGCGCTCGTCGTTCGTCCGCGCTCGTCGTTCGCCCGCGCTCGTCGTTCGCCGCACTCGTAGCGCAGCCCTTCAGGGCTGCCTCCAGTGGCCTGTCCACGTTGAACAAGGACTAGATCGCGGAGCGCGGCGCCCGGATGGCAAGGCGTGACGACTGAGAATACCGGGAGTATTTGAGGGAGGAGCAACGCCGCCAGCCGGGATGCCCCGCCCGCGAGGTGGTCCTTGATCAGCGTGGACAGGCCACTACGTCCCGGGGACGACGCGCTGCAAAAGGAGCGTCGCCGGAAAGCCCGCAAGCGCAATCCAGATCAACGGTCCACCGCCGCTCGCAGCCACGACCGCCGCATCGACGAGGGAAATGCCGGCGATCAAGAGGGGAATGAGCCAGCCGGCGCTCGCGCCCACGCGTTTGGCGATCCACGTCAGCGCGATGACGTACACGGTGAGCACAGCCGCGGCCGCGACAACCGCTGGAGTCACCGCGGCGGAAGCCGCCGCCGCGACGCAGTACACCAGGCCACGACATACGCCCATGACCATCGGGCCGAACGGGTTGTGCTTGTGACGGTAGTTGTACAACACGATTGCGCCAGCGAGCAGAATCGCCCACGGCACGGCGAGGAGGTGTCCTCGGAGCCAGACGAGCGCCAGGCCGGCCGCGAGCAGCCCCCACCCGATGGCGAACGTTTCGCGCGCCGTCACGTCGCCGGAAGGAATCGGCCGATCCGGCCGGACGCGGGCATCGAACTCCCGATCGAACGCGTCGTTGAGAAACATCCCGGCGGTATAGAACGCCGAGATCGCCAGGCACAATCCGCCGAAGTCGGCAGCGATGAACGGGGCGCCCGACGCGATCGTGCCGGCGAGCACGTTCGTCCAGATGGTTGGCAGATTCGAGAAGCGTGCGAGCAGAAGGTACGCCCGCGGCCGCGAGCGACGGACCGTCAGGCGTCGAGCTGCGCCCTCACCCATGCCAGTTCACGCGCGATCGCCGTACACACATCGGTCGTGCGGTACTCCGGCGGCAGCACGTCCCACGTGTAGGTTTCCACTTCGAGGTACGGACAGATCGGCCGCCGCTTCAAGGCCGCGATCGTGGCGACCAGCTCCGCCTGCGTCGTGCCGAACTCGTGCATCGCGCCGAGAAAAATCGGAACATGGAAGTGCACGCGCCATTCAGCAGAGTCTACAGCGGAGGCGCGAGCACCGATCATCGCCTCCGGCAGATCGATGTACCGGGTCACGCCCCCGGGGGCGCGTTCGACGACCTGGTGCAGATAAACGCCGTCGGCGAATGCGTCGAGGGCGCGCATCGCCTGGGCATCGCCACGATCCACGCGGAGCGCGGAGCTGATTTGCACCTTGCAGACGCGAATGCCGGCGGCACTCAGCCGATCGAGCGCCTGGCCGGGCTCTTCGAACTCCACCGCCATGTGGCACGCGTCGAAACACAGCCCGATGTGCCGCCGGACGTCGTCGACCGTCAGCGCGCTCTTTTCCGCGCGGGCCACCTGCTGGACAAGCGCCAGGTCGAACAGGTGCCCTTGGAAGAATCGGATCGCGTCGTCGATTGTCTCGATGTAGCACGCCGGCTCGGGTTCGATCGCGAGCGTGATCGTCACGCCGGTCCGCTGGCGGATCGACACGAGTTCAGCCGCGTGCCGGAGCACCCGGATCGCCATCGCCGTTTCGTCAGCGCGGCTAGCGATTTCAGAGCGGAACGCGCCAGGCACCGTGCTGACGCTGCCCTCGATCTCGGCCCGATCCGCCAGCAGCGCCGCCAGGAGCCGCGCCAATCTGTTGGTGTAATCGAGGCGCTCATCGTCGCGCCAGTCGGGACGGTACACCTGCTCTTTCACGCGCTGCCCGTGAAAGGCGCCATAGGGAAAACCGTTGATCGTCAGGACGTAGTAATCGCCGGCTCGAAGGAAGTGGCGAAAGGCGTCGAGCTGGTTCGGCTGCTCGAGCGTTCTGGCGGCCTGGGCCGACAACCGCAGGCCGACGGCGAACGGCCCGCGATGCCCGAGGATCTCGCGCACGCGCGGAAGCGACGCGGCCAGCACCGCGCTGACCTCCTGCCACGTTTCCCCCGGGTGAATGTTCGAGCAGTACGAGAGGTGGAATCGTTCGCCGGCGATCATCGCCGGCCGAAGACGACGGCAGACGAGACACGCCGTTCCGGCTGTTCGGCGGTGTTGGTCGCACGCGCCTCGAGCTCGTCAATCGCATTTTCGACGACTGCTTCGTCCATTTCCGTGACTTCGAACCCCTGGCCAATGCCGCGCAGCAGGGTGACGTGCAATTCGCCCCCCAGGTGCTCGCGGAACTCGCGAAGGCCCTGGACGATCGCCGGACCGCCCGCGGCGGAGCGCTCGTTGAGGGCATGGTCCCAGAGACGGAATCCGATCCCTTCCAGCAGGCGAAGGATGCGTTCGGCGACGATTCGGGCGAGGTGTCCTTTCCTCGCCGAATACACGATGTCGAGCGCGAGGCCGATCGCGACGGCTTCACCGTGGCGAAGCCGATGGTGCGTCATCGACTCCAGTTTGTGGGCGGCCCAGTGGCCGAAATCGAGCGGCCGTGCACTGCCCAGCTCGAACGGATCGCCATTGCCGCAAATGTGAGCGAGATGCAATTCGGCGGACCGGCGGATCAGCGACGTGACGACGGCCAGGTCGCCGCTGGCAATCTTCTCGACATTCGTTTCGAGATAGCCGTAAAACCCTGGGTCGCGCAGCAGGGCGACTTTCACGGCTTCCGCGACGCCGCTGATGCGGTCGCGATGGCTGAGTGATTCCAGAAACCGCGAATCGTTGATCACCGCGAACGGCGGGACGAACGTGCCGACGAAGTTTTTCTTGCCGAAGAGATTGACGCCGTTCTTGACGGCAAACCCCGAGTCGGCCTGCGAGAGCACCGTCGTCGGGAAGCGGATGACGCGAACGCCGCGATGGGCGATGGCCGCCGCGAACGACACCATGTCGAGGACTGCCCCGCCGCCGATGACGACGACGAACGACTGCCGGTCGAGGCCGACGTCGTTGATCCGCTTCAACATTTCGAGCGGGTAGGCGAAGTCGTTCTTGATCGCCTCGCCTCCAGGCACGACGACGGGCGGCGCGACGAGCTCCAGAGCGTCCGGGAACGCGGCGAAATAGCTCCTCATGGCCGCTGTGAGAGCGGGGTGAGCCGCGGCGACCTCACTGTCGACGACCGTGAGCACACGATGGCGGCGGTCGGCCTCTTCCCGCCGGACGACGTCGAAAAACATCGTGTTGGCGGGGCTCCACGAGTCCTGGGTAAAGAGCACCGGGAACCTGAAGGGCACCGAGAACCCGTGGGTGTGTTGCATCGGCGCGAGTCAGTCCAGCAAATCATTATCCAGTACGGTCGAGCCGGTCATTCGAAGATGATGCGTCTGTATCTATCTGCATCTAAATGTCTTAGTTCTTTTTTTCCAGAAGATGTCTCGTCTGCGACCTGTCCTTCTTTTACGGGCAGTCCGAGTCGATTCGGACAAAAGGTTCCTGTATGTCTGACTTGGCGGGCGTTCGCGGGGGCAAAAAAAATCCCGCAGGAAACCAGGTCTCCTGCGGGAATCTGTGACGTGCTCGCCGGCCGGAGCCAGCGGTCGCGCTAGACCTTCGGAGCCTTCCGGCGACGGCGCGCCAAGGCTGCGGCCAGGCCTGCGCCAAGCAGCGACAGTGTGGCTGGTTCGGGAACCTCAGCCTGGGCAACACAGCGGTCGCCAGGTGTCTGCGGATCGTCAACGCAGATGCTGCCGTTGACAACCGTAATGCTGGTTAGCGAGATGGCGTCTCCATCGAAATCCGACAGGAACGTCCCGAACGATTGCTTGAATCCCAGCGTGAGCGGACTCAGACCTTCGGTCGCTCCCCTGAAGTCCACGTGTGCGAGAACGAATGGGGTGCCCGTCTGAAGTGCGTGCAGAGCCGCCTCAGGTGTCACGAGATCCGCGTTGTAGAACAAGTCCAGCGGCGCATTGCCTCCGGCAGCGAAGCCAAGGCTCACGTCGCACGGGCCGGTAATGGCGCACGGGTTCGCCTTACTTCCCATCTTCTGGCCCGGATCGTTGACGAAGGTGAGGCCGTCGAGGATTGTGTCGTTGAAACCCAGCACAATCGAAAACGCGCCGACGGTTTCGGTTGCCGACAGTCCGGTGAGTACGATGTCGATGCCGGTGGTCGCACCCGGTGCGATGGTCTGACTCCCGGGGACAATCGCGATCGTGCTTGCCTGGACAGTCCCGACGAAACCGGCTCCGACCAGGACGACCGCGGCCAGAAACCGCGCTGCATTACGGATACTCATGTCACGTCTCCCAGAAAACATTAGGGGCTTCGGCCTTCTTGTCTATACGGCAGAGCAAGACGCTCGCCCGATTCAACCCGTACCATCAATACCGATAAGTTATTGCTACAGAACTATTTCAGAGCCTTACTGAACTCCGCTAGGTCCAAGAAATCCCGTGGCTTGGCGACTTAGGTTCGTCCTTGCCGCCGCGCGGCTGACGACGCTTCCTGTCAGGGAAGCGTCGTCGTCCCTGCCTATTAGTTTTGCGGCGGCGGCGGTGGCGGGGTCTTGCGCAGCGAGCAATACCGGTAGTCCGCTACGTTGATGGATCCGTCGCCGTTGCCGTCCGCCGCGGGGTTCGCCGAAGCTGGCTGTCCGTTCAAGTTTCGGATGATGACGAGATCGTCGTTGTCAACATCGCCATCGGAGTCGGCGTCGCACTTCAACCCGGTGGGGATCACCCAGAACTTGTCGACAACGTTCGAGAGCAGCGAGCCGATATTCGCCCGGATCTTGTCGTTTCCAGTGTTCGGACCGCCGTTGTAGGTCCACGTCACTTTTCCGTCCCCTCCGGATATGCACGACACGGGGTTGCACACACCTGACGCGGGTTCATTCGGTCCGGACAGCACGTCGAATCCCACGGTGGCGCCGGCGATCGGCGTTCCATTGCTGCTCTGCACGAGGGCCGTGACCGTGTGCGAAGTGTTGACAGGATTCGTATCGGTCTGCGGCGAGAGACCCACTGAGGAGAACAGGTCTGGATCTGGCTGAACAAGGGCGACCGGCGCCAGGATCAGTTCGGCGAGAGCCGACGGACCGGCGGTCGGCATACTTCCGCAACAGGACCATTCGAGCGAACCCCAGTTGCCACCACCCGTCGTGTGGGGCGACGTCTGAGTCGCCACGAGGAAGTCCTGGTATTCCGCATACCAGTCCGCCACTGCAGGTCCCGTTTTCGCCGGATTGCAGCCGGCCGACGTGGGACAATTCACGCCGGGGAGCGACGTGATGCCCTGAATCTTCAAGCCTTTGAAGACGTTGAACATCGCGTACGCGCACCCCTTGTTGTTGTCAGTTGTGCTGCCGCACGTCGCGAGGTACTCGTTCGGAAGGTTGGCCGAATTGGTCCATCGGAGGTTGATGGCGTTTCGACCGGCTGCCACCAACGTATCAGCCTCGCCGACATGGTCCATGTAGAACAGCGCCTGTAGTCCGATGCCCGATCGCGCCATGTTCGGCAAGTAGAAAGTCACGCCCCCGCCGTTCGGCTGCGGGTTGTAGTCGAAGGTCCCATCGATATCGGTTCTTGCGGGGAACGGGTTCAGGTGCTGTGGGCCGGCGTTAGCCGCGGCAGAGAACTCCGTCTTCACGAATGGGGGAATCGTCACGTTCGCAGCGGCGTCGAGCAACGCCAACATATTCCAGCCGAGGGTCGACCCGTCTGACGTACCGGAGTTGAACGTATAACCCCAGCCGCCGCGGTTGATGTTGTTGACGTCGATCTGCCCCCAGGCCATGCCATTGATCATTCGTTGAAGCACATCTCTGTACGTCTTCCCGACGACGAAGCCCGCACTGCCGGCGCCGCCGATTTCGGCGACATGGCGATTGAACGCGTTGCTGCCCGCAAGCGGCAGAATGGCAATCGCCGATTCGTACCCCGCGTCACCCGTGTCGTTGGAGTAAAGGCTGACGCACGGTGCGGCTCCAACGCCCCCGACACACGGATCGCCACCGTTCGGCGTGATCCCGGTGGTCAACGCCTGGAGGCGATCGAGCCCGTAGTTGATGGCGCGCCGGACGATGTATTTTTCGTAGATGCCGGTGGGCATGCTGTCGTTGTTGGGCAGGCCGTACCCGTGATTCTCGAATGCCAACGCGGTGAGGGCGGCAGTGACCGTCAGATACGCGCCCGGCCACGTCGTAGTGACCGCGGCGGGGAAATTCGCCGCGCGGTTGGTCTGACTGGACCAGAAAAATCGCAGCCCGTCCTGGATCGCGCGGTTGATGTTCAGACCACGCAGATTGTCCGGCGTCAACGTCGCGCCATCGTACACGTTGACCTGAACCGTCGCGGTCTCCGTCGTCGCGCCGTTCACGGTGGTCAACGTGATCGTGAATGTCCCGGCGAGCGCAAATGTGTGAGGCACCACCGGCGTGATGTACGAGCGGTCCATTCCACCTGCCCCAAAGTTGCCTGTCGTATGGGCACTGCCGTCGCCGTAATCCAGGTCGAACGTGGTGGCGGCGGTAGCCGGTTGGGTCGAAACGCCCCAGACGACCTCGGGCGATCCCTTCAGGAAATCGCGCTTCGGCATCAACAGGGTTTCGGCCGACGCACTCGTCGCGGCCATCAGAACCAGCAGCGCGATGGCGGATCCCAGGCCCAAGGCGCCCTTTCGGTCAGACAAGCTGCTCATATCCGGTCTCCATCGATTCGGCAACGTTGCGAGGTTTGCGCACGATGACGTGGCCACGCCTTACAAAAAATCGGCCAGATGATCTACCGCCGTTTTATTGGTGTCAACGGCCATCTGCCTATTTGGCAATCACCTCTGGGCAGACTTTAGTCATCAGCCGGGATCGGGATGGCGACTACGAGAGCCCTGTGTCTTCGCCCGGTTCGGGGGCCTGGCTACCCTTTTGGACCGTCAGTCGCGGTATTCTTCGACGCACTACGTGAGAGGCCATTCCACCGGAACGGGATGAATTCCATGGGTTTCCGGGCGAAGATCGCCGCTGCCGTCCTGCTGCTCGCCGCCTCGCCATTCGGCAGTCAGCCCCCTGCGGTCGTCGCCCCGCGCGAGGAGGCCTATCGCGCGAACAATCTCGGCGTCTCCCTCCTCGAGCAGTTCAAGTTCGACGAAGCTGCGGCGGCGTTTCGGGAGGCCCTTCGACGCGAACCCAACCTCGGGATCGCGCACCTGAACCTGAGCATCGCCCTGTTGCAGAACGCAGATTTCGAGGCCGCGCGGGGCGAAGCGGAGGCGGCGGATCGCCTGATGCCTGGGACGCCGCACCCACCATACGTGCTGGCATTAATCGCACGCGAGGAGAACCGCGGCGAGGACGCGGTTCTTCGAACGCGTCCGTCGGCTCGATCCACGCGATACCGGTGCAGCCGTGAACCTCGGGCAGATTCACATCCAGAACCGACGGTACGCCCAGGCGATTGCCCTCCTCGAGCCGGCCTTCGACGACGAGCCATACAGCGTGACCGCAGCCTACAGCCTCGGTATGGCGCTGCTGCGCTCCGGTCAGGAGGAGCGTGGGCAGCAGCTCGTCGAGCGCTCCCAGTCACTGCGCGCGACCGGCTACGGCACGACGTTTTCCAACGCCTACCTCGAGCGCGGCAAATACGCCGAGGCTCTGGCCTCGGCCGGCGCTGAACCGGAGCTCGTCGATCGCACGTCGCCAGGCGTCACGTTCAACCGCACAACCGCCCTTCCCGCGCCATCGACATCGTCGGACGCCACGAGTCCGTTTGGCCGTCAGTTTCGGGAGTCCGACCTGACGCCGGAAGGCGCACGGCGGTTGGCTGCCTCCCTCGGCGGAGCCTTGACCCTGATCGACGTCGATGGCGACGGCGACCTCGACGTCGTCGTCGCGACTGTTGGTTCCGAGCGGCTGTTTCGCAATGACGCGGGGCGATTCGTCGAGGCCACGTCCGGATCCGGTCTGGATGTTCCTCCTGCCGACAGCGTCCCAGTCGGAGGCGTCGCAGGCGACATCGACAACGACGGCATCCCGGATCTGTTCATTCTGCGCTACGGCAGGAGCGCGCTTTACAAGAACGACGGCACGGGTCACTTCACGGACATCACGGCGTCTTCCGGTATTCGCCCGCTGCCATTCCTGCCGGGCGCCGCGGCGCTGGTCGATGTCGATCACGACGGCGATCTCGACCTGGTTGTGGCGGGACTGGCGGACATCGATGCGTCGCGTTCACGAGCGGCAGGCCGATCGATCACGTTCCCCGACGAATTCGCACCGGCGCCGGTCGTCCTCCTCAGGAACAACGGCGACGGGACGTTTACCGACATCACCGTCGAGGCCAAAATCGCAATCGCGGCGCATGCCGTGGCGATCGTCCCGACAGATTTCGACAATCACCGCGACGTCGACCTGCTCGTCGTCAGGCACGATGCGGCGCCGATCCTGCTGAAGAATCTCCGCGACGGGTCGTTCAGTGACGTCGCGGCGGCGGTGGGCCTGGCGTCGGCGGCGGCCCCCGGCACCGGCTTCACCGCGGTTGCAGCCGGCGACGTGAACAAGGACGGCTATCCGGATTTCTATCTCGGCCGGGCGCAAGGTCCCGGCGTGCTGGCCTTGAGCGATCGCGGGCGATTCGTCATCACGCCAGCGCCTGTGGCGGCGCATTCCGCCGCTGCCGCTGTCTTCGTCGATTACGACAACGACGGCCTCCTCGATCTTCTGACGTGGTCCGCAGACGGACCGCATGTCGTGCGAAACCTCGGCACATCATGGAGCGATGAAACGGCATCGGCACTGGCGGGATCCGGTTCGCGCCCATTCTCGATTGCTTCGTCGCGAGCGCTCGGCGTGGCGGATCTGGACGGAGACGGACGTGACGATTTCCTCGCCATCAGCTCTGACGGCGCGGCGACTCAATGGCGCACCGACGCCACGGCGACGAACCGCTCGATACGCGTGCGGCTGAAGGGACGGGTGAGCAACCGATCGGGCGTGGGGTCAAAAGTCCAGATTCGCGCCGGGAGCCTCGAGCAACGCCTCGAGGTGTCAGCCAGCACACCAGCTGTCGCCCCCGCCGACCTGATTTTCGGACTTGGCAATCGCGCCGGCGCGGACGCCATCCGTGTGGTGTGGCCGTCTGGCGTCGTGCAGGCCGAAACCGCTGGAGCCACGGCGGCAGGCAGCCCGGTGCCGGTCTTGCCCCCGCCGCTCACCGGCATCGTCGTTGTCGAGGAGCTCAATCGCAAACCATCCTCGTGTCCTTTCTTGTACACCTGGAACGGCGACCGCTTCCAATTCGTGACCGATTTCCTCGGCGGCGGTGAAATGGGTTACTGGGAGCGGCCAGGAACGTACAACCGCCCCGATCCGATTGAGTTCGTCCGCATTCGTCAGGAGCAGCTGCGCGAGAAGGATGGCCGCTACGACATTCGCGTCACGAACGAGTTAGAGGAAACGCTGTTCCTCGACCGCTTGCAACTCATGGCGATCGACCACCCACGGAACATCTCCGTCTATCCCAACGAAGGTATGACGGATCCACCGAAGGCCTTTCGGCTGTTCGCTGTGAAAGACCAGCGCTCGCCGACGGCCGTGACCGACGGCGACGGCCGCGACGTCACGGCAAAAGTCGCAGCGGTGGATCGGCAGTACGCGGACGGGTTCGAGCTGAAGTCGATTCGCGGCTACGCGGCGCCCCACGATCTCGTCATCGAGCTCGGAAGCGTACCGCCGGGACCAGTTCTCTTGTTGACGGGCTGGACTGACTACGCATTTTCCAGCGACAACGTCGCCGCTTACCAGGCCGGGCTGAGTCTGTCGCCACCGGCACTCGAGGTGCGGGACGTGGATGGCGGGTGGCGGCCAGCGATGGCGGACATCGGCATCCCGGTGGGCCGGCCGCAGACGATCGTCGTCGATCTGGCGCCGGTGCTTCGTGCCGGCGAGCACACGGTACGAGTCACAACGAACATGCGCATCTATTGGGACCAGATCTCGTTGGCGTCCGCGATCGACGGCCAGGCACGACGATCCACGTGGCTCGATCCGTTGTCGGCGCTTCTCAGGAGCCGTGGGTTCTCACAGGAAGTCCGTCCCGGAGGATCAGAACCGCCGCTTTACGACTACGACAGCGTCACGACCGAATCTCCGTGGAAGACGGCTCTGGGGCACTACACACGCGAGGGGGATGTGAGGTCGCTGCTTTCAAGTGGCGACGACATGTTCGTCGTCGCGAAACCCGGCGACGAAATCGCCGTCAGCTTCGACGCGTCGACGCTTCGTCCGCTGCCCTCCGGTTGGACGCGCACCTTCCTGCTCAAAGGCGACGGGTTCAGCAAGGAAATGGACGTGAACTCCGCCAGCCCGGATCGCGTGGAACCGCTGCCATTCCATCGGATGTCCGCCTATCCATACGGTCCGTCAGAGCGATATCCGGAGTCGGCCGTACATCAGCGATATCGCGCGGAATACAACACCCGGCGCGTGGCCGCGGCTATCCCTGCACTGCAAGCGCCACGCTGAGTCTGCAGCGATCCCGCTACTGGCCGACTGTTCTCTTGATCGGCGCCGTCGATGCGACGCCGCCGCCCTCGCGCACGGTAACCAGCTGGTTCGCCTGGAGCGATCCGGCGGTGTCCACCTTCCCGTTTGGCCAGCGGACGCGAAGCCCGTCGATCTTCGCCGCGGATCCGAGGCCAAAGGTCAGCGGCAGCTCGCTCTGTGAGGCATAGCTCGAACCGGTCTTCACCATCTGCCAGAGTTTCCCGCCGCCAGGCAGCGTCACTTCCACGCGCGCTCCCACGCCGCCGCGGTTCGACGCGGAGCCGACCGTCGCCACGCGAAGCATGTTGTTCCGGCCGGCCGCGTCGTTTCTGAACAACTGGGCCGGACCGTGATTGGCCGTCAGCACGGCGTCGAGGTCGCCGTCGTTGTCGAAATCGATGTACGCGCCGCCACGGCCGACGATCGGCCGTCGCAGTGCTGGCCCCAGCTGAGGGACGACGTCCTCGAACCGCTTCTGCCCGACGTTCCGGAACAAGTGCGGCGGCTGCGCGTACTTCACGCGTGGCTGCACGCGTTCGATGTCGTCGGCGACGTGGCCGTTGATGGACAGGAGATCGAGCCGGCCGTCGAGGTCGTAGTCGAAAAAGAAGCAGCCGAAGGTCAGCGTGAGGAGACTCGCGCGACCGATACCCGAGGTCGGCGCCTCGTCGATGAACAGGCCGGTGCCTTCGTTGTGATAGAGCGCCATCATCTCGTTCGAGAAGTTGCCGATCACCAGACTCGGCCGTCCCGATCCGTCGTAGTCAGCCGCGTCCACGCCCATGCCTGCCCGTGCAACGCCCGCCTCGCTGAAGGCGACGCCCGCGCCCACGGCGACGTCGGCGAACGTGCCGTTGCCCTTGTTGCGATACAAGCGATTCGGCTGCGTGTCGTTCGCGACGAACAGGTCCATCCAGCCGTCGCCGTCGAAGTCGAACATCGCGACACCGAGCGCCTTCGACGCGGCATCGAACAACCCGGCTTGCCTGGTCACGTCCGCGAAGGTGCCGTCGCCGCGGTTGTGGTACAGCGTGCCGCTCTGCCCTTTGTACGATTCCGGCGTGCAGTACGACTTGCTCTTACCATCGAGCGTGCAGTAGAGGTCTTTCTCGATCGACCAGTCGACATAGTGAGCGACGAACAGATCGAGCTTGCCGTCGTTGTCGTAGTCGAACCAGAGCGCGCTGGTCGCGAAGCCCGGGCTGGCGACGCCGGCGCTCGCCGTGACATCGACGAACTTGCCGCCGCCGACGTTGCGGAAGAGGCGACTGGAGCCGAGCGCGGTCAGGTAGACATCGACCTTGCCGTCGTTGTCGAAATCGGCGGCGGCGCCGCCGATGCCGTAAATTTCGACGTCCAGACCGGATCCGCGTGTGACGTCGGCAAACGTTCCGTCTTGGCGATTGCGGTACAGCGCCGGATTGGACTTCGCGCCTGGCCGCCCCGGCCAGTTCATCGAGTTCACGAACAGCAGGTCTTGCCAGCCGTCTCCATCCACATCGAGCACGACGACGCCGGCGCCGAGGGTTTCGGGAAGATACTTCTTCCCGAAGGCACCGTTGTTGTGGACGAACCGGACGCCCGACTGTGCCGTGACATCCGTGAAGACGCCGGTCGGCGCGGATTGTCCGGCGACTGCGGCTGCGCCTAGCACGCAGCACGACGACACGATCCAGGCCAACCGGCTCATCAGGCTCGAATCACCGCAAAGCCCTGGCTCGCTGAAGCGCCGAAGGCGCAAAGGCGGCCTTCGCGCCGAGGGCGACGGCTTGATGCCGGTGTTCGTGGATCGACTGCCGTTCGTTGTTGTCGTGCGGCGATTTGAGACGGTACGGCCCGGTGATGGCCTGCGCCGATTCGTCGGCTTTGAATCGCTCGTAGAGCGCTTGTTCCCGCGCCGCGAGTTCGGGTTTCCCCAGTCCCTGATAGCACACCATCAGGTTGTAATGGGCCTGCAGATCCTCCGGATCCACCGACAGCACCTGTTCGAACGCCTTCACCGCGTCGCTGAACTTCCGCTGGAGAAACAGCACGCGTCCGATCTGGTCGAGCACGACGCGGTCGCGCGGATACTGCGCGGCGGCGGCCCGCAATTCGACCAGCGCTTCGTCGTACCGCCCGGTGGTCTTGTACACCGTGCCGAGGAAATAGTGTGCCTTGGCCAGCCTCGGGGCGATCGCCAGCGCCTTGTTGAGCATCGGCTCCGCGGCCGCGACATTGCCTTCCTGGATCTGCGCACGCGCGACGTTCACGGGGCCATCGGCGTAGCCGGGATCCATCTCCGTCACGTGCAGGAAGGCCGCCTCCGCCGCTTTCAGATCGCCCTGCAGCAGCAGGCCGATGCCGTAGTCGTTCCACCGCTCGCGGACGGCTTGACTGAACAACGGCATCACATCCGGCAGCGGCGCGCCGCGCGGGATCACGGCAAGCGACGCTTCCGCCTGCGCCATGACCGTCGTGGGAATGTCGGGAATCGCCTTGATCTGGCCGGACACGCCGCTCGTGTCGCCGTCGAACCTCCACTCCCCGTCGTCGTACTCCGGCGTGACGTCCGGCTTGGATGCTGACGGCGGACGGACGCCGGCAAACGCCCACTGGGTGTTCCACCATGCGAACTTGCGGTAGTTGACCTTGGCCCGCAGGACGATCTTGTCTCCGGCATCGGGCGGGATGTCGAGGCGGTAATGAATCGTGTCGGCCGCGCCGGGCGGCACGAGGCGCACGTACGCGACCGATCGGGTCGACCAGGCATTGCGCTTGTTGATCGGATTGCCGTGGGCGTCGAGCTGAAGGCTGCGATAGAAATGCGCACCCGGCTCGACCGGTCCTTTCCCACCGTCAGCGACGGAACCGCTGTGCAGCAGGACGCGGCCCTTGTCGTCGACGGCTTCGAGCTCGACCCACACGTCGAAGGCGTCCACGGTACCGCCCGGAAAAAAATGACCGACCTTCCGAGTTCGGACGACGACCTCGACCCGGACGGATTCTCCCCGACGGACCGTCGCTGGAATCTTGTCGAGCGGTGCCAGCACTTCGGCGGGCGGCTGAAGCGAACGGGCGCCGGCCGCGCCGAACGACGCGGATTCCTCTCCGATGGCGAACGTGCTCGACAATCGCGGCTCCGAGCCTTTGACTCCGCCCGTCTCGGCGGCCGGTGACTCGGCGACACGCGTGATGCCGAAGACATCGACCGAGATCTGACCGTCTCGCAGGAAATCCTGGACCACCTTCAACTGCACCGGATCGTGGTTGACGAACGGCAGCGCCGTATTCGCGCCGGGAAACCGGTGCGAGCGTACCTTCCCGTCCTTGGCCGCCGGATCGTTCGACGCGACGAGCGGCATATGGCAATCCGCGCACTTCTGAGGCTTGGCCGGATAGTAGAACGACCGCGCGCCCTGACCCGAGACGCCTGAGGCCTGCCAGTTGTCGTAGTCGTTGAAGCCGCGGAACCACCGGTAGCTGTTCACCGCGGTGTCGAGATGGACCTTGTGACAGCTGGAGCAGAACTCGGCGGTCTGTTCGCGATGAAACGGCTTCAGGAACGTGTCGCGGTGGGGACCCGGCGCCAGGTAGATCAACGCATCGTGCGCCTTCTGAAGGACTGGGTGCTCGCTCACGGCGAGATCGTGAAGGGGCGGGTATTCGACCGTGAAGTCGCCCTGCCCCATCGAGCTGCCGACGTGCACAATGGAGTGGCAGGACGTACACGCCAGACCGGCCTGTGCTTCGGGCGTCGCGATCTGCTCCCTGATCGGCCGATCGAAGCGGCCGTTGAAGAACACGGCGTGGTCGTGGCAGCCGGCGCACCATTTCGACGGCTTCGTGCCGATGGTGTCCTGCATGTACTCGATCGACTTGCGGTACCACTGGTTGTTGAACGACGAGAAGTGATGCGCCGACGAGTTCCACTGGTCGTAGATGTCCTTGTGACATCGGCCGCACGAGGCGCTGGTCATGAAGAAGTTCGCCGGGATGATGCCGCCGACGTTCGTCTTCGCCGAGGACGGAAAGAAGGGACTCTGCGGACCGCCACCTTCCGCGCTCATGGTCGCGGGCGGCACCAAAGGATTCGCAATGCGATAT
>Ga0193697_1000249_pt1 | contig 21090 bp, 23 predicted proteins | sample L3m2metaG_FD_145073 | JGI IMG/M metagenome (GOLD analysis project Ga0193697, IMG submission 145073) | Soil microbial communities from a riparian zone of the East river system, Colorado, United States - L3m2 | ecosystem: Environmental > Terrestrial > Soil > Riparian zone | place: USA: East River... | reverse complement strand
GGTCGGTGCTCGAGATCGTCGCCGCGCTGCGGCTCAACGCGCGCGACTCGCAGACGATGTCGATCCTCACGTCGTTCTTTGTCCTCAGCGGCGACGAGAAACGCGCCGAATGTCTGATCCGCGAGCTGCCGAAGGTCGAGCCGAATTCGCAGGAGTGGCTCGTGCGCGGCTACTGGTATCTCAACCTGTTCGATCCGGAAGCGGCGAAGCGTGCCGCCGCCGCTGCGCTGGCGACGAAGAGTCACGAGCTCGTCGGCTGCGACATCGCCGCGAGCGCCTGCATCATGAAGGGCGATCTCGATGAGGCGGAGAAATACGCCGCGCGCGCCGAAGCCATCATGCCGGGCAGCTACATCCCCTCCAGTCTCGCCGCGTCGATCGCCGCCGCACGCGGCGACCGCGCGAATGCACTGCGTCACCTGCAGGCCTTCTCCGCCGAGGCGTCGCGCAATCGCTGGGCGGCGACGAATACGGCGATCGTCTACGGAAAGCTCGGCGACCGCGCGCAGGCCGTCCACTGGACCAGACGCGCGCGCGAGCTCGGCGGTCATTCCTGGTACACGCTGAAGAATCACCCCTGGCTGCGCGACGTGCAGGACGACCCCGAGTTCCAGGCCACGCTCGAGCAGATGCGCGCCGATCTCGACTTCGCGCGCGCCGACATGATCAGCGTGTACGAAACGATCTGCGGCGCGGAGCTGCGGCGCGACGAGCGGTCGAATTAAGAATCGTCACGGGCATTCCGGCGCCCGTCCCGGCGTGCCGCTGAACGGAAGGATCACCTGCTGCGGCTGCGTGTGCGTCCACCAGTTCCACACCGCGTCGTGGTAGCTGATGCCGTTGAGCTTCACGCGAAACACCGCGGGGTCGTTGGTGAACGACTCGCGGTCGGTGCATTGCGGGACGAAGAGGCCCGGCGTCGCGCCGCGCGGCTCCTCAGGCGACCGTGCCCGGCGCATGCGCGGTGTGCCACTGCAGGCACGACTGATCGCCGCGCGCGGCATAGAGTCCGATCTCGATCGCCTCCCGCGTGGCCTGCGAGAACGACGCGTAGTCGCAGCCGTGCACCGGATCGTTCGCGCAGTACGTGCTCGTCGCGAAGTTGCGCTTCTCGCCCAGCGTGGCGTAGATGGCGTCGGTCAGGCCGCGGAAATCGAGATTCGGATTCGACGCCTTCAGCTTCTCGCCGACGCGATCGAGATTCGCCCGTATCCCCGCGCCGCCACCCGAGCTGCCGGCGAAGAGGTGATCGACGTCGTCATCTTGTCGTAGCCGTAGTTCGTGTCGACGCTGCACCACCGCTCACCGCAGGTCTGTCCGTCGAAGCAGCCCCCGCCGCCCTGCAGAAAGATGATCCATTTGTCGCGGTCTTCATTCTTCGTGTAGCGGCCGTAGTAGAAGACCGCCGGCGTGCCGTCGTTGCAGACCGCGTTCGGGTACTGCGTGACGTCGACGGTGTAGCGCGTGAGATCGGTCCTCGCGCCGAGTCCTCCGACCGTTCCCTGCTTCGCGCAGGAGAAGACCTGCGAGATCGGATCGGCCGCGCGGAGCGAGGCCGCGGCCAGCAGCAAGAGCATCGTAATCGTCGTCCATTTCATGATTTTCGCCAGTGTAATATCGCCTCCGCCTTGCCTCGAAAACTCACCATCGGCACCGATCTCACCCTGCCGCGCTCGATTGGACCGCTGATCGACATGCTCGTTTACGCGCGCCACACGACGCACCTGGCGATCGAGGGGCTGACCGCCGCGCAGCTCGATCACCGGCACGACGCGCAGAGCAACTCCATCGGCGCGCTGCTGCTGCACATCGCGGCGGTCGAGCTCTGGTATCAGGCCCATACGTTCGAGGGGCGCGCGTGGACGGCGGAGGAAGACGCGCAATGGCTGGCGTGGGTCGAGCTGCGCGGCACCGTGACCGGACGTCCGCTCGAGTTTTATCTCGACACGCTCGACTCGATCCGCGCCCGCACGGAGAGCGAGCTCCGTGCGCGCGACGACGAGTGGCTGCTGCGCATCGAGCCGTTCGAAGGGACCGACGCGAACAACTACTGGAAGTGGTTCCACGTCTGCGAGGACGAGATCAATCACCGCGGCCAGATCCGCTGGCTGCGGAAGCGCTTGCCCGCATGAAGCAGCGCCGCAATCTGCGCAGACCTTCATCGATGTCGGCGCTCGCGATGGCGCCGTATCCCAGCACCAGTCCCGCCTGCGCCGGACGCGCGGCGCAGTAGAGCGAGAGACGATCGAAGCCGACGTCCGCCTCGCGCGCCAGCTCCGCGATCTCGCCCTCCATGCGCGTACTGCGCGAGCGAAGCCGCGCCGCGAGATGCATCCCGGTGACCGACGCAACCGGCTCGAGCCACTCGTCGAACTTCGACGTCAGCGCGGCGAGAATCCGCTCGTGCCGCGCCGCGTACTCGCGGCGCACCTTGCGCACGTGCCGCGCGAGGAGTCCGCTCTCGATGAGACTGGTGAGCGCCGCCTGCGCCGGCCACTGCGTGTACCAGCCGGCGACGAAGCTCGCCGCGCGCAGCGCGCGCTGCATTGACGGCGGCGCGATGAGAAATCCGAGTCGCAGCGATGGAAGGAGCGACTTGGAGAACGAGCCGGCGTAGATCACGCGGCCGCCGCGATCGATCGCCTGGAGCGTTTCGAGCGGACGTCCGCCGAAGCGGAACTCGCTGTCGTAGTCGTCCTCGATGATCACCGCGTTGCGCCGCTCGGCCCACGCGAGCAGCGCCGTCCGCCGCGCGTGCGACATCGGCATGCCGAGGGGGAATTGATGCGACGGTGTGACGTAGACGAGGCGCGCGGCGTCGGGCAGCTTCGCGACGTCGAGGCCTTGCGCATCGACGCGCACAGGCGTCACGCGTGCGCCGTACGACTGGAAGAGCAGCCGCGGCGGCGGGTAGCCCGGCTCTTCCACCACGACGCGCATCCCCGGCTCGAGCAGCACGCGCGCGATGAGATCGAATGCCTGCTGCGCGCCGTGCGTGACGATGACGTCGTCCGCCTCCGCGCTGACGCCGCGGCTCACCGCGATCGACCGCGCGATCGCCGCGCGCAGCTTCGGATGTCCGCCCGGATCGCCGTACGCCGCGCTCAGTTTCGACGCCCGGATCTGCCGCGCGAGCAATCGCCGCCAGGTGTCGAACGGGAAGAGCGATGCGTCGGGCGTCCCGACGCCGAAGTCGTAGCGCGGTGTCCACGCGCGCAGCTCAGGCGCGTCGAGCGACTCCCACACGTCGCGCACGCGAATCGCCGCGCCGCCGCTCTTTGGCCGCGGATGCGACACCGGCTCGCTCTCGACGAAGCTCCCCGCCCCCTTCCGCCCCGACAGCAATCCCTCGGAGACGAGCCATTCGTACGCGAGGCTCACCGTGTTGCGCGAGACGTCGAGGCGGCGCGCGAGCTCTCGGGTGGGAGGAAGGCGATCGCCGCGCCCGAGGCGGCCGGCCACGATCGCGGAGCGGATGTGGCGGTAGATCTGGCGGGCGAGATCGTCGCGGCCTTCGAGGTGGATGTGGAGATCCATGAATTTGGCCCAGCGCTTTTTGTCAATTCTGGCTCTTTCACAGCACCATCACAAGCGCCATCATGCATCCATGATTGACACGAACACGCTCCCCTGGATCCCCCTCGGCAACGGCGAATCGTTCAAGCCGCTCCGCTTCTATCCGAACGATCGCGGGCGCGCGCTCCTCCTCCGCGTGGAGCCCGGCACCGTCATCCCCCGCCACCGCCACCTCGGCGAAGTGCACGGCTTCACGCTCTCCGGACTGCGCCAGCTCGACACCGGCGAGATCGCCGGGCCCGGCGCGTACGTCTACGAGCCGACCGGCAACGTCGACTCCTGGACCGCGATCGGCGATGAGCCGGCGATCATCCACATCATCTCGTTCGGCGCGATGGAGTACCTCGGCGACGACGACCAGGTGCTACGCCGCGACACCGCCGGCTCGCTGCGCGAGCTCTACGTCAATTACTGCCGCGAGCACGGCATCACGCCGCTCGACCTCGGATGACGCCGATGGAACGCTTCGCCCCGATCTATGCGCGCATCGCCCTCGGCAGCGCATTTCTCTCCGCCGTCGCCGCCCGCTTCGGCCTCTGGCGCGACCGCGGACCGCATCCGTTCGCGGAGTTCATCCGCTACACGGCGGAGGTGAACTCGTTCCTCCCCGCGTCGTTCGCGCCGTTCCTCGCAGTCGCCGCGACGATCGCCGAAACGACGCTCGGCCTCGCCCTCATCGCCGGCTTCAAGCCACGCTGGACCGGCATCGCCGGCGCCGTGTTGCTCGCGACGTTCGCCATCGCGATGACGATCTCGGGCGGGATCAAGTCGGCGTTCGACTACTCGGTCTTCTCTGCATCCGCCGCGGCATTGCTCCTGGCCGTTGTGTCAGATACTACGCGGCGGAGGTAACACATGCCGGTACGCAAAGCAGATGCGGTTTGGAACGGAAATCTTCGCGAGGGTGAGGGCCGCGTCAAGTTGGGCAGCGGTGCGTTCGAAGGGAAGTACTCGTTCGCGTCGCGATTCGAAGACGGCACGGGAACGAACCCCGAGGAGCTGATCGCGGCGGCGCATGCGGGATGCTTCTCGATGGCGCTCTCCGTCGCGCTCGGCAAGGCGGGATTCGCGCCGGAGAAGATCAGCACCGAAGCCAGCGTCCGCCTGGAAAAGGTCGGCGACGCGTTCAGCATCACGCGCATCGATCTGACGACGGTCGGGCAAGTGCCGAACATCGACGAAGCGCAGTTCAAGACGATCGCCGAAGCGGCGAAAGAAAACTGCCCGGTGTCGAAGGCGTTGAAAGCGGTCGAGATCACCCTTTCCGCGCGGCTTCAATGAATGACGCACGCCATTTGCACTGATTCCTCGCGGAGGAACTGTGCAAATGGCCACCAAGGACAAAGACGAGAAGTTCCCGCAGCAGGACGCCGACCTCGGCGGTGATTACGCCCGCGACACGCATCGCGGCGCCTTCGGCGACGACTACGCCCGCGAAGGCGACAGCGAAGGCTCCGGCGCACGGGGCGATGACGGGCCGGAAGACTGACGAATCTCTCGTGCTATCCTGCCTTATCTCCAAAAAAGACGTAAGAGCTGGGGGGATGGTGAGTCGCAAGGCGATTTTCTTCGACCTTGATGACACACTGGTCGATCGCAGACTGACGGCCCAGCGCTATTCCGAGCTATTCATACGTGACTTCGAAGATCGGCTCATCGAGCGCGACATTGCGCACATCAGTGAGACCATCTGGCACGCCGATCAGGGTGGTCACAGCCCGACACGAGAGCACGACCTCATACGTTGGCTTCAGTGGCGGAATGCGCCCTCGGAACTGGAGCTCGCGGATCATTGGCGCGAGCTTTTCCCCTGCTCGAGCATCGCGCGCGTCGACGCCAGGCGCGCATTGATGACGCTGCGTCGCGACGGAATTGCAGTAGGTGTCGTGACGAACGGCCCGATCGCCCGACAACGCCTGAAACTGCGCATCACGGGACTCTGGTCGTACGTCGATGCGTTCATGACATCGGAGATGATCAACATCTCGAAGCCTTCAGCCGCTATCTTCAAGGCGGCGTGCGACATCGCCGGCGTACAGCCGTCAGACTCCGTCTTCATCGGCGATCACCCGGAGATCGACGTCATCGGCGCCGCCGCTGCCGGGATGCGCTCGGTATGGTTGCATTCCTGGGGCGATGGCTGGCCCGCCGGGTTGGGACCTTTGCCGCCACATGCGCGGACGCTGAGCGGCACGATCTCGATTGCGCGGCGGCTCATTGGATGCACGCAAGAAATGACCATCCTCGTCGTGCATGCTGACGACGATCCGTTCTACACCGAGACAGTGCCGCGATTGATGCGGGAGTCCGGCGCATTGGAAGTTCGCGTAACCGCGTTGTCTGACATCGCCGCCGAAATGCCGTTTCCCGACGCCGGTCTCGTGCTCGTTGACGGCGCGAAGTCGCTCGCCATCGTTCGCGATCTTCATGCCTCCGTCCCTATCGTTGTCGTACGCCCGGGGGACAGCGACCCCCGGCTTGCGCTCGCCCTCTTTCGCTACGACAGTCGTGCGGCCATCGAACTTCCAGCCACCCGGAACGACCATCAGGCGCAAGTCGCGGCACTCTGCGCAGCGATACGCCAACTCGTCGGCAGCCATGTTTCGCCCTCACGCTGGTTCAAGAACACATCGGGAACGATTCAGAAGTCGGGCTCGATCAGACGAACGGCGGTTAGGGATCAAATTGCATTCCTCCAATACGTACAAAGCGCCAAGCCCCGGGCCGCGGAACTTCTTCCAGCCGTGCGGTCGACCACGAGCACGCGGAGCCGCGCCGTGTATGAAATGCCGTTATATCCGGCTACGTCATTGCGCGATGTTCTACTACGTCATCCCGGCCAATGGTCGTGCCGCGCCCTCACACGTTCGGTGCTGGTTAGCGTCATCGAGAGTGCGTTCGATCGCATCTACAGCGAGAACATCCGCCTTGACGTACCGCCTTCATTCATAAGAGATGCGTTGTTTGGCAGATTCGCGAAGCGGACTGCCACCACGCGAGCGATTTTGAATCGCGACGATCTTCCCGGCCCAAGGCAAATCACCAGGCTATTCCGGGCGATCTTCTCCGCGGATGAGATCGAGATTGGCGGACGCCGCCATCTCAATCCCGCACGAATCATCCAGGAGATCGCCGCCTTACCCGAATGGCGCGAACGCATCACTCCACCATTTCTGGCGATGGTGCACGGCGATCTCCACTTCGACAACATTCTGGTGATCTCGAGCGAGCCGATGGAATTGAAGCTGGTCGATCCGCGAGGCGGCGGGCTGGTTCCGTTCCCGCCCGGCACGGGCGACGTTGCTCGCGATATCGGAAAGCTCCTCCATTCAGGCCATGGTGAATACGATCTCATTCACGCCGGCTGCATTGGTGTCGACTGGCATGGCGCCCGGGTTTCGCCGCGAGGGCATGTTTCGATACCGGCACTCGCGTTTCAGGAGTGGATCACCGAGGAGCGGCACGGCGGTGCGTCGGGAGCCCGCATCACCGTCACCCAGCGTGGACCGGAAGAGTGGCGGCGGTCGATCTCCCACGAGCTCGGTGATCTGATCGTCGAGGAGGTCGGAAAACAGGACAAATTCACGGCAACCGACTCCGCATGGCTATGCCGCGCACGCCTCTATGAAGCGCTGCAGTTCTGCACAGTAGCCCCCTTCCATCTCGAGGACGATCCCCGGCGGTCATTGACCTTCCATTTGCGCGGAATCGAGCTGATGAACGATTACTATGCTTTGTACGGGCCATTGTTCTCACCCTGATGCCGCAAGATGGGAAGCGGAACCGACTGCCTCTGACAGATATCGGACTCTCTTGCACCATAACATTGATCGCTTGAGAGTGCCGAAGACAACCGGGCAATCATCAATTGCACGGCATGATCGAATCCGGGACGCAGCAGCACAGTGGCCGGCCCGAGATTGACGATTTCCAGAACGATATTCCCCTGGAATCCGGCATCGATCTTGTCCGCCCCGAGTGAAACCATCAATCCGCAGCGTGCCCAAGAACTACGGCCCTGTAGAAAGCCCACCAGATCCGGCCCGAGACTCACCCACTCGAGAGTCTGGGCAAGCAGAAAATCGCCGGGATGAACGGCGAGTGCCTCCCGTTCGATGGCTTCCCAGCGGAGAGCATCGTTCAGCAGCTCGTGAACCGTGCCCACTGGAGCATCCTTGAAGCGACAGAATTGATATCCGAGCTTGAGATCGACCGCCGCCTGCGTGACGGCCGTCGGCGGCACCGGCGGATTAAATCCGAGACGTCCTTCCTCGATGCACTTCACGATGTCGGGACCTGACAACACCATGCCGCCCCTCCAGATTTATCGCACTGCGACCGTGCTACACTCGACGATAACACGTCCATTCCCTGTCAATCTGGAGGCGGGATGCGGTTGTATGCGACTATTCCTGTGCGCACGGATAGTGGGTTGCTGCGCAGGAAATCATTGCGCGTCACCGTGCAGACACTTCGGGAAGCCATCCGTCAGGCAGACCGAATCGAAGACGGCGTGATTCACTTTGCTTACAACGGTCCGCATGAGCCCTGGCCGGATCCGCTCATTCGAAAAATCATCGGCGGCCTTCGCAACATTCGCCTCCGTGAGACGTGGACGACGACTCCTTCGAAGATCGGCGTCGTCAACAACGGGCTCGCCGAAGCACGCGCTGCGAGCGCCGACGCCTTCCTCTGCGTCGACGACGACATCATCATCCCCGCCGGATCTCTTGTCGCGCTCACATCGCTCTATCGCCGGAGCGGATTTTCCGGCGCGACCTGCGCGAAGGCCCCTCACCTGGGTGCCCGGCCGACCGCGTTTCAGCGCCTGTATTCCTACGCTGTACAGGTCAGTTTCCGGTACGCCATCGCGCCGAAGCGCCCCACCGGTTCCCTCTACTGCATCAACCCCGCGCTCCTGGACCGATTCCCCGACGGCTGCAACGAAGGCGACGTACTGTCGCGACTCAATCTTCCTCTTTCCACCATTCCCGTCTTTTCGCAGTATCCCGCGTCCATGGAACTGGAGATTGCACGTCAACGACGTCTGCTGCGCGCGGCAAGCCTCATCGGATTCGAGCGCTTTCATGACAACGGCGCGTTTGCCAGCTCCCTCCTTCGATTACGGAGTCTGCCTGCCGTCATAGACCGGCGTCGATTCCACGAATCACTACACCTCTGGACCGCCATCCGCCAGATCGCACGGGATTGAATCATGCCAACCGACCTGTATCCAAAAGACCTCATCGATCAACTGCAAAGCGGAAGCGTAACGCCATTCATCGGCTCCGGATTTTCCATTCCCTCTGGCGTCCCCAGCTGGCTCTCATTGCTCAACGGTCTGGTCGACGAGCTCGGCGAGCATCCGATTGCAGCCGAAATCCGCGAACTTCTCGATGATGGAGATCTTTCGTCGATCGCCGCCCCGGCGCTCTACAAGCTGCTCTCCAGCGAATTCGCGCTGCGGCAATACGTCCAGCAACGCCTCGGGCAACCGTGGAAGCCCAACCAATATCACGCCGCGCTGGCTTCGCTGCCCTCCGATGTCGTCATCACCACGAACTGGGACAATCTCATCGAGCGGACTTATGAGGATGCCGGCATCAACATCCACAAGATCTGGACCGACGCACATCTTGCCCACTTCAACGCGCGACAATCTGTGCAGGTCATCAAGATTCACGGCACTCTCGATGACATCAGCAGCATCGTGTTTACCCAGGACCAGTATGAAAACTATCGCAGCGGTCACAAATACCTTTATAACTTCCTGAGCAATTCGATGCTGACCGAGACGTTCCTCTTTCTCGGGTTCAGCCTCAATGATCCGAACGTTCGCTCACTTCTCGAGGCCATTGCAAGCGATCTGGAGGGAATACCTCGTCAACACTATGCCGTGCTCACCGAACCTGACCGCGCGACCAAAGAGACTCTCAAGCGGCTCGGCGTCCATGTCATCAATGTGCCGGAGAACGGCGACCGAACGCGCGCTCTCGTGCAGTGGCTGAACGGACTCGTCGAACGGTCACGCATCATTGGTATCGGCAATAAACAAAAAGCCACGACCATCAACAGTCTATTGGACCGGCAAATCACAACGGGAGTGCCGGGTGCCACCATAAGAATGCGCGCCGCGCTCGGAATTCTCAGTAACCCGAGAACCGCCAATCCCGCCGATCCGCTCTATACCACGGCGGAACAGGACAAGCTCGAGATCGATATGGGAGAGAAGGGCCGTCGCTTTCTCTCCCTCGACCCGCGCAACGAGGTCCGCTGCATCCTGCACATCAATCCCGATCACCAGCGCCAGAAAGGGTATCAGTGGCGCCACCTCAAGCTTCGCTTCGAGGCCATGCTCGAATTCCTCGATGTATTCGGTCCACAGATCAGCATCGCCCACTCCCCCATTCCGGTCGATATGAATCAGGTGATCATCGGCCGCGCCTGGGCGGTTACATCGTTCAAGAGAGGCGAAGCTGTCGGCTACGAACGGCTCACCGTGACGGCCAATCGCTGGGTCGTCGACGCGGACATTCGCGGTTTTGATCATGATTTCGACGGAATACGCCTCCTGAACCGGCAAATGGCCGAGACAATCGGCATTGATACCGCGGATCCTCAATGGCATCACGTGTTGTCACGCCGCATTCTGGAGCTCGCTATCGCTGCCACGACAAAACCGCGCGTGGTGCTTCACTGCGACGAAGAGGGGAAGGTCATCGGCCCCATGTCCCGGGAGGAGGCTCACGCCAAGGGAACGCTTCATCGGAGTGTCCACCTGCATGTGGTCGATGCATCGTCCGGAAAGAACCGCGTGCTTGTGCAGCGACGTCCCAAATCCTCCGACCTCTACGGCGGCCTTCTGGACGTGAGCGTGTCGGGACACCCCGAGCTCGATGACAGCGTCGCGGAAGTGCGTCGCGAGGCTCATGAAGAGCTCGGTATTGACATTCCATCCGACCAGATCCGTTTTGTCGCGCGACGGCCACGGACCTATGGAAGCGATTCGGAGATCGTGGATGTCTACTATGCCAGCAGACCTGGTCTGGCGGACGACGCGCGCCTGACGGTGACGCGCGACGTCGACGCCATCCATTGGATTGAGCCCGAGAATTCGGATGGAACGTCGCTCGTCGCAAGGGGCTTGCTGCGTTATGGGTCGCTTCACATTCCGACCGCCTCGACGGTCAGAATCGCGGACTTCGTCCCGGGCGCGTTCGACGAAGTACTCGAAGTGCTTCGACTGACCTCCACACCTTCGAATTCTTAGAGGAACGCAGCGGTGATCGGCCTCTACATCGCCACTCACCGCCTCCCCACCACCATTCGCCGCCGCACCCGAGACTCTCCCCCCGAACGTCCGTAACCTCCCGTCGAAGTCGAAGGGAGGCTTCATGGACATGCAGCTTACGGAAACCCAGAAACCGGTCATTGGCAACAGCATCAAGCTCGTCGCCGGCATCTTCTTCACCCTGCTCGGCGTGCTGCTCACGCTCGACAACCTCGACATCATCGAAGCCGACCGCGTGCTGCGCTTCTGGCCGGTCGTGCTGATCGTCGTCGGCCTGATGAACCTCAATCACGCGGGGCGCCGCGGGTTGTCGATCGTCGCCATCGCGCTCGGCACGCTCATGGTCGCGGCGCGCGCGCATCTCGTCCGCTTCTCGCTGTTCGATCTCTGGCCGCTGATCCTGGTCGGCGCCGGACTGGTGATCGTGCTCCGCGCCCTCGGCGTGCACGGTCCCGAACAGCGCAGCAGTCTCTGGAGCGTGCTGAACACGCGCAAGGTGACGATCGATCCGGAGCAGCTCCACGGCTCGCAGATCATCAGCTTCATGGGCGGCTCGACGATCGAGCTGACCAACACCGGCGAGCACGAGGGTCCGGTCGTCGTCGAAGTGCTGGCGATGTGGGGCGGCATCGAGATCCGCGTGCCGTCGGGCTGGGAAGTCATCGCCGAGGCCGTGCCGGTGATGGGCGGGATCGACATCAGGACCGCGGGCGCGCCGGGCGGCAAGCAGCTCGTCGTGCGTGGACTGGTACTGATGGCCGGAATGGAAATCAAGAACGTGAGGGAGTCATGAACGAAGAGAAAAAACAACTCGACAGCGGCAGCCTGTTCTGCGGAGTCCTGCTGATCGTCATCGGCTCGATGTTCATGCTCGACCGCATGGGCTACGCCGATCTGCACGACGTGCTGCACAACTACTGGCCGATGTTCCTCGTGGCGCTCGGCATCTCGCGCTTCCTCCGGCGCCGCACGGCGTGGTCGGGCGTCTCGCTGATCGTCATCGGCCTCTGGCTGCAGGCGACGACGCTGCACTGGTGGGACCTCACGTTCAATTCGTCGTGGCCGCTCCTGCTGATCGGCTTCGGTGCCGTCATGGTCGGGCGCACGCTGACCGGCCTGCTGCGCGGAGATTCCACGGAGGCTCGCCATGATCAATGACCGCGCACTCCGCCGTGAAGCACGGCGCCGCGACAACCCGTGGGTCGGCCTCGTCATCGGCCTCGGCATCCTCGCCTACGGCGTGATCGCCTGGCTCGATCACCTCGGACGCATCGAAGGCGACGACTACCTCCGCTGGTGGGCAGTGATCCTCCTGGCCGTGAGCTTCGCGCATCTGATGAACAGGCAGTGGGTCGGCGCGATCATCTGGTTCATCCTCGGCGTCGGGTTCATGCCGTACCTCAATCTGTACGACATCCTCGGCGTCTGGCCGTTGCTGATCAGCGCAGGCGGCATCACGCTGATCAAGCAGGCGCTGCATCCGCTGCCGAAAGATCTGCCGAACCGCGGCTCGTTTCGCGCGCTCGCCTGGATGGGCGGCAGCAGCCGCACGGTGAACTCGCCCGATTTCGTCGGCGGCGACGTCGTGGTGGTGATGGGCGCGTGCGAGCTCAATCTGGTGAGCTCGAAGATCGAGACCGAGGCGGTTGTCGACGTGCTCGCGTTCTGGGGCGGCGTCGAGATCCTGGTGCCGCCTGACTGGGTGATCGAGAGCCACGTCCTGCCGCTCCTCGGCGGCATGTCGAACCGCTCGGCGAATCCGACCAGCGGCGACGGTCCGCGCCTCATCATCCGCGGCAGCGCGATCATGGGCGGCGTGGAGGTTCGCAATCCGAAGGAGATGGCGGCGTGAGGCGCGGTGAGCCGTCAGCCGATCGTCTCGGCGAGCGCGACGAGGATGCCCTCAGGGCCACGGACATAACAGAGCCGATAGTTCTCGTACTGCACCAGCTCGCCAACCAGTTCGGCACCGTGGGCGCGGAGCCGGGCAACGACATCATCGATGTCTTCGACGGCAAACATGATGCGCCGTATGCCCAGCGTGTTCGGCGGGGCGTTGTTCGGCTCAGCGCTGTCAGCCGCCGGCGTCCGGAACTTCGTCAGCTCGAGACGGCCATGGCCGTCCGGGGTCCGCATCATTGCGATGTCGGCTCGAACGCCGTCGAGCCCGATGAGGCGGTCCACCGAGCGTCCCTCGACTTGCGCCTCGCCCTCCAGCTCCAGACCGAGCTCCTTGAAGAAAGCGACCGCAGCTGCGAGGTCGTCCACAACAACGCCGACGTTGTCCATCCGCTTGAGCGTCATGCCGTTGAGCATAACCCTCACAGCAATCCGAAGGAGATGGCGGTATGAGACGCGGTGAACTGGTTCTCTACGCGGTCGGCGCGGTCAGCGGCGCCGCGCTCGCGACCTCGGCGTTCCTGCTGACCACACGCGGAGTGTCGGCGACGGTGGCGATCACCGCCGCCATTCCGCCGTCGCTGCTGCTCGGATTCATCGGCCTCGCGTCGCATTACCTCTGCCGCGCGATGCCGATCCATTCGTCGAGCCGCGCGTCGATCTTCGCCGCGGTCGCCGGCTCGGCCGCGGCGGCGAGCGGCCTCTGGGTGCTGACCTGGAAGTGGTGGATCGGCGTGCTCAATCGTCCGATCGCCGCCGATTTCACGCTCCTCTTCGGCCTCGGCATGCTGCTCTATCTCGCGACGGTCGCGGTGCAGTACCTCGTGCTGGAGATCGACGCGGCGCGCGAGGCCGAGGAGTCGGCGCTCCGCTTTCGCGTGCTGGCGCGCGAGGCCGAGCTGCGCGCGTTCAAGGCGCAGGTCGATCCGCACTTCCTTTTCAACAGCCTCAACGCCGTCGCGTCGTTGTGCGGATCGCGCCCGAATGACGCGCGCGAAATGGCGCAGCACCTCGCGGATTTTTTTCGACTGATCCTCCGTCTCGGCGCGCTGGAGAGAATCACACTGGCGGAGGAGATCGATCTCGTGAATCGATACCTGGCGATCGAGAAGGTGCGCTTCGGCGACCGCCTTCGCACGACGATCAACATCGATGAAGGGGCCGCGCAGTGCCTCGTGCCGCCGCTCCTGCTCCAGCCGTTGGTGGAAAATGCGGTGCGACACGGCCTGGCCTCGGTGCTCGAAGGAGGAACGATCGACATCGAGGCGACGCTGCGCGACGGCATGCTGCGCATCCTCATCGACAACCCCGCCGATCCCGACCGCACCGACAACCGCGGCGAAGGGATCGGCCTGCAGAACGCGCGCGGACGATTGCACACGGTTTCGGATGGACGCGCCGTGCTGAATGCGAACGAGGCGGAAGGGCGGTTCCGCGTGAGCATCGAGTTGCCGCGATGATCAGAACCGTCATCGTCGACGACGAGCCCCTCGCGCGCGAGATCCTCCGCGAGTTCCTGACCGCGGACGAAGACCTCGAGATCGTCGCGGAGTGCGCGAATGGATTCGAGGCGGTGAAGGCGGTCGCGGAGCACGATCCCGATCTGCTGCTGCTCGACATCCAAATGCCGAAGCTCGACGGCTTCGAAGTGCTCGAGCTGCTCGACCGCTCGCCACTGGTCGTCTTCGTCACCGCGCACGACGAGTACGCGCTGCGCGCCTTCGAAGTGCACGCCCTCGACTACCTGCTCAAGCCGTTCTCGCAGGAGCGCTTCCGCCAGGTGCTCGAGCGCGTGAAGCAGCAGGCGGGCCGCGAGCACACGCCGGTGGCCGGACTCGCCGCGTCGCTGCGCGCGAAACCGTTGCAGCGCATCGTCGTGCGGCACGAAGACGGGACGATCCATGTCATCCCGCTCGCGCGCGTCGATTACGTCGAGGCCGACGACGACGCGATCGTGATCCACACCGGCGGGACGAAGCTGCGCAAGCAGCAGCCGATCGGCGACCTCGCGCGCGAGCTCGACCCCGACCGCTTCGTCCGCGTCCATCGGTCGGTCCTGCTCAACATCGAGCGGATCGAGAAGATCGAGCTCTACGCGAAAGACAGTCGCGTGGCGATCCTCCGCGACGGCACACGCGTGCCGGTGAGCAGGAGCGGGTACGCGAGGCTCAAAGAATTGCTGTAGCCCCGCCGCCCGCCCAATGCAGATAGCGGATAGCAGATAGCAAAAAAGCCAACCGCGTTGCTATCCGCTATCCGCTATCTGTTGAGGGTGGGCGGGGCGGCATTCAGCTTCCCCTCAATACTCTCCCTGATCGCCTGCTTCCGCGCGGCGGGGATCGTCGTGTCCGTCTCCAGCAGTGCCTGCGCCTTGCGCGCGAGCTCGGCGGCCTTCTCCCGATTTCCCGTGGCGACGTAGCCGTCCGCGAGGCTGTCGTATGCGTTCGCGGAAGCCGGATGCGCGTCGACGTTCATCTGAAAAATGCGGATCGCTTCGTCGAGTCTGCCCGCGCCGAGGAGGTTGTAGCCGGCGAGGTTGATCGTCTGCTCCGGCACGTCGATTCCCTTCCCCGCGAGCTTCAATGCCTGCTCGGTCTTCCCCTCGGCGATCGCGTTCATGACGTCGGCGAGATGCGCGGGCGGCTGGGCGGCGGCGAGGTGTGCGACGGTCAGTCGATCGCCGGCGATCGCGACCGGCTGCGCTCCCTTGAGATGCTGATCGAGGAACGCGAGGGTCAGGCGATTGAATCGATGGAATGTCTCGTCGATCGATACCGCGGCGTCGGCGCGCATGCCGGCGAGCTTCATCGCGTAGCCGAGCGACTGGAAATCGAAATGATCGAGCTTCGGATCGTCGAACACGACCTGCGTCCGATCGGCGAAGCGCATCGACTCCCAGATCGCCGCGTCCTGCTGCCGCTCAAATTCGCGGCGGACCATGTGCAGCACGGGGACCTGCACGGCGTTCACGTCGTAGAACGGCAGGCGGCGCCAGTTGTCGCCGGCCGCGTCGTGGAAGAGCATCACAGAATCGAGCGACACGACCGCGCGCACGTCGCGGTTGCGCATCGCCTCGCTGAGCGCCCACCGCCCGCCCGCGCTGAAACCGATCGCGCCGATGACGTTGCGATCGGCGGATGGAATCTCGTGCGCCGTCTGCAGCACGAAATCGGTGTCCAGCACCTTCGTCAGCGTGTCGGTCGGACCGTCCTGCGGCAGGCCGGCGAACTCACCGAGCCGCGGCATCTGCATGACGACGTAGCCGTGACTGGCGAGGTATTCGGGCGTGATCGCCGCGGGCGCCGCGGAGCCGAGGCTGTAAAGGATCAGCGGGAACCTGCCCGAGGCGGCGGGCGCGTTGCGTTGTGCGAGCGTCGTCAGCGCGTCGATCTTCGCGCGCTGCTCCGGCGTCGCAGCGCGCATCACCGGAAATGCGTACAACGCCGCGCGTCCCGCGCGCTTCTGCTGGTCGCCGAGCGACGTCAGCATCTGATCCTCGGCGCCCATCTGATCGATGTAATCGCCGAGGGTCATGAACGGCGTGTTGCTGGCGGCAGCGGGATACCAGACGCTGATGCGCATCGGACGCGCTCGCTCGATCGTGCGCGGCTTCCCGTCGAGATCGCGCGCCATCCAGTACGGACGCGTGTAGTCGTAGCGGTCGAGCACCTTGTAGCCGACCGCGTACGGACCCTTGTCGAGATTTCCCCACGTCGAGACGAGTGCGACGGCGAGTAGCAGCATGTTCATGCGGCGATGTTCGCGCCGCGGACGCGCGCGGGTTGCGGGAAAGGAACGAGCGGTCGTTTGACGTGCGCGAGCGGCGTCAGACGTCCATGCCGGTGAGCTCGCGGATGCGTCCGCGGTAGCGGCGGCTCATGGTCAGCTTCGTCCCGTCGCGCAGCAGCACGAACACCGAACCGCCGAAGCCTTTGTGCATCTCCTGGATGCGCTTCACGTTCACGATCGTGGCGCGGTGGATGCGGAGGAATTTGCGCGCGTCGAGCCGTTCCTCGACGTCGCTGATCGACTCGCGAATGAGATGACCGGCGCCGGCGGCGTGCAGGCGGACGTACTTCCCTTCCGCCTCGATCCAGTCGACGTCGTTGACCGCGACGAGGAACGTCCGGTCGCGCGCCTTGACCACGAAGTGATCGAGCGATTGCTTCGGCTTCACCACGCGTTCGAGGAGGCGGATGAGACGCGCTTCCGATTCCGAGCTGTCATCGCTCATCTGCCGCTTCGCCCGGCGCAGCGCGTCGTGAAAGCGTTTGCGGTCGAACGGCTTCATCACGTAATCGACCGCCTCGACCTCGAACGCGCGCACGGCGTACTCGTCGTGCGCGGTGATGAAGACCACCATCGGCAGCCGCTCGCTGCGCAGGCGCTGCAGAACCTCGAAGCCGTTGTGGCCCGGCATCTCGATGTCGAGCATCAGCAGGTCGGGCTTCTGCTTGCGTACCGCGGCGATCGCCTCCGTGCCGTTCGCGCACTCGCCGACCACTTCGATCTCCGCGTCGTCCTCGAGCAGCGTCCGCACCTTCTGCCGCGCCAGGCGCTCGTCGTCGACGATGAGAGTGCGGATGCGTTTCATGAGGTGTGTGCTGTATGAAACGGAATCGCCATCTCCACCACGAATCCTCCGTCCGGCGACGCGCCGGCGGTGAAGCGTTGCTCCGCGCCATACAACTGCTCGAGGCGCTTCCGCGTGTTCGCCAGACCGATCCGCTCGACCGGATGCTCGCCGCATGAGGCCACGCCGTCATCGGCGACGGAGATGTGCAGCGTGCCGTTGTCGCGGCGTGCCGTGATCGCAATGGTTCCGCCTTTCGGCCGCGAGGCGATGCCGTGATGGATCGCGTTCTCGATCAGCGGTTGCAACGCGAGCGACGGCACGCGCGCCTCGCTCACGTCCTGCTCGACGTCGACGCTCACCGTCAATCGATCCTCGAAGCGGATCTTCTCGATCTCCAGATAGCGCCGCACGAACTCCAGCTCCTCCGAGAGCGTCACTTCCTGATCGAGATCGCGGTCGAGCGTGAGGCGGAGGAACTCGCTGAGGCGCGCCAGCATCGCGTCGGCGGCCTCGACGTCGCTGTACATCAGCGACGAGATCGAGTTGAGCGTGTTGAAGAGGAAGTGCGGCTTGAGCTGCATCTTCAGCGCCTGCAGGTGCGCGCGGGACAGCTCCGCCGAAAGCTGCGCGCCGCGGAGCTCGCGGTCGCGGTACTTCACGTAGTAATCGAACGCCAGATAGGCGAAGAGGATCAGCCAGTACGTCGGCAGGCTCGATTGCGCGTTGGCCACGAACGAGTAGCTGACCTTGGTGAAGAAATTGAGCGAAGGGCGCAAGCCGAGGAGCGTGACGATCGCCTCGCCGGTGAAAATCTGGATGACCGTGAGGATCGCGCTGGCGATGAAGTGCGCGAGCACCGCAATCGCCCACCGCCCGCTCTCGAAGCGGAAGCGGCGCGCCATCCACACCACGATCGGCGTCATCAGCGCCCAGAGGTAGTAGTAGGTGAGGTTGACGCCGAACGCGTGACGCCACGTCGGCGGCGGCATCAGGTTCGGATTCCAGTGCGCCTGCAGCGCGAAGTAGATGCCGGTGACGGTGCCGGCCACGAAGACGAACAACGCGATGCGCGCGCGGGTCACGAGGGCATGATAGACGGAACGCCGGACCGCGATCCGACGGCGCGGGTTGGAGAACCCGCCCTACGTTACTCATTGTTGACCGCTCGTTCCGCGTTTCGACCGCTCGTGACATCGCGACCAATGGCACCATGCGCGCGATGTTTCACTGCAAGGGAGCCGACATGCGCCGATTCACATTGATCCTCACCGCGTTTCTCCTCGCCTTCTCCGCCTTCGCCGACGCCCGCGACGACGTCCGCAACGCGGAGCTGTCGTTCGCCAAAGCATTCGCCGACCGCGATCAGGCGAAGTTCTTCGCGCACGTCCTCGACGACGCCAGCTTCCTCGGGCCGGGCGGCACGCTGAGCGGAAAGAAGGCGGTGGTCGAGCGCTGGTCGCGCTTCTTCACCGGACCGCAGGCGCCGTTCAGCTGGGCGCCCGACCGCGTCGCCGTCAATGCCGCCGGCACGATCGGCCTGAGCGCCGGACCGGTGCTCGATCCGAACGGCGTACACGTCGGCTACTTCAACTCGACCTGGATCAAGCAGGCGGACGGCACGTGGAAAGTGCTCTTCGACGGCCCGGGCGGCCCGGCGGCGTGCCTCCCGGAGAACGTCCCGCCGATCACCGAGGGAGACATCACCACTCCCGACGGCGCGAAGCTGCACTACAAAAAAATCGGCGACGGCGGTCGGACGCTGATCGTGCCGCTCGGCTTCATCCTCTACGACGACTTCAAGCAACTGGCCGACGCGGCCACGATCATCACCTACGACCTGCGCGACCGCGGCCGCTCCTCGCGCGTGGAAGACGTCAACACGTTGACCATCCAGCAGGACGTGAAGGACCTGGAGACCGTCCGCCAGCATTTCAACGTCGACAAGTTCGTCCCGGTCGGCTTCTCGTACCTCGGGCTGATGGTCGCGATGTACACGGCGGAGCATCCCGAGCATGTGACGCGTGTGATTCAACTCGGACCGGTGCCGATGAAATACGGCACGAAGTATCCGCAGAACCTGACGAACGAAAACGACGAGCCGGTGCAACGCTGGCACGAGCTGAACGCGAAGAAGGACACCACCACGCCGCAGCACGAGCTCTGCCTGGCGCAGGAGAAGGCGCTGCAGTCGCTCCTCGTCGGCAATCAGGCGCACGCCTCGCGCATCAAGTCGACGTGCGAGCTGGAGAACGAATGGCCGGCGAGCCTCGACCGCCATTTCCGCGCGTCGTTCCAGTCGATCATGAAGGTCGAATTCGGCCCCGCCGACCTGGCGAAGATCACCATGCCGGTGCTGACCATCCACGGCACGAAGGACCGCAACGCGCCGTACGGCTCGGGACGGGAGTGGGCGAAGTCGCTCCCGAACGCGCGGCTCGTGACCATCGAGGGCGGCGCGCACGCGATGTGGGTCGACGATCCGCTGACCGTGTTCGGCGCGATTCGCGAGTTCCTGCGGGGCGGGTGGCCGCTGGGGGCGGAAAAAATCTGAGGGACTTTCCCTCCGCTTTGCGCGATCTCTCTTAGAAGGAGAGGTCCACCCATGCTACGCATCGTCATCGGCTGTCTGCTTGCCGTACTCATCGCCCCTGTCTCGAGCGGAGCCGCGCGGAGGCGCGCCGCCCCATCCAATCCGGCTGCACCGACACCCGGCGGCAGCGACTGCCACACGTTCGGCCTCGTCACCCCCGGCACGAAGGGGACGTATCTGACGACCACGCCGAGCGGCAACGTGAACTTCACGATCACGTGGATCTCCGACACGCCGACGCAGACGAAAACGACGCAGCACGTCGTGACGCCGCAGGCGACGACGGACGTCGAGACGACGCTCGACGGCGTGGTCTCCGGTCCGCTGCGCGGCATCAAGCACCTCTACACGAAGTCGATCACCCCCGTCCCGTTCCTCGGCAACACGGTCGTCGAAGTGGACATCGATTTCGTCCCCGCGCTGATCGCCGGACCGGCCGGGGGCTGGTGCGCGAACGCGACATGGACCGTGCCGGCGTCGACGGAGACGATCGTCTCGAAGTCGCTCGCCGGTCAGCAGAGCAGCATCGTCACGACCATCGCGTCCGAGGGTCAGGTGCTCGCGGTCGATGAAGTGGTGAGCGTGCCGGCGGGAAACTTTCACACCGTGAAGTACAAGAGCTACACGGTCTCCGGCACGTCGCTGCAGCCCGCGATCACCTGGACGTCGATGGACCGCAGCATCGTGGTGAAGCAGGACACGCTCGACGCGGCGGGGAACGTCACGACCACGACGGTGTTGACGGCGTTGCAGTAGACGCACGGCGGCGCAGGAGGCTGGCCGCCATGATCCCGCCGAGGAAGCCGAAGAAGTGCGCGCTCCAGGAGATGCCGCTCTTCGGCATCGCGGAAGAGAAGAGCATCGCGCCGTAGAGCGAGCCCACGACGATGGTGACGAGCATCGACCAGAGCCGGCGATCGAACATCGGCCGGAAGAGCAGGTAGCCGACGTAGCCGAAGATGATGCCGCTCGCGCCGATGTGATTGGCTGACTCGCCGAAGAGCCAGGTTCCCGCGCCGCCGACGACAGCGCAAATGATCGTCACGAAGACGAACTCGCCGATCCCGCCGATCAGCACGATCGCGCCGAGGATGAGCAGCGGAACGGTGTTGGCGAAGAGGTGCGGCCAGTTCGCGTGGATGAACGGCGCCGTGAGGA
>Ga0193697_1000248_pt1 | contig 21185 bp, 14 predicted proteins | sample L3m2metaG_FD_145073 | JGI IMG/M metagenome (GOLD analysis project Ga0193697, IMG submission 145073) | Soil microbial communities from a riparian zone of the East river system, Colorado, United States - L3m2 | ecosystem: Environmental > Terrestrial > Soil > Riparian zone | place: USA: East River... | reverse complement strand
GGCGCGCGCCTGGCCGCTGATTCTGGCCATGCACGGCGGCCCGCATGGCGCCTACGGCAACGACTTCTCGTTCGAGTTTCAGCTGTTCGCCGCGAACGGCTACCTCGTCGTCTACACGAACCCGCGCGGCTCGACCAACTACGGGGAGAAATTCCTGTGGGGCACGTGGGGCGGCTGGGGGAACCTCGACTTCGAGGACGTCATGGCCGGCGTCGACTACGCGAAGACGAAGTACACCGTCGACGAGCGGCGCACGGGCGTCACCGGCTACTCGTACGGCGGCTTCCTGACCAACTGGGTCATCGGCCACACGACGCGGTTCGCGGCGGCGATCTCGGGCGCCGGGATCTCGAACTGGATCAGCGACTACGGCACCGCTGACATCCCGCGCACCAAGGAGAGCGAGTTCACGGGCCCGCCCTGGGATCCCAAGGCGCGCGAGATCCTGCGCAAGCAGTCACCGATCGAGTACGTCGCGAACATCAAGACGCCGACGATGTTCCTGGACGGCGAATCGGACCATCGCGTGCCGATCGAGGAGGCGGAGCAGATGTATACCGCCCTCCGGAAGCTGCGCGTCCCGGCTCGGATGGTGCGGTATCCCGATTCGTACCACGGGGGCTGGAGTCCGTGGAACATGGTCCATCGCTATCACGAGGAGCTGAAGTGGTGGCGTCGGTATCTGGACGTGCCTCGGACCACCACGAGCGCGAGTCCTCGGCACGAGTAGGGGCTAGGGGCTGGGGGCTAGGTACTAGGATCGACAGAGGTCCCCAAGTCCCCATGCTGCTTCTGACAGCTAGCCCCGAGCCCCGAGCCCCGACGCCGCACGGAACTTCTTTCGGCGGCGTGCGTCTCCTATCTAGACTGCCAACATAGGTTGGTAGTAAAGATAGGTATGCGCAAACCGGCTCCGCTCTCATTCGGCCAGGTCTCCGTTCTCCACGCCATTGCCGACGGCAACCGGTTCGGCTTCGACATCATCGACGCCACCGGCCTGACGTCCGGCAGCGTCTACCCCACGCTCGACAAGCTCGAGTCGGTCGGTTACCTGACGTCGCGCTGGGAGGACGCGAAGATCGCGCGCCGTGACAAGCGTCCGCCGCGCCGCTACTTCGACCTCACCGCGCAAGGCGCCACCGCGCTCGCCGCCGCGCTGACGCGGTACAAGAACCTGAAGCCGGTATCACTCGCGGCTTTCCGAATACTGAAGGCTGACAGCTGAGAGCTGATAGCTGATAGCTGATAGCTGATAGCTGACATGTTGAAATTCCTGCTCGCCATCATCAACGCCGGACGCTGGCTGGCGCCGCCCTCGCGGCGGAAGGAATGGCGCCGGCAATGGCGCGCCGATGTCGCCCATGAGTGGCGATGGATCGAGCGGCGCGATTCCGGCATCGCCGCGCGCGCCGGGCTGATCGCGCGAGTCGCCGGCGCGTTTCGTCATGCGTTCTGGCTGCGCATGCACGTCAGGAGAATCGAGATGATCACGCAGGACATCCGTTACGGCTGGCGGCTCATGGTGCGCAAGCCGGCCTTCGCCCTCGTCGCCGTGCTCACGCTCGGACTGGGCATCGGCGCCAACGTGACGATGTTCAGCTGGACGCAGATCACGCTGCAGCGGCAAATCCGGGGAGTCCCCGACGGCGGCCGGCTCGTGGCGCTGAACGGCACCACGCGCTCCCGCGTCGATCTCAGCGTCTCGTACCCCTACTTTCTCGATCTGCGGGAGCGTCGACCCGACAGCGTGGAGGACCTGATCGCCTTTACGCTCGCGCCGATGAGCCTGCGGACCAACGGCGGCGATCCACAGCGCACTTTCGGTCAGCTGGTGAGCGGCAACTTCTTCAGCGCGCTTGGCGTCCGGCCGGCGCTTGGCCGCGCGTTCCTTCCCGAGGAAGACACCACGCCCAACGGACATCCGGTCGTGGTCATCAGCCACAGCTTCTGGCAGCGCCGCTTCGGCGGCGACCCGTCCATCGTCGGCCGCACGGTGACGCTGAACAGCATGGCCTACACGGTGATCGGCATCGCGCCGCCGGAATTCCGCGGCACCGAACCGTATCTGAACCTGGATCTCTGGGTGCCAATGGCGATGCAGCCGTCGGTCACCAGCGGCGGCAATCGCCTGGGCGTCCGCGGCAACTCCTGGCTCGAAGCGATGGTCAGGCTCAAGCCGGGCATCTCCATCGCCCGTGCGCAGGCCGACCTCGATGTCATCGCCCGCAATCTGGCGGACACCTATGCCGACGACAAGGGCCGAGGGTTGAAGCTCTCGGAATTGTGGCGTGCGCCGAGCAGCGGCGGACCTGCCGTGGTCGCCGTCATGGTCATCCAGCAGATCGTCGCCGGCGTCGTCCTCCTCATCGCGTGCGCCAACGTCGCGAATCTGCTGCTCGCGAGAGCCGCGAGCCGTCAACGCGAAACCGCCGTCCGGCTGACGCTCGGCGCCAGCCGAAGCCGCCTCGTCCAGCAGCTGCTCACCGAAAGCACGCTGCTCGCACTGGCCGGCGGCCTGTGCGGCATCGTCATGTCGTACTGGACCAAGGATCTCGTGCGGCTTTTCGTGCCGCCCGCGCCGCTTCCGATCGAAATGAATCCAACGCTCGATCTGCCGGTCGTTGTGTTCGCGCTGATCATGACCGGCGCCAGCGTCCTCGTCTTCGGGCTGGTGCCGGCGCTGCAGGGCTCGATGTCGTCCGTCGGGGCGGCGCTCAAGGAATCCGCCGGTCAGTTGACGGCCTCGCCGCGGCGGGCGCGCATCCGTCAGACGCTGGTGGTGGCGCAAGTTGCGCTGTCGCTGATGCTGCTGGTCTCGGCCGGACTGTTTCTCCGCACGCTGCAGAACGCACAGGCGCTCGACCCGGGCTTCTCGACCCGAACCGGCGTGCTGGCCTCGATCGACTTGCTGCCCGCCGGATACGACGCGCCGCGTGGACGGGCATTCTTCCGCGACCTGCTCGCCCGAGTGCGAGAGCTGCCGGGTGTCGAGGCCGCGAGCGTCGCCAACAAGGTGCCGCTCGGATTCGGCGGCAACAGCGACACGGGCGCGAGCATCGACGGTTACATACCGGCGCCGAACGAAGAGATTTCGATCTACTACAACCGCGTCGGCTCCGACTACATGAAGACGATGGGCATCGCCCTCGTCGCGGGGCGTGAATTCACCGATCTCGATACGACGGACCGGCCGGACGTCGTCATCGTCAACGAAACGGTGGTCAGGCGGTACTTCTCGGGGCGCGATCCAGTCGGCGGTCGAATCCGGCTTGGCAATCGGACGCTCCAGGTCGTCGGCGTCGCGCGCGACGGCAAGTACAGCAGCATTACGGAAGCGCCGCGATCGTTCATGTACATGCCGGTGCAGCAATGGTATCGGGCCGACACCGTGCTGCACGTCAAGTCGTCCGTCGATCCGGGCCTGCTGGTTCCGCGAATCCACGAAGTGCTGCGCGCGCTCGATTCGAACGTGCCACTGTTCGACGTGAGGACCATCGCCGAGCAGTTGAGCATCGCCATCTTCATTCAGCGGATGGTTGCCAGTCTGCTTGGCGCGTTCGGAGCGCTGGCGCTGCTGCTGGCCACCGTCGGCCTCTATGGCGTGATCGCGGCTCTGGCCGCGCAGCGGACGCCGGAAATCGGGATGCGCATGGCGCTCGGCGCCACCCGCCGCGACATCGTCGCGATGATCGTGCGCCAGGGGCTCGGCCTCACGCTGATCGGCGTCGCCATCGGGTTGATCGCCGCGCTCGGCGCGACCCGCCTGTTCAAGAGCCTGCTGGTCGGCGTCAGCGCCACCGACGCCACGAGCTTTGCCGTGACGACGATTCTCCTCGTGACGGTGGCGCTGGCGGCCGCGTACCTGCCCGCGCGCCGTGCGGCGCGGATCGATCCGCTCCAGGCTCTCCGGAACGAGTAAGGGATTGGGGAACGCCTAATCCCTAATCCCTAATACCTACTGGATCACTACTACCGCTTCGGTAGTATACTGACCGGACCGGTATGCCGAAGCCAGACGACCTGCTGCCCCTCAAGCCGCTCCATTTCCTGATGCTCCTGACGCTCGTCGACACCGAGCGTCACGCCTATGGGATCAAGAAGGACCTCGCCGCCCGGGGAGCGCATCGCGATATCGGGCCGGGGACTCTTTACCGATCGATCGAGCAGCTGATCGAAAGCGGCCTGATTCAGGAATCCGGCCGCCGCCCAGCCGCGGAGCTCGACGACGAACGCCGGCGCTATTACAAGCTGACGGCGTTCGGGCGGCGCGTCGTCGCGGCCGAAGCGGCGCGGCTCGACGACCTGGTCGCCGCCGCCCGCGCTCGAAAGCTGCTTCCGCAAACCGGGCGGGCGTGATGACGGTCCATTTTGCCGAAACCTGGTTCCGCTGGTTGATGCGCGCCTATCCAGCGCGGTTTCGCCGCACGCACGGGCTGGCGTTGTTCGAGCTGTTCCGCGACGAGGCACGCGACGCCCATGACGCCCGCGGGACTCTTGGACTGGTCTGGCTTCTCGCCCGGACCACGGGCGATACGTTGAAGGCTGCACCCGGGGCGTGGATCGCGCCCGCCTTCGCTCGGACCAGGCTCCCCCACCTGCGCGCCTCTCGCATCGACGGGCGGACCCGGCCATGGCTGGATTGGTCCGGTTTCGGGCAGGATCTGCGGATCGCGCTGCGACACCTGCGCAAGTCGCCGGGCTTCACGATTGTCGCCGTGACGATGCTCGCGGTCGGTATCGGCGCGAATACGACGATCTTCAGCGTGATGAACGCAGTGTTGCTGCGCCCGCTGGCCGCGCAGGAACCGGACCGCGTCGTCCGCATCGTCGCTCGAATCGGCAGCGGAGCGGTCGGTGCCGCCGCGCGCCGTTTTTCGTATCGCGATTTTGTCGACTATCGCGACCGGTCGACGACGCTCGAGGATCTATCTGGCGTCAACCTCGCCACGCTGTTGCTCACGGCCGACAACCGTACCGATCAACTGATTGGGGAAATCGCTTCTGCGCGATACCTGCCGCTGCGCGGTATCAGGGTGTCGCAAGGACGGCTGCTGACCGATGCTGACGATCGGCCGGAGGCGCCGCCGGTTGCCGTCATCAGCGACGCGCTGTGGCGGCGACGTTTCGGCGCCGAGCCGATCGTTGGCCGCCAGGTGCTGATGAATCGGGCGACCTATACCATCATCGGGGTCGCGGAGCCGTCTGCGATCGGCAGCTTCATCGCCGCGCCGGTGGATGTGTGGCTGCCGGTCGAAAGCTCAGGCACCGCTCTTGGGTCCCGCTGGAACGTCGATCGAACGCAGCGCACGCTCGCGGTGATGGGGCGGCTGCGTCCTGGCGTCACGTCGGCGCGCGCTCAGGCGGAGCTCCAGCTGCTCGCCGATAGCATCGCGCGGGAGTTCGGGGACGGAGGTCAGTCGGCGCACTCAACGACGTCCGGCCCCGCCGGCCCGGTCATCGATGTGCTGCCGGGGACACTGGCGACCGGCGATCAGCGGCGGCTCGCTCAGATGTTTCTGACCCTGCTGCTGGGACTCGTCGCGCTCGTGCTCGTCATCGCGTGCGCGAATGTCGGCAACCTGCTGCTGGCGCGCGTACTCGGCCGCCGGCGCGAGCTCGCCATCCGACTGGCGCTGGGCGCGAGCCGAGGCCGGCTGGCGCGGATGCTGGCCGTCGAAGGCGCACTCATCGCCGCGGCCGGCGGCGTGGGCGCGCTCATCCTGTCGAACTGGACTGGCCGCGCGCTGGCGAACATCAGCCCGCTGCCGACGCTGACGCTTCGACTCGACGTCCGTTCGGATGTTCGTGTGTTCGCGTTCACGGCGCTGGCGGCGCTCGCGGCCGCCATCATTCTGGCGGTCGTGGGAACGCTTCAGGCGATGAAACCCGATATCGCGCCGGCGCTGAAGGAAGACGCGACGGCGTCGATCGGCGGACGGCGCCCGGCGCGTCTGCGAGGGGCGCTCGCGACCGTGCAGATCACCATGTCGCTGTTGCTGGTGATCGGCGCCGCGCTGTTCGTCCGCAGCGTCGGCGAGGCAGGCGCCATCGACCTCGGCTTCGATCCGCGAGGCGTCGTCGTGCTCGATGTCGACGCGTCCGCGGGCCGGTCGAACGCGGAAAGCCGGCAGATGTTTCACGAGGTGCTCCAGCGTGTCGAGCAATTACACGGCGTCACGGCTGCAGCCGTGTCCTCGCGCGCGCCGCTCGATAGCTCGACGCCGCTCATTCACGTGAACGCGCACGAACCGATCGCCTCGGCCGGCGAAGCCGCGTCGCCGACGGCCAGCTTCATGGTGGTCAGCACGCGCTTTTTCGACGTCGTCAAAACGCCGCTCGTTTCGGGTCGGGCCTTCGCGGACACCGACGACGCGGATCGGCCGGCAGTCGCGATCGTCAACGAAACGCTCGCGGCGCACTTGTGGCCCGGTGCCGATGCAGTGGGTCGCAGGCTGTGGGTCGAGGCAGCAGCCACGACCGGGATCCGTGAGGAAGGCGTCCGCGGAGCGGTGCCCTGTTTGGTCATCGGCATCGCTAAGGACAGCAAGTACCGCACGCTCGGGGAACAGCGGCAGGGACACGTGTATCTGCCGTTCGCGCAACAGCCGCGCCGGGGAATGGCCATCCTGGTCCGAGCCGTCGATCCGCCCGATCGCATCGCCACCGCCGTGCAGGGCGTGCTGGGGACCGTCGATCCCAACCTGCAGGGGTTTTTCACGCGGACACTCACCGAACACGTGGCGGTCTCGACGCTGCCGGTCCGCCTTGCCGCGGGCCTGGCCATCGGCGTCGCGGCGCTGGCAGTGGCGCTCTCGCTGATCGGCCTGTACTCACTCGTGTCGTTTCTCGTGGCCGAACGTACACACGAGATCGGCCTGCGCAAGGCGCTTGGCGCCGACACGGTTGCCGTGCTGCGCCTGGTGGCCGGCCACGGCATCAAGCTGGCGCTGCTGGGACTCGCGTTCGGCATTCCTGCTGCGATCGCATCGACGCGCCTGCTGCAAGGCCTTCTTTACGGCGTGAGCCCCACCGATCCCCTCGTGTTCGTGGGAGTGTCGATCGCCATCCTGGTGGTGGCGACGATGGCGTGCTGTGTCCCCGCGCGCCGAGCGATGCGCGTGGACCCGCTCGTCGCACTCAGAAGTGAGTGACGTCGGGGCTCGGGGCTGGGGGCTAGCTGATCTCTGTCGGGGCTAGGGCTACGCAGCGCCCCAGTTTGTAATCCACCAGGCGACCACTACTCCGGTCAGCAGCTTCAACATCTCGAGCGACGTGTAGGCAGCGTGCAGGATCCAAAATCTCTGCATGCCCGGCGGCGCAGGATCGCGCGGCACGAAGTCGAGACTGCGTCCGAGCAACACGATCTGCGGCGTGAGATACCCGAGCATCAGCACGACAACGACGACCATCGCGGCGACACCCCAGAGCGCGCGGCGTCGGTGCGCGTCCTGCATTTCCGATGAAGCTTGCGAGGTCGCGAGGAGCCATAGCGCGAGGCCGCCGAGGACGAGTTGCGCGACATTCCACGACTGGAAGTACAGGCGATTGAGCTCGGACGAGAGATACCGCAGCAGGTCGCGCGCCGGCGCGTGCCCCAGCTTTTGCACGGCGCCGTGAAACTCGACGTTCGTCGACGTGTCGAGCAATCGATCGATCGTGTAGAAGTTCTCCGTCGCCACCACCGACATGCAGATCGACCCCATGATCCACATGCCGATCACGACGAGCGCCCACCGCAGCTTCATCGGGATACGGCACCGGCGATGGATCGCGCAACCCGGACAAAGACGTCCGCGAAGCTGGAGATGACGTTCGGATCGATCGCTTCCGGTCCGCGATCTGCTGGATTGTGAAACAGGGCATTGCGCCCGATCATCGAGACGTAACGGCCGCCGCCGCGGTGGACGACCTCCGCTTCGCCGCCCGGGACGGTGCCGCGCGGAACCCTGCGGGTCACGGCCAGACCGGCCGCGATCATGTCGTCTGCCAACAACTTCTCGAACGAGTCGTCTGACGCCTGAACCGTGTTGCCGGGATCCTGCGCGGCGCCGATGTTGGCGCCGAAGTGCATCCAGCCGGCGCTTCGCGCGACGATCCCGGGGCGTTTGTCCACGAAAGCGTTAATCCCGAGGTGGCCCAGTTCGTGGCCGCTGGAGGCGACGAATACGACGTCGCGCGCCAGCGGTCCGGTCTTCAATTCGCGCATCAGCTCGAGCCAGCACGCAATGCCGCCGCCGCGTTCGCTTGCGCACGTCCACCAGCCGCTCCGCGGCGTCATCACGACCAGCGGTGGAAGCGAGCGGTCCGCGCCTGCCAGCCGCGCCGTCACGTTCAGCGCCTCCACCGGCTTCCGCGCGACGTGCGCGACCAGATGAACCGCGGCGCCTTCCCGGGCCGACTCCTCGAGAAACCTGCCCTCTTCGCTCGACACCTGGAGCACCGGCGGGCCGAATGGTTTCAGGAACGCATCGGCGTTACTCGGACACAGACCCGGGCGGCCACCTCGCGTGACACAGACCATCGCCTTGTGACGTGACGTACGACGCGCGTCCCCAAGCGTGCCGGCCGCGGCAGCATTCGGTGCGGATTCGGCGAGCCCGAGCTCGACGTCCGCGCCTACCGGTCCGAAACGGCCTTCGATGCCGGCGGCGCCGGTGAAGGCAGCATCGAACAGCGGCACGCCTGGAATCTGGCGCCCTCGGACAGTGAGTGCAGCGGCGATCGGCTCGACGCGGGAGAGCGCGAAGGGCTCGAGAGTCGGCGTCAGGCCGGCGTCGCGGACTTCGCCGGCGAGCCACTCTGCCGACATCCGATCGACCTCGGTGCCGGTCCGATGAATGCCCTGCCTTTCGAACGCACTGACGATCTGCGCGACGCGCTCGGCCCGGTCCGCCGCGACACGCCGCGCGAACGGCGCCGTCGACACCATGGCCAGCCATTCGCGGCGCGTCATCTCGATGTCAATACGCGATCAGCAGTCGCGCGGCACGCTCGATATACGCGTCGCTCGGCAGATAGAACTCCTCGAGCGACGGCGAATACGGCACCGGCGTGTCGAGCGCACCGACGATGCGGATGGGCGCGTCGAGCGCTTCGAAGGCTTCTTCCTGAATGATCGCGGCAAGGCTTTCGCCAATGCCACCGGTTCGCATGTCCTCGTGGATGATCAGCACCTTGTGGCAGCGGCGCGCGACCGCGAGGACAGCGTCGCGATCCAGCGGCGTCAGCGAGCGGAGATCCAGCACGCTCGCCTCGATTCCGTCGTGTGCCAGCTTGGCCGCGACCCGCATGCCCGTATGTACGAAGGCGCCGTACGAGATGATGGCCAGGTCTTCGCCAGCGCGGCGCAGCGCCGCGCGACCCAGAGGGATGGGCTCGGGCGGCGCGTCGGACAGCAGCTGTTTGATTCGCGGCTCCCGATAAAGCGCGATGTGCTCGTAGTACAGCACCGGGTCGGGATCGGCGACGGCGGACGCCATGAGCGCGCGCGCGTCGTGAGGCGTCGACGGCGCCACAATCTTGAGGCCGGCGGTGTGGTAGAACCACGCCTCGGTGTTTTGCGAATGATACGGCCCCGCGTGCCGTAGACCGCCCCACGGCATCCGGACCACCATCGGCGCGCCGTAAGACGTGCCCCCCCACCGGTATCGCATCTTGGCCGCGTTGTTGACCAGCTGATTGAAGCCGGTGGCGACGAAGTCGTTGAACTGCATCTCGCCGATTGGTCGCTGCCCGGCGATCGCGGCGCCGATACAGACGCCCAGCACGGCGCTCTCGCCGAGCGGCGAGTTGATCAGCCGATCTCCGAACTCCTTGAGGAGCGGCTTCAGCAGCAGAAAGGCGTTGCCGTAGTTCCCGCCGACGTCTTCGCCGTACACGAACACGCGCGGATCGGCGCGCAGGGCGTCGCCGACGCCGAGCATGACGCCTTCGAGGAAGGTCTTGCCCTTCGGGTCGAAGGGCGGCGACGACTCGACCTGTCCACGTCTGACCGCCGAGACCGCGGTGCTCGCAGAGAAGCCCTGCTCGGCGCTCTCGGCGCGCTCCGCGGTTAAACGGATCGCCGGGTCCAACACTTCCACGTGTTTCCGCGGCGGTTCGTTCGCGAACACGCCGACGCCGGCCTGCGACGGCTCGGGCCACGGCGCCTCGATCACCGCCCGCGCTTCGGCTTCCACGATCGCCGCCGCCTCGCGCTTGAAGCGCTCGACGTCGTCGGGATTGACGATGCCTTCGGCCTGCAGGCGCGCGACGTACAGGGCGATCGGATCGCGCGCGGCCCAGTACGCGTAGAGCTCGCGATTCGCGTAGCCCTGGTCCGACAGCGCTGGAATGTCCCACGACGTCTGCGGATCGCGGCCGAGGTAGAGCATGTCGTCGTGGTGGGCGTGTCCACAGAGACGCATGGCGACGAGCTCGATCAGCGTCGGTCCGAGCCCGGCGCGGGCGCGTTCGGCGGCCCAGCCAAACGCGCCGGCAATCGCCTCCGGATCGGTGCCGTCGAGCGTCAGACCCGGCACGCCGTAGCCGGCGGCCTTGTCGGCGAATACGCGGACCGCCGACTGATCGCAGACGGGCGTCGACAGCGCCGTCTGATTGTTCTGCACGCAGAAGATCATCGGCAGGCGGCGCGCGGCGCAGAGGTTGATCGCTTCATGCCATTCGCCCAGCGACGACCCGCCTTCGCCGATAAACGACACCGCGACACGCCTCGAGCCGTCGCGCCAGAACGCCATGGCCATGCCGGTCAGGGTGAGCGTCGCAATCGTCAGCGGCGAGGCTGGCAGGAGGACGCCCCAGTCGAGATCGCCGTAGCCAAAGTCCTTACCCTCTGTCGGCATGCCGGCCTTGGCCATCTGCGAGTTGAGGACCATGCGAACGGTCGCCGGCTCGGGCCGCATCGCGAGCGTCGCACCGAGGTCGCGAATCATCGGGGCGATGACGTCGCCCTGCCACACGGCTGAGGCGCTCGCGCTCCGCGAGTCGCTGTCGGGCGCACGGTGGTATGTCGCGCCGCGGCGCAGCCGCATGGCGGCGCCGTAGATCGCTTCCTGGCCGAGCGATCGAAAACCCTTTCCCTGAAAGGCGTTCGCCCCGAACCGCACCTCGCCGCCGAGAAAGAGCGCCTTGAGGCGGTTGTCGGTGGCGCGCGTGAGGATCATGCCGCGGAGGATCTCGAGGCGTTCCTCGCGTGTGAGCGAGGCCTCGATCGCCAGCCGCCGGAGAAACCCGTCGCACTCGTCGAGCAGCGAGAGCTGCGCCTGCTCGATGCGCCGGGCGGCGCTCGTTCGCGGCGTCGTGTCGCAGAGCCCCTGAGGAACCGCGCGAGATCCAAGCCGTCTCGCGAGCTCGCGGCGAAGCGCCGGCCGCAGCGCCTCGAACGCGGCCTCGCCCTTCGGTTCGCGCCCGCCGGTCGTCGCTTCCCAGGCGTCGACGGCCTCAATCAGGGCGAACGGATACCGCTCGGCGACAAACGCGCCGAACCGGCTGGCGACGCCGGTCAGCTTCTCGAGTTCCGCGGGCTGCGCCATGACGCCTGGATCGTATCAAAGCGAGGCGAACACGCGAAGCGGCTGCCCGGATTTGGCCACAGAGTCACAGGGACACAGAGCTGCCGATTCGACGCGCGCCGCGACGCGGCGCGGCCGGCCGCAAACAGTTCACGGAAACGAGCCGCGGGCGAATCAGATGCGGTTCGTTTCCGCGAACTGTTTACGGCTGTCCGGTGGGCCTGCTTCGCAGGCCCACGCGTCGAATCGGACTCCCCCAGCCGTTTAGCGTGATCCGCTCTGCTCTGTGTCTCTGTGCCTCTGTGGCAACAACCTGACAGCGCCGGAGCGCTCCACGCTGACGCGCATGCCGGTTCGCAGGACCGCGGCGTCGCCGGGTTCGAGCGCGATGACCGGAAAGGCCTTCCCGTACATCACATCCGCGACGATCGACGCAAGGGCGAAAAATGAGTCGACACCTGTGGTCAGAATCGCCGCGGGCGCCGTGCCGGCCCGCACCGCCTCGAGGAGCACCGCGGTCGTCGTCGACGAGCCCTTGCTGAAGGGCACGACGAGGATGCGGCCGGCGGCACGAACACCGGCGAGCGGATGATGCTTGTCGATGATCTCGCCGGTATGAAAATCGTAGCCGCCCCAGAAGGAGAGCGCCTCCGTGGTGACGAGCGCGTCGCCTTCAGCCGCGCCTTCGACGATCGGCCGGCCCGTAATCACGCGATCTGCCATACCGACTCGTCGCGCACGACGCGGCCCTCGATCGCGGAGCGCACGCAGTCGGCGAGGCTGCCGAACGTGACGCGCGTGTTCAACAGGCTCGGCGCGTAATAGGCGTACTTCGCCGAGTTGGTCATCAGGGTCTGGATCTCCGCCGGCAGCATCGGTGAGGCGAGAATGCAGGTGTCGAGGGTGATCTGTGCCCCGAACTCGACGATCGGCACCAGCACGCCGGCTTCTTCGGCGAGCTCCTTCATCAGCCGCCCGGAGGTGATCAGGAACTTCACGCGGGGGTGCGCGCGCCGGCCGGCGACCAGCGGCGCCAGCTGCCGGAATTCCGCCACCGAGAAATGCGGGCTGCCGAGAATCACCATGTCCAGCTCTCGGCCATCGGCGGTCGTCAGCTCGTTGCGCGCAGCGCGGAGATCCGCGGTGCCAATCGCCGTGGCGGCTGGCACGGGCCGGCCCTGAAAGGCCGCGTCGAGCGTCGGGGCCTCGGGAGTCACGCCCACCATGTGAAACAGCGCGACACGTCCGGACGACGCGGCGGCCGCCGCGAAGGCCTTGAGTTGATCCTCGGCCGGCTGCACCGAGACGCCGTCAATCACGGGAATCGAATCGCCGGCGAGCTTGCCGACCAGGTGCCCGAGCACCGCGAAGAACTGGTCGTCCTCCTGCAGTGCGCGCGGCACGCGCTCGAGGCGGAGCAGCAGTTCCCCGGCGCGATTCTCCGTGAGGTGGAGGCCGACCGCTGGAACACGGCCGGTGATTGCGCAGCACACGTCCAGCAGATCCGGATAGCGCTCGGTGCGTGCCCCGATCACCGAGTTCGCGAACGCGATGGCGTTCGATTCGCCCCACGCCACCTGCTGCCCGAACGACGGACGCATCTTCGTCTGGTAGGGCGCACAGGTCCACGTGGGAGACGCGCCCATCCGCTCGTACGCGAGCATTTGTCGCGCCGCCTTCGCCGCCCACTCCGGCGACACCGCCCAGTCTTTCCACCCGCATTCGTCGACGCCGCTCACGTTCAGGCTGGTCGGCACGGCGACCCGCGCGCCGAGCGACGCGAGCCGCTCGGCGAACTCGAGCGTCGCGTCGCCGAGATAGATGGTGCTGTCGATGTGCGCCTGTGACACGTCCATCAGCTCGGACGCGCCGTACACAGCGGCCATCCTGACGACAATCGACATCGCCAGCTGCGCGGCGGGACCACGATCGCCGGCGAGCATCGCCTGGTCGCTCTCGCTCAGGGTGAGCATCGGCCCTACTATAATTCGCGGAATGCGAAAGACCTGCCTCGCCGTGGCCGCTGCAGCCCTGATCGTCGCGCCGTCTGCCGCCCAACGCGGCCAGTCCGCGGCGGCCGCCGACGCCATCACGATTCTCAAGCCGGCGCGCGTGTGGGACGGCGACACCATGCATGAAGGCTGGAGCGTACGCGTGAAAGGCGAACGCATCGACGCAGTCGGACCGGAATCGGCCACCGCCGCCGCCGGCGCCAGAGTCATCGATTTGCCGGGAACGACGCTGACGCCGGGGCTCGTGGAAGGCCACTCGCATATCCTCTTGCACGCCTACAGTGAGACGTCGTGGACCGATCAGGTGTCGCGCGAGGGGCTCGCGCTGCGTGTGGCGCGCGCGACCAACCATCTGCGATCGACACTGATGGCCGGGTTCACGACCGTCCGCGACCTGGGCACCGAGGGCGCGCAGTACGCCGACGTCGAACTGAAGCAAGCGGTGGCGCAGGGGATCATCCCGGGTCCGCGTGTCCTGGCGTCCACCAAGGCGATCGTCGCCACCGGCAGCTATCAACCCAAGTTCGTCGTCGAATGGAACGTGCCCCAGGGCGCCGAGGAAGCTGACGGCGTCGACAGCCTCACGCGCGTGGTACGCGATCAGATCGGCAAAGGCGCCGACTGGATCAAGATGTACGCGGACTACCGGTGGGGACCGATGCCGGGCTCGCGGCCCACGTTCTCACTCGACGAATTGAAGCTGGCGGTCGAGACCGCGAAGAGCGCCGGCGTGCCGGTCGCCGTGCATGCCAACACCGCCGAGGGCATGCGCCGCGCCACGCTCGCGGGGGTCGAGACGATCGAACACGGCGGCGAGGGGACACCGGAGATCTTCAAGCTGATGGCCGAGCGTCACGTCGCGCTGTGCCCCACCATTACGGCGGGCGCCGGGCCATGGCCCCCGGCGAATCCCGACTCGCCCGCCGCGCAGCGCAAGCGCGCCAGCTTCAAGGCCGCGCTCGACGCCGGCGTGACGATCATCAACGGCAGCGACGTCGGCACGTTTCCGCACGGCGACAACGCGCGCGAGCTCGACGCGATGGTCGCCTACGGGATGCCGATCGCCGCCGCGTTGAAGAGCGCGACGTCGGTCGCCGCGAAGGTGCTGCACATGGAAAACCAGATCGGCGTGGTCAAGGCTGGACTGTACGCCGATGTCGTCGCCTTCGACGGCGATCCGACGAAGGATTTGTCAGCGCTGCGGCGGGTGAAGTTCGTGATGAAGAATGGGACGGTCTACAAATAGTGATCAGTAGTTCAGCCAGTACGCCAGCTTGACGAGAAACACGTTTCGCGGCGCCACGCCGAAAATGTCGTGCATGTCGCGGCCCAACTGGAACCCGCCGGGCACCGCGTCGTTTTCGCGCGCCTGCTGCCAGACGACGAAGAGCGTCGAACCAGGCTTGTATTCCCAGCGCAGCACGTTCGTCGTCCGGAACGACTTCACGTTGAAGTTCGGGTCGTCCGCGTAGGCGAACGGCGAGTAGCGCGCGCCGTAATCGAGACTGCGAGGGTTCGCCAGTTCCTTGAAGGCGCCGTAGTCGCCCGACGACACGAACGGCTCCGCATAGAGCTGCAGCGACAGGTTCGGCGACATCGTGTAGTTGAAGCGCTGGGTGAGCGCGACGGTCGTCTGGTCGATCCGGCCGAACACGTAGTGATCGCGCGAGTCGGTGACGAGCTCGGTCCACTGCGAGTCGTTGACCGCGCGGTTGACGCGCACGCCGGTCGAGACTGTGATCGCCTGGATCGGCCGGTAGGTCGCAAAGATCTCGTGGTCGCGGAACCACGACTTGATCCCGTCGCGGCCCATGCCGTTGAACCCGTTGAGAGAGATCGGCTTGCGGTTGTCGGTGTTGAACCAGGACCAGAACGTCTTGTATCCCTCGTTGTAGACGCCTGGCCCGCCGCGCGTGGCGCGATCGTCCAGGTAACGGGCGTTGTAATTGCCGCCGCCGCCCGCCGACCAGTTATTGATGAAGTTGAAACTTCCGTTGATATTGCCACCGCTGTACAGCTTGTCGCCGTCGGAATTCCAGGCGGCGTACTCATTGAAGTTGATGTAACGGCTCCGGAGCCAGCGATTCGGCTTCTCATTCCGGAACTGCAGCCAGTTGCCGATGGAACGCTGGTCGGCCCGCCGCAGGAACCCGATGTCGTTGATGTCGAAGCCCGGAGACTTGAACGACGCGTTCGAGTTGAAACGAATGCGTTCGCCGGCGATCTTGCTGATCCCGATCGACGCGGCGCCGCCGGTCAGCACCGTCCGCGTGGGATCGAGCTCGGTGCTCGCGGAGTCGGGACGCTGGAAGTAGTGCCGGCTGTTCTGTTGAATGCGCGAGATCGCCTCGGGCTCGCCGTCCAGACGGCTGCCCACGACGTAGCCCGTGACCGAGTATCGCTTCTTGAAGCGGAGGTCCCAGTCGACGCCGCTGGTGTAGGCGCTGCCCGGCAGGAATCGAAGGCTGTCGCCGAGCTGACGCTTCACGCTCGTGACCATGAGTCCGACCGACGACTGGTTGGTGAATTCGCGCCGGATTCGCCCGACGGTGTAGCTCGAGAGCGGTTCGACCGGCTGTTTCGACGCAATGCCGTTGGTCAGGATCGTCGCCCGTTCCTCCTGCGTCGCCGCCTGCATGACGCCGATCGAGTACTTGCCGACACGACCCGTGAGCTTCGCGGCGCCGAGGATGGTCGATTGCAAAGGCGCCTCGGTGTAGATGCCATCGCCACTCGGCAGGTCGTCCGAGCCCTGCGGCGACCGGCCGATCCGTCGTGAATAGAACAAGCCCGTACATGCGCCGTCGTTGCAGTCGAGACCGAAGTTGAACGTGCCGGAGCCTTCCACGAAGAACGGCCGGCGCTCGGAGAAGAACGTTTCGAAGGCACTGAGGTTGACGACCGCCGGATCCGCTTCGACCTGGCCAAAGTCCGGGTTGACCGTACCCGTGAGCGTCAGGCCCGGGGTGAGCGCGTACTTCATGTCGAGGCCGACGGCGCCGCCCGGATCCGACGCGTTCACCAGGGGGCTGCCGCCGCTCCGCTGCCTGGTCAGGTTGGCCACTGTGTAGGGCACGAGCTCGAGCCGCTTGGGCGAAGCGGCCATCGACAGTCCACCGAGCTCGCCGAACGACGACACATAGCCGGACGCCGCGCGCGAGAGCAGCGGCCAGGTGTCGGTTTCGTTCAGCCGGCCGATGCGCCGCGCGACCGCGAAGCCGAACGTGCTCGCCTGCGACGGGTTGAAGCGAAGTTGTGAAAACGGGATGCGGAATTCCGCCGTCCACCCTTGAGGATCACGCGACACCGCCACGTCCCACACCGCGTCCCAGCTGTCGTCGCGGTTGTTGTCGTTGTACCAGTAGCGATCGATCTTCACGCCGGAGGGATTGACCGCGAACTCGTAGGCGGTGCGCTGGTCGTGATACGAGTCGATCATGACGTGCAGCCAGTCACACGGCGAATCCTGATCGCGGCGGGTGAGGTAGGTCACGATCTTGTCGGCGTCGTTGTCGAACGCGCGCACCTTCACGAACAGGTTGAAGGCGTCGTAGGCGACCCGAAATTCCGTGCGCTGGCTCGGTTCCCCGCCGTCACTCGGCTCGCGCTGACGGAACCCTTCCACCGGGGTGGCAAGACGCCACGCTTCTTCATTCAGCGCCGCTGACACGCGGAGCGCACTCGACGTGGCGGCCACCGGAACAGCGTCGACGCGCGGCGTGGCAGAGGCGGCGGCAGACAGCGCGAGCGCGAAGACGCTGAAAAGCATGGCGATCAGGTCAGTTAGACGAGTCCTTCAGGAAGTTGGTTGGTGGGGAGGCCGCCGGGTAATTCCTGATGTTATCTTACGACATGGCCTTTTCGACGCTGATTTCAACCGCTGCGCTCGGAATGCACCTCGGCGATCCGGCCTTCGCGATCGTCGATTGCCGCTACAAGCTGGACGACGAGTCGTGGGGCGAGCATGAATACATGAACCTGCACATTCCCGGTGCCGAGTACGCACACCTGGGTCGCGATCTCGCAGGTCCCAAAACTGGGACGAATGGACGCCACCCCTTGCCCGATCCGAAGACATTTGCAAACACACTCAGCAAGTTCGGCATCACCAGCGGCGTGCAGGTCGTCGCCTACGATCAGGACAACGGCATCTACGCGAGCCGCCTCTGGTGGATGCTGCGCTGGCTCGGGCACGACGCGGCCGCCGTCCTCGATGGTGGATTCAAGAAGTGGATCACGGAAGGCCGGCCCACCGCGACTGGCGTCGAGACGCGCGAGCGGAAGCGATTCGTGGGAACGCCGCGCGTGGAGATGACGGCCGACGCGCAGCAAGTCGAATCGCTGGTGCGCCACGCGGACTGGAGACTCGTCGACGCGCGCGCGCCCGAGCGCTTCCGCGGCGAGACCGAGCCAATCGATCGGACCCCCGGCCACATTCCCGGCGCCGCCAATCATTTCTATCAGACCAACCTCGACGAGCAGGGCATCTTCCGGTCGCCCGAGGAGCTGCGCGACGACTGGCGCGAGGTGCTCGGCACCGTCGCTCCGAGTCACATCGTCTGTTACTGCGGCTCGGGCGTCACCGCCTGCCACAACCTGCTGGCGCTCGAGCACGCGGGTCTCAAAGGCGCCAAGCTGTATCCCGGGTCGTGGAGCGAATGGTCCTCAGACCCTTCGCGACCGGTGGAGCGCGGCTGACCGCGTCGGGCTACCATACGGTGATGTCGCACAAACCCGTTCAGGCTGCCAATCTCCCGAAGCCGGTCGGACCCTATTCGCCGGGCATGGGCTTCGAGCGCCTGGTGTTCGTCTCGGGACAAGCCGGCGTCGATCCCTCGACGGGTGCGCTCGCACCTGACACACAAGCGCAGACCGAGCAGTGTCTGAAGAACATTCAGGCGATCCTGGAGGCGGCCGGCTCGAGCCTGCAACACGTACTCCGATGCGGCGTGTTCCTCGTCGACATGAACGAGTTTCAGACGATGAACGCCGTCTACTCCCGCATGTTCGGTGGGCACCGGCCCGCACGAACCACCGTGCAAGTGGCCGGACTGCCAGGCCCCGGGCTGCGCGTCGAGATCGATGCGATAGCTTACGTTCCGTAAGCTACCGCACAAGGACACAAAGGCTACAGAGGGACACAAAGGGAAACACCTGTGTCGTGGGTGTCCCTTGGATGATTCAGCGATGCTAGAGGCCCAACCGATCGGCGACCAGCCGCGCCTTTGGGCGACGATCCGGGAGGCGATCGCCGGATCGCATCACGGCGAGTACACCGAGGGCCCGATCGGGCGGGCGATCCTGTTGCTCGCGATTCCGATGATGCTCGAGCTGGTACTCGAGTCGGTGTTCGCGGTGGTCGACGTCTTCTTCGTTTCCCGCCTGGGAGCCGACTCGGTCGCGACGGTCGGCCTCACCGAGTCGATGCTGACCATCATCTACGCGGTGGCGATCGGACTGAGCCTGGGCGCGACGGCAACCGTGGCGCGCCGTATCGGCGAGCGGGATCACGACGGCGCCGCGATTGCCGCGGTTCAGGCGATTGCGCTCGGCATTCTCGTGGCGGTGCCGGTCGGCGTCGCCGGCTTCTGGTTTGCCGGGCCGTTGCTGACGCTGATGGGCGCCCCGCCCGACGTGCTCGTGCACGTGTCGTACGCCCAGATCGTCCTCGGTCTCAACGGCATCGTCCTCCTGCTGTTCCTGATCAACGCCGTATTCCGCGGCGCCGGCGATGCCGCCGTGGCGATGCGTGTGCTCTGGATCGCCAACGCCATCAATATCTGTCTCGATCCCTGCTTCATCTTCGGGCTCGGCCCGTTTCCACAACTGGGAGTCACCGGCGCGGCGGTCGCGACCACGACGGGCCGCGGGATCGGCGTGCTGGTGCAGCTGTTCCTCCTGGCGAGGGGAAACGGCCGCATCGTCATCCGCCGCCAGCATCTCCGTCTGAATCCGGGCGTGATGCTGAGCATGGTGCGGCTGTCCGGGAGCGCGGTGTTCCAGACGCTCATCGGGATGACGAGCTACATCGGCATGGTTCGGATCTTCGCCTCGTTTGGCAGCGTCGCGGTGGCTGCCTGCACGATTGTGATCCGCATCATCATGTTCCTCGTCCTGCCGGCATGGGGGCTCTCGAACGCTGCTGCCACGCTCGTCGGCCAGAACCTCGGCGCGGGCAGACCGGACCGGGCCGAGACATCAGTCTGGCGCGCCACGGCGTACAACGTGGCATTCCTGTCGGTGACCGGTCTCCTGTGCTTCATCTTCACCGGCACGATCGTCGGGTGGTTCACCACCGATCCGCAGGTCGGTCCGATCGCCACGCGCGGCCTGCGCGTCATCGCCGCCGGCTTTCCGTTTTACGCTGCCGGCTACGTCCTGACCCAGTCGTTCAACGGCGCCGGCGATACGGTCACCCCGACGCTCATCAACCTGGGCTGCTTCTGGGCTTTCGAGCTCCCGCTAGCGTACGCGCTCGGTCTTCCGCTGGGATTCGGCCCGGACGGCGTGTTCTGGGCGATGGCCATCGCGTTTTCGACGATGTCGGTGGTGAGCGGGCTGCTGTTCCGGCGCGGGCACTGGAAGTTGAAGCGTGTCTAGGCAGCCCTAAGAGCGCGTTTCAGAATTAACGGCGGCCTCTCGTAGCGCAGGCCTTTAGGCCTGCCCGCGGCCGCCGGCAGCCCTGAAGGGCTGCGCTACGTTCAATTCTGATCGCACTCTAAAGGGCTGCGCTACGAGGAATGGCGGCGGCTATAATCCGCGCCATGAAGTACCGCCGGATCCCGCTCGTCATAGCCGCGTGCGCTCTTTTCTCACTCACCATTTCCGCCGTTTCAGTCCCGACGCGCGCCCAGAAGGGAATGGTCGCGTCGCAGAATGAAATCGCCTCGAAGATCGGCGCCGATATCATCGCCGGCGGCGGCACCGCCGTCGATGCGGCGGTGGCCACGGCGTTCGCGCTCGCCGTCGTCCATCCGACCGCCGGCAACATCGGCGGCGGCGGCTTCCTCGTCTATCGCCCGGCGAAAGGCGACGCCGTCGCCTACGACTTCCGCGAGGTGGCGCCCGGAAAAGCGTCGGCGACGATGTTCTTGAAGGACGGCAAGTACAGCGCGGAGGTGCACCACAACAGCCATCTCGCCGTCGGCGTCCCAGGGACGGTCGCCGGGCTGCATCTCGCGTGGAAGGAACAGGGCAAGCTGCCGTGGAAACGTCTGGTCGATCCCGCCGTCGCGCTCGCGCGCGACGGCTTTGCGATCAGTGAAGGGCTCTCCCGCTCGCTGAAGAACGCGCTCCGGACGACGGACGCCAACGGCCGGCCGGTGTACTCGATGGCGAAGTACCCGGCGTCAGTGGCCGCGTTCAGCCGAAATGGCGTGCCGTACGAACCGGGCGACACGCTCAAGCAGCCGGATCTCGCGCGCACGCTCGAGCGCATCGCCACACAAGGTCCGGCCGGATTCTACGAAGGCGAAACCGCGCTCGCGCTCGAAAAAGAGATGCTGTCGAACGGCGGACTCATCACGCGCGACGATCTGAAGAAGTACGCGGCGAAGAAACGGGTGCCGGTCAAGGGCACCTACCGCGGATACGAGGTCTTCTCGATGCCGCCGCCGAGCTCCGGCGGCATCGGCGTCATCGAGATGCTGAACGTCCTCGAAGG